>Ga0209342_10008990_pt1 | contig 10018 bp, 7 predicted proteins | sample RifCSP16_2_FD_184023 | JGI IMG/M metagenome (GOLD analysis project Ga0209342, IMG submission 184023) | Soil microbial communities from Rifle, Colorado - Rifle CSP2_sed 16_2 (SPAdes) (version 2) | ecosystem: Environmental > Terrestrial > Deep subsurface > Rock core/Sediment | place: Rifle...
CACTGTTGTTACCGTTGACGGCAGATCCGGGAAAATATACGCCGGCAACTGACAGCTATGACGGTCATAGTTGAATTGTCTTGACGTCATTGAACAAACATACTATACTTGTTTTGTAACGTAGTGAGCATATTGCCAGAAAAAACGATGAACATTACTTTCAAAACAATGATGCTACTTTCATTAGTTCTGGTCATAGAAGAAATTAATCCAACAAGATTTTGCAGCGGTTCCCCTGAAGAAAAAATCATCGCTGCTTCATTTTCCACTTCCATTGCAGGACAGGATGATAACGTAAGGCGAAACATCATGATTGCCTGTCAGAAGCTGAATGGAATCACAATCGCCTCTGATTCAGTTTTTTCTTTCAATGACACCGTGGGGGAAGGATCGGCTAAAAACGGTTTTTCTCCCGGAAGGGTCCTGTACCGCGATCGGATTGCCGTAGAACCGGGCGGTGGACTTTGCCAGGTTTCTTCAACTATTTTCAATGCCCTGCTCATGGCAGGGTGCATTATTATCGAGCGCCATCGGCATTTTCAGCCGGTCAGCTACGTGCCGCTGGGACTTGATGCGACGATAAAATACGGCAAGAAGGATCTCAGGATCAAGAATCCGCACCCGTGCGCTTTGAGAATTGAGACGCATGCAACTGATTCAAGCCTCATCGTTAAAATAATCGCAGAACAAAAACTGAAATTTCGTTACGAGATTTACACCGATGAGGATGAACTTGCCGTTCCGGCAGCCGATGATGCCGACCGGATTCGGCAGGGTATTTCAGTGCTTGTTTATCGGAAACGATACCAGGGAGATACGCTCATAGAAAGCGCACTGTTATACAAGGACTACTATCCTCCCGTGTATATTCGATAATGAGGGGTCGGGAGATGATTACAATAATTAACCGCTATCGATTGGTGATCGTTTCGGGCATGTGCCTTCTGGCCGTCTTTGTGTTGTTACGATCGTCACTCGCGATTGAAGATCCGATGCTGGAGCAATGGGCCGAGTTTTCAAAAAAACCGGAATGCAAAAAACTAGTATCCTGGCTTCGATGTCAGGCAAGATCGCGTCTCACCAGCATGCCGTGCAATGAAATGCTGGGCGTAACGACACCGCCCTTCTTCGGGAGGCTGGGCATATTCATCACTCTTAAAAAAGGAACAAAAGTGCGTGGCTGCTATGGAGCTTTTTCTCACGGACCCGCCGAAATTGAGAGCCTGCTTTCGGATTATATCATTGGAGCGCTTACCAGGGACCCGCGGTATACACCCCTTGATATTTCCGAAATTGACGATACCGATATCATCATGACGATCACAACCGCGCCTTCACCGGTGGATGACTATACGTTGATTGATATGCGCCGTTACGGAATCGTGCTTGTATGCGGGGGGAATTCCAGTATTTTTGTCCCCGCCGAGATCGGGAGTGCTTCATACATAGAAAAAATAATGGCAGGAAAATCATGCCAGGTATCCGCGTTTAAAGCCGTGACAATACGTTGATAAGCGTGTGACAATTCGGGAGGAACCGATGTTTAATAAAATAACGATAAGCGTGATAATCCTTTCAGCCAGCTGGATATTCATAAGCTGCGATACGGCCGGTGTAAAGCGCCTTGATGACGGGAGAAGCAAATATACCGGCGACGGGAGAAAATTAACGGGAAAATCGGCTATCGAGGGACAGGTGATTGATGCCGGTACGAAGAAGGGGATTAAGAATGCGAAAGTTGAAATAAAAAACGCCAACATGGGGATCGGATACTACCTGCGCGAGACAGAATGGAACGGTTATTTTAAAATAGATGATTTCATTCCTTATGTGAAATACATGGTTGAGGTGTCCGCACCGGGGTATGTTACGTACATATCCACCGGCACGATAACAGAAGGAAGCCAGAAAATAGAACTGAAGCAGGAATCAGTCCTCACCGGCGTTGTAAAAAACAGCAGGGGAGAACCAGTGCGCGGCGTAGAGGTCAAAATACATACATTCAACGAATCGTATGGCGAAGATGGAGAATACCAAAATCGAAAGCCGCTCATTACCGCTACGGATGCCGGAGGATCATACCGGTTCGACAAGCTGCCGGCAGGCTCGTATACGGCCACCTTTACCGGTCCGGGATTCATTACTGAAACCGCCCAGCTTCAAAATATAAAGCAGGGTGAGACATTCTCTATGCCCATGGTCATGATACGGCCGGCATCTGTTGCCGGGAAAGTTGCCATTGAAGGTGTCGATACCCCGGCCATCAATGTTGATGTTTCTATCAGCGGCAATGTGACCTACAGCGCGACGACTCTTCAGGACGGAAATTATCGGTTGGAGGATGTTAAGCCGGGCAATTACAAAATGAAAGTTACCCACCAGGGTTTTTATGAACCGGCGGCGCATGTCATTAAGATCAGCGAAGGGGATAAAAAAGAACAGGTGAATTTCACAGTTAAAGCGAAGGAACCGCAGGTACAGGTGTATGCGCACCGCTACACCTTCGCTCCCGGTGATGCCGTCGACTTCAATATCAAATCCTTGAGACTGGAAAACCTGAAGGTTACGATTTACAAGGTCCCCATCGAGATACTGGTAAGGGGCGGTGTCGACCCTGACAAGCTCAATCCGTCAGAGTCCGGCTTCAAGTCCGTGACAGCATGGGATGAATCGATCAGGGAATTCGAGCCGTATGAATGGCGGTACCAGTCCCTGCAGGTGAAGGCGGAGCTTCCAACGGGTGGATATTGCGTGGAGGTGAAAGGAGCCGGCAAAGTAATCAGCAGAAAGTTTTTTTCTCTGACCACTGTGGGCGTCGTGATGAAGCGTTCGCAACAGTCAATATTCGCCTATGCGACAAACCTTGTGAATAACACTCCCATATCCGATGCCGCAATTGCCATATTCGATACCACGCCGATAAAAAAGAAGAACAGGCAATCCACATATAAGCCGCCGGAGAGGGTTGAGGACCTGCCGGTAGAGGTGCTTCTAAAAGGCAAAACCGACGGGGAAGGAATATATCATAAAAAATTCCAGTCTGTCAGGTTCCTCTCTGCAATCGTCATAGCCAGGGACGGGAGCTATGCCATATGCAATACCGGATCGCCGTCGTCGTTTGAAAAAGAGCAGAAAAAGTATTTCATTTATACGGACCGGCCTGTGTACCGGGCAGGAGATACGGTTTACTACAAGATCATCGGAAAGAACCGTGAGAACCGGTTTGTTCCTGTAGCGGGAGAGCGTGTCTTTTACAAGATAAGAAACTGGGACTTGAATAAGGTCGTGGACGAGGGAGAGGCGACTCTCGACGACTGGGGCACGGCAGACAACAAATTCGTGCTTCCCAAGGATGTCAACCTCGGAGTCCTTGAAATCATGGCGGGGCCGGCCGAGAATAATCTCTACAGCAGGGGCACCTTCTACGTCGAACAGTATCGCAAGCCGGAATTTACTATCAATATTACGCCGTCAAAGGACTATTTTATTAACGGTGATACGGCGGAATTTAAAGTGGAGGCGAAATATTTCTTCGGCGCGCCCCTCAAGGGCGCGCTGGTCAAGTACCGCTTCTATGAGACAAGGCTCAGGGACGCCGATACCAGCTACTGGTGGGAGGAAGATTACGGCATAACGGGCTCATATAACCGGATCGTTTTAGAAGGGGAAAAATACGCCGATGACGCCGGTATCGCCGTGCTCCGGCTCCATGCCGGGAACTATCCCTATGACCGCGAAATCACCTGCGAGGCCACGGTTGTGGACCGGTCAAACGTCAGCATATCCTCCAGCAACAAGGTGCGGGTCGGGAGGGGGGAGTTCTATATCAAGATTGAGCCGGCACAGCATTTCTTTTCAAGCGGTGCGAAAAAGGAGGTTACCATCAGGACCCTGACGCAAACCGGCAGGCCCTTCAGCGCCAGGGTGAAAGTTGAAATGTACCGGTACATCTGGAAGCCCTGGGAGCGCGTTTACGTGCATGACAGCAAGCCCCTGTTTTCGGAAATGGCAATGACGGACAACAAGGGTGTAGCTGTGGTGAACCTGCCGAAACAGTTCAACTTTTACGGGGAATTCGACATCGTCGTCAACGGCGTCGACCGCAAGGACAACGTCATCACCGCGTCCCGGGTGATTTGGATATACAGCGCCGCGGGAGCTCAGGTGGCGTCGCGTTTTAAGAATCTGGAGCTTTCCGTCAATACCACCGAACTGGCCAAGCCGGGAGAAGTCACCTGCCTCGTTAAAAGCTGTTTTACCGATGCGTACGTGTGCCTGACCCTCGAAGGGAGGGACGTGTATGAATCCAAGGTGATCAAGATGACAGGGAATATCATGCCGGTAACATTCAATGTCAGGGCCGAGTATGCGCCGAATCTGTACGCCACCGCATCGATGCAGCGAAAGCGCGCCCTTTATACGGCTTCAGCGGGAATCTCCCTGCCGGTACACGGCACGGAGCTCAGCATTTCTATAGAAACGGACAGGCCCAAGTACAAGCCGGGAGAAAAGGCGCATGTTGTTTTAAAAGCAGTGGATAGCAGCGGCAAACCGGTTAAGGCGGATCTTTCGTTAGCTGCTGTCGATGAGGCTATTTTTCAGATACGGCACGATCACACGCCGCCCATGAAAGATTTTTTCTATACCAAAATTTCCAACTGGGTTCTCACCAGCTACTCGTATCCGATTACGCTGCTCGCCGGAGCCGCAAAGGATTTAAAGGTCAAGGTGAGGGAGAAATTCGAAGACACTGCGTTCTGGATGGGGAAGATCAGGACCGGGGACGACGGCACGGCCCGAACGAGCTTCATTCTGCCGGACAACCTGACGACATGGCGCCTCACCGTCCGGGGTCACGATCGCTCTGGCCGGGTAGGTGAGAAACGGTCAATGTTTCTCGTCACCCAGGACCTGATCGCGCGCATCGGCAAGCCGCGCTTCTTGGTAGAAGGAGACAGCCTGAGCCTGATCGGAATCGTGAACAGCAATACCGACCGGGGGCTCAAGCAGGTCGACACGGTATTTAAGGCGGATGAGAACGCCCTGGAGCCGGATGAGAAGATTTCGATAAGCCTTCCCGCTTTTGGCTCCGCCAGAAGCTACTATCCGTACAAGGTGCCGAAGAATACCCGGGAGGTCGCGCTGCAGTTCACGGCACGCGCTGATAAAGAGGCTTCTGACGCGCTAAAAATACCGGTACCGGTTGAACGGCGGGGCACTCCCTACAAACTCTTCGGAATTGGCGATATGGCCAACAATAAGACTGTGGCAATCAGGCCTGTCTCCGAAACCGACGACTTCACCTTCGTGCCGGAATCAGCGACTATATCGATAAATCCGTCTCCGATTATACAGATGCTCAGGGCTACGAAATTCCTGAGCGAATACCCCTATGGGTGCATAGAACAGACGCTCAATAGCTTCATTCCCAATCTGGCGCTCGAGCGGTTACTCGGCAGGAAGGGATTTGCACAATTCATTAATGACAAGGCAAAGAAAAACCTTGAGGATAAGGTGCGCGCGGGGCTTGAACGCGTGCAGCAGCATCAGAATGATGACGGCACCTGGGGCTGGTGGTCCGGGAGCAGGGGAAATGCCTTTGTGACCGGGTATGTGCTTTATTCGCTTCACCTTGCCGAAACAGCCGGGTACCGCATCGATAAAGAGCGCGTCAGCAGGGGACTCGGCGCGATACGGAATTATTTCAAGAATCCAAAGCTTGAAGAATGGGACGCCATCTCCTATCTTATGTACATACATGCATTGTGGGGACGATGGGACCACGAAATTTATAAAAAAATCATCAAGATAAAGGAGCCGGGTGCATACCGGCTGGCCTATATGGTGAAGGCGCTTTCGCTCGCCCGATCAAATGTAAAATTATCAGATGAAATTAAAAAAGAGATCAACAGCGAGATGCCCCGTCTTATTGAAGCCGCCAAGAATATGGCGAAAAAGGACGGCCGGGGGATTTACTGGGAGAGCCGGGGCAGCGACCGGTGGAGCTGGCCGGGCGGAGACGCCGAGATTACGGCTCATGTGCTTTCAGCTCTGGTGGAGTCCGGCGATCGGTCAACGTTGCCCAGCCAGATAGTCCGATCGCTGTGCGGCCGGTCCCGGGGCGATGCGTGGAATTCAACCAAGGAAACCGGAACGATCATGCTTGCCCTGTGCGGATATATGGAAGCTATGGGCGGCAGTGCCGTTACGAAAGGCGCAGTGAATTTTGCTCTGGACGGGACAAAGATCGCGGATATCGCCTATGATATGGAAAATATGAAGGACATGGGAAATCTTACGCGGAAAATATCCCTCGAAGGAAAAAATTTTCAATCAATTTTTACCATTACTGCAGACGGAACTGCAGGCGCGGACATGAGCTTCGATATAACTATTACCGGAATTCTCTATTTCAAGGAAAAGGGATTGTCCATGATTAAAGCGGAAGAGCGGAGCATCAGCGCACTCTCCAACGGTATACGCATCACCCGGACCTTTGCCGGTATTACACGGGTTCGGGATTCCCGCAATAACGAATACATGGTGCCGCAGAGCCTGGCGGATAAAAAGGTGATACGGATCGGCGATGAGCTTCTCGTAAAGGTAAAATTTTCAGCTCAGGATGATTTCCAGTACCTGGTATTGGAGGATTATCTTCCTTCCGGTTTCGAAGTGACTAAGAACAATGCGTATGATGAATACCAACCCTTTGTGCATATTGAGCGGTGGGACAACCGGATGGTCTACTTCTTCACGGATCTCAAAAAGAACGAGGTGTATGAAGTGGCGTACATCGTACGGGCGGAGCTGCCCGGAAGTTTTATGGTGAAGCCGTCAAGGATGGAGTGCATGTACGAGCCCACCATACAGGGATGGTCTGTTCCGGCGGTCGTGGATGTGAAAAAGAAATAGAATAAAAGGTTAATGATATCTTCCGGTGAAGCTATAACCTATGGCTGCATTATTCGAGCAGGTGTTAAAACGGCGTCTGCCCTTTCCAAAAAAATGCGCGAGGTGCCGGACAAAAATAATTTATAGCCTTATTTATAAACATGTTTTTCTTCGGGAAATTTTTTATCCTTCACTTCCCTGTCATATTCCTGGAGCGCATTTTTTGAGATTTCGAAAATGTTTGCATATTTTTTTAAGAATTTGGGCGCGAAAGACTCGTCGATTCCCAGAAGGTCATGTAATACCAGCACCTGGCCGTCACAGTATCGTCCGGCTCCGATACCGATCGTCGGGATGGACAGGCTTTCCGTTATTTCCTGCGCGACCGATTCCGGCACCTTTTCAAGAACAATCGAGAAGGCTCCGGCATCTTCAAGGATTTTCGCGTCTTGTATGATTTTTTTGCGCTTGTCGTCCTCCCTGCCCTGGACGGTATAGCCACCGAGCTTGTGCACGGATTGCGGCGTAAGACCTATATGCCCCATTACCGGTATCGATGCCTTGACCAGCGCCCCGACTACGTGTTTAAAATCTTCGCCACCTTCGAGCTTGACCGCATTGGCTCCGGTCTCTTTCATCATTTTTCCCGCGTTCCTTAATGAATCTTCGATAGATACGTGATAGCTCATAAACGGCATGTCGATGATCAGAAATTTAGACGGCGCCCCCCTTCTCACGATTTCGGTATGGTAAATCATCTGGTCGATGGTGACCGGGATCGTGCTCGAATATCCCGCAATGACATTTCCAAGGGAATCGCCCACGAGTACAACATCGATACCGGTCTGCTCTATGATCAGCGCGAACGCGTGGTCGTAGCAGGTTATCACTGATATCGGTGTTTTACTCTGTTTGCGTGTTTTAAAATCATTGATGGTGAATCTTTTTGCGTCTGTGGCATTCGTTGTGCCGCTCATTTAGACACCCCCGTCCTGGTGTGGTAGAATAATTAAAAATACGGATAACCTGTTCATGAAGTCAATAAAAAAACAGAAAGAATATTCGAATTTAATAAAAATATGATTGAAATTATACGATATCAGTAATAAATATTAATATGTTCTACGAATTTAGTTATGGATAAGGGATTTGTTCCAAAACAAAGATCCAAGGAGTTATTCCCGCACCGAAGGTGGGGGAATAACTCCTTAAATCACGAGTTTTGAAACAAGTCTAATATGTACATTCCGGAGAAGGATATGCAGGATACATATGGTTTCAAATACGATAAGAAAAAGAATCTGGACCGAATCGACAATCATATTATCACCCTTTTGCAAAAAGACGGCAGGATCTCAAACACGGATATAGCAAAAAAGCTGAAAATATCCGAGGCCACGGTAAGGACCAGGCTCAAACGACTCATCAAAGATGAGTATATACAGATTGTAGCAGTCAGCAACCCGTTTAAACTCGGCTTTGGAATCACCGGTGATCTGTATATACATGTTGATATGAAAAAAATAGATGTGGTAATCCAAGAATTGAAGAAAATCAAAGAGTTGTGGTATATTGTCATGACCACCGGTGAACAAAACATTAATGCAGAGTTCGTTGTCACGACGCTTGAGGAGCTCAACGATCTCGTGTATAATAAAATCAGCAGGATTGACGGAATATTGAGGGTTGAAACATCAATTATAATGAAATATATAAAGAGAAAATATGATTTCGGAACCGCATATGGCCAATAACATTTTAATTAATGTTTCAACATCTTCTGCGTAATGAGTCTTTTTCTCTTTGCCAGGGCATGCACACATATTGGAAGAGTGTTTTAGGACAATAATATGCTTGAATTAAACTCTCGGGTGTTGTATATACGAATGAGATTCAAGATTGATATTTTAAATAAATATTTTTTGCATGCCTCCGCCGCCGAAGGCGTTCGCGGATAGCGCCGGACAACCAGATCGAACCGCACACGGGCCTGATCCGCCCGGTCCTTCCGGAGCATATGCCGTCCCCGTTCGAGCTCGAATTCCGCGACCGAGACTTCCGCGCGCGGATGTTTCTTTACGAAAGCACTTATCCTCCGGTCCGCTTCCGACACATTGTCCATTCGCAAATAGCTGACAATGATGCGGCTCTCGATGTACGTCACGAGCGAATCTGCCGTCGAATCCTGCATCCGTGACGCCGCGGGCTGGATGGGCGGATTGAATGTCGCAGTGTCCTGCGCCGGTGTTGCGACCCCGGGCAAGCTCTTGGGCCGTGAAGGGCCACTGCCATCCGCGGTGTTCGCGCGCGTGCTCGCGATCAATGCCACGGGCACCTTTCATGTCGACCGTGCCGCGGCACTCCTGATGCAGAACAACACGCCCGATGCCGACGGCGAACGAGGCCTGCTCGTGCACACGGCGTCGGTCGCCGCCTACGAAGGCCAGATCGGCCAGGTCGCCTACGCCGCGTCCAAGGCGGCGATCGTCGGCATGGTGTTGCCGCTCGCGCGCGAGCTGGCGCGCTTCGGCATCCGCGTCGTGGCCATCGCGCCGGGAATCTTTGCCACGCCGATGCTTGCGGGCCTGCCACAGGAAGCCCAGGACTCACTGGGCAAGCAGGTACCCTTCCCCGCGCGGCTCGGCCGCCCGGAGGAATATGCAGAGCTGGTCGCTACGATTTGCACGAACCGCATGCTCAATGGCACGACGATTCGACTCGATGGTGCCATCCGAATGGCCCCGCGATGAGACCTGCCGGGCACCGGCTGTGGAGCGGGCTGCTGATCGCAGCGGTCCTGTCCGGCTGCGCGACACCGCCGCTCACAACCGGCACCGTGCCAACCGCGCCGGGCGGCATCAACATCCCCATCGACTATTACCGTCTCGACAACGGCCTGAAGGTGGTCCTGACGCGGGAGCCGTCGGCGCCGACGGTCACGGTCGGCGTCTACTATCACATCGGCTTTCGCATCGAGCCGCGCGGCCGCACGGGCTTCGCGCACCTGTTCGAGCACCTGATGTTCCAGGGCTCGGCCAATCTCGGCAAGATGGAATTCATCCGCCTGGTCGAGGGCAACGGCGGCGTCGTCAACGGCTCGACGCGCTTCGACTACACCAACTATTTC
>Ga0209342_10008993_pt1 | contig 10014 bp, 14 predicted proteins | sample RifCSP16_2_FD_184023 | JGI IMG/M metagenome (GOLD analysis project Ga0209342, IMG submission 184023) | Soil microbial communities from Rifle, Colorado - Rifle CSP2_sed 16_2 (SPAdes) (version 2) | ecosystem: Environmental > Terrestrial > Deep subsurface > Rock core/Sediment | place: Rifle...
ATAGTAAGCCTGAGGACGCTTATAAGACGGCAGTTGAGTTAGCAGGTACAGAGGTTACAGCAGATGCAGAAACGTCGAGCCTCAATGCCAGAACCGGACGACTTCTATGTCTTGGCATATGCAATAGTGCTGAGAAGGTCCATGTATTCCCCGAGGAGGTCCTTGAACATATCACGCCTGTATTCGAAGACGAAGGAACTAGATGGTGTTGGCACAACGGGAAGTTCGACCTCCAATTTATTCGGAACGATGATAGGACGAGAGGTAATAAAGTCCGAGTAGATGATGACACCCTGCTGATGTCATATGCACAGGACGAATATCGTGGAGTTCATGATCTGGAGCAAGTAGCCTCCGACGTCCTCTCGGCTCCTGACTATAAGCATATTGTCAAGCAATGGGTCCATAAGAAGACTGATTCCTACGAGCTGATTCCAAAGCCGGTACTCTATCAGCGTAACGGAACAGATCTATCATTGACATATCAAGTTAAGCAGATCTATCGTCAGAACATCGCTGCTGATCCTGTTCTGGAAAAGCTGTATACTAAAACCCTCATCCCTTATGCTGAACTACTCGCAAGGATGGAGGACAGAGGCTTCTACGTCAACATAGAGCAGTTGTACAAGAACGGTGATAAGTATGTAGGCAACTTCCAGAAGTATCTTGACGACGAGGAGATTGACTGGAAAGCTGAAGGGGAAATTCAAAGGGCTAAGAAGGTTCTAACTGAAATGATCGGGTATGATTTCAACCCGAACAGTCCAATCCAAGTTGCCGAGATCCTATACGACAAGCTTAAAATGCCAATGCGCTACGGTCGTTCTACCGATAAGAAGGTTTTGAAGCTACTGCCAGCGCATCCATTTATCAAGGAACTTGGTAATTACCGCGGAATAACAAAGGCCTTCGGTACGTATGTGACATCGATCCTCTGGAAGATAGAGGGTGATGGATGCGTGCATAGTACGTTCCTGATTCAAGGCACCCCTACTGGTCGAACGGCATCTCGCGGACCGAACATTCAGAACATTCCACGCGATAAGGACCTCCGCTCTACGTTCATGGCTAGGCCGGGATATAGACTGTTAGAGGTCGACCTCAACCAGGCTGAACTACGCTCGTTGGCTTGTACCAGCGGCGATAAATATTTGGTAGAGTTGTACAATGCAGCAGAAGAAGAAGAACGTTCGCTCCATGACGAAATGGCAGAGTTCCTCGCTCAAAGGGCGGGTGACGACTACGACCGTAATAACCTCGATATCTATGACGGTGACCGAAAGCGTATGCGGGCGAAGGCCGTTAACTTTGGTATACCATATGGTCGAGAGGCAGGGTCTCTCGGCGAAGAGTTTGCAGTTCCTACCTCGGAAGCACAAGAGTGGATTGATGGCTGGTTTGCGAAAGCTCACGGCGCACACGACTTCTTGATGGCATGTCGCAGAGCTGCGATGCACAGCAAACCTATTACCACCTGCTTCGGATACAAGAAGCGGCATCGCATTGTAACTCGAGAGAACCTTCACGACTTGATGAACCAGGCCTCAAACTTCCCTCACCAGAATATAGCGTCGAGCATTAACGCACATGGAGCCTTCACCGTCGAATTGCCCGAAGAGATATATTTCAATAGCGCAGGTATTGAATTGTCCGTGAACTACGATACGCATTTGGTCAACATGGTACATGACTGTTGCGTGTTTGAGGTTCCAGATGATGATGCGACGGTTAGGGAGGTGTCACGTATAGTTCGTAAGGCGATGGTTGAAGTTCCGCCGAAATGGGGACTGACAAGAGTTCCGTTCATTGCTGACTCAAAGCAGGGCTATTTATGGGGCAGATTAATAAAGGAAAAGACCTAAATCTGAATATAAATGGCACTCTTGAAAGGTACTTGAACTTTTCACTATAATAGAGTATAATGGAGAGGTGACATGTTAGAGCTCGAAACAAAAACCCAAGACTATTGGCTACTATCCCTGGTCTATAACGACCGCATTCGAACATCAACCATCACTACAGAACTGGCGCTCAAACAGCTGGGCAAGATATCTAGGGAGCTCGGCGATCAACGGCCTTTATATCGTCAGGTAGTCAATCTAACGGATGAGATTATCGTCGGTATGACCTTTCACGGCCTTCAGAAGAAGAATAGACAACGTAATGTCGTCAATCTGGCAGCTCCGAGACTTCCGAACTATACAGGTAAAAAGGCTAGCATGATTATCGTGGATGACGTACTAACAACCGACGAAGGCATTGCAGGAGTCTAATATGACAGAGTTCGTACTCGATCAAGCCCATAAGAACGTGGACATCTTCGGCTCCGAAGTGACTCAAGCCATCTGGCGAGAGAAATATCTTATGCTTCAAGAAGGTAAACCCAAAGACTGTTTCTTCCGCGTCGCCAACGCAGTATATGCTAACGACAAATCTGAACATATGCAAGAAGCTCTGAAGGCGATGAACGCCGGTCTGTGGATGCCCGGCGGGAGAATATTAGCAGGTGCGGGCTCAGGACGAGCTGTCACCTTGATGAACTGCTATGTAGATCAAACCATTCACGATTCCATGGGAGGTATTGCTGACGCCTTGAAGGATGCCATGCTAACCCTTCAACAGGGGGGTGGTATCGGTATGGACTTCAGTACCTTAAGGCCTAATGGTGCTATCCTCAAACGCACTGGATCAACAGCTTCAGGTCCATTACCTTTCATGGATATGTGGAACTATATGTCTAAGACCGTCATGTCAGCAGGTCACCGACGTGGTGCCATGATGGCAACAATGCGTTGTGACCATCCAGACATCGAGAAGTTCATCGATGCCAAGCACGAAAAGGGACGGCTAGAATTCTTCAATATATCAGTACTCGTGACGAAAGATTTTATCCAGGCGGTCAGAGACGACAAGGAATGGTGGTTACACTTCGGCGAGCGTCCTGCTAAACCTAGCGGCCAAATAGGAATGTCGCCGTCGATGTATCGGGCTCACGACGGAGAAGAGCACTACGTCTATAAGGTCGTTCGGGCTCGCGAACTTTGGAACAAGATCCTTAAGTCAACGTTTGAATATTCGGAGCCTGGCGTCATCTTTATCGACCGCATCAACGAACAGAACAATCTCCAATACTGCGAGACTATCTCTTGCACGAACCCGTGTGGGGAACAACCCCTCCCACCTAATGGTGCTTGCAATTTAGGTGCTATTAATTTGGCCAGAATGGTCTTCGAACCTTTCACACCTAAAGCCAGCTTCTGTCTGCCGCTATTAAAGCGCGTGGTTCGTATGGCTGTGAGGTTCTTGGATAACGTTATCGACGTGACAAACTATCCTCTAGAAGCCCAGCAACGAGAACAGATGAATAAGCGCCGAATCGGTCTCGGGATCTCTGGTCTCGGTGATGTCTTCCTGCAACTAGGCACAAGATACGGCTACTCAAGGTCTATTGATCTAGCCCGAGCTATTATGAAGACAATAGCCGAAGAGGCCTATTCGGAGTCCATTGAATTGGCGAAGGAACGCGGGCCATTTAAGCTTTATGACGCTGAACAACACTATCGCCGGCCGTTTATTCAAAAGCTCGACCATAGGATCGTCGCGGGTATCAAGGATCATGGTATTCGTAACGGCGTCCTATTGACGATCGCGCCGACCGGTACTACATCGATCGCCTACGGCAATATTTCGTCCGGGTTGGAACCGGTATTCATGATGGAGCACAAGCGCAACGTGATTCAACCCGATAACTCTAAAAAGCCGTACACCGTAGAGGACTATGCTTTCAAGCTGTTCAAACAACACGACGAAGGTGCCAACACCATTCCAGATCTCTACAACCTATTCGAGGAATCTGAAGCCGGAAAGATTTCAGTCACCTCCCATCTCGCTATCCAAGCAGCTTGTCAAGAGTATGTTGATGCCAGTGTCTCTAAGACCATCAACTGCCCTTTAGATATGGACTTCAAGGATTTCGAACAGGTCTATTTCATAGCTTATAAGACGGGTTGTAAGGGCTGCACAACCTACAAGCCATCCGAAGTTCGCGGCGCTATTCTCGAAGCCATCAAGCCTGAAAGTTCGGTACCGATTGAACAGGTAGCTGCCGAAGCTAAGAAGTACGGCATTCACGATCTCGACAATTTAGACCCTGATGGATCAGATCATCACATTCTCGGACATATTGAGGATAAATTGCAAGCACGGCTCCAACCCCGACCTGCAGTGCTATCCGGTAAGACCTATAAGGTTAAATGGCCAAACATGGAAGCCGCTTTTTACATCACCATCAATGACGACGCCAACGGCAAGCCGTACGAGATGTTCATCTCTAGCCGTTCCGACATCTATAAAGACTGGACAGCAGCTCTAACCCGAATGATCTCGGCGATTATGCGCTCCGGCTTAGATGTTGGATTCATCATCGAGGAATTAAGTCAGGTGTCAAGCATTAAGGATGCTGCTTGGGTCGGACCAAAATACTACGGCTCTATCGTTGCTTACATTGGTCATATCCTCGATCTGCACATCAAAGGCGGAAATCCTGATGCTGCTAAAGCCGCTAAGATCGAAACACACAAGCCGATCGAGTCAACCGAAGCCGTCCAACGCAATGAGATTAGAGGCGATATCTGTCCAAAGTGTAATGCACCAACACTCATACATCAAGAAGGCTGCACTACCTGTTCCAACTGCGGTTATTCCAACTGCGGCTAGATAATAAAGGAGACGTCATGTATTCACAACAAGTATTGATCCACGACTGGACTCAAGAAGTTCTTCACAAAGCCAGTCTAGATCAAAGACTGATCATTCATGAAGATGTAGGTAAAGTTGCTTTGCATATGATCGAGGAGGCTATGGAAGTCTGTTTGGCTTTAGGAATTGATGATTTGAAGGTCATGGAATTTGCCAGCCTTGCTTGGGCTAGACAGAGGATGAAATTGCAAGAAGAAGGTCCTAAAGAAGACGTGTATCAAGAACTAGCTGATCTGAACATCATCAATATGCGCGTCTGTAATATCATGGACTACGATCTTGAGCGGATCACCATGGAGCGGCATCAATACAATGTCAATTCCAACTGGGACGTAAAAGAAGGCGGTGACTTCCGGAGGATCAAGAAATGAGCCCGAGAACCCACGAAGAGATCCAACGGATCAACGGACGGCTTAGGATCTTAGAGGCTCAAGTTGAATTCCTTAAGAGTAAACTATCCGAAGAGGATCAGGCAGATTTCTTCCTGACCAATTGGGACAAGAAGGAAGATCAAGATGACAATGGGTGATGGGAAGTGTGAATGTTGTCTCCAGAAGAGGGAGCTCATCGGCGTTGCCTCTATTCCTGGATTACCTATGTCAATAGCATGGTGTGAAGAATGCTTAACGACAGATTGCCTCCCATATTGGGTAGTAGTCTTTCAGTTCCATAACCTTTGTAACTCTAATGACGATAAACCGAAGATGCCTCAACTATGTCATTTCACTTGGAAGGACGGTAAGAAACTAACTTGGGCAGAAGCTCTCACAGGATTAAATCATGACCCTAAGTTCTTTGAACAGTCTGAACCGCTCAAAGAACACGACAATAAAGGCGAGACTTATGAATGTGCTCGTTGCGGCAAAACCTTTGAGAAAGGTCAAAGTGACGAAGATGCCGAGGAGGAACTCAAGGATGTGTTCAACACCTCCAAAGAGGAATGCGTCCTAATCTGTGACGATTGTGACAAAGAGCTTAAGAAGCTAATCTCACAAGACCTTAGTAAGTCTCAAATTCCTCAATGATTCGAACAATGTTGGCTTGCTACAGTCCTCCCGTTTCTCACCAAGAATGAATATCACAATTAATCCATACGCATGGCGGGCCTGTGTACGAGCCAACATAGTTCGACGGCGCATAACATAACCCTGGAGATAATGATGCCTAAGATATTGTACAAGGTGGCGAAGGGTCATTTCCTCGAGGAGATACAGGACAAGATAAATGATGGCAGGTTAGAAGTGGATCGTGTGGTCGTTCAATTCTATCGTCCTGGATCAGCCTTAAATAGTGAGTCTTCTGCAGGTATACAATCAGTGACTTATCATATTAAACCTCAAGGATAACGTAATGGCTAGGATGTTAGTGACCTTGTTTACGGACGCCTCAGTCTATCCCAACGGGGTTGCAGGTTATGGCTATTGGGCTAAGAAGCAGGGCATGCCTTCAGTTACTGGAGGAGGTCAATTCAAGGGCACTATGATGAACTCTGATGATGGGGAGGCTTGTGCAATAGCCAACTCTATATCGGTTTTGGTCAAATCCGGATATATCAAGGAAGATCATCACGTATTAATTCAGACGGATTCAACTGCAGCTATTGGAGCCTATGAAGGTAAAAGAATTGTACTACCCTTCAATGTCCAGAGGGCTGTTAAACATGTGATTGAGTTGGCTAAGAAGAGGAAGTTCAGTTTCAGCATGCGCCACGTCAAAGGTCACACAAACAAACGAGGCCGTCATTGGTGCAATACTAAGACGGATCAAATTGCTAGAGGATATGCAAATGGCGGACAAAGATCAAGAACAACCTAGCCCTCAGGTACCACACAGACATAGTGTGGCTCATATACATTTCAAACCAGACTCAGGTTATCCTGAATCAGGCTGGTGGTGTGTTATATGCGGTAAAGCGAGGGTTCAAGGACATCCGGACTTATCAGAGACGGATCTTTGTATCATTCAGGCAATAATATCTACAACGCCCAACTCGGCCTTGAAGGTCTGATTAAGTCGGACATTTGAACGGTTCTTTGGTGACCTCTTCACCTCTGATGGTCCGAATCGCTGTCCTAAGATCAGCTTGTTGACTCATCCACGTCCAATACTCATTATAGCCTTTAATCTTAATGGCAGTTGAGCCTACAGCTGTCTCACAGAGGAAGAGCTTGGCTTCTTCGGACATATCCGGATATTCAGGGACGAGATCAACAGGGGCTATCGTGTCAGAGGTCGAAGGCCCACCCGATTCAGTACTATCTTGGCCGAGGCCGAGATAAACGTTCAGAGGACATCCAACCAAGAATAACAGGCTAAAGCTTAGAAAGGATGTCGTTAGGATCGGCCGGATTAGCTTTGTTCTCGTCGACTGCCTGTTGGATTTCATCACGCTTCTCCTTCAGCTGTACCTGTTCAGTTTCCTTCTTCTTAAGCCACATGTCAAGAAAGAACTTGACCAACTTCTTTAGAAAGTCCATAATCGGCTCCTTTCTTCGGTCTTCAGTCTTAACGAGAATGTCCTGATACTTTCGTACCAGGACATTCGATCGTCATAATCATGATCACGGCCGTCGTTATTGCTTCGATGGAGGATAGTTCACCAGATGCTCCTGTTCCTTCGTCCTGGCATGTTCTGTCAGCGCGACCGATAGATCGTGGATCTTCCGGGCGGACTCAGGAGAGATCTCGTCGCCGTCGCCGGTTAGAGAAGTGATAACGTCGCCGATTTGAGCGGCGAAGGACGGGATCATCGGGATGAGAGCAGTGAATAGTGGAATCAACATAACTGGCATGATTTGGCTCCTTTCTTCGGTAGGTCGTCTGTTAAGAGGCCGTTAGGAGGCTTGTGGCAGTTGGGAGACGATACTGTGGAACAATTGAATTGCGGCGTTGGCTACCGCCTTCAAATGATCCATTTGTTCACTCGACAATGCCGGCGCTTGTGCATTCTCGAGGCAGGAGTTCATCTGACTGACTGACACTCCCGTGCAGAAGTAGTCGTCGTGTTTAACCGCTGCAACATATGTCCACATAGCGTCAACTGCTGCATCGCGTTTCGGAACCACGGTTGCAACGAGATTGCTATCGACACACGCCGGAGCAACGGCAGCACCCTCTGGAGAGGCACAGTTATCCAAACCGAGATATCCCTGCCAAAAGGTAGCTGCGAGATTGTAGCTCCGTTCGACATCAGTCGCGATTCCAGACGGAGTAGAGCTGCAGGCCGTCAATACTACTGACAGGACTGCTATATGGAAGAACTTCTTGACGTATTTCATATGTTTATCCTTTCCCGTTGACGATTTTGTTGTGAGTCTTATACACAACCGCCCCTATGATAGTACCGGAGAGGCCGCCGGCGATCATCGCACGCCACCATTGATCAATAAGGGTCTCAGTAATGTTCTTCATTGCCCACTTGGTCGAAATGGCTGGACAGAGAAGTTCTCCCTCTAAGACGCTAGGATCGCACCATGCATGATCCCAAAGGACGTGAATCTCATTGCCTGCAGTACTGCTTGTAACCATGAAAGCAGTAAGCAGTGCTGACAGTGCTGCTGATAAGTAGAAGGCTACCTTGGCCTTTGTGCCTGAATTCACCTTAACAGCCGCAATAGTCTCAGGACTAGGCGGTTGGGTTGGTGTTAATTGATTTGCCATCTTGGTCTCCTTTGACTCCTTTGACTCCTTCGGCTCCTTCGATCTCGTCTGGTAGTTTTACGAGCTTATACCCATATGCTCGTATATTAACAACCTTATACCCGATCTTCTCCAGCTTCTTATTCAACCGGGTTACCATCACACGGATCTGCGTACCGGGATCGTCCGGACCTCCATTACCTAATTGACCCCACAAGCACTCAATAATAAACCTATTGCTTATAGGAAATCCTAACCTTCTTACCAGCAATGTCAGTAGTGAAGTCTCTTGCGACGTTATGGTTTCGCTGCCGACGCGGGATTGAGCCAAATCTACATTGGGTATTGGTCCAGAGAAAGGTCTCCGACACTTAGGACACTCATCCAACAGCATTTCCAACTGCAAGAACTTTGACATCAAACGGCCTTCAACGTTTCCTTTGCAGCCCTATAAGCCACCTCAATCTTCGTACCGTAAACTTCGGCATTCCCGGGTCCGTTATATGCTGCAGCGAATTTCTTCCAATCCTTAGCCGTTAAATATTTGGATCCGACACCTCGTGTGCTCATACAGTTCTCGCAGAAGTCGAAGAAGCCTAGAACATGCCACCGCTCGTCCTTCTGGAAAGCCGTATACATCTCGGTCGGCGATACATAGCCAATGCACTTATGGTTCGACACGAGAATTTGAGGTCCGCCGATACTGATACACTTCAAGGCAATTTCGTCGCCGTACTTCTGACGAGTAAAGGTGAGAACGTCGTACTCCATGATCTGGTCAGTATGCACCTTCAACCAATTACCTGATTGCACGACTCTCCATTTATGACCTTTCCAGCCCTTCCCAGGCTCTTGTAATAGTCCGTCGTCCATAAAGTGTTTCTTGTACTCATCAAGGTCCAGTTGACGTCTGAGAAGATGGTTTTCAAACCTTATGACTGCTTTCCCAGGCTTGTGCGTACGCCCGTCAGACTCAACCAACCATACTGCGATAATTGCAGCAAGTTCAATGTTAGACTTCATCGCCAGCACTGACATGAGATTGCCGAGTCTATTGTAGACTGCAGCTGAAGATGTAGCAGTCATCAACGGCTTCGAAGCGCCCATTGGTGTATGAATGAAGTCGATGTCATCCTTGAAGAACTTAATAGTTGTCTTATCAGCCATGATAGCCGGCCTCCTACTTCTTTGTTGTTAAACCCTTTACCTCTAGTTCGAGTCCGCGCAGCCTCTTCTCGTGGTCTTCTAGCTTCCTATGGTCCTCATCAAACAGGGGGACTCGAGACCCTTGGATAGCTTGCATCTTCTCAAGATCCTCTTGGAGCTCTTCCTGCTGCTTAACCGTTTGGGCGACAGTCTGTTGAACACCGGCGAGGATTGTAGCGGTCGCTGCTAACGTCGAGGCCATCTTTACCTGTACGTCGTTGAGGTCACTTACCTTCTTATCACGGGCTGTCAACTCACGATCGCCGAACCACAAGACGGCAGAGATGAATGCTGCCATCACAAGCATCAAAGCCCTAAACAACAACGTTATACCGTCCTTACTTAAGAAGCTAACAACAGGACCTTTTCGGCCGCTCTGATCACCACCATTTTGGTTGCCATCAGGTTGAA
>Ga0209342_10008996_pt1 | contig 10013 bp, 7 predicted proteins | sample RifCSP16_2_FD_184023 | JGI IMG/M metagenome (GOLD analysis project Ga0209342, IMG submission 184023) | Soil microbial communities from Rifle, Colorado - Rifle CSP2_sed 16_2 (SPAdes) (version 2) | ecosystem: Environmental > Terrestrial > Deep subsurface > Rock core/Sediment | place: Rifle...
AGAACCGCGGGACCCTCGGCGGCAACGTCGCGAACGCTTCTCCGGCGGGCGACACCTTCCCGCCGCTCGCCGTCTACGAGGCCTCGGTCGTCGCCGTCTCGAAACGCGGCCGGCGCGAGATCCCGTTCCTCGAGTTCTTCACCGGCCCGAAGCGCACCTGCCTGGCCTCGGGCGAGCTCGTCGAGGCGGTGCTGATCCCGCTCCCGGCGCGCTCGCCGAAACGTGCGATGTTCCGCAAGGTCGGCACGCGCGCGGCCCAGGCGATCTCCAAGACCGTGGCCGCGGGCCTGCTGTGGCTGCGCCGCGACGGGACCGTCGAGGAGCTGCGCTTCGCCCTCGGCAGCATGGCCCCCACCGTGCGCCGGCTCCGGAGCGTCGAGGCATTCGTCAAGGGCAAGCGCCTGACGCCCGCGGTGGTGGGCGAGGCCTGCACACTCGTCGCCCATGACGTCGCGCCCATCGACGACGTGCGCTCGACCGCCGATTACCGCCTGGCCGTGTCGCGCAACCTGCTGTTCCGCTTCCTGAGTGAGCCCCGATGAAGAAGAAGAAGGCCCCGCTTTCGCTCGGTCCTGTAGTCACCCGCCGCCTGCTGGGCCCCGCGCGGCGCGCCGGCGCCGCGTTCGCGCGCGCCTACCCGGGAGAGTCCGGGTCGCGCCAACCCGTCCACACCGTCTACGGCGGGGCGCAGCTCTTCAAGTCGGACTCGGTGCCCAAGCTGGGGGTGCTGGCGCTCAAGACCTTCGCCGAGCACGCGCCCTCGGCCGGGGCTTTCGCAGCCGCGATCGGACTCACGACGCCCGAGGCCACGGCTCCGGCCGAGTTCGCGGCCACCGTCCACGCGCGGGTGAAGGCCAAGCTCGAGCGGGAGCCGGTCGAGGACTTCCGGATCGACTTCGAGGACGGCTACGGGAACCGGCCCGAGGCGGAGGAGGACGCTCACGCCGAGGCCGCGGCGCACGAGGTCGCGCGCGGCTTCAAGGAAGGGACGCTCAGCCCCTTCATCGGGATCCGGATCAAGCCGCTCTCACCCGAGCTTGGAGAGCGGGCGCTGCGGACGCTCGATCTGTTCGTGACGACCCTCGTGCGCGAGGCGCTTCGTCTGCCGGACGGCTTCGTCGTCACGCTGCCGAAGGTGACGATGCCCGAGCAGGTCACGGTACTGGTCCGCGCGCTCGAGGCGCTCGAGCGCCGCAACCGCCTCGAGCGGGGCGCGCTGCGGCTCGAGCTGATGGTCGAAACGCCGCAGGCAATCCTGAACGGCCGCGGCGTGGCCGCGCTGCCGGGCCTGATCGCGGCCGCCCGTGGTCGCTGCCGGGGCGCGCACTTCGGGACCTACGACTACACCGCCGCCTGCCGCATCACCGCCGCCCACCAGGCGATGACCCACCCTGCCTGCGAGTTCGCGAAGCAGGTGATGCAGGTGATGCTCGCGGGGACCGCCGTCGAGCTCTCCGACGGCGCCACCAACGTGATGCCGGTGGGCCCGCATCGCATGCTGCCGGGCGGTCCGCCGCTCACCCAGGAGCAGCAGCTCAAGAACCGGGCTGCGGTCCAGCGCGCGTGGCAGCTCCACTTCGACGACGTCCGCAGCTCGCTGCGCAACGGCTACTACCAGGGCTGGGACCTGCACCCGGCGCAGCTCCCGACCCGCTACGCCGCCGTCTACTCGTTCTTCCTCGAGGGGCTGGAGACGGCGTCGCTGCGGCTGCGGAGCTTCATGGACAAGGCCGCGCAGGCGACGCTCGTCGGCGACATCTTCGACGACGCCGCTACGGGCCAGGGCCTGCTCAACTACTTCCTGCGTGGCGTGGGCTGCGGCGCCATCACCGAGGACGAAGCGCGCGCCACCGGCCTCACGCTCGACGAGCTCAAGACCCGCTCGTTCCCGAAGATCCTGCAGGGTCGTCGGTCCGGCCAGGGGGCGTGAGCGGGGCGGCGGCAATGATCGGCCAACAGATCACGCACTACCGCGTGCTCTCCGAGCTCGGGAAGGGGGGCATGGGTGTCGTGTACCTGGCCCAGGACACGACGCTCGACCGCAAGGTCGCGCTCAAGTTCATCCGCACGGACCTGATCGGCGGCCACGACGCCGAGGCCCGCCTGCTGCGCGAAGCCCGCACGGCGAGTGCCCTCGATCACCCGAACATCGGCACCATCTACGAGGTCGGCGAGTGGCAGGGCCATCACTTCATCGCGATGGCCTACTACGAGGGTGAGACGCTTCAAGCGCGGGTCGAGCGCGGCCCGCTCGCGATCTCCGAGGCCTGCGCGATCCTGGCGCAGATCGCGGACGCCCTGGCGCGTGCCCACGCGAGCGGGGTCGTCCACCGCGACCTGAAGCCGGCCAACGTCTTCCTCGTCCCGCAGGAGAGGCAGCGCTGGAGCGGATCCGGCGCCCAGGCGGCCGCGGCTCCCGAGCGGAGCCGTGATTCGAGCGGGACCGCGAAGCTGCTCGACTTCGGTCTCGCACGGCAGGCCTCGGAGGAGTCGACGGCCGCCACCCGGCTCACGGCGCCCGGCACCACCGTCGGGACGGTCGCCTACATGTCGCCGGAGCAGGCGCGCGGCGAGGAGGTCGACGCGAGCGCCGACCTCTGGGCCTTCGGCGTGATCGCGTTCGAGCTTGTCTCCGGCCGCCGGCCGTTTCCGGGCGCGCACCCGGCCGTGGTGCTCCACTCGATCCTCTACGAGGCCGCACCCGACCTGAAGTCGCTGCGTCCCGACGTGCCCGAGCGCCTGCGCGCCTTGGTCGCGAAGGCGCTCGCAAAGGACAAGGCGGCGCGCCACCAGTCGGCGCTCGAGCTGCTCGAGGAGCTGCACGCGGCTACCGAGGCCCAGGCGCAGCACCGCGCGCTCGCCTCGCGGTTGCGCAGCCCGCGGGTTGCGTTGCCGCTCGCCGCGGGACTGCTGCTCGCCGGGGTGCTCGGAACGCTCGGGGTGTCGAGAGCGCGAGAGGCCCGCTGGGCGCGCCAGCAAGCACTCCCCGAGATCGCGCGCCTCGCCGAGCAGGAGAGATTCGTGGAAGCGTTCGCGCTCGCCGAGCGCGCCGAGAAGGCGATCCCGAGCGACCCGATGCTCGCTCGACTGTGGCCGACCATCGCACGCACCCCGGACCTGCGCAGCGAGCCGGCGGGGGCGACCGTCTCCTACAAGGATTACGGCCAGCCGGACGCCGCGTGGGTGCGGGCGGGCGTCACCCCGGTCGCCGGCGTTCGCGTCCCCGCGGGCTTCTTCCGCTGGCGATTCGAGAAGGCAGGCTTCAGGACTCTCGAGCTGGCCGGCGCCAGCGGACCACTGGGCGTCGTGCGGATCGTGCCCTGGGTCCCCGAGGTGACCCTCGAGGCCGAATCCGAGGTCACGCCGGGAATGATCCTCGTCCCTGGCAGCGACGAGCCGAGCGGCCTGATCCTGCCGGGTTTCGAGCACCTGAAGCCGGTCCAGCTGAGCGACGCGTTCTGGATGGACGAGTACGAGGTGACGAACGAGCGGTTCAAGGCTTTCGTCGACGCCTCCGGCTACCAGAAGCGCGAGTATTGGGTCGAGCCCTTCGAAGAGGGTGGGCGTCCGCTCGCATGGGACGAGGCGGCCTCTCGCTTCCACGACGCGACTGGCCGGCCGGGGCCGGCCAACTGGGTCCAGGGAGAGTTCCCGGCGGGCCAGGCCCAGTGGCCGGTGAGCGGGGTGAGCTGGTACGAGGCCGCCGCCTACGCGCGCTTCGTGGGCAAGAGCCTGCCCACCATCCACCACTGGAACAGGGCTGCCACGGTACGGGCCAGCCCCTGGATAGTCCCGCGCGCCAATTTCTCGAGCAACGGGCCCGTGCCCACGGGGAGCCGCGACGCGCTTCACATGTGGGGGCACCACGACCTGGCGGGCAACGTCAAGGAATGGGTCTCGACGGGCCCGGGCGACGGCCGGCGCTACATCCTCGGCGGCGGCTGGGACGAGCCGCGCTACATGTTCAACGAGCCGGACGCGCGCTCGCCTTTCTCTCGGAGCGCCAACTCCGGGTTCCGCTGCGTCCGCTACGCGCGCGAGCCGGCGCCCGAGCTCACAGCATCGGTCGCGTGGTCGACGCGGGACTATCGCCGTGAGAAGCCGGCGCCGGATTCGGTGTTCGAGATCTACCGCCGCCTCTACGCCTACGACCGCATGCCGCTACAGGCGTCCGTCGAAGCGACGGGGGACGACGAGCAATGGAGACGCGAGCGGGTTTCGCTCCCCACCGCCTACGGTCCGGAGCGGATGAAGGTCTTCGTGTACCTGCCGAAGAACGCCGCGCCCCCGTTCCGCACCGTGGTGTACTTCCCCGGCGCCACGGCGCTGCGCACGCGCTCTCTCGATCAGCTCCCCGAGAGCCAGTTCGACTTCATCGTGAAGAGCGGCCGCGCCGTGGTGCTACCCGTATACCGAGGCACCTTCGACAGGCCCTCCGATGTGAGCGACAGCACCGCCAACGCCACCGCGGGCTACCGCGACCACATGATCGCGTGGGCCAAGGACTTCATGCGCGCGGTGGACTACCTGGAGACGCGCCCCGATCTCGCGCTCGATCGGCTGGGCTTCGTGGGTACCAGCTGGGGCGCCCGCATGGGCTCGCTCGTCCCCGCCCTCGACGATCGCGTCAAGGTGGCGGTGCTCTACGTAGGCGGGTTCTCCATGCAACGGCCGATGCCGGAAGTCGACCAGATCCACTTCGCACCGCGTGTCAGGATCCCGGTGCTGATGCTGAACGGCCGCTTCGACTTCTTCTTCCCGGTAGACGCGTCCCAGCGCCCGATGTTCGAGACGCTCGGCACGCCCAAGGAGCACAAGCGCCACGTGCTCTACGACACCGGCCACGGCATCCCGCGGGCCGAGATGATCCGGGAGACCCTCGACTGGCTCGACCGTTACCAGCCCGCGCCGAGCGCCGCCCCCGTTTCCCGTTGACCCCTCGCGAGTCGCGGGAGTAGCGTGGGATGCGGATGCGGAGGTGAACATGGCCGTCACGGTCAGGAAGATCACGGTATGGCGCACCGAGGTCGACAACCGGGCGGGTGCGCTGGCGCAGCTGCTCGAGGCGCTCACGGCGGCGCGAGGCGGCCTGGACGTGGTGATGGGCTACCGGGTCCCCGGCCAGCACGAGCGCGCGGTGATCGAGGTGTGGCCGGTGTCGGGCAAGAAGCTGTCCCAGGCCGCCGAGAGCGTCGGGCTTCGGCCGTCGGAGACTCCGACGCTACTGGTCGTGGGCGACGACCGCCCCGGGCTCGGCCACGCCATGGCGCGCGCGCTGGCGGACGCCGGCATCAACCTCGTGTTCCTGGTGGCGCAGGTGGTGGGCCGGCGCTACTCGGCCGTCTTCGGGTTCGAGTCGGCGGCCGACGCCGACCGTGCCGTCGGGCTGCTGAAGAAGGCCAAGCCGGGCCGGTAGCACACTGATTCCGGCGCATCGCCTCGCCGGACCCGAGGGACCGCTTTCCGGACATCCCTGCCGGTGCGCAGGCGCCCTCCTCACGGGAAAGCTAGGGTGGGTTGCTTCCCGTTCCGCCCGCCGACAGTCGCCGCGCAAAGCCCAGGTCCAGCGCGACCGCGGTACGCGAGCCGGTGCCGGCCGACGAGCGGAAGGTGAAGAACCGGCGGCCGTCGGGTGAGGGCGCGTACGTGTTCACCCTGGTGCCGGTGCCGAGGCGATCGAAGAGGCGCTCTGGCTTGCCGGCGGCGAAGCCCCGGCGGGTGTCGATCGGGACGCGGAAGAGAACGTCGCCGGAGCGGTAGAAGAGCTCGCGACCGTCACGGCTCCAGCGAGGCTCGCTGCCTTGCCCCGTGGAAATCTGGAAGCGGCCCTCGCCGGACGGAAAGGGGCGCGCGTAGACGCCGAGCTGACCGCTCTCGGTCGATACGTAGGCGACGAAGCGCCCGTCGGGCGACACCACCGCCTGGTCCTTCAAGAAGGGACCTTCGACGAGCACGAGCGGCTTGCGCGGCGGGGCGAGCGGCAGCATCCACACGTCGCGCCGCATCGCTTTCGGGTCGAGCGCGTCGTAGAGCAGGGCGCGTCCGTCGGGCGAGAACCCGCTCGGGACATGGCTTCGCTCGCCCTCGATCAGCACCTCGGCCGCTCGGCTGCCGTCGGCGGGCTTCGACACGAGCTGCCAGCGGTTGCCTCGCTCCCCCTGCGGCCGCGTGCCGTAGGCGATCCGCGAGCCGTCGGGCGACCAGGTCGGCCTCATCACGAACTCGTCGAAGGTGAGGCGGGTCAGGGTGGCACGCTCGAGGTCCGCAACCCAGAGATCGGAGACCCCGCCCTGGCCGCCGACGAGCGCGACGCGCGTGCCGTCCGGCGAGAGCGCCGCTTCGTTGTAGGGCGCCGGCGGGATCTGCGTCTTCGTCTCGGCCCCCTGGCGATCGACCCATACGAGCTCGTACGATGCCGTGGAGCCGCCCGGGGTCCAGAGCGCGGCGCCGTTGCGGGCGAGCGCAAACTGCGCGGCCCCCGACCCGACGTCGGTCGCCACGCCCTCCACAACCCGTGTCGGGCTGCCCCGCACCTCGAGGGTTCGCGGGTCGAACGGCAAGGCGAAGAGAGAGCCTCCGCGCGCGAACACGAGATGCCCGCTCGGTGAGTAGCGGGCCATGCTGGCACTTTCCACCAGGACCTTGCGCTCGCCGTTCGACAGCCGCACGGCCTCGATCCGGGCGTCGTCGTAGTACTCGGTGGACGAGGCCGTATCGCTGGTGAAGAGCACGACGCCTTCGGGAAGGGCCTCGGGCCAGCGGTGGGTGCGCTCGTCGCGTGCCTCGTCGAGCCGGGTGACCGGCTCCACGGCGCCGCCGCCCTCCGGTACACGCGAGACTCCGACGATCGTGTCAGGAACGAAGTAGACGAAGCCGTCGCTGCCCCAGGAGCCGCCCCGCTGCTGGCCCGAGGTCTCCGCGATGCGAGCCGGCGGTCCGCCCGCGACCGGGACCTTGAACAGGCCTCCGGGGCGAAAGAATCCGATCCAGGCTCCGTCCGGCGAGAAGAACGGCCCGACCGCGCCCTCGGTGTCCGGCAGCTGCCGCGGCTCCAGCTCGCCGGCCCTGCGCAGCAGCAGGCGTGGGGTGCCGCGCTCGTCGAGAGCCACGACGGCCTGAAGCCGGCCGTCGGGCGACAGCGCGAGCTGGGGGTACTCCGTGACGGAGAGGGCGACGCCGCCCGGGATGGCCAGCAACCAGCGGTCCGGGGCTGCGACCTCCGGCGCCCGGCGGCGCAGGATCCAGCCGGCGGCGAGCCCGAGGGCCAGCGCCGAGGCGACGATGACGGCGCCGCGCCAGCGCGGGGCGGCCGCTCGCGGCGACCCGGACGGGGCCAGGTCCGCCTCCGACCCCCCACGCAGCACTTCCTCGAGTGCGATGCGAGCGTCGGCGGCGTCGTGCAGGCGCTGCTTCGGGTCGCGCTCGAGACAGCTCTTCAGCAGCCGGCGCAGCAGCAGAGGCGTCGCCGTGGGCAACGCCCGCCAGTCGATCTCCTGGCGCACCACGGCGGCGAGCACGTCCGTGACCGTCTCACCCTCGAAGAGCTTGCGCCCAGTCAGCAGCTCGTAGAGCACGACGCCGAGGGCCCACACGTCCGCGCGCTTGTCGACGGCCTTGCCGCGCGCCTGCTCGGGCGACATGTAGGCGGCGGTGCCGAGGATCAGGCCCGCGGCCGTGCTCGAGTGCGCGAGCGTGGGCGAGCGGGAGAAATCGGCCGAGCTCGATGCTCCCGCGCCCTCGCCCGCCCAGGCCTTGGCGAGGCCGAAGTCGAGCACCTTCACCCTGCCGTCCGGCGCCAGCTTCACGTTGGCGGGCTTGAGGTCGCGGTGGACGATGCCTCTGTCGTGTGCGGCCTCCAAGGCCTCGGCGACCTGCTTCGCAACGGCAACAGCCTCGTCGAGCGGGAGGGGCCCGCGCTTGAGGCGTTCCGACAGATCCTCGCCCTCGGCCAGCTCCATCACGAGGACGTGCGCCCGTGAGCCCCCTTCGAGAGTGGCGCTCTCGAAGCCGTAGAGGTGGGCGATCCCCGGGTGGTTGAGCGAGGCGAGCACCTTGGCCTCGCGCTCGAAGCGGGCCAGCCGCTCGGGGTCGGAGGCGAAGGCCTCCGGCAGGAGCTTCAGCGCGACCTCGCGCCCGAGCTTGGTGTCGGTCGCGCGGTAGACCTCACCCATCCCGCCCGCACCGAGCGCGGCCTCGATCCGGTAGTGGGCGAGCGTCCGGCCGATCAGGGTCTGGCTCATGCGGGCCGTCAGTGCCGCCGCACCAGCCAGGCGGCGGCCCAGCCGACGAGCGTCAGCAGGCCGAGCATCGCCCAGGCCTGGTCGTGGGCGAAGGTCAGCGTCGGGAAGTGGCTGCTCAGCATGATCATCACCAGCGGCACGACGATGAAGGTGTTGTGCTTCGAGCGTTCCTTGGCGCGCGCCCCAAGGCTGAGATCGGGCGGCCGGCCTGCGCGGATGGCCTCGACCATCGCGCGCTGCGCTGGCAGGATCCGCTCCCAGACGTTCGCGGCCATGATCGTGCCGAGCGCCGCTCCGACGTGGATGTACGCCGCGCGGGCCGAGAAGACGTGGCCGAGCGCCCACGCCAGGGCCACGATCAGGGCGAAGCACACGGGCGTCGCGACGGGGGTGGGCACGAAGCGCCACAGCGTGTCGTAGACGATCCAGGCCACGGGAAGCAGCAGCAGGCCGATGGCGATCGCGGCGCCCTGGGACAGCTCGGCGTCGGCCTCCTGGAGCAGGCCGCCCATGTAGTAGACGACGACGAGCAGCAGAAGGCCGGTCGCCCAGGTGAGGGCCGCCTCCCACTTGAACCAGTGGAGCGTCTTCGGCATCGACGCGAAACCGGGCCGCTTCTCGACGACGTAGAAGCCGCCGCTGTGGACCATGTACAGCTCGCCACCCGGGTTCTCGGTCGCGTCCTCGAGGCGGCGGTCGAGCCACATGAACAGCCACGTCTGCCCGATCCACAGGATGCCGCTGAACAGATGCAGCCAGCGCAGCAGCAGGTTCGTCCAGTCGAGGAGGGTCAAGAGCTAGCTCCCGCGGTAGGTGCTGTAGCCGAACGGGCTCAGCAGCAGCGGCACGTGGTGGTGCTGCGCCGGCTCGCGCACCTCGAACAACACGCTCACCTGTGGATAGAAGCTCGGCGCACCCCGCTCGGCGAAGTAGGCACCGGTGTCGAAGGTCAGCTTGTAGACCGCCGCCTGCAGCGACACGCCCTGGGGCAGGAGCCGGCAGCGGCCGTCGGCATCGGTGTGGCCGCGGCCGATCTCGATGTAGGCGCCCGCCTCGCGCCGCTCGAGCGTCACGGCGACGTTCCGGGCCGGGCGGCCCAGCGCCGTGTCGAGCACGTGCGTCGTCAGTGCGCTCACTTCAGGGACCCTCCGACAGCAGCTTCTTCAGGCGAATCGCCGTGATCTTACGCTGCTCCGCCGCCGCAATCTCGAGCTCGGCCTCGGGCTGGTTGGGCAGGCGCTCCCGCAGCAGCGCCAGCATCTCCGAGGCACTCTTGCCGCTCGCGCACACGATGAAGATGTACCCGAAGCGCGCCTCGTACTCGCGGTTGGCCTCGAGCAGCGCGCGCAACACATCCTCGCCCGCGCCCGCCACGCCGCTCTGCTCGGACGTGGACCACCCGGCTGTTGGCGGGAAGCGCTCCGCGAGCGAGCCGCGATCCCCGATGCGCGGGTGGTGGGAGAAGGCCTCGAGCCAGTCGGCCCGGACGAGCGGCCCCGCCGCGCGCTCGGCCGCGGCGAGGAGCGCGTGCTCGTCCGCGTAGGGCCGGCCGCGCGCCATCGCCTCCGCCCAGCGCCGCGAGCCGCAGCAGCGCAGGAACGCCGCGCGCGCATCGGGCTCCGCGAGCGCGTCAAGCCGCTTCAATGCGTCCATGGATGCGCAGCCGGCTCACGCCGCCGTCGGGGTAGATGCGGAGCCGCACGTGTGTGAAGGGGCCGCGGGAGCGCAGCTCCTTCGAGTAGAGGTGCCGGGCGTGGGGGCGCAGCTTGGTGC
>Ga0209342_10008997_pt1 | contig 10013 bp, 7 predicted proteins | sample RifCSP16_2_FD_184023 | JGI IMG/M metagenome (GOLD analysis project Ga0209342, IMG submission 184023) | Soil microbial communities from Rifle, Colorado - Rifle CSP2_sed 16_2 (SPAdes) (version 2) | ecosystem: Environmental > Terrestrial > Deep subsurface > Rock core/Sediment | place: Rifle...
CGCGTTAGCTGCGTTACTAAGGTACTGCTACCCCAACAACTAGTCGCCATCGTTTAGGGCGTGGACTACCAGGGTATCTAATCCTGTTTGCTCCCCACGCTTTCGTGCATGAGCGTCAGTGCTAGCCCAGGAGGCTGCCTTCGCCATCGGTGTTCCTCCACATCTCTACGCATTTCACTGCTACACGTGGAATTCCACCTCCCTCTGCCGCACTCCAGCCTCGCAGTCACAAGCGCAATTCCCAGGTTAAGCCCGGGGCTTTCACACCTGTCTTACGAAACCGCCTGCGCACGCTTTACGCCCAGTAATTCCGATTAACGCTCGCACCCTACGTATTACCGCGGCTGCTGGCACGTAGTTAGCCGGTGCTTCTTCTTCCGGTACCGTCATCCACCCGGGATGTTCACCCGGGCGATTTCGTTCCGGCCGAAAGCGGTTTACAACCCGAAGGCCTTCTTCCCGCACGCGGCATGGCTGGATCAGGGTTGCCCCCATTGTCCAAAATTCCCCACTGCTGCCTCCCGTAGGAGTCTGGGCCGTGTCTCAGTCCCAGTGTGGCTGATCATCCTCTCAGACCAGCTACCGATCGTCGCCTTGGTGGGCTCTTACCCCGCCAACAAGCTAATCGGACATCGGCCGCTCCAATAGCGCGAGGCCTTGCGGTCCCCCGCTTTCACCCGTGGGTCGTATGCGGTATTAGCCTCGATTTCTCGAGGTTGTCCCCCACTACTGGGTACGTTCCGATGTGTTACTCACCCGTCCGCCACTCTACTCGGGGGTTGCCCCCCTTTCACGTTCGACTTGCATGTGTAAGGCATGCCGCCAGCGTTCAATCTGAGCCAGGATCAAACTCTTCAGTTGAATCCTGTTTGGATCGCGAATGCGATCACCGGCTCGCGCGGCCGAGATGGCCTTCGCGTGCCGGATGCGCTCACTCAAAGTCTGACGGAACGCTCCAGCGCCCAGCGTTGCAGGGTGGGCCGGGGCGTTCGTTGACTATCGTGTGAGCGCGGGTTGAGTATCGAGCTGGTGCCGCCGCATTGCTACCGTTTGCGGCACCGTGGCACTCAAGCCAGCGCCCACACCTATCGGCTGTCTGGATTGTTAAAGAGCGATGGTTGCGGGGATAGGATTTGAACCTATGACCTTCGGGTTATGAGCCCGACGAGCTACCGGACTGCTCCACCCCGCGCCCGGAGAGTCGATGATTATATGCGGCGGCTGTGAAGCGTGTCAAACGCCACAGGCTCGATCGGTGACCGACCGCGCCTAGATCGGCTCCGTTTCGCTTCGCCGCGGCTGCCAGACCATCAGCCGCCGCTCGATCCGGCCCACGAGCCAGTCCAGGACGAGCGCGAACCCGGTCAGCAGCAGAATTCCGGCGAAGACCGTGTTGATGTCGAACACCCCCTCGGCCTGGTGGATCAGGTAGCCGACGCCCTCCGCCGAGCCGAGGTACTCCCCGACCACCGCCCCCACGAACGCCAGCCCGACCGAGTTGTGCAGGCTCGCGAACACCCAGCTCATGGCGCTGGGGAGATAGACGTGGCGGAGCAGCTGGCGCGGCGTCGCGCCGAGCATCTGGGCGTTCGCCAGCACCACCGGGCTCACCTCCCGGACCCCCTGGTACACGTTGAAGAACACGATGAAGAACACCAGCGTGACCCCCAGGGCGACCTTCGAGGCCATTCCAAGGCCGAACCACACGAAGAAGATCGGCGCCAGGATCACCCGGGGCATCGCATTTAAGCCCTTGATGTAAGGGTCTAAAATGGCCGAAGCCGACGGCGACAGGGCGAGCCAGATCCCGATCGCGACGCCGAGCCCGGTGCCGATGGCGAATGCGAGGAGGGTTTCGATCAGCGTCACCCAGAGGTGCCGGTAGATCTCGCCCGACACGAACCACGCCCAGATCCGCCCGAGCACTTTCTGGGGCTCGCCGAAGAAGAAGGCGGCCTTGTGCGGATTGTCGAAGTAGAACGGGGGCAGCAGCGTCGGGCTGGTCAGGACGTACCACAGCGCGAACACCAGCGCGAGCACCAGCGCCTGGTAGGCGCGGAGATTGCGCGGATTCGGCGCGAGCGCCGACCGCAGGCTAGCCTTGGCGCTGTTGGCGGGCATAGCCTTTGAGAACCTCCTCCTTCATCGCGTGCCAGATCCGGGCGTGGAGATCGATGAAGCGGGGCGTGAGCCGGATCTCCGAGACGTCCCGCGGCCGCGGCAGATCGATCGCGAACTCGCCGATCGGGCGGGTCTCCGGGCCGGCCGAGAGCACCACGACCCGGTCGGAGAGCGAGATGGCCTCCTCGAGATCGTGGGTGATGAAGAGGACCGACTTCCGGTCCGCCGACCAGAGCTCGAGGAGCTCGTTCTCCATCAGCTGGCGCGTCTGGACGTCCAGCGCCGAGAACGGCTCGTCCATCAGCAGGATCTGGGGGTCCAGGATGAGCGTCTGGGCGAGCGCGACGCGCTTTCGCATCCCGCCGGACAGCTGGTGCGGGTAGCGGTCGGCGAACCCGCCCAGGCCGACCCGTCGCAGCCAGCGCTCGCCGACCGCGGCGGCCTCGCGTCGCTCGACGCGCCTGAACTCCAGCCCGGCGACGACGTTTTCGAGCGCATTGCGCCAGGGCATCAGCGCGTCCGCCTGGAAGATGTACCCGGCGCGCCGATTCAGGCCGGAGAGCGGCTCCCCGCGGACCAGCACCCGGCCGGCGGAGGGCTGGAGCAGGCCGGCGGCAACGTTGAGCAGCGTCGACTTGCCGCAACCGGTGGGGCCGACCACCGACACGAACTCGCCCTCCCCAACCGCGAGCGTCGTGTCCCTGACCGCGGTGTAGCGCTGAGCTCGATCCTCCCTCGAAAGGAACGTGCAGGTGATGTTCTCGAGCGAGAGGGCGGCGCTCATCGGGTGTCGTCATTCCCGCGCCAGCGGGAATCCAGGCCGCGCACGCACGCTGGATCCCCGCGTTCGCGGGGATGACCGCTACGCGGTCACTTGTACTTCGCGTTCGCTCTTCGGACGAACTCGTTCGTGTAGGTCTCGCCGAGCTTGATCTCGTCCGGCTTGATGTTCGAGTCGAAGGCGGCGAGCGCCTTGACCGTTGCCCTGGCGCCGACGTCCGAGATCATGCCGTCCGGCGAGATCGCCTCCTTGACCTTGTTGTACGAGAACAGGTAGAGCGCCCGATCGCCGAGCAGGTACGCTTCCGGCACGACCTTGGCCACGTCGGTCGCGCTCGCGGTCGCGATCCACTTGTCCGCGCGCACGATCGCGTTCGTCAGGGCCTGGACGGTGTTCGGATGCTTCTTGACGAACTCGACCGGGGCGTAAAGGCAGCCCGCGGGAAGCGCGGCGCCCCAGACCTCGTTCGTGCCCTTGACCGTACGGGTGTCGGCCACGATCTTCACCGCCCGTTCCTGCTCGAGCTTGGTCATGACGGGGTCGACGTTCGAGACCGCGTCGATCTGCCCGCTGTTCAAAGCGGCGATGACCCCGGCCCCGGTCCCGACGCCGATGATCGCAACGTCCTTGTTGGGATCGAGCCCGCCCTGGGTGAGGATCTGCTTCACGAGGTTATGGGTGCTCGAGCCGGGTGCGCTGACGCCGATCTTCATCCCCTTCAGGTCCTTGGGGGATTTGTAGCTGGCGGCCTTCGCCGTCGCGATTCCGAACGCGATCTGCGGCAGCCGGCCCTGGAGCACGAAAGCCTGGAAGTACTGCTTCTTGCCTTGCATGCTGATCGTGTGCTCGTACGCCCCCGAGACCACGTCGGCGCTCCCGCCGACCACGGCCTGCAGCGCCCGCGCACCGCCCGGGAAATCGCTGATCTTGACGTCGAGGCCCTCGGCCTTGAAGTACCCGAGCTGCTCGGCGACCGTCAGCGGCAGGTAGTAGAAGGCGGCCTTGCCGCCGACCGCGATGTGGACGTCCTTCTTCTCGAGCGCTTGGGTTTGCGCGCCGGCGCCGGCCGCAGCGGCCAGGCAGGCGAGCGCCACGAGTGCCTCACGCACGTTCAACATGGTCTTCCTCCTCCATGATTGTCGATGTTGCCGCGGCGATACGCGCCGCCCGGGGAGGCGGCGATGCTCACATGGGGCCGCTAGCCTGTCAACGACCGGCGGCAACTAGACGATCTTGCGCGCGCGCAGGCCGGCGACGTCCGCGGCTGAGTATCCGAGCCGTCCCAGGATCTCGTCGGTGTGCTCGCCGAGCTTCGGCCCGACCCACTCGAGCTCGCCCGGCGTCGCGCCGAGCTTCGGGACGATTCCCGGCACCTTGAGCGGCGCACCGTCCGGCAGGCGCACCTCGCGGATCATCCCGCGGGCCAGGAACTGCGGGTCGCGCACGATGTCGGCGATGCTGTAGATCTTTCCGTTCGGCACCTGCGCCTCGTTGAGAATGCGCACCGCCTCGTCGGCGTCGTGGCGCGCCGTCCACTCGCCGATGACCCGGTCGAGCTCCCCGGCGCGCTTCGCCCGGCCGCCGTTGTCGGCGAGCGCCGGATCGTTCGCCAGGTCCTCGCGCCCGATGACGCCCATCAGCCGCTTGAAGATGCTGTCGCCGTTCGCGCCGATGACGACGTGGACCTGGTCGCTGCTGAGATAGGTGTTGGAGGGCACGATGCCGGTGAGATTGCTGCCGGTGCGCTCGCGCACGACGCCGGACAGGTCGTACTCCGGCAGCGCGCTCTCCATCATGTTGAAGACGGCTTCGTACAGTGCGACGTCGACGACCTGCCCGTTCCCGCCGTTCACGTCACGGTGATGGAGCGCCATCAGCGCCCCGATGACCCCGTGGAGCGACGCGATCGCGTCGCCGATCGACAGGTTCGGCCGCACCGGCGGCCGGTCGGGGAAGCCCGTGACGTAGCGCAACCCGCCCATCGACTCCGCGACCGAGCCGAAACCGGCCTGGTCGCGCATCGGCCCGCTCTGCCCGAACCCCGAGAGCCGCAGCATCACGAGCCCTGGATTCTCGGCGGCGAGCCGTTCGTAGCCGAGCGCCCACTTCTCGAGCGTGCCGGGCCGGAAATTCTCGATCAGGACATCGGCCTCCCGCGCGAGCCGTCGCACGATCTCCTGGCCTTCCGGCGTCCGCAGGTTGACCGTCACGGACTTCTTGTTCCGCCCCTGGACGTACCACCAGAGCGACGTGCCGTCATGCAGCTGGCGCCACTGGCGGAGCGGGTCGCCGCCCTCGGGCGGCTCGACCTTGATGACCTCGGCCCCGAACTCGGCGAAGAACTTGCCGGCGAACGGGCCGGCGATCAGCTGCCCCAGCTCGAGGACCTTGACGCCGGCGAGGGCCCGCGGCTCGGTCACGCAGGCCGCCGTTCGTAGTAGGCCTGCGCCAGGGTTCCGGCGTCCACGTATTCGAGCTCGCCGCCCACCGGGATGCCGCGCGCGATGCGGGTGATCTCCAGGCCCCGGCTGCGCAGCATCTCGCCGATGTAATGCGCGGTCGCTTCACCCTCGTTGGTGAAGTTCGTCGCGAGGATCACCTCCTTCACGACGCCGTCGCACGCCCGCGCGACGAGCTTGTCGAGACCGACATCCTTCGGCCCGACACCGTCGATCGGCGAGAGCCGTCCCATCAGCACGAAGTACAGCCCCTTGTAGGCGAGCGTCTGCTCCATCACCGCCAGATCGGCGGGCATCTCCACCACGCACAGCAGCCGCGCGTCGCGCTTCGGCGAGGCGCAAAGCCCGCAGAGCTCCTCTTCGGTGAAGGTGTTGCACCGGCTGCACCGGCGGATGCGGCCGAGGGCGCGCCCGAGCGCGGCGGCGAGCCGCTGCGCGCCGTCCTGATCGTGCTGCAGGAGGTGATAGGCCATTCGCTGCGCCGACCTCGGCCCGACGCTCGGCAGGCAACGCAGCGCGTCGATCAGCTCGTCGAGGGCGGAGGCGGCCTTCATGCGCCCTTCAGAAGAGCTTCATCCCCGGCGGCAACGGCAGCCCGGAGGTGACGCCCGCCATCTTCTCCTGGACGGTCGACTCGACGCGGCGCACCGCGTCGTTGACCGCGGCCGCGACCAGGTCCTCGAGCATCTCCTTGTCGTCCGCGAGGAGCGACGGATCGATCACGACCCGCTTGACGTCGTAGCGGCAGGTCATCACGACCTTCACCACGCCGGCGCCCGACTGGCCTTCGATCTCGATCGTCGCAAGCTGCTCCTGCATCTTGCGCATCGTCTCCTGCATCTGCTGCGCCTGCTTCATGAGGCCGGCGAGCTGTCCCTTGTTCATCATGGTTGCAGTCCCCTACTCCACGGGTTTCACCGATTCGATGGTCGCGTCGAAGCCGGTCACCAGCTCGCGCACGAGCGGATCGGCCCCGATCTGCGCGCTCGCCTGCTCGTCGCGCGCCCGGCGCTCGCTTTCCGCGACCCCGGCGGCGGTCCGGCCGTTCACCGCGGCGAGCCTGACCGTGACGCGGACCGGGCGCCCGAGGTGCTCGGCGAGTGCCGCCTTGAGCTTCTCGACGTACGCCTTGTCGGCGAGCGCACGCGACTCCGGAGGCACGGCGAGCTCGACGCTATTGTCATCGAACGCAAGCAGCTCGCTTCGCTCCGCGAGCTGCTTTGCCGCGCCGGTCAGCTTGAGCGCCCGCGCCACGGCGGGCCAGTCGAACCGGGAGCGCGCCGGCGGTGCCGGTTCGACCTTCCGCTCCTCCCTCGCCGGGGAGTGGGAGGGCTTGTCGCCGGCGGTCTCGGGCGCGAACGCATACATCCGCATGAGCGCCATCGTGAAGCCCGTGTACTCGTCGGGTGCGAGCGCCAGGTCCTCGCGCGCATTGAGCGCGATCTGATAGTAGAGCTGCGCGTCCTCGGGATCCAGGGCGCCGGCGAGCGCCGTGACCCGCTCGCGCTCGGGCGCGTCCTCGGGAAGCGCCTCGGGCGCCGCCTGCGCCAGCGCCACCCGGTGCAGGATCCGGGCGAGCTCGGCGAGACCGTCGTCGAACGACAGGCTGCGCGCCTCCATCGCCTCCGCCACGGCGAGCGTCGCCGGCGCGTCGCGACGCACGAGCGCCTCCAGGAGGTCGAACAGATAGCCGGTGTCGACCGTCCCGAGCATCGCGCGGACGCTCGTTTCGGTGACGTGGCCGCCGGAGTAGGCAATCGCCTGATCGATCAGGCTGAGCGCGTCACGCATGCTCCCGCGCGCCGCGTGCGCGACGAGCCGCAGCGCCGGCGTCTCTGCCGGCACGCCCTCCTCCTTCAGGACCCGCTCGAGGTGCGCGACGATCGCGGGCACCGGCATCTGCTTCAGGTTGAACTGCAGGCAGCGCGACAGCACCGTCACCGGGATCTTCTGCGGCTCGGTCGTCGCGAGGATGAATTTGATGTGCTCGGGCGGCTCCTCGAGCGTCTTCAGCATCGCGTTGAACGCCGAGGTCGACAGCATGTGCACTTCGTCGATCACGTACACTTTGAAGCGGCCGCGCGTCGGCACGTACACGGCGTTCTCGAGCAGCTGCCGCATCTCGTCGACCTTGGTGTTGGTGGCGGCGTCGACCTCGATCAGGTCGACGAAGCGCCCGGCGTCGATCTCCAGGCACGCCGAGCACTTGCCGCACGGCGCCGGCGTGATTCCGGTCTCGCAGTTGATCGCCTTCGCGAGGATGCGTGCCAGCGTGGTCTTGCCGACGCCGCGCGTGCCGGTGAGCAGATAGGCGTGATGGAGCCGCTGGCTCTCGAGCGCGTTGGTGAGCGCCCGGACGACGTGCTCCTGTCCCACGAGCGTCGCGAACGTCCGCGGCCGCCACTTGCGCGCGAGCACCTGGTACGACATGCGGGGATTTTAGCAGCGCGGGTGGCACGTCTGGTGCCCCTCTCCGCCGATCGGAGAGGGGCACGCATACTCGCGGTTGGGTGGCGAGCCTAACCCCCGGCACTTGCAGTAAGTAGCTGTGGCTGCTTCCTTCCGGACCTGACCAGGTTCACCACGCTGCAATGCGGGGAGGCCCGCCATTGAACGGTGCAACGGGCACACGCCAGTGTGGCACATGCCGCGGGATCACGACGTGCAGTCTAGCACGCCGATTCTGGCAAACCCCGCTCATGCCCCGGATTCGGGCTCGGCCGGCACCCGCAGCGCGAGCGGCTTCTTCACCTTGTCGGGCAGGACGCGGCCCTTGAGCGCCCGCTTGGACAGGTGACGCGCAAAGTGGGCGCCCTTGATCTCCGCCACGTTCTCGCGGCCGCGACCAAAACCCAAGACTTCCACGTGCTGTTCCCGCGTGACCGCCACTGCGACGAGCTTTTCGTTCCCGTCCAGTCCCATCAGCGTCACGCCCCGCCCTTTCGCGAGATAGCCGACCTCGTCGAGGTCGAACGCGATCATCTTCCCGCCGGAGGACACCGCGACGACCAGGTTGCCGCTCCTGACCTCGAATGCGAACGGCGCGATCGGGGTCTCGCCTTCCTTGACGCTCATGAACTCGCGGCCCGCCCTTCGGTTCGAGAGCATGTCGCCAAGCTTGCTCACGAACCCGTACCCGTTGGTGGCCGCGACCAGCACCGCCGTGTCGGGCTTGCCGGCAATGCAGAACATGATCTTGCCGCCCTCCTGGACATCGACGAGCGACGACGCCGGCGCACCGTCGCCGCGCGCCGGCGGAAGCTGCGACGCCTCGACGGCATAGGCGCGGCCATTCGAGTCGAGGAACACCACCGGATCGACGGTGCGGCACGGGACGAGCGCGCCGAGCGCATCGCCTTCCTTGAACGACAGCGTGGCGGGATCCACGCCCCAGCCCTGCCGCACCCGCACCCACCCGTTCTTCGAGAAAATCACCGTCACCGGCTCGTCGATGACCGGGGTCTCGACCTCCGCTTTCTCGGCCTCCTCGATGCGCGTGCGCCGCTTGTCGCCGAAGGTCTTCGCGTCGTCCTCGATCTCGCCAACGACGACTTCCTCGAGCGCCTTGCGGCTCCCGAGGATCTTGTCGAGACCCTTCCGTTCCTTCTTCTTCTCGTCGAGCTCCTGCTCGACCTTGATGTGCTCGAGCTTGGCGAGCTGGCGGAGCCGCATGTCGAGGATGTCGTCGGCTTGCCGCTCGGTGAGCTTGAACGCCTTGATCAGATCCGCCTTGGGCTCGTCGGCGTTGCGGATGATCTTGATCACCTTGTCCACGTTCAGCAGGACGATCATCCGCCCTTCGAGGACGTGGATCCGGTCGAGGACCTGCTCGAGCTTGTGCTTGGTCCGCCGCGTGACCGTCTCGAACCGGAACTTCAGCCATTCGGCGAGCGCGTCGCGCAGATTCCGGCCGGTCGGTCGGCCGTCGAGGCCAACCATCACGAGGTTGATCGGGACGTTCGTCTCCAGGCTCGTCTTCGCCAGCAGGAGATTCACGAACTCGTCCTCGTCGACCTTCGCGGTGCGCGGCTCGAACACCAGCCGCACCGGGTGCGTGCGGTCGGACTCGTCGCGAACGCTGCGCTCGCCACTCTCCAGCATCGAGAGCGCGAGCTGCTTCTCCCGGGTCTGCTCCGGCGTGAGCGATTTCTTGCCGGGTTTCGGCTGCGGGTTGCTGAGGTCGCCGATCTCCTCCAGCACCTTCTTCGCCGACGTGCCGGGCGGCAGCTCGGTCACCACCAGCTGCCATTGTCCTCGGGCGAGCCGTTCGACCGTCCAGCGCGCCCGCACTCGGACCGAGCCACGACCCGACTGATAGGCCTCCTTGAGCTCCGCACGCGGCGTGATGATCTGGCCGCCGCCGGGGAAGTCGGGCCCCCTGACGTGCTTCATCACGCCGGTGAGGCTGAGGTCCGGCTCGCGGATCATGGCGACCGCGGCCTGCGCGACCTCAGTCAGGTTGTGCGGGGGGATCTCGGTCGCCATTCCCACCGCGATCCCCGACGCGCCGTTCAGCAGGAGGACGGGCAGGCGTGCCGGCAGCACCCCGGGCTCGCTCGTGCTCCCGTCGTAGTTCGGGACGAAGTCGACGGTGCCTTGGTCGAGCTCGCCAAGCACGACCTCGGCGAACTTCGTGAGCCGCGCCTCCGTGT
>Ga0209342_10008998_pt1 | contig 10012 bp, 9 predicted proteins | sample RifCSP16_2_FD_184023 | JGI IMG/M metagenome (GOLD analysis project Ga0209342, IMG submission 184023) | Soil microbial communities from Rifle, Colorado - Rifle CSP2_sed 16_2 (SPAdes) (version 2) | ecosystem: Environmental > Terrestrial > Deep subsurface > Rock core/Sediment | place: Rifle...
ACGACGAGCTGCTGGCGCTTGCCGAGAGCGGCCGCGTGCACGGCGAGGGCCATGGTGAGAGAGCTGCCGATCAGCACCGCGGTGTTGATGGCGCCTAGCTTGACGTCGAGATGGTGACTGGCGGCGGCGAAGGCGTCATGGAAGTTGAAGCGGTAGACGGTGTAGACCAGGAACAGCCCGCCGAAGAACATGACCTCTTGGGCCAGAAACAACCACATGCCCAGGGTGGTGGCGTCCTTCTGCTCACCCAGGTCGGCGAAATGGTGGGCCAGCAACGAGCGCGGGCCGGTGGTGGGACTAGCCACCGAAGGCCTCCTGGGGCATGGTGTCGTAGGCGTAGGCCTCTTCGGTCACCACCGGTTGGCCGGCGAAGTTCTCGGTAGGCGGAGGCGAAGGGATCTGCCATTCGAGTCCGGCCGCACCCCAGGGGTTGGCCGAGGCGACCTTGCCATACCAGAGCGAGCCGATCAGGTAGACGAGGGGCAGGAAGTAGCCAAGGCCCAAGACCGCCGCACCGCCGGAGGACATGACGTTCAGCACCTGAAACTCGTCGGGGTAGGCGTGGTAGCGCCGGGGCATCCCCAAATAGCCCACCAGGAACTGGGGAAAGAAGGTCAGGTTGAAGCCCACGAAGATGAGGGCCGCCGAGATGCGGCCCCAGAACTCGGGATACATGCGCCCCGTCATCTTGGGCCACCAGAAGTGGATGCCGCCGAGGTAGGCCATCACCACGCCCCCCACCATGATGTAGTGGAAATGGGCGACCACGAAGTAGGTGTCGTGAACGTGCACGTCCAGGCCTAACGCTGCCAGGAAGAGGCCGGTGAGGCCGCCGATAGTGAAGAGGCCGAGGAAGCCGAAGACGTACAGCATCGGGGTGTCCCAGGAGACCGAGCCCTTGTAGAGGGTGGCCGCCCAGTTGAAGACCTTGATGGCGGAGGGGATGGCCACCAGGAAGGAGAGGGCCGAGAAGATCATCCCCGCGTAGGTGGATTGGCCGGAGACGAACATGTGATGGCCCCAGACCAGGAAGCCCAGGAAGGCGATGGCCAGGCTGGACAGGGCCACCACCGGGTAGCCGAAGATGCGCTTCCTGGAGAAGCAGGTCACCAGCTCGGAGATCACGCCCATGGCGGGCAGGATCATGATGTAGACGGCGGGATGGGAGTAGAACCAGAACAGGTGCTGGAAGAGCACCGGATCCCCGCCTAGCGCCGGGTCGAAGAAGCCGAGGTGGAGAAGCCGTTCCGCCGCCACCATCAGGATGGTCACCGCGATCACCGGGGTGCCCAGGATCATGATGATGCTGGTGGCGTAGTGCGCCCACACGAAGAGGGGCAGCCGGAACCAGGTGAGGCCGGGGGCCCGCATCTTGTGAATGGTGACGATGAAGTTGAGGCCGGTGAAGATCGAGGAGAAGCCGATGATGAAGACGCCGACCCCGACAATCACCACCTGGGTGTTGGAGTAGGACGTGCTGTAGGGCGTGTAGAAGGTCCAGCCGGTGTCGAGGCCCCCGGACACCATGGCCCACAGGGTGAGGATGGCGCCCACCATGTACATGTACCAACTGGCCAGGTTGATGCGTGGGAAGGCCAGGTCCTTGGCTCCGATCATGATCGGGATCAGGAAGTTCCCCAGCACCGCCGGCACCGTCGGGATCAAGAAGAAGAACACCATGATCACGCCGTGCATGGTGAAGATCTTGTTGTAGTCCTCGGAGGAGACCAGGTCCCCGGCCGGCGTCAGCAGCTCCAGCCGGATGGCCGCTGCGAACAACCCACCTAGCGCGAACATCAGGGTGACCGAGATCAGGTACAAGATGGCGATGCGCTTGTGGTCCTTGGTCAGAAGCCAGGAGGCCACGCCGTAGTCGGCGTTCAGGTAGTTCTTCTTGGGCAGCTCGTTCGCGCTCATGGTTTGGTCACGTCCTGCGCCTTGGGGTCCAAGGCGCCCGCCGCGGGTGGCGGCGCGGCCTTGGTTTCCGGCGCTTTCAGGGACTGGATGTAGGCCAGAAGCGAGAGGATCTGGTCCTCGCTCACCATGCCGGTGAAGGTCGGCATGATCGGCTGGTAGCCCTCGACCACCTTGGCCGTCGGGGTCACGATCGACTCCCGGATGTAGAGCTCGTCCGCCACCACGGTGCCACCGCCCTGGAGCCTGACCGTGGAGCCGAAGAGCCCGGCCAGATCGGGACCGCGAGCGCCAGCATCGGCTTGATGGCAGGTCACGCAGTTGAGCTCGTGAAAAAGCCTCTCTCCGGCCACCGCGGGGACCACACCCGGGGCGCCGCCCGCCAGCCAGGCCTGGAACTCCGCCGGTTCCATGGCGGTGACCCAGCCGATCATCCCCGAGTGCTTGGTGCCGCAGTACTCGGCGCAAAACAGGTGATAGCGCCCGGGCTTGGTGGCCTGGAACCAGGTTGCCGCATAACGACCAGGAAGGGCGTCCTTCTTGACCCGGAAGGCCGGCACGTAGAAACTGTGGATCACGTCCTCCGAGGTGAGGGTGAGCTTGACCGGCACGCCTACCGGAATGTGCAGCTCGTTGATCTCCCGCTGGCCGGTCAGGTGCTGGACCTTCCACATCCAGCGCTTGCCCACCACGTTGATCTCCATGGGGTTCTTGGGCACCCGAGACATGCCGAAGAACACCTGGGCGCTCCAGATGAAGATGAAGACCACGATGCCCAGGGGAATCAGGGTCCAGGTCAGCTCCAGGGCCAGCGACCCGTGCACGGCCTGAGGGCGTTCGCTGGGCGAGCGCCGCCGGTAGCGGATGGCGAAGAAGAGCACCATGCCCGCGATCAGCAGGGCGAAGAAAGCCGACAGGCCGACCAGGAAGAAGTAGAGCGCATCCACCTCTCCTGCCACGGTGGAGGCACGCTCGGGAAAGAGGGGGAAGCCCGAGAACATGGGTCAGCCGCTCCTCTTCTGGGCCCGCTCACGGCGGAGCATGGTGATCAGGAAACCGCCCAGGCCCAGCACCGTCAGCACCGCCGCCACTCGCATCAGACGCATGGCGGCGGCGGTGTACTTGCCGGTGGTGGGATCGTACTGGTAGCAGAAGAGGACCGCGGAGTCGACCGGGGTGCCGATCTTCCCCTCCGAGGCCTCGATGAGGGCGAAGCGCAGGTCCTTGGGGGCGTACTCGACGCCGTACAGGTAGCGGGCGATCTTGCCCTGCGGGGTCAGCACCACGATGCCGGCCGGATGGGCGTACTGTTTGCTCGGCTCGTCCCACGCATAGCGGAAGCCGACGGCCTTGGTAAGGCGCGTCAGCTCCCCGGCGTCTCCGGTCAGGAAGTGCCAGCCCTGCTCGGCGGTGGGCCGCTTGTAGCGGGCCACGTAGCCCTTCTTCTTGGCGGCCGCCAGCTCAGCCGTCTCCTTGGGCTCGAAGCTCACGGTGACGATCTCGAACTCGCGCCCGGCGTCGTAGCTCAACACGCCCAGCGCACTGGCCAGGCCGTTCAGGGTGAGCGTGCAGAGCATGGGGCACTCGTAGTAGACGAGCGAGAGCACCACCGGCCGCTTGCCCAGGAAGTCGGAGAGCCGCACCTCTCTTCCGGCCTCGTCCCGGAGCGCGATGTCGCCGGGCACCGTCTCGCCCAGCCGCTGGTCCCACCCGATCTCGCGCAGGATGGCGGGGCGGCCCTCCTGGGCGAGGGCGGGACCGGTCAGCAGCAGGGCGGCGAGGACGCCTAGCGCAGGTCTCACTTCGTCTTCCCTCCGGCAGCGGGACCCGGCGGCGCCAGCGGGCCCGCACCCCGTACCGGCAGGCCGCGCTCGACGGTCAGCTTCATGGCCTCTTCGATGGGTATGCGCACGATCCCGGCTTGCTGGTCCACCCAGCCATAGCTCTCGATCAGCTCTTGCTCCCGGGCCCGAAGCTGCCGGATGTCGGCGAAGGGCTGCACTTGCAGGCGTGGAGCGGGGAACTCGCGTCCCTTGTCGGCCGGTGCCAGCGGCCCCGGCGGTGCATCCTGGCGCGCCTCACGGCGGTCGAAGAAGCTGAAGAGCGGCAGCAGGGCAATCACCGTCAGCACCAGCACCACCCCGACCGCAAGCGACAGACGCAGGATGGACCGCGGCTCGACGTCGGTCGGCTCGTGCCGGATGTCGTGCTCCCCTGTTTCCACCTTCTCCCTACGCTCCTTCCTCTGGGGGCGGCTTCGGGCCGCCAGCTGACCCACCTCTGTGCCTCCGTGCCTCTGTGGTTGCGTTCGTCGTCACTCCACCGCCCCCTCGATCAACTCCTGAATCTCCGGCTCCCCGGTCGGCAACAGCGATCGCCCCTTCAGCTCGCGCACGAACGCGAGCAGCCACAGCCCGCCCACAGCCAGGAGCGCCCCCAGGTCCAGCCAGTGAACCGAGAACCCCGGCGCATGCCCCCCATGACCGCCCGCTGTCTCGGGAGCCACCAGCCAGAAAAGGTCCACCATTCGGAACACCAGGATCACGCCGGCCACGGTGCCCAAGAGGCCCGCGTTTCGCTTCAGGTCACGCGACAGCAAGAGCAGGAAGGGCAGGACGAAGTGGAAGAGGACAAGAGCCAAGCCCAGCCACTGCCAGCCACCCTGGAGCCGCTTCAGGTACCAGGGGATCTCCTCCGGCAGGTTGCCCGACCAGGTGATCAGGAACTGGGAGAGGTTGATGTAGGCCCAGAGCATGACGAAGGCCAGCAGCAGCTTGCCCAGGTCGTGGATCTGCTCGCGCCGAACCAGTCCGGCAAACGGCTTCTGGTCCGCAAAGCCCGCCATCAGCACCACCACGAACGCCAGCGCCGACAGACACTGCCCCACCATGAAGAGAATGCCGTACACGGTCGAAAACCAGTGGGGAGACAGCGACATCGCCCAGTCCACCGCCGCCAGCGTGACAGTGAGGGCCATGACCACGAGTCCCCCGCCGGAGAGACCGCGCAGCTTCTTGGAGATCGCCTCCCGGTCCCCGCCCTGATCGATGGCCTGGGTCCACTTGCTCAGCAAGTGGGCAAAGAGCGACCACACCGCGAAGTAGACCGCGGCCCGGCCCAGGAAGAAGGGCACGTTGAGGTAGGCGCTCTTGTGCTGAAGCAGTGGGTCGGCCGCCACCTGCTCGGGCCGGGCCCAGAGGTAGAGCTGGGGCAGGCCGAAGACCAGGGGCAGGAAGAGGAGCCCCAGCACCGGCAAGGTCCGGGTGGCCGCCTCCAGGATGCGCAGGATCACCAGACCCCAGCGGCCGCCGGCCAGGTGATGGATCATGGAAACGCCGAGCGCGCCTACCGCAATCCCGGTCCAGAACAGGAAGGCGAAAAGGTAGGACCGAAAGAACTGATGCGGGTTCAGGAAGAGGCCGAGACCGCAGGCAGCAACGCCGAGAGCACCTGCCACCAGGGCGCCGCGCTGCAGCTCGTCGACTCTCGGGGGATAGGCGCCAGGCGTCATCGGCCGTGGGTCTCCGAAGCAGGAGCGCCACTTTCCAGGGGATTCAAGACGCCGCGCTGGTCGCCCGGGACGTCGTCCAGGCTGGCGTGTTGGCTGAGCTGAAGGGCGCGGATGTAGGCCACGATGGCCCAACGGTCCTCCACTGACACCTGGGCGGCGTAGTCAGGCATGGCGCCGAAGCCGTTCGTCATCACGTCGAAGAAGTAGCCGGGCTTCTCGGAGCGCAATCGGTCGATGTGGTAGGACGGCGGTTTCTTGTAGCCGCGCTGCGGCACCATGCCCTCGCCGGTGCCCAACTGGCCGTGGCAGGGCGAGCAGTAGATGCGGAAGCGCTCCTGGCCGCGGGCCAGGACCTGGGCGGTGACCGGGAAGGGGAAGCTGTCGGCGAAAGCGCCTCCCACCTTGCCGGTGTAGAGATGGGCATCCTGGCGAAGCTGGCCCCGGGCGATGGCGCCCTCGACCAACGGTCTCGCCGAACGACCATCGCCGAAGAACTCGGTCCCGCGATAGGCCCTCATGCGCGGCTGGTCGTGCATGTCCTGCCGGCAGGCCCCCGAAACAGCCACCACCAAGACACAAAGAGCACAGAGAACGGCAACGGATCTGAGGGCCGCTACTTCCGTTCCCTTCGTGTCCTTGCCTTTGTGGTTCTTCGTTAGGGACCTCACTCTTCGATCTCCGACACCTGGACCACACCGTGCAGGCTCTCCAGGAACCTGCGGGTGTCGGCCCGGTCGAACTTGGGATCGGTGGCCTCGATGGCCAGGAAGAAGCCGTCGCGGGAGGCCTTGGCGAAGGACGCCACGTTGAAGACCGGGTGGTAGGGCTGGGGCAGGCCGTTCAGGGCCAGCATCCCCAGGACGGCGGTGCCGGCGGCGAACAGGATGGTGGTCTCGAAGGCGGGCACGATGAAGGAGGGCCAACTGTGAAGGGGCCGGCCACCGATGTTCAGCGGGTAGGCGATCACAGCGCTCCAGTATTCGAGGCCGTAGCCCAGCAGGCAGCCCAGGATGCCGCCACCCAGCACCAGCTTGGGCAGCACCGAACGCGGCAGCTCCAGCGCCTCCGAGAGGTCCTCCATCGGATAGGGCGTATAGCCGTCGACTCTCCGGTAGCCCTTCTCGGTCACCAGGCGAGCGCCGGCCACGATCTCGTGGGGACCGCGGAACTCCGCCATCAGACCGTAGAGCCCGCTGGTCGCGACCTCGGCGCTCATCGCGCTTTCTCCGCCTCGCCGCCCGAGCCGTGGGCTCCGGAGCCGGGCAGGATGGTCTTCATCTCGAACATGGAGATCGCCGGCAGCACGCGAACGAACAGGAAGAACAAGGTGAGGAAGAGCCCGATGGTGCCGATGAAGGCGGCCCAATCGTACTTGGTCCCCGCGTACATACCCCAGGAGGCAGGCAGGAAGTCACGGTGCAGGCTGGTGACGATGATCACGAAGCGCTCCAGCCACATGCCCACGCTGACCACCAGCGCCACCAGGAACAGGAAGGGGATGCTGGTGCGCAGCCTCTTGAACCAGAGCAGGTTAGGCGTCACCACGTTGCATAGGATGAGGCACCAGTACATGACGGCATAGGGGCCGGTCATGCGGTTCTTCATCATGAACATCTCGTAGGTGTTGCCACTGTACCAGGCCATGAAGGCCTCGATGACGTAGCCGTAGGCCACCACCAGACCGGTCGCCATCATCACCTTGGCCATGTTCTCCAGGTGGCGCATGGTGATGAAGTCCTGCAAGCGGTAGTACCAGCGCAGGGGAATGGCGAGGGTGAGTACCATGGCGAAACCCGCGTAGACGGCGCCCGCCACGAAATAGGGGGGGAAGATGGTGGCGTGCCAGCCCGGGACCAGGCCGGTGGCGAAGTCAAAGCTCACCACCGTGTGCACCGAGACCACCAGCGGCGTGGCCAGGCCGGCCAGCAGCAGGTAGGCGGTCTCGTAGTTGTGCCAGTGGCGGATGGAGCCTCGCCAGCCCAGCGCTCCCATTCCGTACACGACCTTGAGCAGCCGGCTTCCCGTCTTGTCACGGAGGGTCGCCATGTCGGGGATCAGGCCGACGTACCAGAAGAGCGCCGACACGGTGGCGTAGGTGGAGACCGCGAACACGTCCCAGATCAGGGGGCTTCTGAAGTTGGGCCAGAGCCCCATGGTGTTGGGGTATGGCAAGAGCCAGTATGCGGCGACCCAGGGGCGGCCGGTGTGGAAGATCGGGTAGAAGGCGGCGCAGGCCACCGCAAACAGGGTCATGGCCTCCGCAAAACGATTGATGCTCATGCGCCATTCCTGGCGCATGAGCAGCAGGATGGCCGAGATCAGGGTGCCGGCGTGGCCGATGCCGATCCACCACACGAAGTTGATGATGTCGAAGCCCCAGCCGATGGGGATGGTGACGCCCCACACTCCGATGCCGACGAAGAGCAGGTTGACCACCGCCAGCAGCATCAGCTGCAAGAGGCCGAAGGCGATGGCGAACCCGCCCAGCCAGCCCCGCGGCGTCTTCCTGGTGAGGACGACGTCTCCGATCTTGTCGGTGACCGTGCCCAGGGTGTGCCCCGGCCCCAGGATGGGCGCGCCGGGGAGATCCATGGGGTTCGCGCTAGACATCGGGTCCGCTCCCCAGCTCCAAGGACGCCCGGGCGGCGCCGGGCCCCGCTTCCCTGGGCATGTCGGGGTTGGGGTTCCTGACCGAGGCCAGATAGCTGGTCCGTGGCCGGGTGTTGAGGTCGGCCAAGAGGCCGTAGTTGCGCGGGCTGCTCTTCTGGCCGGTCACTCGGCTCTTGGGGTCGTTCACGTCGCCGAACACTATGGCCCGCGCCGGGCAGACCGACTGGCAGGCGGTCTCAATCTCCCCGTCGCGAAGCGGCCGGTCCTGGTTCTTGGCATCGATGCGCGCCTGGTTGATCCGCTGGACGCAGTAGGTGCACTTCTCCATCACCCCGCGGCTTCTCACCGTGACGTCGGGGTTGCGCATGAGCTTCAGGCTGGGCGTGTCCCAATCCTGGTACAGGAAGAAGTTGAAGCGGCGCACCTTGTAGGGGCAGTTGTTGGAGCAGTAACGGGTGCCCACGCAGCGGTTATAGACCATGTCGTTCAGGCCTTCATCGCTGTGGACAGTGGCGGCCACCGGGCACACCACCTCGCAGGGCGCGTTCTCGCAGTGCATGCACAGCACCGGCTGATGGTGCGTCTCCGGGTTATCAAGCCCGCCCTGGTAGTAGCGATCGATGCGGATCCACTGCATCTCGCGGCCTCGGGCCACCTGGTCCTTGCCCACCACCGGGATGTTGTTCTCCGACTGGCAGGCCACCACACAGGCGTTGCAGCCCACGCAGGCGCTCAGGTCGATGGTCATGCCCCAGGCGTGACCGCGGTACGTGTGCGCGGGGTACATGCTGAGGTCGGCCGGCGGCTCCTCGCTCATCTCCCGCGCGAAGTGAGGGTTCCTCTCGAACTCCGCGAGGTCCGCCGAGCGCACCAGGTGGCGCTTCGTGGTCTGGGTCTCGTGCTCGATGGTCCAGTGGTCCTGGGTGCAAGCGAGAATCGCCCGCTCGCCGGTCTTGCGGATCTCGAGCCCGGCACCAAACCAGAGCCCGTCGCTCCGGCGCAACGCGTAGGCGTTCACGCCCAGGCCGCTGCCCACCCGGCCAGCCTTCCGGCGGCCGTAGCCCAGGTGCAGGGTGACCGAGTCCTCGGGATGGCCGGGAACGATCCAGGCCGGAACCTTCAGGGCGTTGCCTGCATAACGGAGTTCCACCAGGTCGGTGGTGGCTCCGCTCGCGGTGCTGGAGACGGCTATGCCCAGCCGCGCCGCCAGCCGGGGGCTCAGCAAGGCCGCGTTCTCCCAGGTCAGCTTGGTGAGCGGCTTGGGCAGCTCCTGCAACCAGCCGTTGTTGGCGAAGCGGCCGTCGCCTATCGTGGGGTCGGCTCGAAAGGCGATCTCCAGTCCCGGGTTCCGGGCTTGGCGCGCGGGTCTCACCCAGTCGCCCGACGCCAAGGTCACCGGCTTCTCCGGCAGCGCGCTGCCCGCGACCACGCCGTCGTGGACGGCTCGCTGCCAGCGGCCCTCAAAGTCGTCGGCGCCAAAAAGCCCCTTCCAGTGCTCCCGAACCACCTGGTAGCCGGCGCGGTCGCCAAACCCGAGGAAGGCGGCCAGGACCTCGTGGGCCGACTTGCCGCCGTAGAGGGGCGCGATCAGAGGCTGCACGATGGAGACGCTGCCGTCGAAGGCACGGGCGTCGCTCCAGCTCTCCAGACCGTGGGCCTCGGCCAGGTGCCAGTGGCAGCGCTCCGCGGTTTCGTCCTGGTAGAGCCCCAGGTGGATGCGCAGCGGGACCTGGTCGAGAGCGGCGGGACGATCGAAGCCCACATACCCCGCGCACGGTTCGAGGGATTAGGGCTGGCAAAAGGGCAGCCGGTGTACGTTTCCCCCACCAATGTGCGGGTGTTCGCCGAGCCCTCCTGAACCTACCCGGCGGAGCCGCTACGCTCTTCGCCTGCCTGGCACCCCACATCTCGCCGGCTATATTTGCCGCGCAGCAAGGAATTTTGCTGGCGACGTACGCATCGAGGCCAGACTATCCG
>Ga0209342_10008999_pt1 | contig 10010 bp, 9 predicted proteins | sample RifCSP16_2_FD_184023 | JGI IMG/M metagenome (GOLD analysis project Ga0209342, IMG submission 184023) | Soil microbial communities from Rifle, Colorado - Rifle CSP2_sed 16_2 (SPAdes) (version 2) | ecosystem: Environmental > Terrestrial > Deep subsurface > Rock core/Sediment | place: Rifle...
CCCGCCGAGTCTGCAGACGGACGAATCCCGGGGAGCCGTTCACCGCGGCATCCCACTCGAGGACGAAGTCCTGCGGATTCGTCGCATGGAAGCGCTTCTTCGTGAGCCGCTTCTCCATCCGGCCTTGGAACATGACCTCGAGGGTCGACACGCAGTCCACGTAGCTCTCCGTGTACGTGACCTCGTCCATGTCGATTGCCTCGAGTCGCAGACCGCGGGCGTCCGCGACCTTGACCGCTCCGGAGAAGCAGGGAGGCGGCTTGATCGGCGTTTCCCAGGCGGACAGGCCTGCGACGTAGATTTCCTCCTCGAAATTCTCGGGCGCCAGCGGGCCGCCGTCGTAGTGCCGGAGGGTCTGAAGCTCCTCGGGTCCGATGCTCAACGCGACGACGGAGGGGCGGACGGAGTCGATCGCGTGTCGGACCACCTCCGTTTCCGAGGGAAGGCCGCGCACGACGGGGAGGATGCGGACGGACGCTCGGCCGAGGAGGACCTCGTCCATCACCCTTTCCTCTCGGAGATCATGTCCTCCACGTCGTCGGAGTCCTTCGCCCGACGGAGCTCCTCTCGTCCGATCACGGGCACGCCACGGATGCTCCGGCGGACGGACCGCCGCACGACGAACATGACGGAGTCCTTCTCCACGACGCGACTGATGTTCGACACGACCTCTGCTTTCCGGTCGATCGTGCTCTCTGCGTCACCAACTCCCGTAACGAGGGTGGTCGCGTCGCGCTTCGAGAGCGCGTCGAAGGGGCTGCGAAGGGTCGGGAGGACGTCGTACCCGAGCCGTTGGAGCCGCTGGTAGAGTTCGCGTTCGAATCCTTCGACCCGCGGCAGAGGACTCTTCCCGGCCGCCTCGTCGTCGACGAAGGCGAACGGGTCGACCGGGAGGGCGAGCGATTCGCTCAGGAAGTCCTCGAGCCGCATCGCGACGTCGACGGTGGCCGCCATCCCCTCCAGGTACATCTGGATCGTCCGCCGGGACACCCCTGCGACTTCCGCGAGGGCCCCGAGCGACAGCCCGCGGTCATCACGCAGGCGCCGCAGGGCCGCCGCATCGAGCCGGACGTACAGGCCGCCCGGAGCGGAGAATAGGAACGGTGGGATGCCCTCCTCAAGGAACTCAAGGAGCGTGCTTCGACAGAGGATCGGGATCCCGAACCGGCTGTAGATCACGCCGTCCTCCAAGGGGCCGGTCCCGCTGCGCTCCCCGATGACGAGGGGCGAGCCCTCCAGGGTGCGTCCGATTCCTTTCATCTCATGGGCGGTCTCTTTGCTGAGGGCGTCCACGTTCTGGAAGACTTTCACGATGAGGAGGGTGTCGTCGCGGCGTGCGACGAAATCGAAGCAGAGCCCGCGCTCCCCGTGCGGCCCCGAAAGGAAGAATCCGGTCTTCCCGAGCGCCTCCCGCGTCTCCTCCAGGATCCGTTCGCGTTTCACGGTGCATTCATCGTGGAAGCTTCTATATAAACGCGGCGGAACGGGTTTTGCCCGCTCGATCGCGGCGTACGGCACGGCCGAACCCTTTATCGCGTGTCCGTGCTTCGAGGGTCTTCGCGATGCCGGGGGAGTTGACGGACGACCGCGTGATCGTCGGCGATCCTGCGGAAGCGAGCGGCCTGCACAACCGCGGATACTTCGGCAGGCCTCGGCCCGGCGGTGGCCTCGAGCTGGATCTCCTGGAGGCCGTGTATCTCGTGGAGGCGGAACGCCTCGAGGTGCGGCGCGGCGGCCGCCCTGTGTCGGCCCGCGAGCTCTTCCGGGCGGCGGGCGCCGCGATCCCGTCCTTCGAGATCCGGTACCTTGTGTTCCGGGACCTCCGCCAACGGGGATACGTCGTCGAGGCGCGCGGCGGCCCCGTCGATTTCCAGGTCTACCCGCGGGGCGGGGCGCCGAAGAAGACCCCGAGCAAGTATTGGGTCCGCGCCTTGAGCGAGAGGGCGGTGTTCGACCTGGCGGAACTGCTGGAGCGGGCAGAGGAGGCCGCCGCCGTCCGCAAGGCCCTGTTGCTCGGGCTCGTCGACGAGGAGAGTGACCTCACATACTATGGCGTCCGGGAGGCCCATCCCCGGGGCCATCGCGCGATCGGGTCCCCGAAAGAGCGGGTCGTCATCCATTTCCTCGGGGACCGTGCAGTCGTCATCGACGAAGCGCAGGCCCGCGCCCTGCACGACGCGCGGTTCGTTGGCAAGATGGTCGGTCGTCGGTTGCAGCTGAGCCTCCTGGAGACGGCATTTCTCCTGAAGTCGGGCTTTGCGGAGGTACGGAACGCGGAGACGGATCGGCCGATCCGGCTCCCGCGGCTGGTCAAGGAAGCGAAGGCGATCCAACCGGACTTCCCGCTCCGCCTCCGGGCGTACGAGGACCTCACGGGCCGGGGCGTGATCTCGAAGACCGGATTCAAGTACGGATCCCACTTCCGCGCGTACGAGGGGGATCCGGAGACGCACCACGCGAAGTACCTCGTCCACGTGGTCCCGAAGGGACACCGCGGCGCCTGGCCCGAAATCAGCCGCGCGGTCCGCCTCGCCCACGGGGTGAAGAAGCAGATCCTGTTCGGCGAGGTCGGCGACGGCGTGCGGTACGTGAAGCTCGAGCGGGTCCGTCCCTGAGGCGCGTGCGATGGGGCGGCGCATACCTCTACTTAGAGGTACGTCACGCGTTGTCCTCTTCCCGCCGGGACGGTGCGCGAAAAAACCTTCAGCCCCTGTCGCCATGGATGGGACAGTGGAACTGAAAATCGGGTGCGTCGGCTACTCCTACGATTTCTGGGTGGGGCCGTTCTATCCCCGACACACTCCGCAGTCCGAGTTCCTCCGGTTGTACAGCAAGGTGTTCGATCTCGTCGAGATCGACTCCACGTTCTACACGATCCCGTCGGTCGACACGATCCGATCTTGGAGGGATTCCGTCACCGGGCAGTTCCTCTTCAATGCGAAATTCCCGCGCGTCATCACGCACGAGCATGCGCTGCGCCCCACCCGCGAGGCGATGGAACGCTTCTTCCGGTCGGTCGGGGAACTCCACTCGAAGGTCGGGACCCTCGTCATCCAGCTGCCGCCCTTCCTCCACCAAGACGACGGGATGGACCGTCTCCTCTTCTTCTTGGACGGCCTGCCGCAGGAGTACCGTTATGCGGTCGAGTTCCGCCACGATTCCTGGATGCGCCCCGACGTCTTCGAGGCGCTTCGAAAACGCGACGTCGCGCTCGTCTGGAACGAGGTGCATTACCTGAACACGGTGCCGGAGGTGACGGCCGACTTCGTCTATCTGCGGTTCATCGGGGACCGTTCTCTTCAGGAACTCGGCCGGATTCAGATCGACCGCACTGCGGAGATGGAGAAGTGGGCGGCCCGCCTCCGATCCGTGCAGGACCGCGTAGCCCGCGCTTACGTTCTGTTCAACAACCACTTCGCAGGCTTTGGCCCCGCGTGCGCGGACCAATTCCGTCAGATGCTCGGCCTCCCGGGCATCGACTTCGCGGCGATTCACACGCCGGAGCGGGGCCAGAAGCGTCTCATCGAATTCGGCGACACGGAGTCATGATCGACCCGCGGAGGTCCAGGTCTCGACCCAATGCGGGAGGCCCGCGAGATTTCGAAGAGTCGCGTTCACGTAGGCGGGCATAGACTCCGGGCGGTGCGCCCCCTTGCGGTCCAGCAGGAGGGCGATGATTCCCGCGGACGCCGCGGCCCCGAGGTAGTCGAGCCGGTCGTCGACCAAGATGCAATCCGTCGGCGTGGCCCCCAGGTGCGCGGGGATTCCGGCCCAGTACGCGGCCCGTCCCTTCTGCGCGTTCTGCGAGTGGCCGGTGAAGATGCCGTCAATGAGGCCCGAGAGGCCCGCACCGCGGAGCGCCGCGTCGTTCGTCACGCTCCCACCCGTCGCGACATAGACCTGATGGCCCATCCGGCGAAGGCGCTCGATCGCGGGGCGGGCGTCCGGGTAGCGAGCGTTGGTCCCGACGAGCGCTTCGCGCTCGAGTTCCCGGGAGAGCGCGAGCGGATCCGCCGGCCGCGCAGAGACGCCCGCGCGCTCGAACATGTCCAGCAGGTGGCGTGCGTCCAGCTCGTCGACGACGTCCGCATAGCCGCGTGCATCCCAGTCCGCATCGTTCGCAGCGCGCTCATACCTCACGAAGGCTTCGTCGTGGGCACGTCGCCAGTCCTCCGGGTCTCCCCCGAACCGGGCCGAGAGGAGGGCCGCGAGCGACTCCCGGTATCCGCGGAATGTCTTCTCGTGATTGAGGAGGACGCCGTAGAGGTCCAGGAGGACATGCATGAACAGGCATTGCGGAGAAAGGCCGCGCCTTTAAGGGTTGCGCGAACTGCTCAGGCGGATGAGCCGGAGCGCCTTCGGCGGCTTCTCGGATCCGATCCAGGGGCGGCGAACACGCGGTTTCCGCCGATCCAGGTTTCGCTCACCCGGCATCGATCGATCGATTGCGGTTCCCGGAAAGGATCCCCCTCGAGGACGACGAAGTCCGCGAGCTTCCCGGTCTCCAACGTTCCCTTCATGCGTTCCTCGAACGCCGCGAACGCGCCTCCCGCGGTGTATGCTCGCATCGCGTCCTCTGGCGAGACCCGCTGGTCCTCGAAGAATCCGTTCACCGCCCAATGGATGCCGTACAGGGGTCCGTAGGGCATTCCGTCGGAGCCAAAGCACAGGGGGATTCGCTTGCGAAGGATCTGTCGGAACGGATTGTTCCGCGCTGCCCGACGGGCGCCGAGTCGCGTCTCGTACACGTCGCCCGGTCCGCTCCATTGCCCGATGAAGTTCGGTTGACAGGAGGCGATGAGCCCCGCGGCCTTCGTGCGTCGGAGGGCGTCCTCGTCGGGCAATTCGTAGTGTTCGATGCGGTGCCGCAGCGAATCCCGCGGATACTCCTCCTGGACCTCCGCGAGCGTGCCGACGACGAGTCGGACGGCCTCGTCTCCGATCGCGTGGGTCGCGGTCTGGAGTCCCGCCCGGTGTGCCGACTCCAGGATCGAGCGGAGCTCCGACGGAGAATGGATCAGCATTCCTCGGTCGGCCGTCCCGCCGGCGTAGGGAGAGGCGAGGGCCGCCGTGGACGCTCCGAGGGAGCCGTCGGAGAAGACCTTCACGGCACCGGCGCGGAGGCAGTCGTCTCCGAGGCCCGAGGCGATTCCGACCTGCTCGAGGAACGGGATCGCGGTCCCCGGCAGCATCGCGTAGACCCGGAGGCGGAGACGACCTTTGCGGTGGGCTTGCTGATATGCCTGCCATCCGGAGATGCCGACGACGTCATGGATCGAGGTGATCCCAAGCCGGTGGGCCATCGACGCGATCCTACTCAGATTTCGTTCGATCACCGCAGGCCTCGCTTCGAACTGCTCGTGGAAGGTTCCGAAGGCCTCTTCCTTCAGGATTCCCGTCGGCCGGCCGACCGCGTCCACCTCAAAGCCCCGGAGGCCCGCGAGATTCGCCGTGCGCTCCAGAGCCCGCGTGTTGACGGCGGCCATGTGGCAGTCGATCCGCCGCGCGACGACGGGATGCTCCGTCGAGACCCGGTCCAAGTCGTCGCGATTCGGGTACCGACGCTCCGGCCACTTCGCCTCGTCCCAGTCGATTCCGATCACCCAGTCGCCGGACGGCGTTCGGGACGCGACCGTCCGGAGCCGTTCGAGCGCCGTCTCGAGGGATCGCGTCCGGTCGAGGCGGGTCCACCCGAGTTCCCCCGCGCTGTCCGCCATGTGCGCGTGGGCGTCGATGAAACCCGGGACCACGAGGCGACCGTGGAGATCGATCCGACGCGATGCCCGGTCCGCGGTCCGTTCCGCCTGCGCATCCGTGCCGACGACCAGAATCCGATCGCTGGAAATGGCAAGGGCCTGCGCCCACGGCCGAGCGCGAGAGGCCGTGAAGATTCTCCCGCCCACGAGGACGAGGTCCGCGCCGCGGGCCATCTCACCGCACGTCCCGCAGGGCACGGAGGCGGTGCACGGCCTCCTTCAACGTCTCGTCCCGCTTCGAGAACATGAAGCGCACGAACCGTCGTCCGTCCTTCGCTTCGCCGTAGAAAGAGCTGCCGGGTACCACCGCGATCCGGAGGCGCTCGACCAGGTGCATGGCGAACGCCCAGTCGTCATCGAACGGGAAGCCGTCGAAACTCGCCATCACGTAGTACGCACCGCGGGGAGGGCGGCAATCGAGGCCGGCCTCCTGGAGGCCGCGCACGAACACGTCCCGCTTCTCCTGGTACATGCGAGCGAGATCCCGATAGTACGATTCCGGCAACTCGAGCGCCGCGGCCGCCGCGATCTGCAGCGGGTGCGGCGCACCGACCGTGAGGAAGTCATGGGTGCGGCGCAGCGCACTCGCGAGTGTCTTTGGGGCGATCGCCCAGCCGACGCGCCATCCCGTCGCACTGTACGTCTTCGACAGGCCGTTGATCGTGATCGTCCGGTCCGCCATGTCGCCGATCGTCGCGAGGGACACGTGGCGCGCGCCGTCGAAGATGATGTGCTCGTAGATCTCGTCCGTCACGGCGACGACGTCGTGATCCGCGCAGAGGTCCGCGATCAGCTTGAGCTCGTCGCGGTCGAACACCTTCCCGGTCGGGTTGTTCGGCGTGTTCAGGATGAGGGCCTTCGTGTGCTCCGTGAACGCGCCCTTCAGCGCTTCCTCGTCCACGGACCAATCGGGCCAGGCCATCCGGACGTACCGCGGGCGCGCCCCGCTGACGATGGCGTCCGGGCCGTAGTTTTCGTAGAACGGCTCGAAGATCACCGCCTCGTCGCCGGGGTTGATCAGGGAGAGCATCGCGGCCATCATCGCCTCCGTTGATCCGCACGTTACGACGAGGTTCGCCTCCGGGTCCGCATCGATCCCGTTGAAGGCCTTCGCACGGCGCGCGATCGCCTCGCGGAGTTCCTGCGCGCCCCATGTGATGGAGTACTGGTTGTACCCTCCGTCGAGCGCGCGCTTCGCGGCCTCCGTCAGCTCCCGCGGCGGATCGAAGTCAGGGAAGCCTTGGGCCAGGTTCAGCGCATCATGGAGGGCGGCGATTCGCGTCATCTCCCGGATGACAGACTCCGGGAACTTCTGCACGCGGTCCGAGACGCGGCGGTCCTGGATTGCCAGGTCGTCCCGGCCTCCGCTCCCGGTCGCGGCGATGTTTCTCCCCGCCCGCGGAAGGAGGGAGCCCGCAAAAACCTGTCGCGCGAGCATTAAAGGCGCGCATGGCCATCGTGCACCGAAGGTCCGGCCCATGGCGGAACGTTTCTTCGATTACTGGCGGATCGACGTCTTCACGGACACGCCCCTCACCGGGAACCCCCTGGCGGTCTTCCCGCGCGCGACCGGGCTGTCGCCCGCGGAGATGCTTGCGATCGCGCGGGAGATGAACATCTCGGAAACGACCTTCGTCTTTCCCGCGAACAATCCCTCCGCGAACTACCGGAACCGCATCTTCACCCCGGCCGGAGAAATCCCCTTCGCGGGCCACCCGTCGATTGGGACCGCGTATGTCGCGGCCCTCGAGGGCTTGGTGCCCCATCCGGACGGGTCCTCCGTCATCTATCAAGAGCTGGAGATCGGCGTCCTGCCCCTCGAACTGATCTGCGAGGGTGGTCAGGTGAAGAAGGTGATCATGACCCAAGGGGAGCCGTCCCTCGGGGCGGAGGTGAAAAACGTGGAGGCGCTCGCGGACGCCCTCGGCGTTCGCGTCAAAGACGTCGGTCCGAAGGGGCTTATCCCCCAGATCGCCGCGACGGGGATCCAATCCCTCCAGGTGCCCCTGCGGTCCCTCGACATCGTGAAGGAGCTGGACCCGGATCTGCGCGCCCTCAAGAAGGTCTTATCCAAGTTCGGCGAAAAGGTCGTCTGTTACACGTTCGCCCTGGAGGCGGTCGCCCCGGACGCCGCGGTGCACGCCCGGGGCTACGTCCCCGACCTGGGCATCGAGGACCCGGCGACCGGTAGCGCCGCGGGCGCGTGTGGTGCGTATCTGGCCGCGAACGGGAAGCTGCCCGCCCCGACCTTCATCGTCGAGCAGGGCATGGAGATTCACCACGGGAGCCGGATTGAGGTGACCGTCGAGATGGAAGACGGCAAGCCCAAGGTGATCCGGGTCGGCGGCCAGATCGCCCCCTTGATCCGCGGGAGCCTCCGGCTTCCCTAGGACCGTTCGGGGCTCGAACTCGGCGGACCGGGCATACCTCCCCCTCGAGGGATGGCGAAGGTCGTGCGCGGCCGGGCTGGCTCTCATCCTCCGAAACGGTCGCGGAAAGGCTATCACGCCCCACTTGCTCCCATCGCGTGATGGCCGTCTCGGCGGAAGCGTCGTATGTGTACGCATTCGCCGCGTCCCTCGCCATCGGCTCGGCCGTCCTCCTCTTTGTCCCGCTCTTCCGATACCTCCGCGATGTCGCCGCGGGTCGCTCCCCCCTCCTGCTCGCAGTCGGCGGAATGCTCGGGTTGAGCGTGGCGGCAATTTTCGGAATCACGTCCGCGCCTTCGGATCCCGCCTTGCTCCTTCCCCTCGCGGCGGTCACGGTGGTGTTAAGGCTCGCGTCCCCCACCCTGCTCTATCGGGGAATTCGCGATCGGCTGGAGGCCCGTCGGACCTGGCCTGCCATCCGCCTCTTCCTCGGAATCGCCTTCGTGGGTTTCGCTGCCCTCCTGGTGTACGGGCTGATCGCCGTCCTCCTGGGCCAGGTGCCTCCTTGGCCTGCGACCCTCAGCGAGCAGTTCGCCATGGCGCTTGGGGCATCTTTCCTCGTTCTACGGACGGCCTATCGATTCCGGCCCCGGTTCACGGCGGAGCTATGGTCCTTCTGGATGTCCGCAACCGCGTTTGCCGTCGCGTTCATCGTGATCTCGCCGTACGCGTTCCCTGCCTACGCGATGGCATACTGGGTTTCCGGCCTCCTCGGATGGATGGCGGGACTCGTCGCCCTCCGATTCGCGGACTGAAGCCCGGCCGTGGGCTCCGGGCGGACGGATTGGTTACAGCTCGACCTTAATTCCGAGCTTTTCCGTGAGCTCCTTGTAGCGGTTCCGAATCGTCACTTCCGTCACGCCGGCGACGTCGGCGACCTCGCGTTGCGTGCGCCGCTCGTTGCACAGGATCGACGAGATGTAGATCGCGGCCGCTGCCACCCCGGTCGGTCCGCGTCCCGATGTGAGTTCCTTGTCCTGCGCTTCTTTCAGGATCTCGACCGCACGGGACTGGACCTCACCGCTCAGCTTGAGTTCCGAGCAGAACCGAGACACGTAGTCTTGCGGCTTCGTCGGCATGAGCTTCAGCTTCAGCTCCCGGGTCATGAACCGATACGTGCGGCCGATCTCCTTGCGTCCGACGCGGGACGAGTTCGCGATCTCGTCGAGCGTCCGCGGCACGTTGCACTGTCGGCACGCCGCGTACAGGGAGGCCGCGACGACGCCTTCAATCGATCGCCCGCGAATCAGGTTCTTGTTCACCGCCTTCCGGTAGATCATCGCGGCCGTTTCCCGCACGTTCCGGGGCAGTCCCATCCCGCTCGCCATCCGATCCAGCTCGCTGAGGGCGAACGCCAGGTTTCGCTCCGTCGCGTTGCTCACGCGAATCCGCCGCTGCCACTTCCGCAGGCGGTATAGCTGCGCCCGGTTCCGCGTGGGGATCGATTTCCCGTAGGAGTCCTTGTTCTTCCATCCGATCGTCGTGGACAGGCCCTTGTCATGAATCGTGTACGTCATCGGGGCGCCGGTCCGGGCGCGCTTCTCGCCCTGCTCCACGTCGAACGCCCTCCATTCCGGTCCCTGGTCGATCATCTGGTCGGTCAGCACGAGGCCGCACGCTTCGCAGATCAGCTCCCCGCGTTCGTAGTCGAACGAGAGGTGCCCCGAATTGCACTCCGGGCATCTAGTGACTTCTTCGGCCTCTTCGATCTTCTTGGTCGGCATGGTTTCCCTCATCAACGAACACGTCGGCTCCGATCAGGGACAGGGAGGCGGGACCAATCGGCCGGACCGCGGCGAACGGTTCCCGGACCGGGCCAAACACC
>Ga0209342_10009000_pt1 | contig 10009 bp, 9 predicted proteins | sample RifCSP16_2_FD_184023 | JGI IMG/M metagenome (GOLD analysis project Ga0209342, IMG submission 184023) | Soil microbial communities from Rifle, Colorado - Rifle CSP2_sed 16_2 (SPAdes) (version 2) | ecosystem: Environmental > Terrestrial > Deep subsurface > Rock core/Sediment | place: Rifle...
GAGGCTCCTCGCCGCGCCGTCGGAGCGGACCCACGCCGGCGCGCGCGACAAGGCGATGCTCGAGATCCTCTACGCGACGGGCCTGCGGGTCTCCGAGCTCATAGGGCTGGGAGTGAACGACGTCCACCTCGAGACGCGCATGCTGCTCGCGCGGGGCAAGGGCTCGAAGGAGCGGATCGTCCCGGTGGGCGGGCCGGCGGGGCGAGCGCTCCACCGCTACCTCGACCTCGCCCGACCCGGCCTGCTGAAGGGGCGCAGCTCGAAGGACCTCTTCGTCACGCCGCGGGGCCGGCGCATGACGCGCCAGGGGTTCTGGAAGCTCCTCGAGCGGTACGCGCGCGCGGCCGGCATCGGGCGGCGGATCTCCCCCCACAAGCTCCGCCACTCGTTCGCGACCCACCTCCTCGCGGGCGGAGCGGACCTGAGGGCGGTGCAGGCCATGCTGGGCCACGCCGACATCTCCACCACCCAGATCTACACGCACGTGGAGCGGAGCCAGGCGCGGCGGGTGTACGACCGGTGCCATCCCAGGGCATGAGGGGGCTTCGGGGCGAGTGTTAGAGCCCCGGCGTGCCGAAGGACGCCTGGTGCGCTAGACTGAGCTACAGCCATGACGGACGCTGCCGAGAAGGTCCTCGACGAGGCCATGAAGCTCCCTGACAGCGAGCGACGCACGCTCGCGCTGTGGTTGCTCGACAGCCTGGGAGACGAGGCGCCAGCGGACGTCGAGCGTGCCTGGATCGACGAGGCTCGTCGGCGGCTCGCAGATTTCAGGGCTGGGCGCTCCTGCGTCACCACCTGGGACGAAGCGAAGGGCAGGATCTTCGCTCGCGACCGTTGACGGACCTACCCGCCCGCCGCCGCGCCCTGAAGGCTAGGTTCCGCCAGCTCATGCGCCGGCATCTGGTCCCAGGTACGCCCCTCCAGAAGTCGCCCCGCACGCTTCTTGTTCGTCCCGCCCCACTGCTTGAAGAAGAAGGGGACGCTGGCGCGCCGACATTGATCGCGAATGTCCGTCACCCACTCGGCCGCCATCGGCCGCGCCTTCGGGCCGGACTCGCCGCCGACGATCACCCAGTCGATCCGTTCTAGCTCGAGCCCGCCCAGGGGCCCGAGCAGCGGCTCCAAGGAGAGGAACTTCACGTGCGCTCCCGTGCGTCGGAGGTCGTCGATCCGGTGCACGAAGGCGTCGGTCTCCACGCTGACGCCCATCCAGATGTTGGGGGACCACAGAAGCGCGCCGCTGATCTCGGCGAGGCGTTCCGACCTCTTCGTGAGCACCTGGAAGCGGTGCCAATGCGCACGGCTCATCACATCGAACACGCGCTGGATGTAGCCGAGCGGCACCTTCTTGTGGAAGAGGTCGCTCATGGAGTTCACGAAGATCGTCTGCGGCTTCTTCCATTGGAGTGGCAGCTCAAGCATCTGAGGTTGCAACACGACCTCGAAGCCGTTGCGGTAGTTCGGCTGGCCCATCGCCTGGAGGCGCTCAGCCATGCGCTCGGCGTAGCAGTGCTTGCAGCCCAGGCTGACCTTGTCGCACCCGGTCACAGGGTTCCACGTCGATTCGGTCCACTCGATGGACGAGCCCATTGCCATCACTGCACCTTCTTGAGGAGATGGTTGGCGATGCGCAGGGCGATGGGAGCGCCGGCCAGGTTGCCCACCGCGAAGCAGAGCAGGTAGAGGGGGCAGTTGGCCGAGTTGCGGAGCACGCCTGGCTGCTCGGCGACAGCCGCGAACACGGTCTTGAGGCGATCGTTGAAGTACTTCCCGATCGTCTCGATGCTCGCCTTGACGACGCGCTCCTCGTCGTTGCCGAACAGCAGACGCTGGGTCTCGACCTGGTAGAACTGGTCGTACCAGTCCCACGTTCCGAGAAGGAGATCTAGCCGCCGTCGCCAGGCGTCTGGGATGTCGCCGCTCTTGGTGAGCAGCCGATTCACGCCGATGCCCAGCGGGAAGAGAAGCCACAGGTCGATGGCCTTCGTCTTGGCGATAGCCTCGATCGTCCCCCACTCGACCTGCATGCCGTACGGGTCAAGGAACAGGACGGCCCGGTTCGAGCTCCAGTCCTTCGCGCAGAGGCGCTGGATCTCCTCGTTGGCGTCGCGTTGGAGAACCGAGATGTCGTCAGCAAGAGAAGGGAACTCGGTCTTCAGCCGCTCGAGCTGCTCGCATCGCTCGGCGTTGCGTTCGATGAAGATGTACCGGTCGAACCGAGGGTCGTTCTTGAGCGCCAGCCGCGCCGAGCCATCGAGGAGTTCCTGCGGAGCCGCGGCGGCAAGGTCGGGGAACGCAAGCTCGGCCTGCTTCGTGCTCTCTTCGCGCTTCTCGGTGCGGTAGCCGGTCCCGGCGAACGCGTCGATGTAGGCCTTGCGGAACGCACGCTCCTTCGTGGGCTTGTCCTGGAGCGCGGTCGTGTAGGCCTGGAGGTAGCCGGCGAGAACCTCCAGCTTCGCGCTGGTCCAGTCGCCACCGAAGCGGTGGGCCTTGCCCTTCGAGGTCGCTCTTCTTCGAGTCATGCGCTTACTCTGAACGTACGTTCAGGCCTTGTCCAGTGCAGGTTCGGGCTTGGCACCCATCCCGAGAGCCCCGACCGCATCACCGTCCCGCGCCCCCCTTTGTCTCCTCGCCACTCCAAGAATGCGACAGAAGTTCCGCCTGCTCGAGAACGGTCTGCGTCGCCTTCTCCTGCTTGTCGGGCGGGTACCCGTGCTTTCGCAGGATGCGCTTCACGAGCACACGCAGCTGGGCGCGGACGTTCTCGCGGATCGTCCAGTCGATGGTGACGTTGGCGCGCACTGTCTTGACGAGCTCTCGCGCGATCTCTCGCAGCGCCTGGTCGCCAAGGATCTTCACCGCGCTGTCGTTCACTTCAAGTGCGTCATAGAAGGCCAGCTCGTCCTCGCTGAGCTTCAAGGCCTCGCCGCGGGCATTCGCCTCGCGCATGTCCTTGGCGAGCGCGATCAGCTCCTCGATGACCTGGGCAGTCTCGATGGCCCGGTTCTGGTACTTGCGCACGGACTGCTCGAGCAGCTCGGCAAACGAGCGTGCCTGGACGATGTTGCACTTGGCCCGCGACCCGATCTCGCCCCTGAGCAGCTTCTGCAGCAGCTCGACTGCGAGGTTGCGCTGCGGCATGTCCCGCACTTCGGCCAGGAACTCCTCCGACAGGATCGAGATGTCCGGCTTCTTCAGGCCAGCGGCGGCGAAGATGTCCACGACCTCGTCAGAGACGACCGCCCGCGAGATGATCTGCCGAATGGCTAGGTCCAGCTCTTCGTCCGTCTTGCGCTCGCCGGGAGTGCTCTTGGCGAGCACGGCCCGCACGGCCTGGAAGAAGGCCACGTCGTCTCGGATGCGCAGTGCCTCGTCATGGGGCACGGCGAGCGCAAAGGCCTGGGAGAGCTCAGTGACCGCGCGCAGGAGTCGCGCCTTCCCATCCTCCTGCTCGAGGATGTGCTCCTGCGCGGCGGGAAGCAGAGATAGGCGGTCCCGCGGCGTGCCTGTGGTCCAGTGGCTCCAGTCGAAGCCGTGGAACAGCCCCCGGCATACCTCGTACTTCTCCAGCAAGAGCGCCACCGCCTCGGCCTGGTCGAGCGCCGTCTTGCCCGTGCCGCCTGCTTCGGTGTAGGTCGCCAGCGCCTGTTTCAACTCGTCGGCGAGGCCCAGGTAGTCCACCACCAGCCCGCCGGGCTTGTCCTTGAACACGCGGTTGACGCGAGCGATGGCCTGCATCAACCCGTGCCCGCGCATCGGCTTGTCGACGTACATCGTGTGCAGGCTCGGCGCATCGAAGCCGGTGAGCCACATGTCGCGCACGATGACGATTCGGAACGGGTCCTTGGGCTCGCGGAAGCGCGCGGCCAACACCTCGCGGCGCGGCTTGTTCCGGATGTGAGGCTGCCAGTCGAGCGGGTTGCGCGGCTCCGCCGGCATGGACCCACTCGTCGATCTCCGAAAGCTTGAACTTCCAGAGCCTGCCCACCCGGTGAGCGGGCAGGCCCTTGGTCTCGATCCATCGGTAGACCGAGTCCTTGGCCACGCCCAGATGGCTGGCGACTTCGTCAACGGAAACCCAGGGTTCTGGCATTGATGCGTCCTTGAGAGAGACGCCGAGCGAAGCCTCGCTGGAGCCAGGTGCCGCCGGCCCGGGCAGGTTAGCAGCGGCCATCGGACCCCACAAGAGTGGAGTCTACTAGATGAGAGTCGATGAAACTCGGTGAGCTAGCGCTCCAAGCCCGCCCGGCTGCGCCTGGGCTTAGACGCCCTGGCCTCGCATGCCGCAACGACCCCGCCCTTCCCCTCCTCGCGAACTGCGCCGGCGCCCTGATGGCCGGTGGGGAAAGGGCAAACCGGAGGGGGGCAACTCGTCCGCGACCCCGACCGTTCCGCCGGCCGCGTCGGGGACCCATGCGGCGGCGACTTCCTCGTGCAGTTCGCGCGGATGAAGTGAACTAGTTCGCGGAAGGCGTGTGGGACCCGCACGCCGCCTCGCACGCCAGCCCGAGCCTCGCACGGTGCCTGGCCGCGCTCGCGAGGTTGCGCGGCTGAGCAAGAACACCGGGAGCAGGGGAACACCCCGTCCCCCGCGAGCGTTGACCCTTGGCCGCCGCGCTGCTAAATACTGCACTTTTTTAGGGGTTTCCCTTTGGGATTCGATCTGCTCGCCGGGGTGAAGATCCTCATCCCGCTCATCCTGTCGCTGTCGGTGCACGAGTTCGCTCACGCCTGGAGCGCGTGGCGCCTCGGTGACGACACCGCCTCGCGGGCCGGCCGGTTGACGCTCAACCCGCTGGTGCACCTCGACCCCATCGGGACCGTCCTCCTGCCGCTCCTGGGGATCCCGTTCGGCTGGGCGAAGCCCGTGCCCATCAACCCGGCGCGCTTCCGGCGCGGGGTCCGGATGAGCACCGGGATCGCGCTCACCGCCGCCGCCGGGCCGCTCGCGAACGTCGTCCTTGCGGTCGCCTGCACCGTCGCCTTCGGCCTCCTCATCCGCTTCCAGCCGCAGCTCGCCATGCCAGGCTCGGGGACGCGCGAGTTGCTCCTCATCATGATCCAGCTCAACGTCGCCCTGGCCGTCTTCAACATGATCCCGATCCCGCCGCTCGACGGCAGCCGGGTGGTCGACGGCCTGCTGCCGCTCAGGTTCAGGCCGGCGTGGGAAGGGTTCACGCGCTTCGCCCCGTTCCTCCTCATCGCCGTCTTCATCGGGGCGCGGTACATCATGGCGGGGCCGATGGGCGCCGCGTACGGGATCCTCGATCGCCTCCTCGACGTCGTCGCCGGCGCGTGACGCCGGCGGGAGTTGAAATCGTGAAACCAGTCGTCGTCTCAGGGATGCGCCCCACCGGGCGCCTCCACCTCGGCCACCTCCACGGCGCGCTCTCGAACTGGGTGCGGCTGCAGGAGGAGAACACCTGCTACTTCTTCAGCGCCGACTGGCACGCCCTCACGACGAGCTATAACCAGACCGAGATCATCCGGCGGTCGGAGCGCGAGATGTTCGTCGACTTCATCGCCGCCGGGATCGACCCGGAGAGGTCGACGCTCTTCGTCCAGAGCGCGGTGAAGGAGCACGCCGAGCTGTTCCTGCTCCTCGGGATGATCACGCCCGTGGGCTGGCTCGAGCGCTCGCCCAGCTACAAGGAGATGCGCGAGCAGATCACCGACCGCGAGCTCGCGCTCTACGGCTTCTTCGGCTACCCGGTGCTCCAGACCGCGGACGTCGCCATGTACAAGGCCGACCGCGTGCCGGTGGGCGTCGACCAGGTGCCGCACCTCGAGCTGGCGCGGGAGATCGTCAGGAGATTCAACTTCCATTACGGCCAGGTCTTCCCCGAGCCGCAACCGCTGCTCACCGAGGCGGCCAAGGTGGTCGGCACCGACGGCCGCAAGATGTCGAAGAGCTACGGGAACTCGATCGACCTCGGCGAGCCGGCCGAGTCGACCAGCAAGAAGATCATGGGGATGGTTACCGACCCCGCGCGCAAGCGGCGGCAGGATCCCGGGAACCCCGAGGTCTGCGGCATCTTCTACCTGCACAGGATCTACAGCGACGCGGAGACGGTGGCCTGGGCGGACTCGAACTGCCGGACGGCCGGGATCGGGTGCGTCGACTGCAAGAAGAAGCTGCTCGAGCGGCTCGCGCCCGACCAGGAGCGGCTCCGCGAGCGCCGGGAGGCGATCCTGGCCCGCCCCCGGGACCTGGACGAGCTGGTGCAGCTCGGGAACCGGAAGGCGAGGGCGGTCGCCGAGCGCACGATGGAGGAGGTGCGCGCGGCGATGAAGCTGTAGCCTAGACGAATGGCGAGGAGCCGGGGACAGACGGCGCCGGAGACGGGCGCGGGCGACGCCGCGCTTGGGCGCGCCGCGCTCGACGCCTTCAAGATCTCGCTCCCGCCCACCCGGCCGGGCGAGCCGCCCTTCGAAGGTCCGCTCGACCTGCTCCTCTTCCTGGTGAAGGAGCACCAGGTCGACCTCTTCGACATCCCCATCGCCCGGATCACCGAGAGCTACCTCGAGACGCTGCGCGCCATGCGCGAACTGGACATCGACATCGCCGGCGAGTTCCTGCACATGGCGGCCCAGCTCGTGCTCATGAAGAGCAAGCTGCTCCTGCCGCGCACCGAGGTGGCCGAGGACGCGGCGCCGGACGAGGGCGCCGGGCAGGATCCGCGCGCGGAGCTGGTCCGGCGGCTGCTCGAGTACCAGAAGTACAAGGCCGCCGGCGAGGAGCTCGCCGAACACGACCTGCTCGAGCGCGACGTGTTCGCGCGCCGGGTGCGCATCCCGCCGCTGCAGCTCGAGGGGCCGGAGGGGCTGGCCGACGTCTCGGTGTTCAAGCTCATCGAGGCGCTCGATAGCGCGCTGAAGAAGGCCCGGCCCGAGTTCGGGCACGAGGTGGTAACGGATCGGCTCACCATCACCGACGCGATCTCGCGAGTGGCCGAGATCCTGAGGGTCCGCCGCCGCGTGCCCTTCGTCGAGCTCCTGGCGGGGCCCGAGGGGCGGCCGCACACGCGCTCGGCCGTGATCGCCACCTTCCTCGCGCTCCTCGAGATGGCGAAGCTGAAGCTCGTCAGCATCTTCCAGGCGCCGGCAGACGAGGGCGGGCCGGGCGCGGAGATCGTGGTCGAGGCGCGCGCGACGCTCGGCGACGGCGCCGTCACCACGGCGGAGGACTACCGGTGAGCGAACAGGACGAGACCGCGCTGGCGCCCGCTCCGGACCCACCGCCCTCGACGGCGGATACCCGCACCGCGGCTGGAGGCGTCTCGGACGCCGAGCTGGCGGCGGCGCAGGCGGCGGAGGAGGCGAAGGGCGACCCCGCGCTCGATCAGGTCGTGCCGGCGTCCATCGAGGTCCAGGAGACGGAGAAGGAGGAACCCTACGAGAAGCTCGCTGCGAAGGCGAAGAAGCTCCCGCCCGAGCGGGTGCGCGCGGCGGTCGAGGCGCTCCTCTTCGTCGCCGAGAAGCCGATCACCGTCGAGGAGGTGCGCGGCGCGACCGGGATCGAGCCCTCGCGCGTGGCGAAGGCCCTGGACGAGCTCTCCGGCCAGTACCGCGAGGGCGTCTCCGGGATCGTGCTGCACGAGGTCGCCGGCGGCTGGCAGCTCCGCTCCTCTCCACACGTCTCCGAGCACGTCCGCCGTTTCCTGCGCGTGAAGCCGCAGCGCCTGACCAGGGCCGCGCTCGAGACCCTGGCCATCGTCGCCTACCGCCAGCCGGTGACCCGCCCCGAGATCGAGGAGATCCGCGGCGTCGACTGCGGCGCGGTGGTGAAGGCGCTGCTCGAGCGGAAGCTCGTCAAGATCCTGGGCAAGAAGGAGGAGCCCGGGCGCCCCATCCTGTACGGCACCACGCGCGAGTTCCTCGAATTCTTCGCCCTGAAGGACCTGGCGAGCCTGCCCACGCTGCGCGAGTTCCACGAGCTCTCGGAGGAGCACCGCGAGATCGTGGAGAAGGAGGCCCCGCCCGAGGAGGAGGGGTCGAAGCTCTCGGGCCTGGTCGAGGAGCTCGCCGACCCCGCGCTGCGCGCCGCCCTCTCCGCGAAGCAGGCCGAGGGGGAGGCGGCGCTCGAGGAGCTGGAGCGCGCCATCGCCGGCGCCGACGAGGTCGGCCGCACCGCGGCCGAGGCGCTGACCCCGAAGCCGGCGCCCGGCGAAGCCCCCGCCACGGGCACCCCCGACGATCCAGAGAGGAGCTAGGACCATCGTGCAGGAGCGCCTCCAGAAGTACCTCGCGCGTTGCGGCGTCGCCTCGAGGCGCAAGGCCGAGGCGCTCATCTCCGGCGGCCGGGTGCAGATCAACGCGGTGTGCGTGACGCAGCTCGGCGTGAAGGTCGACCCCGCGCGAGACCTGGTGCAGGTCGACGGGAAGCTGGTCCAGCCGGGCGAGGGGGACCGCCACTACCTCCTCTACAAGCCGCCGGGGTGCGTCACGACGCTCTCGGACCCAGAGGGACGCCCCACGGTCGCCGCCTACCTCGAGGGCGTGCCGGAGCGCGTCTTCCCGGTGGGGCGGCTCGACTACGACGCCGAGGGCGCGGTGCTCTTCACCACCGACGGTGAGCTCGCGAATCGGCTGGCCCACCCTCGCTACGGGCATCGCCGCGTCTACCTCGTGAAGGTGAAGGGCGATCCGGCCAAGGAGCAGCTCGATCGCATGGTGAGCGGGGTGAGGCTCGAGGACGGCCCCGCGCGCGCGCTGGAGGCCGTGCCGCACGAGCGCGCGACGCGGAACACCTGGATCCGCGTCGCCGTCGGGGAGGGGCGTTATCACCTGGTGAAGCGGCTCTGCGAGTCGGTGGGTCTCAAAGTGCAGCGGCTCTTCCGCCCCGAGTTCGGGGGCGTCTCGGTGCAGGGGCTCAGATCGGGGCAGTATCGATCGCTGTCACCAGACGAGGTCCGCGCGCTCCGGCAGACCGTGGGGCTGGAGGGCGGACGCGCGACCGCCGAGCCAGCGCCGCGACCGCTCCCCAGGGCGGCGCGGCGCCATGGACACGGTCCGCCTGCTCCCAGGCGACGACCTGGATGAGACCACCCGGAAGGGTTCCCCGACGCCATCGCCGAAGGCTCGCACGATAATGTGAGATCTGCGGATGCCCCGAGAGATCTCCATCGTGCTCGACGGCAGGGTCGGGGAGGGGGGCGGACAGGTCCTCCGCACGGCCCTCTCGCTCTCCGCCACCACCGGGCGCCCGTTCGCCGTCCATCACCTGAGGGCGAATCGCATCAAGCCCGGCCTTCGACCGCAGCACCGGGAAGCGGTCCTCGCCACCGCGCTCCTGTGCGCAGCCGAGGTGGAGGGGGCAGAGGTGGGGTCCTCGCGCGTCGAGTTCCGTCCCACCAGGCCCGTTGCCCCGGGGGAGCACACGTTCGACCTGGGCACCGCCGGGTCGGCTCCGCTCCTCTTCCAGACGCTGTGCTGGCCGCTCGCGCTCGCCCACTCTCCGTCCCAGCTCACGATCCGCGGCGGGACGCACCAGCTCCACAGCCCGACCTTCCACGATCTGGCGCTGGTCTGGGCGCCTGCCGTCGCGCGGCTCGGGTTCCGCTTCGAGCTGGCCCTCCAGGCGGCGGGGTTCTACCCGGAGGGCGGCGGAGAGATGACGGCGGCGATCCAGCCGGCGCACGCCATGCCACCGCTCGACCTGCGCCACCGCGGCACCCTGACGACGGTGGAGGTCGTGGCGATGGTCGCGGGCCTCCCCTTCGCGGTCGCGGAGCGCCTCGCCGAGCGCGCCCTCCGCCGCCTGCGCGACGCCGGCATCGCCGCCGACGCCACGCGCGTGCCCGTCCCCGCGCGACTCTCGGCGGGGAGCCACCTCCTGGTCGTCGCCGGGTTCGAGCGCACGCGCATCGGGTTAGGCGCCCTCGGCGACCGGGGCGAGACGCCCGACCGCGCCGCCGACGAAGCGGTCCACGCCTTCACTCGCTTCCTCGAGGGCGGGGCAGCGGTCGAGCGGCTCCTCGGGGATCAGCTCCTCGTGCCGGCCGCC
>Ga0209342_10009002_pt1 | contig 10009 bp, 12 predicted proteins | sample RifCSP16_2_FD_184023 | JGI IMG/M metagenome (GOLD analysis project Ga0209342, IMG submission 184023) | Soil microbial communities from Rifle, Colorado - Rifle CSP2_sed 16_2 (SPAdes) (version 2) | ecosystem: Environmental > Terrestrial > Deep subsurface > Rock core/Sediment | place: Rifle...
CAGGGGTGACACATGGGAGTTCCAGTAACATTCTGCGAGCCGTGGGTCACCCCTGACCGTCTCTGCTGCATCGACCCCGCCGATCCCATTGATTGTGTCACTGGCGATCCAGTGCCGCAGACGTTCGCCTGGACTGACGAGGAGCTGATTGAAGCGGCGACGGGGATCCTATTCCGCCGCACATGTTCACTGTTCCCCGGAGAGTGCGAGATCACGGTGCGCCCCTGCGTTGAGTGTCACTGCGGCCGCCGTCACTGCGGATGTGGGCGGTACGTGTTCCTGGCGCTGCAGGAGCGCTACCCGGTGATCAGTGTCGACGAGGTTCTGATCGATGGCGTTGTCGTCGATCCGAGCGAGTACAGGGTCGACGATTTCTTCCGCCTCGTCAGGCTCGATGGTGAGTGCTGGCCGACGTGTAACGACCTGACACTACCCGCGACCGAGCCGAACACGTTCCAGGTGACGTACACCGCTGGGCGCAGGCCGCCGATCGAGCTACAGATGGCGGTCGCCGAGCTTGCATGCGAGATGAAACGCGCCTGTGGCGGCTTGGATTGTCGCCTGCCGGCGAATGTCACGAGCGTGTCGCGGCAGGGTGTGACGATGAACCTGGACGCGCTCGAAGCGGCCGTGGGCGCGGGCAGTGGCATCCCTGGCATTGACCTCGCTGTGAGTCAATACAATTGTGCGCGGGCCAAGGGGCGGGTGTGGACGCCCGGCCTGTCGAGTAACGTGCGCGGGGTCTTCCCGTCATGAACACTTTGTTTGACGCTGCGCAGGCATTGCTGGCGCTGGTCTCTGACTGTCTCGGGGATGATTGCCGCGACTACACGCGGCGGCACGTCGAGACCGGGTCGCCCGTCTTCGACTGCAGTGAGCTTGTCGTGCAGATCGGGAGTGCCCGCGCGCTCAGCGGGTCATGCGTCGGCAAGTCCCAGCTCTCGCTGAATCTGGACGCTCATATTGTCAGGTGCTGTGAGCCTGTCGGCACGCTCAACGAGGCCGGTGGATACGTTCCCCCCACTCCGGAACAGATAGAGGCTGCGGTCGCCTGTCTAGTGCGTGATGTGTGGGCCGTGTTTACGTGTGTGAACTGTAGCGCGTGTGACACGCTCGGAGCGATCCGAGGCGTAGTCGCCTGCTGTGATGATGCCACTGGGGCGCCAGAGATCATCTGGGGCGCTGCGCAAGGTGGTTGCCGCTCGGCGATCGTGCGTGTGCCGATCGTGGCGATACCATGCTGCGAAGTTCCCGAGCCCCCGCTGGCGCCGACACTGATCGGCGATTGCAATAATCTGCCCGCTTCGCAGGATGGGATCACAGTCGATTCGATACTGTCGAGCGCGCCCGGCTCAGTCACGATCAACGGCTTGGGGCTGAGCGCGGCGACGCGGATCACGGTGCATGTCACAACGTCATACCCGAACCTTGACCAGGCGCGAGAGTACAACCCCGCCTATGATTCGCAGACGAACCTGCAGGTCATCCTGTCGGACCCAGACTTGGTTGGCCTGACGATCAATCAGATCGACGTGTGGGATCAGTTTGGAGCGGGGCCAAGCGTGTTCTGCCCAGAGGCGTAGGCCGTGGCGATTGTGTTCCGCATCGACGCCTCGGAGATCGAGAACAACGCCGCCGTGATCGACTGGTATCGCCGCTTCGCAGCAGAGTGCCTCAAGGAAGCACAGCGCCTCACCGCCGAGAAGATCGAGGGCGGCACGGGCGCATACGCGCGCGGCTTCGACTTCCAGTTACTGCCCGGCAGCCCGCCGAAACTACTGTTTGGCAATAAGGTTTCGCATGCGATCTACGTCGAGGAAGACACAGAGCCACACAAGATCGAGCCGACGCCAACGGGTCGCAAAGCGTTCTCTGGTTCAGGCAAGCCCGGTGCGCTGCGCTGGTTCCAGGGCCCGGGGAGTCCCGTGTTCGCGCGAGAGGTGCAGCATCCTGGCACGAAAGGCATGCACATCGTTCGCGATGCGGTGACGAGTGCGGCTGGTAGTCTAGGCCCTAATCAGGGGCGCCTATTGTAGCCCCTGCCCCGGAGGGAATGAAGGATGGTTGAATCTGCACCGCTCGGCCCGGTCGCCGTTGAGAACCCGCCAGCGAGAGCCGTTGGCATCCGCAACGAATTACCGCCAGCTACGTCCCCGAACGACCCCGCGCTTGCAGGGTTCGCGAAGATCCAGGCTGAGCATCGAACGCGCAAAGCGAACCAGCTCGGCCCCATGACGGTTCCATTCGGCGAGCAAACCATCCGCATCTGGCCCACAATGTCAGCAGCATTCGTAGACGATATCAGCCGCGCAGAAATGAACCCGTCGGCGGCGCTGAGTGCGATCAGGTCGGCGATCATCCCCGAAGACCTCGACAGGTTCGACGAGATCATGCATCTCCCCATGAATAATCACGATGGAATCGATGGCGCGTATCTGCTCGCATTCCTGGGCATGCTTGGGGAGTTCTATGGTGGTGCCCCTTTGGGCGGTTGATCGCGCTGGAGGCGGTACACCGCGATCATTTCAACGCGCTCACGGCTGCATACCCGATGCTGGATTTGCTCAGTTTGCCGCTGTGGAAGTGGGCCGCGCTCGTGGAGCATTGGGCGTTCACGTCGGTTTCAGAGGATGACCGGGGCTTGTTAGAGGCGGACCTTGATCGTAGCGTAAACTTTAGTTGGCTATCAGACACGCAAACGGCAGGGCCTGAAACACATATTGACCCTTGGCGGTGGCAGCAAAACCGTAAGGGTGAAAGTTTGTTGAGTGTTCACCGTAAGCGGCAGGAAGTTGAGGGGGTGACGAATGGCTGACCAGTTGGGGAACATAGGATCGGCAACCGTCACCGTCGAACTAGATTTTAGACGCGCGTTCGAGGATGCCAAGCAGGCCGGCACGCAAGCGCCGCCGATCGAGATTCGCGTCGAGCTTGACCAGACACAGGCCAACCGCGAAGTTGAATCGACGCTGGAGAAAGCCGAGACTGCGGCTGGCCCGATCGAGCCGCGCGTCGAACTTGACCAGAGCCAGACGAACAGCGCCGTCAGGCGGGCGCTCGACACTGCAGGTCGTGTGGCCGGTGGTATCCCCGTACACGTTGACCGCGCCTCACTCGCGGCTGCTCAGCGCACAATACAGGGTGGCCTGACACGCAGTTTTGCTCTAGCTGGATCGGCCGCGAGGGCGGCATTAATTCCAGCGCTGCTCGGCACGGCAGTCATCGCGCAGCAGTTTCGCGAGGGGCAGAAAGCTGCAGATGAGTATTCAAAGTCCATGTCTGGTGTGCGGTCTGCGCTCAAGACAGTGGGCAAGGATACCGGAATCACTGAGCGTCAAGTCGTTAGACTTGCCGGCGCCCTGGAAACACAGTCTGGAGTGGCCGAGGAAACTATCCAGGAGGCGATTGGCGCCATTGTCCGTGTCGGCGGCGTGAGCCGTCAGAACTTGCCGCAGGTCACACAACTCATGCTCGATGCGGGGGTAGCCATGCAGGGCGTGGGGCACGAGGGGGGTAGTCTACGAAAGCAGGCGATCCTCGTCGGCCGCGCGCTGAAAGATCCCCTCAAGGCAACACAGCTGTTCAAACGTGCTGGCGTTGACCCACTCACCGAGGCTCAAAAGGAATTAGTCCAGGGGTTCATCGATACGGGCAAAACTGGCAAGGCCCAGGCGTTTGTGCTCGATCTGATCGGCAAAAGATTTTCGGGTGCCGCCGTCGCGTTCGGTAAGACAACCAAGGGGCAGCTGACCATCGCGGCCGATGCGTTCGAGGATGCGCGCCGAAATCTTGTGCTGCGGATCCTGCCAGCGATAGCGCCGGCTGTTCGGCTTATGAGCAATCAGGTGGCCGGAGCGCTGGAGAAAAATTCTGACAGTATTGTGAAGTTCGCCACTGGGTTCATTCGCGGCGCCGCAGCGCTATTCAAATTTGTCACGACCAGCAAGGGATTTCACGAATTTCTATCTGGCATATCGACAATCATTAAGGCGGTGGTCGAGGGCGTCAAAGGGTTTGTGGCAGAGTTCCAGTTGGCCTTCAATCAGGGTCAGACAGGCGAGGTGCGCTCATTTAGCGAAGTATTCCAGGGCGTTGTCAACGTGATCTCGGTATTTGTCAGAACTGTCCTGCCGGTCCTGGGGCGCCTACTAGGCTTGACGATCGCCGGTTTTGTGATCATGGGGAAGATTGTCGGCCGGGTCGCGTTCGCGTTCGTGCAGGGAATTGGGGTGATCAGGAATTTCATCGCGACAATGATCAGGGTCAATGTCGCAGTCTTGCAATTCATTTCCGGTGTGGGCGCGCAGATCAGCGGTTTTGTGACTCGCATCGCTGGCGCGATAGCGGGAATGCTAGGTAGGGTCGCTGATGGCATCCGCACCGCGATCGGTGACGCGCTGAATGCTGCGCGCAATCTTGGTCAACAAATCCTCGATACGTTGTCCACGGTCAATCTATTCAACATGGGCAAGCGCATCATCGGCACACTGCTCGATGGGATCAAGGCCGGGTTTGAGGAAGTCAAAGATTTCGTCAGCGGTATCGCCGGCAAGATCGCTGACCTGAAAGGTCCGATCGAATTCGACCGCCGCCTACTGATCCCGCAAGGCCAGGCGATCATGCAGGGCTTTGATAAGGGCCTGCGGTCCCGCTGGAATCCGATCAGCAGTTGGATCAACAATATCGGCGGATTTTTCCGGGGCGCGGTCAGCGGTAGCAGTCTGCATGACATCATCACGGATGGCCTGCTGGGTCGCGGCGGCAACGCGATCCAGAATCTCAATGACTCGCTCAGTTCGCAGATGGGATTGCCCACTGGTATCACGGGTGCTGGGCCGTTGGGCTTCCTGCACCCGACTGCCAACTGGGCAGATACTCTCAGCATGGTGCGTTTGATTGAGCGCGTGTTCGGCGTGGGCATGACGAGCGGCATGCGCAGCAACGATTCAGTTCCCGGCCCCGGAATATCTCAGCACACGCTCGGGCAGGCTGCGGACTTCGGTGATAGCCGCGCCAGCCACGAAACGCTCACTCGCCTCGCAGCGTTCGCGAGTCGACTTGTGGGTGGCGTATTCAGCCAGGTAATCTGGCAAAACAAGCTCTGGAGCGGTGGCGGGCCGATCGCGGGCAGTTACGTTGGCGGGCACCTTGACCACGTCCACCTCGGCTGGCAGGGACGCGCGGCCGGTGGTGGCGTGCGTAAAGGGCAGGGCTACACGTGGAATGAGCGCGGCTCGGAGATGTTCGTGCCGCACAGCAACGGCTACGTGATGAACGCGACCCGAACCAAGGAACTGATCGGCGCGATCAAGCACCTCGCGAAGCGCCCAGCGGGCACGTCATCCAAGAATGCTGAGATCCACGTACATTCCAGCGCTGCGAATCCAGCAGTTGTGGGCATGTATGTCCGCGCGAATCTGGGGGCGGTGTTCAGCCGAGCATGAGCGCGAACGTCTTTCCATACATGATGTGGGGCTGCGTCGAGCTGGCCAACAACGCGCGCCTACACAAGTATGTCCAGTGGGCCGCGAGTGAGGGTGCGTGGGCTGACGCTGATTGTTGCATCGAGATGCCACACGAATGCTTCTGCCCGCTCGATGGTAGCCCTGACGATTTCGTAGACCCCGTCACCGACAATGCGTGTTGGATCGATGCGCAGGTGCCGGAGAGCCCCGAGTTTCTGGGCATGTTCATCTCCAGTGTTACTGGGTTGAATGATTCCACGTTCGCGCGTACAGCGACAGAGAATGTTGGGCGTGGCGTAACGCTCGGTAGGCCTACTGTCGGCGGTCGCACGTTCGCCGTCGAGGCTTGGCTGATCGGCACGTCTTGCTGTGGGATCGACTACGGCGAAGAGTTCATTAAGCGCATCCTTGAGAATGGTGGCTGTGGCGCGGGCACCTGCCTAGAGGGGTGCGGCGATCTCGGTAGCTGTGGGCTGACGTGTATGACCGCGCGCACGTGCTGCCCCGAGGAGGGCGACGACCCGGGATTGTGGCAGTGGGTGAACGTCGGCGTCGTCGACGGGCTCAAGGAAGTAGTGGGCGAGTCTGGGTCGTGCCGGTGCTGCATGCGCAAAGTCACGTTCACCGTGCAGGCTGAGACGCCGCAGGCGTATTCGTGCGATCCGGTCGTGTGTCTTGATAAGGATGCGGACCTGGAGAATACCGCGACGAAGTGCTTCGACTGGCGCGACTGCGACGAGACCTTCGTGACGGATCCGGAATGCACGGATGACCCGTTCTGCCCTCCTGGTGCGTGCGTCCTGCCGAGCCCGCCGCAGCGCGTCAATTACTGTTTCTGTGAGCCGCAAGGCGTGTCGATCGATTGTTGCTGCGCGGCTGACCAAGCGAATCACCGCGACGAGACATTCCGCCTGATCATCGATGCGGGGAAGAACCCTGCTGATTTCAATTTCACAACCGGCGGCCTACGCAATCTCCGGATCAAGCTGTACGCGAACGACCCCAAAAAGCCCTGCCCGTCAGATGACGAGGTCGCAGCATTATTGTGGGGCTCCGACGATGAGTGTGCGCTACTGGAGATCCCGTACCTGAAGCCTGGCGCGCAGTTGATCCTCGACGGCAGGACCGACAGGATTACCGTGCAGTGCGACAATAAGTGTTACCCGGGTTGGAATAGCGTGTACGGCGTGAATGGGTCTGACCCGTTCCCGCTGCTCTCGTCGTGTAATGGTGTGTTCGTGTGTGTGGAGTGGGACTTGGCGCACACACAGTTCGTGGATAACGTCGGCGCGGGGGCCGTGCGGTCACACGTTCGTATCGAGCGTTACAAGGTCCGTGCCTAGCCTCGCCCGCACAACGCAGGGGCCGCTAGGCTGCGGCTCGTACACCGCACGCCTCGTGAACGATGGTCAGGTGATCCTCGACTCTCGCCGCGTCACAAGCGTATTGTGGAATCGCCGCGCCGACGAGAAATCCACGTCGACGCTCACGCTACCCGTGCAGGGCACTGACTTGACGGCGTGTTGTGAATCGTCGCAGCGCATAGAGCCGCTGCGCACAGAGATCATCATTTCGCGTGATGCTGAGCCTGTGTGGCAGGGTTGGCTCATGGGTGACGTGGGGTTCACCCGCGACAACATCGTCGTCAACGGTCAGGACATTCTCGGTTGGACTGAGCGGCGCGTGCTTAATTCGAATCATGTTGACACGAATGTTGACCTGACCAATATCGCGCTCAGCTATCTAGGTGATGTGAACGCGGCGAGTGACCTGCCGTTCGTGATCATCTCCACACTCTCCGGAGTGTTGGCAACGCGGTCAGTGCTCGCCTCCGAATACAAGTACGCATGGGGGCCGCTCAAGGAACTATTAGATACGGGGCTCGACGCGACCGTAGTTGCGGGCGTACTCTACCTGGGGCCGGAAACCGTCACGTGTGGGACGCTGCAGCTGCGCGACACAGACATCGACGGGGACCCGGAGTTGAAACTTGACGGCGCACAACGCGCCACACGTGTAATCGTCGTCGGCGGGAACGGGATCGTAGCGACGTACCCGCCCGCGCCGCCAGACGTGTGCTACCACGCTGCTGACTACGTGCAGCAGGATGACAAGATCCTCGACCAGGCCAGCGCTGACAACGCAGCTCAACTACTCTACGCTCGGTTATCGTCCAGCTTCCCGTACTACCTGTCGATCCCGCAGGGTTCTACCCTCAAGCCATCAGCGCCCGTTCATATCAATGCGCTCGTGCCCGGCAACGTGTTTCAGGTCTACGTGGGCTCACTATGCCTGCCAGTCGGGATGGCGATGCGGCTCACCGCGCTCGATGTCGAGGTCGGGCCGGGAGGCTCCGAACAGGTGCGCCCGACGTTCGAGCCGCTTGGTGATTTGGAGGGGGACTGATGGCGAAGCGCGATGCATGGAAAACGCTGAATCCCGAAGAACAAATGATCCAGCTGGTTCGCACTGTGCGTGAGCAGCAGGAACAGATTCGACAATTGACACGCATTCAGGGCGTGCGCCTGGAGGGGCGCATGGTGCTTGGAGCCCGTCATCTGTATGCGGTCATCGACGATCCGACGGCCGCGAATGATGGTGCGGCGTACCCACTGACACCGTAGGGGCGTCGTGTAGGATTTACGGGTAGTTCCGATTCGGAGGGTTTCATGGCTACACGAATGCTGAGAGTGCGCGCAACACGGCGTTTCAACGCGCACCACGTCGGCGACGAGCTGCTCGTTGCCGACGATCCCCAGATCAAGCGCCTCGTCAAGGCGGGGCTATTCGAGCTGATCGCGATCGAATCGGTCGTCACGCTCGACGAGCTGTCTGATGGCGAGGCCGTGACCGTTCCGCCAGTCGACGAGGCCGACGACGAAGTGCCTCCGCAAGACCTCTCGCCGATGCCAGACGTGTGGGCGCCCCCAGAGCACGCAGCAGAGCCTGACATGGTCGCCGACTTCAAACCGAAGGCGTTACCCCGCAAGCCCCGCAAGACCCGCAAAAAGGCTAACAGCAATGTGTAGCTCATGTGGAGGCGGCAGAGCCGCAAGGCTACGAATCCAAGGATCAGCCCCAGGCAACCCGATCGTACTCGGAGAGCCCAACGGTCAAGCTGCTCAGCCAGCTACGTTTCTCGTCGACCATCCAAATGCGAAAAATGGTCAGTACCGCTGCGTCTCCGGGGATGGTGTGAGCCAGGCGGTGGTCGATGGGTTGATTACGCTTGGGTATGAGACGCGCGGCGGCGCTGCGTCTGTTGGTAGGCGCCCGAAGGCGACGGATAAGAGCGCGCCATCTTTCTACGTCAAGACCGCGCGTAACCGCTGGGTCGGATTCCATTCGCGCCCCGCAGCGGAGCGGTACGCGACAACCGTAGGCGCAATCGTGCAGACACGTAACGAAGTGCTCGCAGAGCAGACCGGAGACTAGCCGTGGCGATCCCCTGTTTTCAATCTACCTGCTCGATCGAGTTGGATGCTGACCCGGTCACTGGGCAACTCATCGCGAACCTACGCTACGCCGACGACGGCACCGGATCGCTCGACTGTGAAGATCCCGGCGATGGCATGTATGTCAAGGTGCATGGGTTGCCATTCAACACGACCAGCGCAAGGACAGACGCATATGTCGATGGCATCTGCCAGTCCCTGACCAGGACCACCACCGGCAACCTCTTCGCCTATCCGGAGGGAGCCTACGGCCTCACCCAAGGCGAGATCGGAGATATCAACGGCGGCAATGGCGCCGGCAATCCTGTCCACGTAGACACCGAGGGCGGTTCGGGGGGCGCGGGCACATCTGGCCCAGCTGGCGCATTCAAGACATACCCCGGCGGGGACCTACCCCAGTACTCGGGAACGAAGACTGTTTCGAATCCCTTCGGATGTCGAGCGTACTGCATGTATATCGTTCAAGAGGCGAAGGTCATGGCAACACGCCCGACCGATCTTGCCGGAACTGAGGCGTTCTATATCAAGGGCAGTGCGGCCTTGGTCGTTACCGGAGCGAATCAGGCCATGAACAGTGGCGCGATCAAGCGATTCGACCAGTATGGTTCGTGGAGTGGTGGCGGTGGAGCCGAAGATGATATGCAGAACGCATTCAGCCTCAGTACGCTATTCAGGCTAGATGCTGGGCAGACAGCAACGATCACACACAACATGACCGTCTCTCATAGCTACCACGTAAACATGGACACGCCAGATCCTGCGGATTCCAAGGGCCTCGTCATGCTGCATCCCGTCGCCCTGCTCTGGCGCGAGGATCACCACCCCATAGTGGTCGACCTCTAGTTATCAGAATCAGGCTGCGGGCAGTCAAGATAGTGTCGGCATCCGGCCGGCGGCGTCCAGTCATTCGCAGTGCCGTCATCGTCGCCCTCGGGCTCGACGCCCATGTACGCTTCATAATCATCAACGCTGAACGTGTCGTTCCTCTCAGCGCCCAAGACTAGCGTTTCGTAGTTCTCCCAGCGCATGTCCGGATCGGCACGCATGATCTGTGGATAGTCACGCACGTATTGACGCTTGGATTTGTAG
>Ga0209342_10009003_pt1 | contig 10009 bp, 9 predicted proteins | sample RifCSP16_2_FD_184023 | JGI IMG/M metagenome (GOLD analysis project Ga0209342, IMG submission 184023) | Soil microbial communities from Rifle, Colorado - Rifle CSP2_sed 16_2 (SPAdes) (version 2) | ecosystem: Environmental > Terrestrial > Deep subsurface > Rock core/Sediment | place: Rifle...
CGTTCGCGTTGCCGGCGGCCAGCAACGCGAACGCGAAACCCAGGCTTTCGAGGATCATTGCCCCGATTATAAGGCCCTACTTCGCGGGCGGCGCCAGCAGCTTGCGCGCTGCCCCGTTGGCCGGGTCGGCCTGGAGCACGCGTTCGGCCTCGGCCCGGGCCTCGGCAGCCCGGCCGAGTTCCAGCAGGAGCTGCGCCAGCTCCAGGCGAACCGCGGGATCCTCCCGCGACCACAGGGTCATGCGATACTCGTTGACCGCCTTCTCCTTGTCCCCACCACCGCGGTGGGCCCGCGCCAGCAGCAGGTGAATGCGGGGGGCGTAGGGATCGAGGTAGGCAGCTCGGGTCAGCTCGCGGAGGGCCCCCCCGGCATCCCCGGTCGCCGACAGCCTCTCGGCTCGACCGATCAGCCCCGCCGCCACCTCGGCCTCGCTACGGGTCCCTCGATCCACCACCAGCAGCCGCTCGGAGACCATGACCCGTTCCAGCCGCCGGCTGAGGTCGGGGCTGAGGCCCTGGTAGGACGGAGCCATGGCCAGCACTCCTTTCCACTCCTGTTGCGCCTCGGAAGCCCGCCCCGCTTTGCCGAGTGCCCAGGCCAGCACCAAACGAGCTTGCGCGTCCAGCGGCTCCTCGCGGATCACCGCCCGCAGATGGAAGATCGCGCCCTCGGAATCGCCCTCCGAGAAGAGCGCCCAACCCAGGTTGAAGGTGATGTCGAGGGTGGCGGGCGCAAGCTCCAGGGCTTTGCGCAACACCTCCGAGGCCTTGAGCTCGCCGCTGCCGCCGCGCAGCAGCGCCAAGGCGTGATTGCTGAGGCCGGCCGGCGTGGGTCGCTCCGCGATCAGCCGGGCGCCGATGGCCGCCGCCTCGCGCCAGCGTCCGCTCTCCAGCATGCCGAGCACTTGCAGGAACCGGGCGGACCGGCTCTCGGCCACACCCTCCGGGATCTTCCCCAACGTGTCGTGCGCAGCCTGCCAGTCGCGGGCCTCGATTTCCAGCCGCCCCAGGGCCAGCCGGGCCGGGTGGTAGTCGGGGTGGAGGGCCAGTGCAGAACGGATCAGGCGCTTTCGGGATGCCGGATCGCGGGCCGCCAGGCCCTGGCCGAAGGCCCGGACCGCCGGGAAGGGAGGTGCCGGAAGCGCGGCCAGGTAGGCCTCTCGCGTGAGGTGCGGCTGGGCCGAGGAGGCCAGGGCCAGGTCCCAGGCCAGCCGGCCCAACAGGGTCAGGATCTGCTCCTCGGGGCCGGACACCACGAAGGGTGCGCTCAGGCTTCCTCGCTCGGCGTCCAGCAGCCGGAGGGAAAGCGAGAGCTCGGAGCCGCTCGCCGAATAGCTGCCCAACACCAAACGGTCGGCGCCCAACGCCTCGCCGATGCGCAAGGAGGTGGCCCGGGTCAGCGGGGCCGGCGGGATCTCCAGGGCCGCCCGCGCCCGCAGCCGATCCGCGTTCTCCACCGCCGGCACCCCCAGCAGCTCCAGGGCTCCGGGCAACGCCTCCGCCACCAGCTCCCCCACCCAAGCGGCATCGGCCGAGAACTCGCCCCGGTCGGGGGGCACCACCAGCAAGGGACCCGGGGCCGCGGCTGCACCGGCCAGCAGCACAGCCAGCAGGGCCGGGGTCATGCCGGAAGCTCGATGCGCGCCGGCGGCCGCACCCAGGCGTGAGCGGCGAAGGCCTTGCGCAGGCGAAAACCCAGGTGTTCGTACATTCGGTAGGCGCGGTGATTCCCCACGGTGACGGAGAGACTGGCCACGCTGAAGCCCTGGCGGCGCAGGGCCTTGAGCGAGGCCAGCAGGAGCGCCTCCCCCAGCCCCTGGCCCTGAGCCTGAGGCCGCACCGACACCTGGCAGATGTGGCCGTTGGCGCGCGACAGGCGGCTCACGATGATCACCCCCTCAAGGCCCCGGCGGCCGTCGACGGCGAAGGAAGCCGCCGGATCGAAGCGTCCGCACCCGGAGCGCAGGACCACCGTCTCCACGAAGTGCCGGCAGTGGCCGGGCGTGGCGTAGGTCAGGTTGAGCGCAGCGTCCAGACTCCCCAGGTGACTCTCGAAGATGAGCTGGGCTGCGCTCGCGATCTCGTCGCGGCGCAGGGGCCGGAGCTTGCACCAGGCCCGGGCCTCCGGGATCGGTTCCTCGAGCGAGCGCAGCAAGTAGTGGCGCCCTCGGCTCTCGAAGCCAGGACGGACGAAGTGGACCTGGGGCTCGTCGGCCGTGCTGAAGAGGGTTTGGCACTCGACGCGTTCGCTGTTGGGGTGGGCCAGGGCCTGAGTCAGAACGGTGTCGAGGAGGTCGCCCTCCAGGCCCCGACCCCGGTAGCCCGCGGCGGCAAACAGCGAGCCCACGATGGTGCGGCCGCCCTCGTGCATGGAGTAGCAGTAGGCGACCGAGCGCCAGGCGTCCTGGAGCACCAGCCCGCCCAAGGTCCTGCGATCCAGGCCCCCGGCCACGGCGGCGCTCACCTCGCCAAAGTCCCAGAGCAGCTCCCGCTTCCAGTGCTCAGCCTCTTCTTGCAACAGGGGCCTGAGCTCGCGGGAAGAGACCTCAGCGAGAGGGCGCGTCCGCACCCCGCCTCCGACGGGCTTCGTCGTCGAGGAAGCGCCGCAGCTTGACCTCGTCCCGAGCTGGCAGGCCCAGGAACTCGAGCCCGGTAAGAAAGAGCGGCGCCGCCTCCGCCGCGGCGTCGCCATCCAGAGCCGCTTCCGCCACCCGGACTTTGGCCGAGAGCTTGTCTCCGCCCAGATCCACCTCCAAGTCCAGGATCGCGCCCATGTCCAGGCAGGCGGAACACTGCACCAGGCAGCCGGTCTGGCTGATATCGATCACCTTGACGGCGTGCGTTTGCCGGCCGGCCAGCCGGCCCTCGAGCCGGACCGGAAGGCGGCGGGCCCGGCGCCTCGGTCCGTGGCCTTCGCCTTCCGTCTTGACCTGATCCGCCATCATCGCGCCCCCCCGGATTCTAGGCCAGTTGAGGAGCCCGCGTCATGGGGGTTGAGGCGACGTCGAACGAACCCTATAATCCAGTGGGTTGAAGTCTTCACGGAGGCGCGCGACGGACGTGCTCGGATCGTCCACTTCGTCAGGCTCAAGGCGCCCCCGGGCCGGCACCGACTGGGTGGACTCTCTGGATGCGGTGAGCCGCGGCATCCGCGATCCGGTCGCCAAGCTTCGCTTCATCAGGGCCTCTCTGGCCCGCTACCAGCGCATCGACCGCTGGCTGCGCATCGTGCCCTACGGGCCCTTGCGCCGTGCGCTCTACCGGTGGCTCCACCTCGAGGGCCTGCAGGGCCTGCTGGGCCCCCATCCCATGGGCGCGCCCTTCTCCCTCGACCGCTCGGCCCGAAACGTCATCCTGGTGGGCCGAGCTTCGCTGATCTTCGCCGCCACCGTCACCTTCGCCGCCATCGGCTTGGGCATCTACCGCTTTCGCCCGGCGCCGGCTTCCGCGGCCGCACCGGCCCACGCGGCGGTTCCCCCGGCAACGACTCCCCCGCCTTCGAGCCTACTGCCCGCGCCTCCCACCACGGCCATGCCCCGCGCCGGCGTGGCCCCCGACGGCATCTGGCTGGTGGAGCAGGGCTCCGACTGGGAGCAGTACAGCAGCGGCCTGCGCATCGAAACCTCGTATGCGATCGCTGGCGACCCCCGCCGGTACCGGGTCTTCAGCCGCGATCTGGGCGTCAACGACGCCTGGCAGCAGGAACCGGTCGGTCTGGTCTTCCACACCTCGGAGAGCGACATCTGGCCCCTGGAAGCCGAGTTCAACGAGAACCTGCGGGAGAGCAGCCATCGCCTGCTCAAGTACGTTCGGCGCAACAAGCTGTACAACTACCTGATCGATCGCTTCGGGCGCGTCTATCGCGTGGTGGACGAGCGGTCGAAGGCGAACCACGCCGGTTTCTCGGTGTGGGCGAACGGGGACGATGTCTACCTGAACTTGAACAACGCCTTCCTGGGCGTCTCCTTCGAGACCCGCTGGGAAGGGGGCCGGGCTCTGCCCATCACCGAAGCCCAGTTCGCAGCCGGGCGCAGCCTGGCCGACTACCTCCGCCAACGCTACCGGATCGTCCCCGAGATGTGCGTGGCCCACGGTCTGGCCAGCGTGAACCCCAAGAAGCACCTGATCGGCCACCACCTGGATTGGGCCCGCGGCTTCCCGTTCGAGGCGTTCGGCCTCCCGAATCAGTATCGGCGGCCGGCTCCGGCGGTGGCGCTGTTCGGCTTCGGCTACGATGACGAGCTGATCAAGGTCCTGGGCGAGCCCTGGGAGGGCGTGAGCGCGGCGGAGAAGGCGCTGGCGCGAGCGGCCGAGGAGCAGGGCCGGCCAGTGGACGAAATCCGCAAACAGAGGCAGGATCTCTACGACAGATGGATTCAGGAGTTGAGTCGGGAGGACGCCTCCCGGTAGGATGATGGCGCCCCGACCCGCGGGGCCTCGAGGAGGGTAGGGACATGGTGGACGAACGCAAGGATCACCTCTGGAAAGTGGCCCAAGAGGTCGAGGAGCGCATCGACGAGTTGGACAAGACTGTCGGCCACCCCTTGGGAATCGATGTGGGCACCAGCAAGGTGGTGGCCGCCCAGAAGCGGGGCAAGGCGATCGAGACCGCCTGGCAGCTCAACGCCTTCATCCCCGTCCCCTATTCTCGTTTCACCGAGACCATCCTCGGCCAGAACGAGATCTCGTACTTCCGCGAAGCCGACCAGCTGGTGATCTACGGCACCGCCACCGAACGCTTCGCCAACATGTTCAACGCGGAGTGCCGAAGGCCGATGTCGGACGGCCTGCTGAACCCCAAGGAAAAGGCGGCCATGCCGGTGCTGGAGACCATCATCCAGTCCATGGTCAGCAAGGCCCGGGTGCAGGGCGAGGTGCTCGCCTTCTCGGTACCCGCCGCCTGCGAAGGCCGCGAGGCCCAGCTCACCTACCACGAGGCCACGCTCCGGAGCTACTTCGAAGGCCTCGGCTACAAGGCGGTGGCCATCAACGAGGGGCTCGCCGTGATCTTCTCGGAGCTGGAGAGCAACAACTTCACCGGCATCGGCATCTCCTGCGGCGGGGGCATGTGCAATGCCACCCTCGCCTACCTGTCGATCCCGTCTCTGATGTTCAGCATCCCCCGAGGCGGCGATCACATCGATCAGGCGGTGGGTACGGTGGTGAACGAGCACGCTACCCGCGTCAAGGTCATCAAGGAGGAGAGCCTCGACCTCAGTCGCTCGCCCAAGGACAAGATCGAGAAGGCCCTCCACATCTACTACGAAGAGCTGACGGAGAGCCTGGTCGAAGCCCTTCGCCGCGCCCTCTCGGCGGCTGACAAGCTGCCCAAAGCGGAGCGCCCGCTGCCCATCGTCCTCTCGGGTGGAACCGCCAAACCGCGGGGCTTCCGCGACATGTTCGAGCGGGCCTTGCGGCGTCACCCGTTGCCGGTGGAGATCTCCGAGCTTCGAATGGCTCAGGACCCCTTGATCGCCACCGCCAAGGGCGCCCTGATCGCCGCCATGTACGAGAAGTGATTCCCGGTACCGGCCGGGCCTGCTGGGCCCGGCCGGCTCGCCCCCTGGCTCCCCAACACCTTCCAACCTGCTAGACTGCCCCATGCCGTTTCGGGCCCTCGTCTTCGGCCTCTGCCTCGCGTTTGCCGCGCCCCCGGTGTGGGCGGCCAAGGAGTGGTACGCCCATTACGAGGACGCCCAGAAGCTGCTGGCCCGGGGCCGCTGCAAGGAAGCCATCCAGAGCCTGCGCGAAGCCCAAGCCCTGAAGCCCCGTTCGGCGCTCTACGTCCAGACCTACGGTGTTCAGTTCGTCGACGAGTATCTGCCCTACTACTGGGAGGGCGTCTGCCGCCTGCGCCTGGGCGAGTACGGGGCCGCCATCGAGCTCTTCAACCGCGAGGAAGGCCAGGGAGCCATCAAGAAGCGGGACCGGCTCTATCAGGACCTGCGGCTGCAACGGGAAAACGCCGAGCGCCAGCGCACCGTACGTTCGGCGCAGGAGCAGGTCCAACGGCTGCGCAGGGAGAGCGACGAGCTCCAGAAGACGGGACTGCTGGACGACGCGCTGGCTCGGCTCAAGGAAGCGCAGAAGGGCGCCGAGCTCTTGGATCGCGACACCCAGCAGCAGATCCTGCAACGACAGAAGTCGATCCAGGAAGAGATCAACACCAAACGAGAGCAAGTCGAGAGGGCGGCCAGAGCGCAGAGGATCGAGGGCTTGCTGGCGGAGGGCCGTCGCCTGCAGCAAGAGGGAAACCCCTCCGCCGCCCTGGTTCGCTTCCACGATGTGCTGGCCCAGGACAAGGGGAACGCCGCCGCCCTGCAAGGCAAGCTGGAGGCCGAGGAGAGGATCCTGGCCCTCTCCACCCAGCAGGAGATGGACGCGGCCTTCCGCCGGGGCGAGGAGCTGTTCACCGCCGGCCAGTTCGAGGCCGCCCGCGATCAACTGGTCAAGGCCAACCCCACCAAGGCCGAGGTCAAGGCGCTGATCGAGAAGACCCAGAAGATCCTGGACGGCATCGAGCAGCAGAAGCAACTGCGAGCCCGGCTCGAAGCCCTGATGGCCGAGGCCGAGCGGCTGCTGGCCGCGCGCAAGTACCCGGAGGCCCTGGTCAAGCTCACCAGCGCCCTGGAGCTGGACCCGGGGAATCCGAAGGCTCGGGAGCGACTGGGCCTCGCCGAACGCATGACCGGCGACGAGATCTTCGAGCGGATCTTCCCCAACCAGGCCCCGCTCCTCACCTTCATCGAGACCCCGAGCCGCCAGGTTGAGGGGGTTCGGCTGGCCCTGTTGGGCGTCGCCACCGACGACCGCGGCCTCACCCGACTCCAGTACCGGAGGAGCGGCAAGCTGGTGGCCGAGCAGGTCCTGGAGCCCGACCGCGACACCGGCGCCTTCCCGCGCACCTTCAGGATCGAATACGTGTTCCCGCTAGACGCCGGAGAGAACCAGTTGGCGGTCACCGCGGTCGACACGCGGGGCCTGGAGAGGGTCGAGACCTTCCTGGTCCATCGCCGGCTCCGCTTCTACGAGCGACGCGCCTTCTGGCCCTCCATGACCGGGGGCTCGCTGGGCCTGGTCGGCCTGGGCCTGGTGGCTCAACGCGCGCGCCGGCGGCGGGCTTTGCGCAACCGCTTCAATCCCTACATCGCCGGCGCTCCGGTGCTGGACGAGGAGATGTTCTTCGGCCGCCAGAAGCTGCTGGCTCGCATCATGAACGTCCTCCACCACAACAGCCTGATGATCACCGGCGAGAGGCGCATCGGAAAGACCACCTTCCTCTACCACCTGAAACGGGCCCTGGAGGCCGACCAGGCCACCGACTACCAGTTCTTCCCCGTCTTCACCGACCTCCAGGGGGTACCCGAGGAGAGTTTCTTTCACACCATCATGAGCGACCTGGTGGAAGCGCTGCACCCCGCGCCCGAGACTCTGGCCGGGTTGCGTTTCCAGGCGGAGCAGGAGGGGGACTACGACGGTCGCGATTTCAGCCACGACGTGCAGCGCATCATCGAGGAGCTGAAGACCAGGACGCCCAGGCAGGTGAAGCTCACCTTGCTCATCGACGAGGTCGACGTGCTCAACGAGTACTCGGGACGCATCAACCAGCGCCTGCGCGCGATCTTCATGAAGACCTTCTCCGAGCACCTGGTGGCGGTGATGAGCGGAGTCGGCATCAAACGAGTGTGGACCAGCGAGGGCAGCCCCTGGTACAACTTCTTCGACGAGGTCGAGCTCAGCGCCTTCACCCGCGAGGAGGCCGAGGAGCTGATCCGCGAGCCGGTGGAGGGCGTGTTCCGCTACCAGCCTGAGGCGGTGGAGCGCATCCTCGCCATGAGCCAGCTCAAGCCCTACGTGATCCAGAAGTTCTGCATCCACGCGGTGAACCGCATGCTGGAGGAAGGCCGCACGCTGGTGCGAGCAACCGACGTGGAAGCCGTCAAGGACGCCGTCCTCTTCGAGGGGCGATCCGCGCTCCTCGCCACACCGGAAGCCCAGCGGGCCTCCGCCTGATCTATGGCACACTATGACCCTTCGCGAATGGACCCAACCGCCGATCCCCCCGCTCCGGTCGCCGAGCTCCCCCATGCGTAACCCCTTCATCGCCGGCACTTGGGTTCGGGCCGAGAACTTCTTCGGCCGCACCGGAATCCTGGATGAGATCCTGGACGGCGATCGCGATTCGGTGTGGGTGGTGGGGGCCCGGCGCATGGGCAAGACCAGCTTGCTGAAGCAGATCGAGTACCGAGTCCAGCAGAGCACCCAGACCCCCTTCGTGCCCATCTACTGGGACATCCAGGGCAGCGGCGACGCCCGCGGCCTGGCCGATCATCTGCTGGAGAGCGTCGAGGACAGCGAGGCGTTCCGGCGAGCCAGCGACGTCTCCGCCGAGGATCTCGAGGGGCTGAGCGTCGCCGACATGCTCACCACCCTGGTCCGCCGCACGGTACGTGCCGGCTGGCGGCTGCTGCTGCTGGTGGACGAGGCGGAGGAGTTCCTGAGCGTGGCCCGGAGCGAACCGGCCATGCTGCCCCGGCTCCGGCGCATCTTCCAAAAGGGACCCGAGGTGCGCACCGTCTTCATATCTACCAAGCGTTTGGCGAGGGTGGACGAGCGCACCGACTTCGCAACCTCGCCCTTCCTGCAGGGCTTCATGCCTCCTCTCTATCTCCCCCCCTTGGCCGACGGCGAGGCCCGGGCTCTCTTGGCGCGCGGCCGCTTCGCCGAGGACGAGGTGGCCACCGTCATCGCGCGCACCGCCAACCACCCGTTTCTGCTCCAGCTCATCGCCAGCCGCCTGTTCGAGAGCCGGGACCTGGCGGGAACTCTGGACCAGGTGGCGGTGGACGCCATGGTGGCCAACTTCTTCTCGGTGGACTTCCAGACCCTGGAGAGCGAGGAGCGGGCCATTCTAGAGGAGATGGCCGGCGAGGGTTGCCGCGCCCGGAGCGAGTTGGCCCGCTCTCTGGGTCAGAGCGAGGAAGCGCTGGAGACCAACCTCTTCTCCCTGGAGAAGCTCGGCTATCTGGCGAAGGACGCCGACACCTATCGCGTTGGGAACTGGTTCTTCGAGCGCTGGCTGAAGCGGGTGGCGGCGGAGCGGCGCGACGAGGCGCGGCTTCCGTGATCATCGGCGCCAACACGGTCTTTGAGCACGCCGGCAAGCAGTATCACATCCAGGCCGAGGACCTGGGCTTCGAGCACAGGGCCATCGAGCTTCGCGTCTACGACGGCGGCACCCTGCTCTGGCGCAAGCGCGTCCCCTATGCTGAGGAGCTGACCCCCGCTCAGCCCAAGGCAGAGCGCGAGGAGCAGGTCGCCAAGCTCCTGGAGCGAACCCTGCACACCGTCCAGGCCGCCATCGCCAAGGGGAAGATCGGGTAGGCGCACGACGACCGGTAGCGAGCAGCAGGACCGGTAGCAATCAGCGCTCAGCGGTCAGCTACGGCAGGGCACAGAGGTAGCGGTCGGCGATCAGCGAGTGGCCGTTAGCCCGAAGCGGGGCGAGGCGTGCGAGGCCTGGGCGCCTACCGACGATGACCCGTACGCCGTGCACCGCCGTGCCCTCCTCGAGGCCTACGATGCTGTGCGCCCCCTCGCCGGAGCGGCCTTCGTCGAGATGCTGGCCGCCTCCCCAGAGAGCGCCGAACACCGGTACCCCCGCGTAGCGGCCCGGTCACCAACGGGCAACCGTTCTTGCAGCGGTACTACAATGACCTGAGGGGGATCCTATGAGCACCGTCACCTATGAGGCTGTGGTCGAGAACGGAGAGATCAGGCTCGCGGCTGGCGTTCTGCTGCCCGACAGGGCGCGCGTCTACGTCGTGGTTCCTGACCAGGGGAACCAGCCGCTGCCGCGTGTCTGGACCCCCCGGCTTGCCCGACGCGAGGACGCCGAGCTGTTCCGGATGGAAGTCCGCGAGGACGAGGCCGATGCCGGCGTATGACTCGACCTCCTTCGACCCGCCAGCCCCGGTGGCGCGGGTCTCGCTTCGAGACCCCGTCTCCGG
>Ga0209342_10009004_pt1 | contig 10008 bp, 7 predicted proteins | sample RifCSP16_2_FD_184023 | JGI IMG/M metagenome (GOLD analysis project Ga0209342, IMG submission 184023) | Soil microbial communities from Rifle, Colorado - Rifle CSP2_sed 16_2 (SPAdes) (version 2) | ecosystem: Environmental > Terrestrial > Deep subsurface > Rock core/Sediment | place: Rifle...
GGAGTTGAAGCCGCCGGTCGAGGTCACGGTACAGGTCGAGGTCCCGCTCGAACCCTGCTGGACGGAGAGGCTCGAAGGGCTGCACGACAGGCTGAAGTCGGGGGTGGTGGTGCCGGTGGGGGTTACGCTTACGCAGCTCGCTGCGCGGCCGTAGCAGGCGGAGGAGGCGCCGGCGGCCACCACCGTGTAGTAGTAGGTGCGATCGTTCGCCACCTGGGTGTCGGTGTAGCTGGTTCCCGTCACCTCGGCCACCAGCACCTTCGCCATGTTGCAACCGCCGTGACCCTCACCGCGCATCACCCAGTAGCGGGTGGCGCCGGACACCGTGGTCCAGGACAGGGCCACCTGGTTGCTGCCCGGCGTGGCGGTGACGGTGGGAGCCGCCGAGGGACCGCCGGCGCAGCCGCTGTTGGTCGCGGTAGGCGTCGCGCAGGCGATACCGTGGCGGTTGTAGGCGGCGTAGATAGCCGTCATGTGCGGCGTGCCGTCGTTCAGGTTGCCGTTGTCGTCGTCGGCGGTGATCCACTGCATGTACCCGTTGGTGGTGCCGCAGCCGCTGGCCGACGAGCCGCAGGTGCAGGCGTGCCAGGTGCCGACGTTGCCGGTGCCGTGGTAGAAGAGCTTGTTGCCCACGGTGAAGGCGGTCTGGCTGTCATAGCTGAAGGGCGCAGCCGTCAAGTCGCGGGTCACGAAGTCCCAGGCCATCTGCCGCACCGGGGCAGCCGAGCAGTGCGTCTGCCGGCCGCAGGCCCCAGTACCGGTCGTGCAGGACGTGCACACGAACCCCAGCGCGGTGTCCGGCGTGTTGTCGGTGTGCTTCGCCCAGTCGGTGTCGCGTACGCCCGAGCAGTTGGTGTTGCAGTGCGCGGCGCCCTGCAGGGCCTCGTTCTGGTTGTAGCCGGTGCCGTCGGCCGTCTGGCCGCAGCCACGGTCGCTGGTCCAGAAGAAGCCGTAGCCCACGCAGGAGGCTTGCAGCCGGTAGATGGAAGCGATGTCGGCATAGGCTTCACCGGAGACGCTGATGCTGCCGTTGGCATCGTTGTCGTCCATCCCATGGCCCCACTCGTGGTCGAACACGGCCGCGATCTCGCCGGTGTTCCGGCAGCCGCCGCCGGAGCGGTAGAAGTTGATGGTGGAACCGTTCCAGAAGCCGTTGCAGGTCTGGTTGATGTTGACGTTGGCGGTGAGCTGGTTCTGCAGCCAGGTGTTGCTGGGCAGCCAGCCGCGAGCCACCTCCGCGATCTTGTTGACCTCGTAGAAGGCGGAGCGCGAGGCCGGGGTGTCGCCGGCCGAGCTGCCAGCCGAGGTGCAGTCGTGCTGGCCGTTGCTGCCGCCGAGGTTCAGGTCGCCCAGGCTCGAGCTCTCGCTGATGGCGCCGCAGTTGTCGCTCACCCGCACGTACCTGCCGGACAGCGTGGTGGTGACGGTGCCGCTCGTGTAGTCGAAGAGGCCCGCGCTGTTGGTGAAGTTGTTCGGCGAAGCCAGGCCGGTGTTGGCCCAGGGCATCGGGTAGCCGGCCTGCATGGTGCCACATCGCGCCGCGTCCGGGCACTGTTCGGTGCTGGTCAGGGGGTAGATCCCGCCCTTGACCTGCTTGCTCACATAGTGGTTGCTGTCCTGGAAGGCGAGCACCTCGCCGCTCTGGGCATCGACCATGACCTCCCAGGCCGCGCCCTCCTCGCCCCGCCCAAAGACATAGGTCCAGACCAGGCGGTGCTGGTAGCCCTTGCCTACCGGTCCACCAAACGCTTCACCCTGCTGGTATTGCGGCGGCGCCACCGGCACGATCTCGAGGCGGGCCTGGCGAACGAACTCATCCTGCGGCCAGCGGCCGCCAGCGTAGTCGAAGCCGGCTTCGATCGCCTTTTCGGCGGAGACCTTGGCGATGGTGTCGAGGCTCACGTTGCCCCAGGTCTCGGTTCCCAGGGTGACCAGGTTACCGTGGCTGATCGAGGCGGCGAGCCGGGCGTCGCGGACCGGCACGCCGTTCACCACCTGGGGGATGTGGATCTGCCAGAGGTCCGGATTCACCTGGGTGGCCTTGATCGCGCCGAGCTGGCCGAGCTCGATTCCCAGCAGGCCCCGCTGGGCGGCGAGGTGCCGCTCAAACGCGTCGGCCACGACCTGGGCGTCAACGGCCTCCACGCCGCGGCCCAATCTCTTGCCCAAGTCCTCCAGGGTCAGCCGGTTCCCCACCCCGTTGCCGGGGATGAGCGGCACCGAGCGAATGATGTTCGTCACCGCCCCCGAACGTGGATCGACGAACACCGGGGTCGCCGCTCCCTTCTCCAGGCTTCGGAAAGCCTGCCAGGCGTCGCGGTTCGGAAGCTGGCTCAGGACGTCGTCGAGCGGCACGTGAGCGGTGCTGATGTAAAGCTCGGGCCGGAAGAACTCCCTTTGATCGAGGCTGGTCGCCGGTTCCTTGGGGACTTGCGCCCAAGAGAGACTCGCCGACAAGCCCAGGAAGAGCCCCAGCAGCAGGCCGGAACGGCCCCCGCGGAGAGTACAGGTACAGGCCATGCCACCTCCTCATGCCGCCTGCACGGGCCTCGGCCCGGTCGGCGGCGGAACTCAGACGAGACTCGTGGGGGCCAAGCCCGCCACGGCCGGGTCAACAGGTTGGTTGGGATGCGTAACGCGTGTCACGGTGTACCACGGCGCGCGAGGCGACGTCAATGACATTCTTTTGCGAACAGAGCGCCCGACCGGTCGGGAGGGAACGGCAGCGATCAGCAATCAGCTTTCAGCCGTCAGCTACGGCAGGGCCTGAGGCTGGGACCTGGCAATCAGCACTCAGCACTGAGCGGTCAGCTACAGCTCCGGCCGCGTGCGTCGCTCCCCGACCTCGCCCCGCCAGCCGTTGCTGAACGCTGATCGCTGACAGCTACCACCTGTGACGCGTTACTCGCCCGCCACATACCGCTTGCGGATGGTGGGTGCCAGGTACTCGCTGAAGGCGCGGGTCAGGTCGAAACGGGGGGCGAAGCCCCAGTCGCGGCGAGCGGTCGCGTCGTCGACGTCGGCGGGCCAGGAGTCGACGATCCGTTGGCGCTTCAGGTCGGGGACGAAGTCGATCTTGGCCTGCGGAAACTCCGTGAGCACCAGGTCGCGGACCTCGGCGGCGGAGGGGCTGAAGGAACCGACGTTGTACACCTCACGCGTCAGGCGGGCCTTGGGTGCCTGGGCCAGCGCCAGCAACGCTTCGACACCGTCCGGCATGGCCATGAAGGGAATCCGGGTGTCGGGCCGGACGAAGCAACTGTAGGGCTGGCCCTGGGCGGCGGCGTGAAGCATCTCGGGGGCGTAGTCGGAGGTACCCCCCGACGGCACGGTGAGGGCGGAGATGAGCCCGGGGAAGCGAACGCAGCGGAAGTCGACCTTGCCCGAGAGCGTCTCCGCGGCCAACTGCTTGTAGTGGCCGGCGTAGTAGCGGCCCAGGTGCTCGCAGTAGAGCTTGTTGCAGCCGTACATGGTGGTCGGCACGTTCCAATCGCCCTCGCGCACGCGCCCCGCCTGAGCCTTGGCCTCCAGGCTCGGAAAGCCGTAGGCGGCAATGGAGCTGGGGTACAGGAAAACCACCGGGCGGCCGTGCGACTCGCCCTCCTTCTGGGCGAACTCCAGCAGATGCAGCATCCCCTCCACGTTGACCTGGTGGGCGGTCGTGGGCGTGAACTCGCTCCTGGTGGAGAGGAGCGCAGCCAGGTGGAACACCAGCTCCACCTCGTACTCGGCCAGGATGCGCTCCAGCAAATTGGAGTCGAGGATCGAGCCCACGAACTCCCTCTCCACCATGGGCGCGTACTGGAGATCGAGCTGCTTGAGATCCAGGGTGACGATGGCACGGCGTCGGTCCCTGGCCAGGCTTTCGATGAGCCCGTGGCCGATCTCGCCGCTGGCCCCGGTGATGAGAACGACCGGCTTTCGCAACATGCTCCTCCTAGCCCCTGAGGCTGACGCCGATGAGACGACCCACGCCGTAGGTGAGGCCGGCGGCGGCCAGGCCGAACGCCACCTGGCGGGCGCCCGAGAAGAGCGCGCTCCGGCCGGTGAAGAGGGTGATCCCGGCACCCAGAGCGAAGAGGCCCACCGCCGACAGCGCCACGCTGCCGGCCAGAGCCCCCAAACCCCCCAGCAAGGCGAAAGGCGCGACCGGGATGATGGCGCCCAACGCGAACAGCGCGAACGAGGTCCCGGCAGCCACCCAGGCCGACCCGCCCAGCTCCCCGGGGTCGATGCCCAGTTCCTCGCGCACCAGGGTGTCGAGGGCTCCCACCTGGTCGCCCATGATCTGGCCGGCCAGCAGCCGCGCCTGTTCCTCGGGCAGGCCTTTCGCCTGGTAGATGAGGGCCAGTTCCTCCGCCTCCTCCTGCGGTGCCGCCTCCAGCTCCTCCTTCTCGGTCTTGATCTGGCGCTGATACAGCTCGCGGGAAGACTGCACGGAGAGCCACTCACCTAACGCCATGGAGCTAGCTCCCGCCAGAAGCCCGGCCAGGCCGGTGACCAGGATGGCGGCGCCCGACATCTCGGCCCCGGCCACCCCCATCACCAGGCTCAGGTTGGAGACCAGCCCGTCGTTGGCCCCCAGCACGGCCGCCCGCAGAGCGTTGCCGCCGGCCGAGCGATGGCGTCCTTCCATCCGCGCCAGCGCCGCGCCTTCCATCCCGCCGCTCCCCGACTGGCTGATGTGATGGATCAGCCGCGCGTGGGACCGCTCGTCGGCCGCCAGGCGGGCCTGGTCTCCGGTGCTATAGCTCTGGCTGCCGGCCTGCTCCAGCGTCATCACCGTCGGCAGCACGGCACCCACCCCGAAACGGCGGGCCAGCCAGGCCAGGGTGCGGGTGCGGAGCGACGGACGGCGGAAAGCAGGAACCGCGACCCCGGCCGCCCTGAGCTTCTCTTCCCACACCAGCGCATGACGGTCCTCGACAGCCGCCATCCGCCGGTAGATCTCCGCCAGCTTGGGGTTGACCTCCGCCTCCGCCAGCGACCTGTAGAGCGCACCCCCGTTGCGTTCGTCCTCGAGGTGGTGGAGGTAGCGCCTGGTATCTTCGTCGCTCAAACGACTGCTTTCGTCTTGGCTCGAGAGAGGAGAGGACTGGTTCTTGACTCCGGTTGCGGTCTCACTGTCCCCCCGATGGCTGGTGCGGAGGCCGAAGCATACCAAAAAGGGCCCTCGCGAGCGTCAGTGAGTCTCGTCTTCCTCGAAGGCCGTCACCAGAGCGGCGTCACGCACCCAGGGAGCTGCCCTCAGAACCTCACGGACGCGATCCAGGCCGGACCCGGAGGGCGACTCCGACAAGACCACCAGGCTGCTCCGCGCCTCGCTTCGGCACTCGATCTCCGGATGGCTCGAGAGGGCCTCGCGGACGGCGGCACTCTGTCCAGGCTCAAAGGTCAGAAGCCAACTCGCGATCGTCACGCCTACCTCCTGGGCTGTCCCATCGCGAAAAGATTCCCCGAGCCCTCCCCCGCAGCGCAGGTTTTGCCATCGACTGCGGCCCCCGGGGCCCCAAACCGGGCCCGGGAGGGGCTGTGATGGGTGACTCCAAAGTCCATGCCCGCGGCACGCGGTCTGCTTGCGCTTCACGAGGATGGGAGGTGTGCCATGATCCCCATCCGCGAGATCCTCGTACCCTCTGATCTCTCGGCCGAGTCGGAGCAGGCCCTGGAACACGCCTGGGCTCTGGCGCAGGGCTTGGCGGCTCACCTCACCCTCTTCCACGCCGTCCCCCTCCCCGACCACGCCTACCCCCACTGGGCCTTCGGCCACGGTCACGATGCCTGGGTCGAGGCACAGGAGATCGCGCGGGAGTGCCTGGAGCGCGACCTCGCCGATTTGGCGCCGCCGCCCTCGCGGCCGGCGCGGGTGGTGGTGGAGCGAGCCACCTCGGTGCCACGGGCGCTGCTCACCTTCATCCGCAACACCCAGCCGGATCTCACGGTGATGGCGACCCACGGCCGCGATCGACTCTCCCAGGTGCTGTTGGGGAGCGTCACCGAGACCGTGTTCAGGAATGCCTTCCGTCCCGTCTTGTGCCTGCGTCAGCCGGAACACGGGGCCAGGCTGCCCTATCGGCTGATCCTGGTGCCCACCGACCTCTCCCCCGCCTCCCGCCTGGCCTTCCCCCTGGCCGCGCTCTTGGCGCGCACCTTTGGGGCCAAGGTCGTCACCCTGCAGGTCCAGCCCACGCCCACCCTCAGCAACCTGATCGCCTCTCCGCCGGGGGGCGAGGCGCAGGTCCCCACCGAGGCCACCCTCTGGAAGTTCGTGAAGCCCGAGTTCCCGAACCTGGACCTCGAGGCCCGAGTGCAGAAAGGCCACGTCTGGGACAGCATCGTCGCCACCGCCCGCATCGAGAAGGCGGATCTCATCGTCATGGCCACCCGAGGTCACGACAGCTTGGGGGACAAGATCCTGGGCAGCAACACCGAACGCGTCGTGCGCCACGCGCCGTGTCCGGTGCTGGTGGCGTGAACCGAGCGGTCAGCGAACAGCGTTCAGCCGCTGAATGCTGACCGCTGTTCGCTGACTGCTACCGGAGCGATTCGTAGGATCCGAGCCACCCTACTGGCTCAGGCCTCGTCCTCGGTTTCCGCAGGCGGCAGCTCCATGGTCTCGCGCAGGAAGGCCAGGTTGCCAGCAAGCCAGAGAGCGACGCCCCCGGCCAGCAGCGCCGCCGAACCCCAGCCGAGAAGGCCCTGGGTGGTCAAAGCGTCCAGGACGCCGGCCTGGTGGCCGGCGCGCATCATCGCGAAGCAGTAGCCCACCACACCGACCATGGTGACCACCCAGCCGGCCAGGATGGCCTTGCGTCCCCATTCGCGCTTGGCGGCCGCCTCGTCGACCCGGGCACCGGCGAAGCTGAGGGGCGATGCGGCGGTGTGGGCTCCGGTATGAGCTCGCGTCATGTGATCCTCCCTTTTCAGAATCCTCAGGTCTCGCGACGGGCCAGCTCCGGCTGCACTGCCGGAGCCGGCAGGCGGAAGCGGCCCCAGCGCAGGCCTTGACGAAGCGCCCGAACCAGGCTCACCAAGAGGCCCAGAAACGTCATCAGCCAGGCGGTCAAGGCGGCGCCCACGAAGAAGCGCGGGATGGGCAGCAGGAACGGGGCCGGGAGCGCCTCCGCCAGGCGGTAGGTGGCGCTGGTGTACATGGCCAGCGGGAACACCGCACCCCAGTATTGCGGGTCGTAGGTGAGGGGCACCTTACGCGACACGTAGCGCCACAAGCCCAGCACTACCAGCATGGGAATCCACCAGGTGGCGGTCGCCCAGTAGAGGAGCGTGAAGCCCTTCAGGAACGGCAACAGCGAGGTGAGCAGCGAGGAGCTGTCCGCTACCTGGACCAGCAGAGCACCACCCAGGGTGGAAATGGCCATGGCCCCCATGTTGATCCAGTAGGGTGGCATCAGGTCCGAGGGCCGGAAGCGCAAGAACGTGTAGCGATAGAAGATGAGCGAGATCATCCAGATGTAGAGCATGCCGCCGGCCAGCCACAGCGAAACCAGCCCCAACGCGATCAGCTCGGCCTGCTCCCCGGCCCGTGGAATCGCCGCCGACCCCAGAACCACCAGCGACTGGGTGGCGACCACCGCCGTCAGCCAGCCGCCGTTGATCCCGTCCTCCAGGCTGGGCTTGGTCTCCTTCACGGTGAGGCAGGTGAAGATGGCGTAGGTGAGCAAGAGCCACAGCGAGAAAGCCACCCACCACAACGCGTGAGCCAGCGCGTAGGCTCCCCGCCCGATCGCCAGGTCGGTGCCGATCACCGAGGTCGCCGCCACCATGGTGAAGAACCCGGGCCCGCGCTGGTGGCTGCGGAAGTCGGCCAGGAAGGCCGCCCGGTGCCTCACAATCCGCCACAGGGTGAGGCCCCAGAGCGCCAGGTAGCCGGTGACGGCGATGGCCGTCAGGGCCGGCGGCAGTCCCCCGATCCCCAGCAGCCGGCAGGCCACCGACAAGATGCCGGTGGCCATCACCAGTGCGAAGTACGCCGGATGCAGCTCGGCGACAGCCCGGTCGAGCGACTGGAGGAGTGGGCTCCCGGTGGCGGCGGCTCGTCCATGGCTGAGGTTCATCGGCTGGTTCCTGATGAGCAATGTCGCATGTCGCCGAGCGGACCGGTAGCGGGCACAGCCTGACAGCGCCGCGAAAGCTTGCGAAGGGGCTTGTAGGGAAACGCCTGACAGGCGTCAGGACACCAGCCCGTGCCGGATCGCGTACTGCATCAGCTCGGCGTTCGACGACATCCCCATCTTCTCCAGGATGCGTGCGCGGTAGGTGCTGACGGTCTTGGTGCTGAGGTCCAGATCGCTCGCGATCTCCGACAGCGAGCGGGCCGAGGCGATCAGCCGGAATACCTCGAACTCGCGGCTGGAGAGCGTCTCGTGGGGGCTTCGGGGCCGGTCGGCGGCGATCAGGCCGGCGAGCTGTTCGGCCAGAACCGCGCTCACGAAGCGCCGCCCGGTGGAGACGGTGCGGATCGCGTCCAGCAGCTCGCGGGCCGCCCGTTCCTTGGTGAGGAAGGCGAGCGCCCCCTCCCTGAGCGCTCGGACCGCGAACTGGGGATCGCCGAAGCTCGAAAGGACGATGACGCGGCAGGCTGGGAAGCGCTCACGCAGTTCCGGCAGCAGGTCCAGCCCGCTCCGGCCGGGCAGCGAGATGTCGAGCACCACCACCTCCCAGGCGGCGCTCGCCAACTGGACCAGCGCCTCCTCGGCGCTGGCCGCTTCCCCGATGACGACCCGGGCGAACTCGTCCTCGATGATGCGCCTGAGGCCGGCCCGGAGCATGGCATGATCATCGACCAGCAGAATCCGCATCACCTCTCCCAGCATCCCCCGGCGCCTTGGGAATCGCCACCGTGAGCCGGGTGCCCTTGCCCGGCGTGCTGGCGATCCGCAGCGAGCCGCCCAGTCGGCGCGCCCGCTCTTCCATCCCCAGAAGACCCAGTGACGGGCGATGGCTTTGGGTGGCCGCGTCAAACCCCCGCCCGTCGTCCTCGACCTCCAACACCACATCATCGCCTTCGGCGCGCAGCTCGGCCGAGACCGAACGGGCGCCGGCATGGCGGGCGACGTTGGTGAGCGCCTCCTGGGTGATCCGGAAGAGGGCGATCGAGACCTCGGCGTCCACCGGGTCGGGCGCCGGCTGAGCGCTCAGGCTGGTGCGAATCGACGCCCGGCGCTCGAACTCCTTGAGCAGCCACTCCAGACCGGCCGTTAGACCCAAGCGATCGAGCACGCCGGGTCGCAGATCGGAGGAGATGCGCCGCACCGACTCCACCGCAGTATCGATCATCTCGCCCAGGCCATCGATCCTGCCCGTCAGGTCCTCCACCTGATCGGGGGACGCGGCCGCCGCGATCCGCCGCCGCAGGCCGTCAAGTTCCAGGCGCAGCACGCTCAGCTCCTGGCCCAGCTCGTCGTGCAGCTCCTGAGCGATGCGCGCCGCCTCCTCCTCCCGGGCGTGCTGCAACCGGTGGGACAGCGCCCGCAAGTTCTCCTGGGCCTCCACCGCCTCTTGGTGCCGCGCTTCCAGCGCCGCCGCCATCAGGTTGAACGAGTGCGCCAAATCCCTTAGCTCTCCCCGCGGCCTCGGCTCCGGGGCCCGCACCGAGAGGTCGCCCTCCCCGAAGCGGCGGGTGGCCAGGGCCAGCAGCCGCAGGTCGCGGATCACCGACAGGTCGGTCGCCAGCAGCGAGGAACCGACGCCCAAGAGCGCGAACAGCGCCAGCACCGTGATGTCGCGGTAGAAGACGCGGTTGGCGATCGAATAGACGGCCGCCGCCGGCAAACCGGCGACCACCCACAGGTCCTTGGCTCCTTGCAGAGGACTCGCCACCACCAGCCGTTCGACGCCGTCGGGCTCCGCACAGCGGACCATTCCCGAGGGCCTGCCGGTCAGTTCCGCGAAGCCGGCGATGGCGGCCGCCTTCTCTGCCGCCGCCGGCCGCGCACCAACCGATTGGGCCAGGATGCCGCCGTCTCGGTCGGCGATGAAGAGCGCGTA
>Ga0209342_10009005_pt1 | contig 10008 bp, 7 predicted proteins | sample RifCSP16_2_FD_184023 | JGI IMG/M metagenome (GOLD analysis project Ga0209342, IMG submission 184023) | Soil microbial communities from Rifle, Colorado - Rifle CSP2_sed 16_2 (SPAdes) (version 2) | ecosystem: Environmental > Terrestrial > Deep subsurface > Rock core/Sediment | place: Rifle...
TCACATATGTATTGTTGGTCCCGATGACAATAATTCCAGGAACCGAACTTGACGTCCTGTATATGATGAATTGCAAAATGTGGGATGTGAGGAACCAGTATTTGTATTTTTCGGCTGAGGCGGAAGGTACGGCACATCAAACAAGACCAACTATGTTTATTGAAGAAAAACATGCGACTGGAAAAGCAAAGAAAGATGCATTAACGAAATTGAAAGAAGAAATAATGGTTAGATTAAAAAATATATCAGGAAAATAATTGAAGAAGTGGCTATATATACTTGCATAAATAAAGCTACATGGCATTCCATCTAATCCGCGCTGGCATTTAATTTTATAAGCATCGGATGTTGCAGCGGGTAGGTTGGGTTGGGTTTATCAACCCAACGTTTTTTTGCTGTTACAAAAAGAGGGCAAGTATCAATTCCTGTAGAAATAAGGGAAAAACTTCGCATAGAGGCGGGAACAAAAGTTGATTGGGTTGTTGACGGAAATAACATCAGGGTAATTCCTCTTCCGAAAGACCCGATATCGGCCTTTCGCGGCAAAGGTAAAGGTATTTACACTACAAAGAACCTTATAAAAGCGAGGAAAGAACAAATTACGGAGGAAAACCGATGAATACCACCAATTCCAAAAAGCTCATGCAAAGGGCGCAGAAACTCATCCCCGGCGGAGTGAATAGCCCTGTGCGGGCATTTAAGGCAATGGGCGGGAATCCGTTGTTTATAAAAAAGGCTAAAGGCTCAAAGATATATGATGCGGACGGAAATTGTTTTATAGATTATGTGGGCTCATGGGGGCCGGCAATCCTCGGTCATTCTCATCCAAAGGTAAATGCCGCATTGAAAAAGGCGGTTGATAGAGGCACGAGCTTTGGCGCTCCAACAGAGCTTGAGGTAAATCTCGCAGAGCTTGTGCTTGAGGCATTTCCTACCATGGATATGGTACGGTTTGTAAATTCTGGCACAGAGGCAACAATGAGCGCTATTCGGCTTGCGCGGGCATATACAAAGAGGGATAAAATAATAAAGTTTGAAGGTTGCTATCACGGCCACAGCGACGGGCTTTTGGTTAAGGCAGGAAGCGGCGCAGCAACACTCGGCGTTCCGGACAGCCCCGGGGTTCCGGCAGATATTGCAAGAAATACATATGCAGCCACATACAATGACATCACATCCGTAGAAGATATTTTGAGAAACGACCCTGAAGGCGTTGCCTGTATAATCGTGGAAGGTGTGCCGGGCAATATGGGTGTTGTGCTTCCTCAGGGAGGATTTCTTAAGACATTGAGGGATTTGTGCAATCAATATGGTATTGTTTTAATTCTGGATGAGGTTATGAGCGGATTTAGACTCTGCTATGGTGGTGCGCAGAAGGTTTATGATGTTGTTCCTGACATGACATGCCTCGGAAAGGTGATTGGCGGTGGCCTGCCAGTCGGCGCATTCGGCGGTAAAAAGGGAATTATGGAGATGCTATCGCCATCAGGGCCTGTTTATCAGGCAGGGACATTATCCGGCAACCCCCTTGCAATGACCGCAGGCATAGAGACTTTAAAGATTTTAAAGGGTAGAGGCGTTTATGAAAAATTGGATAAGACGACTAAAACACTATGCGAAGGTCTTGAGGAAATAGCAAATAAGAAGGGCATTCCAGTTCAGATTGCTCGCGCTGGCGCGATGTTTACCCTGTTTTTTAATGAGAAACCGGTTTATAACTATTCCGATGCCAAAGAAAGCAACCTTGAAAGGTTTGCGAAATATTTTAAAAAGATGATAGAGCGAGGCATCTACCTTGCCCCCTCCCAGTTTGAGGCAGTATTTGTATCTCTTGCCCATACAGGGAAGGATATAGAAAAGACACTGGAGGCTGCAGAGAAGGTTTTTAAGGGATTATAAACAGCAGTTGCCGTCAGGAGGAAACTCCTGACGGCACAGGAACCCCCCGGTATCAAGTGAAGGATTGAAACAATCATGGTCTATCACCATGAATTTCCTATTTGGATGTGTATCTTTAAAAAGAATTAGGTCATAGTTTTTACTATGACCTACTAACGAGAGAACCAACTTATCTATTATGACAGAGCTGGCAGCCGACATTTGATGGGACGCCATTTCCGCTCTGAGAGCCAGAACTTACAGCTGATGTATAATTCCATCTTAGATTATCGAAATACGGCCCAGCGTGGGCAAAGTGGCAGGTGAGGCAGAAGACCTTATGATTAGCGGTAGCACCTGTGTTTCCAGAATCTATATCCATGCAGTTAGTGCTGCCATCTGTACATAAGCCTTCTTGAGGAAAGGGAAGATAATATACTAACTCCTCAGAGCCATAACCACCAAAACTAAGGTTCATAGCAGCAGTTACAGGAAGGGCTTTACCTTGTGTAATGATATTATTATTGTAATTGCTTCTATCTAGCATTGAACTATGACATGAGCCAGCACACCCTGCCCCTGACCTAACAGGCACGACTGCATTTACCGGGTGTCTAAACCATGCTCTATTGGTACTATACCCAGTATCACAAGTTAGACACCTATTTGAAGGTTCTATATCCTCATGCCATTTATCATGACATTGGGCACACCACACTGACATTGTAACTGGAATATTTCCAAACGAGCAGCCAAGCATACATTCATCTGCACCTGTTGCGTATGAATTGCTGTTATTGCTGTCATTGGCAGGGGTGCCATCTAAAGTTCCCCTGTAGATAGGCCATATAACCTGGTTGGTATTATCAGTTTCATTGCCTCCAAAATATGTACCATTGACGCCACCTACATAGCTTCTCATTTTATAGTATTGCACGCCGTCATCATAAAATTTTATGCCGCTTGAGTTGGCACCAGTTGGATAGAGCTTTAGATTCCTGAATCTATTTGTTTTGTTATCAGTAGCAGAGTCTGTTCCATGCGGGTCGTGGCAGTTTGTACAGGTGAACTCTGATATAGGCGGGTCTGCCTCTCCTCCGGGTGGGGTAACGTTGGTGGCTCCAAGGGAATGTCCTCTGCCGAGTTTATCTGCAGTAGCACTAGTTCCATCAATATTGTCCCAACTGGAGTTCAACTCTCCGGCAAAATTTCCCCCAGCACCTATTAGCCTAAATGCCTGATTCTCACTTCCGGTCCACCCTCCGCTCGAATAGACCTTTGGTGCGATTACACCTTGAGGCGCATGCACAATGTCTGCTTGTGTACCATTACTTGCATGACACTGGAGACAGAGGTTATGGATTTCTGCCCTTGAACTTATAGAACTATTTCCTGACCTTAATAGGATAAAAGAACCAGTTGAACCGCCCATACTCAGTCCGTTTGTCCCACCCTGCGAGCTGTGCATTGTATGGCAGTTGCCACAAACTAACTCTCCGGCGCCTTTATGAATTGCTTTGGAAGAAATTGGAATGAAAAGTGAAAGGGCTAAACTAAGAAGCGCCATTAAAACAAGGCGATTTATTTTCATCAGGTGTCTCCTAAGATTTTTTAAATTTAGGCATAGTAGCATACCGCAAAAATCTTAATGCATCATCGAGGCACCCGTCACCTCATTTATCAGGCTTGTCTCATTGTGCTGCGGACTTTAAAAAAGCCCATTTTCCTTTGAGACACTCATCGCCTACTTTTGCTATAGTTTCATACTTAATAACAATTTCATTAATTTGTCAAGGAAAAATTAATAAAAATTAATGAAATATGAGGCACACCCATTCGCCTTTTGAATAAGTTTTGAAAAGTTTGAACCCAAGCCCTTTGTATGCTGTTTCAACCTCATGAGACCTTTCCTGTAATATACCTGAAAGTATCAAAAACCCATTATCCATTAATCTATCTTTAAGCTGGCTGGCAATCTTTGTAAGCTCCTCGGCGATTATGTTTGCAAATATAATAAAAAATTTCCCTTTTATCTTATCCAGAGGTTTTGCAGAAACAGCGACCTTTTTACTCACATTATTTAATCTTATATTTCTCCTTGCAACCCTTAATGCCTCTTGGTCTATGTCTATGGCAACTACCTTACGTGCTCCAAGTTTTGCAGCAGTTATAGCAAGGATACCTGAGCCTGTCCCTACATCAAGCACATTTTTTCCTTTTATTATATGAGCAAGTTTGTCTGCTGCCTTGAGGCACATGATTGTTGATGCATGAGAGCCAGTGCCAAATGCCATGCCCGGGTCAATCTCGATAATTATTCTTCCAGCCTTTTTGGCAATTTTCCTCCATGTGGGCTTTATCAGGATCCGGTTAGAAATCCTTATTGGTTTAATATGTTCCTTCCACTTAGTAAGCCAATCGAGGTTTTCAAAGGGATTTACTCTGCATGTCCAGCCATAGTTTCTCAGTCTTTCCTTGAGCGCATTCTTATTGCTGCGTAAAAGTGAATCTGAGGGTATATATGCCTTGAGAACCTTTTTGCCTTCCTGCTCATCTTCCATGACGCCAGGGCTTCCCATATCTATCAATAAGGCAGTCACGTGTTCTGTGGTTTCCGCTGGCCCGGTTGCTGTAATTTCAAACCATCTTTTTATCATGCAGAGTCAATAGCAGATGGCAGTAGAAAAATCAACAGAGAAAAATCAGAGAAAGCCCACACGAGCCTTGGCTCATCCGCCTTTGGCGGAGGGCATGAAAATCCCCCTCAATCCCCCTTTTTCAAAGGAGGAGGTTAAAGTTCCCCTCTTTAGTCCGCCTAAGGCGGAGGGGTTAGGGGGGCTTTTCGGACAAAATCAACCCTTGACAAATAAGAAGGAAATATGATTTAAGTATACGCTAATCTTTAGTTAAGGGGTATATATGCCGAAAAGAACTTATCAACCAAGTAAATTGAGCAGAAAAAGGACTCACGGTTTTCTTAGCAGAATGGCTACGCCTGGCGGAAGACGCGTAATAAAGCGGAGAAGGGCTAAAGGCAGAAAAAATCTGGTTCCAACAATAAGCACCAATAAATAGCGTATGGGGCAGCACTCTTTCAGCAAGGCTGAGAGGCTTCTTAAAAGTAAAGATTTTATCGTAGTTCGAAAAACAGGAAAGAGATTTGCCGCCAAAAATTTTATAATCTTTCTTAAGGAAAATAATATTGGCATGAGAAGGTTTGCCCTTGCTGTGGGCGCAAGGGTTGGCGGGGCTGTAAAGAGGAACAGGATTAAACGGCTTTTCAGAGAATTCTTCAGGCTCAACAAAGAAATGTTTCCCCCTTCGTCTGATATTTTTATATCAGTCAGAGAGGGCTTCAATCTTTTAAAATATGGAGAAGTTGAAAAGGAGATGCGGTCAGTAATTCCAGATTTGAAGCAAAAATTTGAAAAATAGCCTTTAAAATATTATGCTCAAGAATGTTCTGATTGCACCAATAAGATTCTATCAATTATACCTGTCTCCTTTTAAGGCGCCGTCATGCCGTTTTTATCCAAGCTGTTCTTCTTATGCCCATCAGGCAATACAAAGGTATGGTGTGGGGAAGGGTTTTAGTTTTGCTATTTACCGACTCCTTAAATGCCATCCATTTCACCCAGGGGGATACGACCCTCTGCCGTAAAGAATTGCAAAATGAAAAATGCAAATTGAAGATTGCAAAAGCTTGAAGAAGTTTTAAATTTACAATTTGCACTTTTCAATCTTCAATTTACAATCACGCAAAGCGTGATTATGCCACGCTTAGCGTGGCAATGGAGCAAAGCGACAAATCCTATGGAAAAAAGAGTTATATTAGCGCTGGTATTATCGCTTTTAGTTTTATTCGCCTATCAGTTCTTTTTTGAAAAATGGATAGCGCCACCGCCGCCAGCAGAGAAGGCTGTGAAGGATGAGGCCCTACCAGCACAAGCAGAGAAAAAATCGGAAGAAGGAACTACTGTTTCTCCAATTAAAAGGGAGGAGCCGGTTTCTGCGCCAAGGTATGCTGAAGAGTTGGTAACAGTAGAAACGCCATTATATAAAGCTGTTTTTTCTAATAAGGGCGGCGGCATAAAAAGCTGGAAACTAAAGAATTACAGGGAGTCGCTCGAGCAGACCTCAAGTAATGTAGAGATGATAACACCGGAGCTTGAAGAATATCCGCTTCAGGATAAAATTATCAGAGACGCAGCATCAGAGGATGTTTATTTTAAACCATCCAGGACAAATGTTGAGCTCAATATCGGCCAGAGTGAGGAGCTTGTCTTTAGCGGGGTGTCTAAAGATGGTTTAAGGATTGAAAAGAAATATATAGTTTCAGCAAACAGCTATACCATACAGGCAGAGACCACAGTTTCTAATACCTCAGCTAATCAAATCGAAGGCCGACTGTCAACAAGCCTTGTATCGGGCATTCCATTTATAAAAAGTAGAACTGGTCGTTCCTATCATAACGGACCAATCCTGCGCTCAGATAAAGAGGTATTGAGAAAGGATATCAAAGAGGGAGAGGAAGCGCTGACAGGAAAGATAAACTGGATTGGCTTAGAAGATATGTATTTCATATCTGCTGTAATCCCCAAAAAAATAGAAAACGCGGCGTTCTCAACAGTGACCACGAAGGATTTAGTGATGACAAAGGTTGCTGCGTCTTTAAATATGCCCCCTAATACAAGCGCAAATATTGGCTACGTTGTATACGTGGGACCAAAGGAGATGGATATATTGAAGGCGCAGGGAGTGCATCTGGAAGATTCCATTGACCTGGGCTGGTTTACATTTCTTGCAAAACCATTGCTTGTATCCATGAATTATCTGTTTAGATATATATCCAACTATGGCCTCATAATAATACTCATTACAGTTATTATTAAGATATTATTCCACCCCTTAACAAAGAAGAGCCTTGATTCCATGAAAGAGATGCAGAAGGTGCAGCCTCAGATAATGGCATTACGGGAAAGGTATAAGGATGATAAGGAAAAGATGAACCGTGAGCTGATGGAGCTTTACAAGAGGTATAAGATTAATCCTCTGGGCGGATGTTTACCAATGGTTTTGCAGATACCAGTCTTTATTGCATTATATAATGTGCTTGGTTCGGCAATAGAGCTGCGGCATTCGCCGTTTATGCTCTGGATTAAAGACCTTTCTGCGCCTGATACGCTTTTTGGACACATACCTGCCGGGATCCCAATGATAGGAGGCTTTGCCTTAGGACCGCTACCTATTCTCATGGGAGCAACGATGTTGATACAGCAGAAGATGACCCCTTCTACAATGGACCCAGCGCAGGCAAAGATGATGCTGATAATGCCAATAATCTTTTCATTTATGTTTTTGAACTTCCCATCTGGCCTTGTCCTTTACTGGCTTGTAAATAATGTGCTTTCCATTGCACAGCAGTATTATATCCAGAAAACCACGAAATAGGAGGCAGGGAGTGGGAGGTGGCAAACGGTTTTGGTTCATCCGTAAAGAAGCTGGAGATAGACTATAATGTCAATTTCTAATTTCTAAACCCTAATTTCCAATAAAATGTCAAATGTCAAAAAATAAAAATTGGAAATTTAGTCATTGGATATTTCATTAGAAATTAGACAATTAGGATTTAGGACACTCTGGAAAACTCTTTTTCTGTCATTCCCGAAGCCTGCCCCTGAAGGTTTCAATCAGGGGTTTTTATCCCCGATTAAAGCATTCGGGGACGAATCCAGTTCTTGTAAATTCAATAAGTTATAGATGCGTCCCCGAATGTTTCTATCCCCGATAGATTCATTCGGGGACGGATAGAGACATTCGGGCATGACAATTTTTTAAAAGGTAGTTTTTCAGAGAGTCCTTTAGGAATTATATTGAGTTGGTTCAACTTAAACTCGAAAGAAATAAGATTTCCCTACACCCTACATCCTATACCCCCAGCGTCATTTTTATGAACCTTTCCGATACCATATGCGCCGTAGCAACCCCTCTTGGAGAAGGCGGTATTGGCATCATCAGGATAAGCGGCGTAAACTCAGAAAGGATTGCCATGGCCCTTTTCAGGCCAGCAAAAATCCGCCCCTCTGAAAAAGGAGGGATTTTCAAAAGCCATTACCTTTATCGCGGGACTATTTTAAATCCAGCTGACAAGAGCTCTTTTGACGAGGCCCTCATGGTAATCATGAGAAAACCGCACTCCTTTACTGGTGAAGATGTAGTTGAATTCCACTGCCACGGCGGACAGCTCGTTTTACAGAGGGTGTTGGAGCTTATTGTAAGGCAGGGTGCACGCATGGCTGAGCCAGGGGAGTTTACGAAGAGGGCCTTTTTAAACGGCAAATTAGATTTGGTTCAGGCAGAGGCCCTCATAGATTTGATAAGGGCAAAGACTGATTTAAGCCTGAAGGTTGCCCATGCACAGTTAGAAGGCCAGCTTTCTAAAAAGATAAATCAGTTAAAGAATAGTGTTGTGAATTTGCTTGCACAGATAGAGGCAGAACTCGATTTTCCAGATGAGGAGGATGTGTCAGGGATTCCTGATAAGGAAATCAGCAAGCGCCTGCAGCAAATCAATGAAGAAATGGCAAAACTCCTCTCAACCTATGAAGAGGGAAGGATTCTCAGGGAAGGGATAAGTTGTATTATCCTTGGAAGGCCGAATGTAGGCAAATCAAGCCTTTTAAACCTTCTTTTAAAAGAAGAACGAGCTATTGTTACGTCTATTCCCGGAACAACCAGAGATATTATAGAAGAGGTTATTAATATAAAAGGCATACCGCTGAGGCTTATGGACACAGCCGGTTTAAGAGAAACGCAGGACGAGGTGGAAAGCATAGGCATCAGATTTACCATGAAGAGACTGGAATCCAGCCAGATGGTTTTGTTTGTAGTAGATGTTTCTACTGGTGAATTTGAAGAAGATATTAAAATCCTGGATAAGATAAGGAATAAAAAAATGATTGTCATTGGGAATAAGATAGATAACGCTGATAAAAAGGCGATGGATTCCTTTCGCACATTGTTAGAGAAGATGACAAAGGTAGAGATTTCAGCTTTATATGACAGAGGTGTGGAGGAACTGAGGCAGACTATATACAATGCAGCAACCGGGCAAAAGACAGATGAATTTACCGAGCTCGTTTTATCGAATACAAGACACAAGATAAGCCTTGAACAGGCAAGGGATGCAATCATGAAAGCTGAAGAGACCTTGAAAGAAGGTTTGTCAAAAGAATTTATTGCCGTAGAATTAAAGGAGGCAGTAGAAAGGTTTGGTGAGATAACCGGGATAGTAACGACCGAAGATATCCTTGACAGGATATTCAGTCAGTTTTGTATAGGGAAGTAGGTCTTTTATACAGAGCGTCATAACTTCGCATACCTGTCCGCCTCAGGCGGACTCCTATGCTGGAGCCTGTTCCGAGCAGAGCGAGGAATCCCATGCGAGATTAAGCTGATATTACCCATGCAATGGCTTCGACAGTTTGCCGCGGCTTCGCCTCGCAACCGCGCCTTGGTCTGCTTTGTTCTGACGCTCTGTATACAGAAATGTCACCTGATTTATGTCTTTTGTATTAAATCTCGGTTTATAAAATCAAATCACAAAAATCCTAAATCACGCTTAGCGTGACAAATCGGATTTTGAAAAGTCTTTTTTGCTTGACAGTATGTATTGATTTAAGCTAATAGAGTAGTCAAGTAAAGGGTTAAAAGGGGATTAAAAATGGCATCAGCCTTGCACAGCCAGCCAGCCAGCCAGAACTATACCTTACCTTAATAGCAGTTTTATTTTATATCGTTTCATTAAAAGGGGCAGACCATACGGTCTGCCCCTTTTTTATTTTCAGCTCCCAAAAACATCACAGAAAGGAGGTGAGTAGTTAGTGGTTTGTCCGATAAATAACTTTACCATAATTTGACTATGTAGCGCTGGGGTTTATCCCCAGCGACTCCGCCGACCATAAAGGTTGGCGCTACGGCTAAAAACAGGAGGTGTAAGATGTTAAAAAGAATTTTCGTTAGTTTTCTCGCATATCTCATGGCATTCTATCCAATGCTGGGTTATACAGCTACAAAGGGAGAAGTAGAAGTCTCCTCTCCCCTTGCGGGAGAGGGAAAGGGTGAGGGGGA
>Ga0209342_10009006_pt1 | contig 10007 bp, 9 predicted proteins | sample RifCSP16_2_FD_184023 | JGI IMG/M metagenome (GOLD analysis project Ga0209342, IMG submission 184023) | Soil microbial communities from Rifle, Colorado - Rifle CSP2_sed 16_2 (SPAdes) (version 2) | ecosystem: Environmental > Terrestrial > Deep subsurface > Rock core/Sediment | place: Rifle...
GGTAGGCGCGAAGATCCCCTACGGGATAGAGGACGCCGCACTGTACCCGCTCTTCACCGACGACCTCGTCGATGTCATGCGGCGTCTTATCGCGCCCGAGCGTCAGGGCTCGGTCGCGATCAGCGTAATCGCGAAGGCTCGCAAGCCGTAGATCGGCGCCCGCTGCAGTCATCTCTGCCGGATGTGCGTCCCACGTGTCGGGCAGGGAGATGAGGACGATGGCGTCGATCAACAGGAAGCCGCTGGACGACCCCGACGAGATCCGAGTCATCCCGAAGGGCAGGATCGAGGTCTTCGATCTGGGAGGCGGGACCGTCTGCCGGGCGACGATCCACCAGGGCTGGCGCTAGTCCGAATCGCTGAAGGAGGCAATGGGTACGGAGAACTGCTGGGCCACCGGCGACGAGCCTGGGTCTTCCTCGACTTCAGAGAAGCGCGGGGGTGAGAGCCCGGCTCCGCCGCTCACCCGCCGCGTCGTCTTGCTACACGATTGCCCGCCTGCTTCCACGCGCCGAACCCCCCGTCGAGGTTGAGGACCGGTCCTATCCCCGCTCGCTCCAGCAGCGACGCGGCGGTCGTCGAGCGCTCCCCGGCGCCGCAGTACGTCACAATCGGACGTCCCCTGGGAAGCTCGGCGAGACGCGCCTCCAGCTCGCCCAACGGGACGTGCACGGCGCCGGGAACGTGGCCGAGCTCGAACTCGCTCGGCTCCCGGACGTCGAGCACCGCCGCGCCGTCCTGGATGGCCCATACGGCGTCGGCGACACGCACGAGGTCGGTCCGCGCGAGCGGCTTGCCCACGGCCTCCCACGCCTCGATCCCGCCTTCTAGGTATCCGGCGAATCGCTCGTAGCCGACCAGCAGCGACTCGTCCACGACGGCGGCGATCGGGGCACCGTCGGCCACGAAGAGCAGCGTGGCGTCGGCTTCGACGACCCATCCGAGCCAGGTCGCGTAGGCATCCCGCAGCGGGTTGGCCAGTGACCCCGGAACGTGGCCGGCCGCGTACTCGGCCGGTCGGCGGACGTCGACAACCAACGCGCCCTCCGTCTGTGCCCGTTCCAAGGCGTCTGGATGAAGCGGCGGGGGATCCACGATCTCGCGCCGGAGGCGCGGGCCGGTCTGATTGATCGGTCGCATCCGCGAGAAGTACGCGGGCACGGCAGGGAACGTAGTCGGGAACCAGCGAACGAACTCCTCCTCCCGGTCCTGCAGGAACAGCGGGTTCGCCGCTCGCTCCCGGCCGAGCGTGGAGGTCCGTTCCCGGCTCGACCCGACCGAGCAGAAAGACCCTCCGCCGTGCGTCGGCAGCAGCAGCGTCTCGTCCGGAAGCTCGCGGAAGGACTCCCGAAGCGTATGGAACTCCGCGCGCGTGAGCTGCTCGGTCAGCTCGGGACCGATGAGGTCGGTTCGGGCTGCGCCTCCCACTATCAGCGCGCCGCCGCTGAACAGGAGCGGCGGGCCACCGCCTCGCCGCACGACGTAGGACAGATGCTCGGGAGTGTGGCCGGGTGAGGCGATCGTCTCCACCTCGACGTCCCCGATCTGTATCCGTTCGCCCGGCACCAGCCCGCGGTGCGAGAACCCCGCTCCCGCCTCGACCGGGAGGTGCACCGTCGCCCCCGTCGCGCTCCCCACCTCGAGGCTCCCGGTCACGAAGTCGGCGTGCAGGTGGGTCTCGAACACGGCGACTATCTCCCATCCGCGCGCCTCGGCGGCCTCCACGTATCGCGCCGCCCCCCTGTCGGGGTCCACCAGCAACGCCCGGCCTCGCCCGACCGCAAGCATGTACGAGCTGTTGCCAAGGCCCTCGCGAACGAACGGAAGGAGCTCGAGACCGCTCACGGAGCCCATCGTCTCACTCCCCTCGATGCCGAAGGATCCCCCACTTCTCGGCGGGACATACCGAACGCCTTCAAGTTGTCAAGCGACCGCTAGAATACTTGATACCCATGTCAACCGCCCCCGGTGCTCCGGCACTCGGCCTTCGCGCCAACCTCGGCCAGTTCGGGCTGCTCGTCGGTGTGAACGCACTGGTGGGGGGGATGCTAGGCCAGGAGCGGACGGTCCTTCCCCTGCTCGCGGAGCGCGTGTTCGGCCTGGACGCGTTCACGTCGGCGCTCACCTTCATCGTGGCGTTCGGACTCGTGAAGGCCGGGACCAACTTGGCGGCGGGCGCCCTCGCCGACCGCTTCGGACGGCGGCCCGTCCTCGTCGCGGGGTGGCTCGTGGCGATCCCGGTCCCGTTCCTGCTGATCTGGGCCCCGAGCTGGGGCTGGGTGATCCTCGCGAACGCGCTCCTCGGCATGAGCCAGGGTCTTGCCTGGTCGATGACCGTCGTCATGAAGATCGATCTAGCCGGGCCTACTCGACGCGGTTTGGCGATGGGTCTCAACGAGGCGGCCGGATACGGAGCGTTGGCGCTCACGGCGCTCGCGACGGGGTTCATCGCCGAACGCGAGGGGCTGCGTCCGGAGCCGTTCTTCCTGGGTATCGCGTTCGTGGGGCTCGGGTTGGGGCTCTCGGCGCTGTTCGTCCGTGAGACGCACGGACACGCGCTCCACGAGGCCGGCGACGACCGTGACCGCCCGAGGGCTGGGTGGATCTTCCTCGAGACGAGCTTCCGCGAGCGCGCGCTCTCATCGGCGACCCAGGCCGGTGTCGCCAACAACCTGAACGACGCGGTCGCCTGGGGGCTGTTCCCGCTGCTGTTCGCGCGCGAGGGCCTGTCGATCGGCGCGATCGGCGCGCTCGCAGCGATCTATCCGGCGGTGTGGGGCACGGGGCAGCTGCTCACCGGCGCCCTCTCGGATCGCCTTGGCCGCAAGCGATTGATCGCGGCCGGTCTGTGGATCCAGGCGGGGGGGCTTGCGCTCATCGCCGCGACTGAGGGTTTCGGCCCGTGGGCCGTCGGCTCTCTCCTGCTCGGCGCGGGGACGGCGATGGTCTACCCGACGCTCCTCGCCGTGATCGGCGACGTCGCGAACCCCAGCTGGCGGGCCTCGGCTCTCGGGGTCTACCGGAGCTGGCGCGATGCGGGCTTCGCGATCGGCGCGCTCATCGCAGGGATCCTGGCGGACCTGCTGGGCCTGAAGGCGGCCATCGGCATCGTCGCCGCGCTCACTTTCGCGTCCGGGGTCGCCGTTGTGGTGCGCATGTACGAGACGCGACCGCGTTAGGCCTCGTCCCGTGCGACCGGCAGGTCGGCCGCTCGCCACTCGGGCAGGCCGTCCTCGAGGCGACGCGCTCTGAAGCCCTCCTGCCGCAGCAGCTCTACGGCTACGTGGGAGAAGGCGCAGTACGGGCCACGGCAGTACACGACGATCTCGCGGTCGTTGGGGAAGTCGTGGATCCGCTGCGGGAGCTCGTCGACCGGCGCCGAGACCGCGCCGGGTAGATGACCGGCCGCGAACTCTTCCTGCGGCCGGACGTCGAGGACGAGCACCTCGCCCGCCTCGAGTCGCTCTGCGAGCCGCTCGCGGGAGACGGGCTCCTCGCGGTCCCGGGCGCCGAGATACGCGGCGGCGAGTCGATCGACGTCGGCCACCCGCGCTGACGCGAGCGCCCTGAGGGCGCGGAGGAACTCGAAGACCTCCTCGGAGGCGAGCCGGTAGTAGACGAAGGTGCCCTCGCGGCGCGGCTCGACGAGCCCCGCCCGGCGCAGCACCTGTAGGTGTTGGCTCGTGTTCGCCACCGAGAGTCCGACCTGATCGGCCAGGCTCTCGACGCTCCGCACTCCGTTCGCAAGGACGTCGAGGATCTCGACACGCCGGCCGCTCGATACGGCTCTACCGATGCGCGAGAAGCCGTCGAACAGCGCGCGCTTGGTCTCGAGATCGACCACGACCGCGATCCTACCGTATTCAAGCGACCGATTGAACGGCGAACCCCTCGCTCAGGCACGGTTGACACGCCGCCAACCATCTCGATAGGTTGCACCTGCAAATCCGATGGCTGGGGTGGGATCCGTGATCCGAACACGGTGTGCAGGTCTCGTGGCAGCGATGATCCCCGACCGCTGCTGCTGTATGCGTCGTCGCGCCCTGCCGGAGGGCGTGGAGGCTCGCGTGCGGCGGTAGATCCGGAACAGACGGGCAGTTCGAGAGGTAGTTCGAGAGGCCGCGCGAGCGGCCTTTTCCTTTTCCCTGGAGAGAGATGCAGGAGACGACCAAGCGAGGAAGACGCGGCGAAGGCCAGTGGGGTCACGGCTACTTCGAGCCGCTGAACCCGGCCGAGCGCGCAAAACGCGACGACGACGGCCTGAACGTGCGCGCCCGCATCGAGCAGAAGTACGCGAAGCAGGGATTCCGCTCGATCGACAAGACCGACCTCCGCGCGCGCTTCCGCTGGTGGGGCCTGTACACGCAGCGGAAGCAGGGCATCCCCGGCGGCGCGACCGGCGGCGCGGAGCCGCAGGACCTCGAGGACGAGTTCTTCATGCTTCGAATCCGGGTCCCCGGCGGTCAGCTCACGTCCGACCAGCTGAGGGCGATAGCCTGGTCCGCCGTGCGCTTCGGACGCGACGTCGCCGACGTGACCGACCGCCAGAACGTCCAGCTCCATTGGATCCGCATCGAGGAGGTCCCAAGGATCTGGGAACGGCTCGAGTCCGTCGGGCTATCCACGCAGGAGGCCTGCGGCGACACCCCGCGAAACATGCTCGGCTGTCCGCTGGCCGGCATCGACGCCGACGAGGTGATCGACGCGACGCCGTACCTCCTCGAGACCGACCGCCGGTTCGTCGGCGACCCCGCGTTTTCGAACCTGCCGCGCAAGTACAAGACGACGATCACGGGATGCGCGCACCGGTGCACGCAGCACGAGACGAACGACGTGTCGTTCGTGGCGGTGCACAGAGAGGACGGCAGCGTCGCGTTCGACCTCTGGGTCGGCGGCGGGCTCTCGACCAACCCACACCTCGCCAAGCGCCTCGGCGTCTCGGTCGAGCCGGAGCTCGTGCCGGACACGTGGGCGGGCGTGACCGGCGTCTTCCGTGACTACGGCTACCGACGGGTACGTAACCGCGCGCGCCTCAAGTTCCTGGTCGCCGACTGGGGCCCCGAGCGCTTCCGTGAGGTCCTCGAGACCGAGTACATGGGCTTCCGCCTTCCCGACGGGCCTCCACCTTCCCCCTCCAAGCACGCGAGCCGGGACCACGTCGGCATCCACGCCCAGAAGGACGGGCGATGCTACGTCGGCTTCGCGCCGCGGGCGGGGCGGATCGCCGGCCACCAGCTGCGCGTCGTTGCGAACCTCGCGGACGCGTACGGCGCAGGACGGCTGAGAACGACTACGCTCCAGAAGCTCGTGATCCTCGACGTCCCGCCGGACCGGGCCGACGAGCTCGTCGGCACGCTGGAGGGGATCGACCTCCGGGCGCAGCCCTCCGCGTTCCGCCGCGGGACGATGGCGTGCACCGGTATCGAGTTCTGCAAGCTCGCGATCGCCGAGACGAAGCACCGAGCGCAGTGGCTCTACAGCGAGCTCGAGGAACGGCTGCCGGAGTTCGACGAGGACATCAGGATCAACCTGAACGGCTGCCCCAACTCGTGCGCGCGCTTCCAGGTCGCCGACGTCGGACTCATGGGCGTCGTGATGACGCGCCCGGACGGCACCCGCTCCGACGGATTCCTGGTTCACCTCGGCGGCGGGCTCGGTACGGACGCGCGCTTCGCCCGCAAGGTCAAGGGCGTGCGGGTGTTCGCCGAAGATCTCGCCGACTACGTGGAGGCGCTGCTCCGCCGGTACCACCTCCGGCGAGGGAGCGCGCGCACGTTCACCGAGTACGTGAACTCTCTCTCCGACGAGGAGCTCTCCGCGTTCGCCGAGCCGCCGGTGAAGGAGGCCGTTCGATGAACCGCGTCCAGCCGTTCCAATGCCCCTACTGCGGCGAGAGCGACCTGCGTCCCGTCGGCGAGAGCGGCTGGCACTGCCGCTCCTGCGACCGCCGCTTCGAGCTGCGGTTCCTCGGCCTCGGCGCGCCGGAGCAGGCACCGTGAACGGACGCGAGCCGATCCACGGACCGGCTCTCCCCGTCGTCGACGAGGAGGTCGCATGGGTACGCGAGGCCGCGGAGCGCTTCGAGCATGCGAGCGCCGAGGCCCTCCTCGAGTGGGCGCTCGAGCGGTTCCACCCGCGTCTGGCGATATCCGCGGCCGGGGGGGCCGACGGCATGGTCGTGCTCGACATGGCCTGGCGGATCAGCCCGGACGTGCGGGTCTTCACCCTGGACACCGGCCGCCTGCCGCCGGAGACCTACGCGCTCTTCGAGGAGGTTCGCGAGCGCTACGGGGTCCGCGTCGAGTGGGAGTACCCCGACACGGAGGCCGTCTCGAACCTCGTCACCGCGCACGGCCCGAACCTGATGTACGACGCCGTGGAGCTCCGGCTGGCCTGCTGCGAGGTCCGCAAGGTCGAGCCGCTCAAGCGCAAGCTTGCGACGCTCGACGCCTGGGCGACGGGGCTACGGCGCGACCAGTGGCGCACCCGCAAGAGCATCGCGAAGGTGGAGCTCGACGTCGACCACCGCGGGATCGTGAAGCTGAACCCCGTCGCAGACTGGACCAACGAGGAGGTCTGGGACTACATCCGCGGCAACGAGGTCCCCTACCACGAGCTCTTTGACCACGGATACACGTCGATCGGCTGTGCCCCGTGCACGCGACCGGTGATAGCCGGCGAGCCGGAGCGCGGCGGCCGCTGGTGGTGGGAAGAGGACACCGACAAGGAGTGCGGTATCCACTGCTCGGTGCAGCTCCTCGGCTCCACGCCCCGGGAGGCGGCGTCGTGAGCCCCCTGTTCGCAGCGGATCAGGCGCCGACGGAGGTCGTCTCCGCGATCGGCGCGGCCGGCTCTCGGTGGGAGGACCTGGACGAGGCCGACCGCCGGCTCGGCGTGTCGAAGCTCCGCCTGGCGGGCGTGTACGACGACCGGCAGGAGGGGCGCTTCATGCTCCGGACACGCATCCCAGGGGGGCGGACCAACGCCGACCAGCTGGAGGCCGTCGCCGGCGTGGTCCGCGACTTCGCGGCGAGGCCCGAAGGCGAAGAGGGACCCGACCGGTTCGCCGAGATCACGACCCGCCAGGACCTCCAGATCCACTGGCTCCGGCTCGAGACCCTGCCCGAGATCTGGCGCAGGTACGAGGCGGTCGGGTTGACGAGCGCGCAGGCCTGCGGCGACACCCTCCGGAACGTGACCTCGTGCCCGGTGGACGGCGTCGACCCCGACGGCGTCTTGGAGACGAGGCCCATCGTGGAGCGGCTGCGCGCGTTCGCGTTCGAGCGGGAGCGGCTGACGGCATTCCTACCCAGGAAGTTCAAGGTCGTCGTGACGGGCTGCCCGACCGACTGCGTCGTCGCACGGGTGAACGATCTCGCGTTCACCCCGGCGAGGCGCGGCGGGTCGGTCGGCTTCAACGTGCACGCCGGCGGTGGGCTGTCCGACTCGCCGCGCCTCGCGTCCCCTCTGGACCTCTTCGTCGAACCGGCGCAGGTCGTGGACGTCGTCCGCGCGACGCTCGAGCTCTACCGCGACCGCGGCGACTTCGAGCACAAGGCGGTAAACCGCTTCCGCGTGCTCGTCCACGAACTCGGCGTCGACGAGATCGCTCGCGAGGTTCGCGAGCGCCTACCGTTCGAAGCCCCGCAGTCCGGCGAGGACGCGTCGACCTGGAGAGCCGAGGATCACGTGGGCGTGCGTCCCGACTCCGGTGGCACGAGCAACGTCGGCCTCTGCGTTCCTCTCGGCCGAGTCACGGCCGACGAGATCGCCGAGCTGGCGAGGCTCGCGCGTGATCATGGCGACGGCGAGGTCCGGCTGACGCAGCGTCAGAACCTCGTGGTGACCGGGGTAGGTGACCCCGACGCCCTCCTCGCCGAGCCACTACTCGAGCGCTTCCGTCCCGACCCCGACCCGGTCGAGCGATCCGTCGTCGCGTGCACCAGCGCTCCGTTCTGCAAGTTCGCGATCCTCGACGTGAAGAGCTACGGCCGGGATCTGATCGACGCGCTGCGGGGCACGGTCCCCGCCGAACGAGCGAACGGTCTGCGGATCCACCTGTCCGGCTGCAAGGCGTCGTGCGCGCAGGTGCAGGCCGCGCACATCGGGCTCCGCGCCACCATGGGCAAGGACGACGAGTCCTACAAGGACGCGTTCGACGTCGCGCTCGGGGGAGACCTCGGCGCGGGCAGGCTCGGGCGCTGGGCCCGGCTGGAGGTTCCAGCCGAACGAGCCTTCAGGGCGATCGGAAAGACACTCGAAGCCGTCGGCACCGGCGAGTTCCTGCTCGACGACCTGTCACCGGAGACGGGCGGATCCCGATTCGGGGGGGCTGAGAGGTGAGCACCGTTCCGGTGTTCGTAGACCCCGCCGCCGACGTTCGCGACGCCGTCGCGTCGCGATCGGAGGTGCCGGAGCTTCCCGACAAGATCTGGTTCCACAAGACGGCGTCTGCGGTGATCGACGCCGACCGCTGCGTCGGCTGCGGCGGCTGCATCGCCGCGTGCCCGTCGCGTTCGCTGTCCGTCGGGACTGACGGCCACCCGACGCTCGTCCGGATGTGCACCGGCTGCTCCGCGTGCTGGGACTACTGCCCGCTCGCGGGCCTGCGCGTCGAACGGCTCAACGGCGCGGTCGGCGGCCTCGGCGAAGCGCTCGAGGCGTGGTCCGCCCGCGCCTTGGCGCCGCCGCAGGATGCTCAGGACGGCGGCGTGGTGACCTCGCTACTCGCAGTCCTGCTCGAGGCCGGACACATCGACGGCGCGATCCTCACGCGAAGGACCGGCCCGTTCCACGGTGAACCGTTCCTCGCCACGACGACGGAGGAGATCCTGGAGGCGGCCGGGAGCGTCTACCACCAGGGCCACCCGCTCGCCGTTCTGAACCGCGAGATCCCCCCAGGTGTCGGGCGGATCGCGTTCGTCGGGACGCCCTGCCAGATCTCGGTCCTGCGCGCGTTGCAGCGGTTCCCATGGCGCTACCGGAATACCGCGGCGCACGCCGTCGTGCTGGCCGTGGGGTTGTTCTGCACGCGATCGTTCGAACCGGCCGAGCTGCTCCGCGCGCTCGCCGCCAAGGGCGCCGATCTTTCGCGAGTCGTGAAGCTGGACGTGCGCGGGGGCGACCTAGTCGCCCGCGACGCGAAGGGGGACGAGTCGTACCGGGTTCCGGTCGCAACGGTGAGAGGCCCGTCGCTGCACGGCTGCGACGAGTGCGCCGACTTCGCCGGCCTCGCGGCCGACCTGGCCGTCGGAAACGTCGGCAGCGACCCGGGCCGGAGCACCGTGCTCGTGCGGACCGAAGCCGGCGCAGGGGCCTGGGCCGCGGCGGCGGGCGCCTTCGACGCCGCACGGCTCGACGATCTCGCCCCGGTGGCGCGGATCGCCGCGCGCAACCGTCGCCTAGCCGAGCGGTCGCTCCAGCGGGCCTTGGACCCCGACGGCACGCTCTGGATCGGATACGAGGAGCACCTCGAGGCCTACGGGGGAACCGACCGCGCTCCGGTCAAGGCGCCGCCCCACCGAAGCCACCACTACGAGGTGAGCTGCTGATGTTCGGATACCCGGTCTCCCTGGAGCTCGCGAACCACTGCGGCGTCGTCGTTGGCACCGACGCCGTTGCCCTCGGCAAGGTCGAGGGCCTGCTCGCCGGGGGCGCCACAGACGTGCTCGTCGTCGCCGAGGGACCGACCCGCCGCCTCGACCGCCTCCGGCAGGACCCGAGGGTGCGCGTCGAACGAAGGCCGTTCCGGCCGGAGGACCTCGACGGCGCTTTCCTCTGTGTCGCCTCGGCCACCACACGGGAGGAGCGCGACGCGATCGCCCGCGCCGGACGTACGCGCGGGGTGCTCATGAACGTGATCGACGACGTCGCCAACTGCAATTGGGCCGCACCGGCCGTAGTCCGTCGCGGGGACCTCGTGATCGCGATCGCGACCGGCGGCGCCTCGCCCGCGCTCGCTCGGCGGCTCCGGGAGGAGCTCGAGCAACGCTTCGGCCATCACTGGG
>Ga0209342_10009007_pt1 | contig 10006 bp, 8 predicted proteins | sample RifCSP16_2_FD_184023 | JGI IMG/M metagenome (GOLD analysis project Ga0209342, IMG submission 184023) | Soil microbial communities from Rifle, Colorado - Rifle CSP2_sed 16_2 (SPAdes) (version 2) | ecosystem: Environmental > Terrestrial > Deep subsurface > Rock core/Sediment | place: Rifle...
ACCATGACCTCCGCCAGATCCACTTTCGGATCACCCGCCTCAAAGGCCTGGGCCAAATTATCGGCCTTGCGCTGGGTATCGCTTACTTGCTGAATGGAGTTTTTCAACAGCGCCGAAAAATCCGCCGCATCGGCCTCGCCGGAAACCGCTCCCGCTCCGCCCTTGGCCATATTGCCGGCTGCGCGCAATTGCGATAATAGTTGAGAGACATCGATATCATTCATATGTATCACCTAAACTAGAGACTAGAGGTTAGGGGTTCGGGATGAGCCATAAAACAGCCCCGTCACTAGCCCCTGTTTTCATGCATGTTCTACGCCAACGCAGCTAGGTATAGCGACACCCGCTTCCCGTAGGCGCGCCAGCTTGTAGCGCAGGGTACGCTGGCTGATGCCCAGGCGCGCGGCGGCCTGTTTGCGGCTGCCCATTTCCACCTCCAGCGCCTCGATAATAAGATCGTTTTCCTGCGACTTTAAATTGCCCGGCTTGGCCTCGAATTCGGCATAATCCTCGGCCTGCGCCGGTCTCTGTTTAGGAATCTGCGGGCGGCTGGGTTGTCCTGCCCATTCAAATTGCAAATCCGCCGCCTCGATCTCTGTGCCGCTCTGCATGATCAGCGCCCGTTGAATGACATTATCCAATTCACGCACGTTGCCGGGCCAGGAATGCTCGAGTAAACGCGTCTTGGCGCCTTGAGTTAACATAACCAGCGGTTTATTACTGGCGCGCGCCGCGCGCATTAACACATGCTGGGCGAGCGGTAAAATATCATTGGTACGCTCGCGCAACGGCGCGATAGAGAGGGGAAATACATTCAGGCGGTAAAATAAATCCTCCCTAAAGCGCCCCGCCGACACCTCCTCGCGCATAACGCGATTCGAGGTTGCCAACACGCGTAGATTAAGCGGGATCAACTTACGCCCGCCCAGGCGTTCGACTTCGCGCTCTTGCAGCACACGCAGCAATTTCGCTTGCAGGCCGAGGCTCATCTCGGTGATTTCATCGAGCAGCAGTGTGCCGCCCTCGGCCTGTTCAAATTTTCCGGGACAGGCATGATAGGCACCGGTAAACGCGCCCTTCTCGTAGCCGAACAAGGTCGCCTCCAGCATATTATCGGGGATGGCCGCGCAATTGATGGCGACAAACGGCTGTTTACTGCGCGGCGAATGGTGGTGGATATAGCGTGCCAGCACTTCCTTGCCGGTGCCGCTCTCGCCACCGATCATCACTGTGGCATCACTCTCGGCAACGCGCTTGGCCAGTTGTAATAATTCCTTACTGCGTGCATCGGCGGTGATGAATTCATCATCGGCGATCGCGGCCTGCAGCACAAAACGGTTCACCCGCTGAATCAGCGCCTCCGCCTCAAACGGCTTGACCAAATAATCCAAGGCGCCGTTACGCATCGCCTCCACGGCGTTCTTGATCGTGCCGTAGGCGGTCATCAGCAGCACCGGCAAATCCGCGCGGCGCGCCTTAATCTGCTTCAATAGCGTCAGCCCGTCCATGCGCTGCATCTGCACATCGCTGATGACCATGCCGATGTTCGGGCCACATTGCGGATCGCCCAGGATATCGAGCGCGGCACGGCCATCCTGGGCAGCGGCCACTGCATAACCGGCCAGTTGCAGGGTATCGCATAAGGCCTCGCGCAGTGCGGCGTCATCTTCAACGACGAGTACGGTGGCGCGGGCGGCGGGTGGTAAAGGCTTCATGGGCGGCATCCTCTCATTCATGTTCATCGATAAATATTATTTGTCAGAATAATTTTTTGAAAAAAGGCGGTGTATTCCTGCGCCACGCGCAGACTATTTACGCCACGCGTCTATTGGTATTGTTAGCCTTGCCGGCCGTTAACGGCGCCGCGTTCGACAGGGCCGCCGTGCCGCTGGGCAAGGCGTCTGCTTGTCCCTTCAAGGGAAAACGCAAACCGAAAGTGCTGCCACGGCCTTGCTGCGATTCCACCCATACACTGCCCTGATGGGCGCGCGCAATGGCCTGCACCACGGCCAAGCCCAAGCCGGTGCCCTGAGGACGCGTGGTGAAGAAGGGTTCGAAGATGCGCTCCAACAGCGCTTGTGGTATACCTGGGCCATTGTCGGTCAAGGTCAGCTTGATGGCCTCCGCGCCGCCCTCGTCGCTGACCATTTGTGTGGCCAATTCCAATTGCCCGCCTTTGCCGCAGGCCTGGATGGCATTGCCGGCAATGTTCATGAGCATGCTCAGCAAGGCATCGCGGTTGCCGCGCAAAATGGCGTGCGGCGTTTCATCGGTGATGGTTAATTGGCAGCCGCTGACAAACAGCGTGGTCTCCAGCGCCTGCCGGAAGTCCAGCAATAAATCCGCAACGCGGATTTCGTCCGCGCCAAAGCTGCCGCCCTTGGCAAACAGCAGCATGTCATCGACCAGTTTTTCCAGGTGACGCAGGCGCGGCACAATCTTTTCGGCATAGGTGCGGTAATCGACGGTCTGCTGCTGCGGGTTGGCCAAATGCGAGGCATACAGCAGGGCGGATGCGAGCGGCGTGCGAATCTGGTGGGCCAGCGAGGCGGCCATTTCGCCCATGGCAGAGAGCCGCTGGTGGCGGTTAAGCCGTTCCTGCAGCGCATGGGTTTCGGTGACATCTTTGATAAGCAGGATTTGCCCGGGCTCGCTGCCCAAGGAACTGGTGGAGATCACCACGCGCCGCCCGTCGCGCAGCACGAGTTGGCCGTCGCCGAGAGGTGCGAAGGCGCGCTCCGCCACCTCCATCCAACGCACGCCCTGCAGGGGTTCGCCTAATAAATCCAGCGCGGTAGGATTATATTCACAGATGACCCCCGTGCCGTCGAGCACCAGCACCCCCGCTGGCAGCGCACTGAGCAGACGTTGCAGGTTATTGGCTAAGCGCTCTTTCTCGGCGAGCTGCAGCAGGCGTTCATTGCGAGCGGCATTGAGTTCTTCGGTCAACTCGGCAACGCGGGCTTCGAGGATTTGGTAGGAGGCGGTGAGTTGCTCAGAGACCTGGTTAAACACATGGAAGGCGTCTTCCAGGCCCTGAGTGCGGCGTTTATTATTTTGCTTCATTGGGCTTGCTCCGGCTGCGGTCACGAGAGGAATCCTCTCTTGCAGAGCTTAGGAGCAAGAACTATGCCGTAGCTATTTTTTCAGCTTAACCAGTTACTTAGGCTAACCGTGAAGGCTTTGACGTCAAATTACTGTCGTTTCATCGGCCCGTTGCAGACCGTATTTACGCAGTTTTTCGACCAAGGTGGTGCGACGCATCTTCAGCCGCGTTGCCGCCCGCGCCACCACGCCGCCGGCCTCGTCCAAGGCCTGCTGGATAAGCGTGATCTCCAGATTTTTTATGTGTTCTTTCAGGTCAAGGCCACTACGCGGTAGGCGCGACGGCGCCGCTATTTCCGGGAGCGGCGCGGCCAATGCCTCGGGCGCGTCGCCCTGCTTGGCTAACGTGGTTGTTTGCATGCGAAATTTTTCCGGCAGGTCGGCCAGATCAACCACACCGTAAGGATATAAAATCGCCAGGCGCTCAATCAAATTCGCCAATTCACGCACATTGCCCAGCCAGGGATATTGGCACAATGACAATACCGCCGTGGGCGTGATCCGCACCGAGCCGCGCTTTTCATGCTCGATGCGCAAGATCAATTCATTGACCAGCAACGGGATATCCTCGACCCGGCTGCGCAATGGCGGCATGTCGATGGGGAATACATTCAAGCGGTAAAATAAATCTTCGCGGAATTTGCCGTTGTTAATCGCCTTTTCCAGATTCAGATGCGTCGCCGCGATAATGCGCACGTCGGCACTGATGCTCTTATTACTGCCCACCCGCTCGAAGGTGCGCTCCTGCAATACCCGCAGCAGCTTGACCTGCATGGGCAGGCTCATGTCGCCGATCTCATCCAGGAACAGCGTGCCGCCCTCCGCCAACTCAAAACGGCCCTGGCGCGCACTGATGGCGCCGGTAAAGGCGCCTTTTTCATGGCCGAATAATTCGCTCTCCAGCAACTCGCTGGGGATGGCGCCGCAATTGACCGGCACAAAATTCTTATCACGGCGTGACGAGTGATAATGCAAATTGCGCGCAACCACTTCCTTGCCGGTGCCGGATTCACCGAGTATCAACACGTTGGCATCGGAGTCGGCGACCTGATCGATCATGTGCCGCACCTGTTTAATGGCGCGGCTGTTCCCTACCAGGCTGCGAAACATCTCCAGCGGGCGTTTGGCCGCCGTGGGCTGGCGACTGTCGTGATAAATCTGCGCCTGATGCAGCACATAGTTAAATTGTGCATAGCGCAGCGGGGGGTTAATTTTGCCCAGTATCCCGGCATTCAGGTCAGGATTGGTGTAAGTCTTGTTGGCGTCGGCCAGCAGCAGAATGGGTAAGGCGGGGGCCCATTCCCGCACTGCGTAAAATACCTGCATCAGTGCCTGCTCCGACCTGCACTGCCCGAGTAATACCACATGAAAATGCGCGGGCGGCGGCAGGTCGTCCTGCCAATGCTCACAATCAGCGGTTATCAAAGGCACATAATCAACAAATTCAATTATAGTTTTAAGTGCTTGGCGGCGCTCTCTATCAGCGTCGATGACCAGCACGGTGGTTGCGGCACCCATTGAACCTCCCCCAACGATCAAGCCAGGCTATTTTAAGGCGGCTGCAAACGCGGCCAGCACACCCATCGTTTCTTGAATTTCTTAATTAGCTAAGACCAGAGGGCATCCATTCCGACATGCTCCCAGCGAGAAGTTAACCACTGATAAATCAATATGTCAAAATTTTGTCGAAAATAATTTGAAAAGTTTAGGAGGTTGAATTAATTCGGAATAAAAACATTAACGGGCGTACAGACACCTAAAGCGTAGCTGCGGGCAATCCTTAGACTAAGAATAAGACGCATCCACCTACTAGCGACAACTCATCCTAGCGGCCTTCCAGAGGATCAAAGGGAGGGGTTTTTACGGACTTAGCCGTTTGGATTCAGGCGGCGCCGGATTAAGGCTACTTGACGCCGGTGATGGCGGAAGATGATCTTCTCCAGCCATTCCTGGGTGATCTCATCCAGCGTATCGAGGGCAACCGTTACCCAGCAGCTGCTTCCTGCAGGATTAATAATGCGTACCTGCCCGGGCAACAGTAATGGGTGCGGATATTTTGGGTTCAGGTAGAGTTCCAAGGTCACCTGGCTGTTCAATGGCGGGGGCTGATTCGTTTCCCACTCGATGGTCTGCGTGGAAAGCCGGGTGGGTAAACGCTTAGGGATATCATGATAGTAAGCCAGCACCTCACCCACTAAATCCAATAGCAGGTTCAGCTTGAAATCCATGCGCGCAAGTTCCTGACTTATACTGTGTTCTTCCGCACCTTCGACATAGTATTCGTCCAGAAAATAAATGATGCGCAGGATCTGCTCATTGCTCTCACGCATGTGCGCAAGCTCTACCGGGCTCGGCACGGACTTATTTACGCTCCAGCGTAGCGCAATGATGTCCTCATACACCAGGCCGCTAGTAAGGGAATCCGACGAATCATTCATGGGTAACAGGGCTCCGGCTACTGATGGGCACCTCTAAAAATTCAAATTTCCGTCATTCCCGCCCCCGATCAGGTCGAGGGCAGGCTTCGGCGGGAATCCAGAAGCTACTGATTTCCCATCCGTCCAAATACTGGATTCCCGCCGGAGTTTATCCTGAGCGAAATCGAAGGGCGGGAATGACGAATTATTAGCGGCACCCTAATGATGCTATCTGAGCCATAGCGGAGGGCTATTGATTCTCGCCATAACTCTGCTGGGCGCGCCGCCCCATATTAAAATGATGCAGCTCGGCTGCGCAACCGCGCTGCTGACCCTCGCTCAAGTCGATAATCTGCTGATTAGTCTCCAATAACCGGCGAATATTAGCCATCACCCAGGGCCTCTCATCCGCTGCCCAGGGGTAATCAAAGACTTGGCCCAACATGAGGCTACGCTGCGCCTCCATTTCAATCAAGCCTATCCAGTCTTGGGCATGGGCTGCCTCCAGCATGGTTTGGCTGAGCGCGACAATACGCTGCCAATGCTCTTTAGGGTTGTGTTCTGTCACGGCATTGTCTTGGGCATTATACACGGCCATGCTAGCCCGCCGCCGCTTGTTGGTCTAGCTGTTGGCCGGCCAAGCTGGTCTGTATAATACTGTCCGGGATGGCATCCCAGGCGCTCTTAACCTCGCGCAGCAATCCACATACCTCATCGAGCAAGGCCGGATTGTTTTCATAATTGGCGCGCAACAAACGGCTTTCCATATAACCGTATAAATTGTCCAGGTGCTGCGCCAACTCGCCGCCCGCGGATTTATCCAGACTTACCCGCAGACCCTCTACAATGGAAATGGCATCGCTGATTAATGCGCCCTTCTGCGCAATTTCCGCGCGCAGCATACAACCCTTGGCATTGGCGATTTTATCCAGCGCGCCCTCAAATAACATTTGGATCAGTTTATGGGGGTTGGCATACGCCACGCCGGCATCGGCTCGCACCTGATTATATTGTTGTAAGGCAATCTGGGTAGGGATGTAACTCATGATATATTCCTTTTTTCTCAATATTTGTTTATTGCTAAAATCAGCCTTATAACTCACCACTTGCAGGGAAGAGAAAGGGGGATTTATGAAATAGGTTCTGTATAAAAGTTATCTACTACTCGTGCCGGGCAAGCGCGCCAACTGTTGGGTTAAAAAATCATTCGTCCCCTTCAGCTTTCCAACTAACAGATCCAGCGCGGTAAATTGCGCGCGCAAGCGCTGCTCCACATCCGCTAGCCGTTGATTTAACGTGTCGCGTTGTTTATCGATATCTTTAATACTCTTGTTGATACCATCCGTGCGGCTGTTAACAGGCCCGGTTGTTGCTAAGAAGTTATCGGCCAATTTATCCAATTGATAAGCGTAGCCTTGGGAATATTTTACGGTGCCGCGGCTGCCGGTCGATCCACCCAGCACTTGCAGTTTCAGGCCTTCGGAATCATTGCCCGTGGCACCGATCAGGTATTGACCGGAGCCGGGGGCGGCTGCACCGTTAATGGTGCCTGCCGCGTCCACGCCGACAGTGCCCGTCGTTACGCTAAACCCCAGGTTTGCCGCGGTATTGGTATCCACGGCGGTAAATTCAATGGTGGATGCCAGACCGTAACGGCGCGAGGTCACCACGAAACGGTTGCTGGCGCTCTCATAGCTGACATCCACCGCGGCACTTGCGGCCTGCAAGGCGCTATCGCCGTTGATCTTGGCTTGGATCTCCGCCGCCAAGGAGGCGCCGGTAGTGTAGGTGCCCTGCGTCAAGGCGATGCTGGCCGAGGTGGTGGCATCTATCTTGACGGTGAAATTATCGTTATTGGCATCGATGGTTAACGATGGCGGAAACGCGGGCAATACACCGGAACCATTAAAATAACCACGCGCCGCCAGGGTGCTTACCGTCACGTCATAACTGCCCGCCTTGGTGTTGGCCGTTGAACTGGTATAACTTATCAGGCTATCCGAGGTCTTGCCCACGGCGCTAAACAGCGCGGCAATGTCGCTGAAATTGGCGTCGATGGCGGTCTGCAATTTGGTACTGTTGACCGTTAAACTGCCATCCTTCTGAAAACTAACGCCGATTTCCGAGAGCTTGGTATACGCCCCGCCGGAGGATGCAATGGTGCTGTTCAGTTTATCGCGGATCTGCTTTTGGATGGACAGCGTGGAACTGTCGCCCTGCAGAATGCTGCCCTGTTTGGTGGTCTTATTGTAGGCGGTAAGATCGGTCAGGGTTTTGTTAATATCGTTATAGGTCTTTACAAAGGCATCAACGGACGATTTCAAGGTGTCGGTATCGCGGCTCACCGTGAGCGTGGTGGTAACGCCGCTGCTGCTCTGTTTGAGCAGGTTCAAGGTAACGCCTTGCACCACGTCGGTTACGGTATTGGAGGCCTTTTTAATGCCGGTGATGCCATCCACTTTCAACTCCGCATCTTGCGCGAGCAAGGTCTGCGCGGGATTTTGCGTGCCCGCAGCGTTGTAGGCCAACAAGCTGCTTAACGTGGCATCGCCGCTTACCGCGATGCGCAGGCTGTTGGCCACGCCGGTATCGCTGGCTGCCAGCACCAGGCGGTAAGGAGTGGCGGTGCCATCGTTGATGATCGTCGCCGTTACGCCGATCTTGGCGGCGTTGATGGCGTTGCGAATGCCTTCCAAGCTGTTGTTGGTGCTGTCGATGGTGACGGTCTTGGATGACTTGTTGGGATTCAGGGTATAGGTGGCGCCGGTATACTTGCCGTCGCCGCCTAAGGTGCCGCCGCTGATGGTGCCGAAATCAAAGGTCAGCGTGGTGCTGGTGCCGGCACCGATAGTGGCGATATTGCTGGCTTGGCCGGTGGTATTGATTTTATGCGCTTGCGCAAGCTTCACCACCTCCACTGCATAATTGCCCGCCAAGGCGGTGGTGGAACCGCTCGCAGTATAGATGGTGGTATCGGCGGAGGCGGCCTTGAGAGTTTGATACCTGGCAATATCACTGAGGCCGCGCACCGTAGTTTGAAACGAAGAGAGCGCACCCTTCAACGTGCCGTAGGCGGAGAGCTTGGCCTGAAAAGTCGCCTCTTTTTTATCCAGCGCCACCAACGGCTGGCGCTCCAAGGTGATTAGTTGACTAATGATGCTGCTGACATCAAGTCCGGAACCAATGCCTGTTGATACAAGTGCCATGGTGCTTACCTTATTTGCTCAGGACTCGGCTTAATGTCATCCGGCAGGCCCGATAGACAAATGCAATGATGAGCGCAGCAGGGACTGTGCGCCCATCTCACCAAATGTCTTATCTGTTGCCTATCCATCGCCTTGCCTCTCAGACTGCTATCCCTTCAACGCATCGTGCCACCCTTATTCATAGCAATGAAGCAATTTCGGTACCAGCTCAGGCCTGGGCGCTCAGAATAAGACCTTGTGCCTTTTCCAGGCTGTGCGCCAGGGCAATCACTTCCTCTTGCGGGATCTGACGAATCACTTCCTGTGTCTCCGAATCGATCACCTTGATGACCGTGCGGTTGGTCTGTTCATCAATGGTAAATTGCAGATCGCGCCGCAGATTTTGCACATAGTGATTGATCGCACTCACGGCTTGATCCAGGCTTATCTGGCGAACCGGGGGTGCCTCTTGCCGCGGCGCATCCTGTCCTTGCCCAGGCAAATTTTGCCGCACCTCCACCTTAGGTGAGTCGGCCTTTGCCGAGGCAGCGGCTGATTTCACCGCCGCTGAGCGAGCTAACGATGCTGTTATATCAGTAGCCATAGTGTTTACCTCTCTGCTCGGTTATAGAGTGATGGCGTCCGGCCAATTCCGGACGCCATCTGTTACTGTCGATTACCGAAGCAAGGTCAGCACTTGTTGCGGCAGCGAGTTGGCCTGCGCCAGGATCGCCGTACCGGCCTGCTGCAGAATCTGGCCGCGGGTAAGGGCCGCCGTTTCCGCTGCGAAGTCGGCATCTTGAATACGGCTTCTCGACGCACTCAAGTTCTCCGAGGTCGAACTTACGCTGGCAACCGCCGATGAGAAGCGGTTTTGATAAGCACCGAGCGAAGCGCGGCTGCTGCTGATAGTCGCCAACGCCGCGTCGATGATGCCCAGCGCGGTGGTTGCGCCGCTCGCCGTGGTTAAGTCTAGAGAAGATACACCGGCGCCCGCAGTCGCCGTAGCGGCGGTATAAGCCGCTGTTAGACCTGTAGCGGTTAAGCCGGCGGCGTTACCGCCGATGGTGATACCTGCCGAGGAGGTAGACGACAGTGTGAAGGTACCGACATTGGTTGCAGCGGTAAGTCCGGTGTTGGTAGCAAGAGCTGCACCTGACAGGGCAATCGTGATATTACGGCCATCAGCGGCACTGAGAGTAACTGCACCTGTGGAGGTGCTGAAGGTAGCCGTAACACCGGTTTGACTAGTGACCTTATTCACCGCAGCGGTAAGATCAGCACCCCTACGAACTGCCG
>Ga0209342_10009008_pt1 | contig 10005 bp, 8 predicted proteins | sample RifCSP16_2_FD_184023 | JGI IMG/M metagenome (GOLD analysis project Ga0209342, IMG submission 184023) | Soil microbial communities from Rifle, Colorado - Rifle CSP2_sed 16_2 (SPAdes) (version 2) | ecosystem: Environmental > Terrestrial > Deep subsurface > Rock core/Sediment | place: Rifle...
AGTCGATCTGGATTGGACTCGCCGATCTGAGAGATGTCATCCACACGAGCCGCCTGAGTCGACGAACAATAATCCCTTGCTGACGAACAAGAAGCGGGATTCTGTGCCAGGTGACCGTCGTAAGCCCCCTTCTGTTCCGACGGCATTGGACTGAGCGTCCGACCTGGCCCCCGAGGGGGCCGACTTGGACTTGCTCCGGTGGGGTGTCGCCGTCTCACCATCGAGGTCCACGTCCGGACCCCTGCGCATCCGCCGCCAACGTCCGCGCCTTCCTGCGCGCCGCGCATCATCCTCGGCCGCGGCTGTGTCGTGTCTGCGCCCTTGCCGTCCCTCTCGGGACCCCGGCTTGCGCCGGGCCACCTAGTTGCGGAGGGGGGACTTTCCTCAGCGCCCTTGCGGGCACCGTCAGCCGTCCACGGTCTCCTGGCGGCAAACGGATTCCCCGCCCTCGGCTTAAGGGTTATGGAGGGAGAGGGCGGAGGTCCGGGGGGGTTCGAGCGGTGCGGGGCCTATGCGAGGGGATTCTCGCCTTCGCTTCCGGATCCGGATTCCTCAGGGGGTGGCGGCGAGGGGGCCGCGGTCTCGGCGTCGCCGGATCCTGCGACCTCCGATCTTGGTCCCTCCTCGTCCTCCTCCTTTCGCCTGCGGAGGAAGAGGATCAGGAACAGGATCCCGAGGACGATCGCGAGCAGGAACGCGGCCCAGTACCAACGTTGCTCGAAGGTCGAATCGCCCGGCGGCGGCGTGCCCGCATTGCGAACGCTGACCGTGACGGTGACCTCCGTGGAGTAGTTCGACCCGTCGTAGGACCGCGCGCTGATCGAGTGAAGGCCGTCGGACATGGTCGTCGTGTTCAACGCGTAGCTCCACGAGGGGCCCGGGGTCGCGAGGTTCCAGGCACCGCCGTCGATCCGCACCTCGACGGACTGCACGACCCCATCCGGGTCCGTCGCGATGCCGCGGACCGTGTACACGCCGGAGATCGTTTCGTTGGGGACCGGCGCCGTGATCGTGCACGTTGGCGGCAGGTTCGCCGATGCCGACGGCGTCGCGCTCGCCTCGTTCGACGGCGGACCCTCGCCGACTCCGTTCCGGGCTCGGACCACGTAGTAGTACGTCTGGCCGTTCGCGACCCCTGTGTCGCTGTAGGCGAGGACGTTCCCCGTCTCGAACAGGAAGGCCTCTCCGCCGGCGATGAGGCCCCGATAGATTCGGTAGTTCGTCACGGGCGAGCCTCCGTCGCTCGCGGGAGCCTGCCACGTGAGACCGACGACGCCGTTCCCCCCCGTCGCCGCCAGGTTCTGCGGGGCGGAGGGCGGTGTTGCCGGGCTCGACGGGGTCGCGGAGGCCTCGTTCGATCGAGGTCCCTCGCCCACCGCGTTCACCGCGCTCACTTGATAATAGTAGACTTGGCCGTTGACCACGGTCCCGTCGGTGTACGTGAGGACGTTCCCAATCTCGATCAGGAAGACTTCCGTGCCGGACGTGATGCCCCGGTACACACGGTGGTTCGTGATCACGGAGCCGCCGTCGGTGGCGGGCGCCCCCCACGTCAGGACGACCTGTGCGTCGCCGCCAACCGCGGTCAATGCCTGCGGGGCCGAAGGCACGCTCGGCCCGGCCGTCGGCGTGGCGCACGCCTCGTTCGACTGCGGTCCTTCTCCGACCGGGTTGACTGCGCTCACGACATAGCAGTACTCCTGACCGTTCAGCAGGCCGCCGTCGAGGTACGTCAGGACCGCGCCGATCTCGACGAGGAACACTTCCGTGCCCGGGGCGAGTCCGCGGTACACGCGATAGTTGCTGATCGAGAGACCGCCGTCGGAGGCGGGTGAGCTCCAAGTGAGCGTAACCTGGGCGCTGGCGGCGAACGCCTGGAGGTTCAGAGGCTCCGTGGGCAAAGTGGCAGCTGTCGCGTTCGCCTCGTTCGAGAGCGGCCCCTCTCCGACCGCGTTCACGGCGCTGACCTCGTAGTAGTACGTCACGCCGTTCGTGAGTCCGAGGTCCGTGTAGGTGAGGACGTTCCCGATCTGCACGAGGAACGCCTCGCCGCCAGGCGACAGACCCCGGTGGATCCGGTAGTTCGTGATCGGGAAACCGCCATCGGATGCCGGTGCGGACCAGTCGAGGACGACTTGCCCGTTCCCGGGCGTCGCCGCCAGCCCGATGGGCGCGGAGGGAATCGTGGCAGGGGTGGCGCTTGCCTCGTTCGACGCCGGGCCCTCGCCGATGGCGTTAACCGCGCTCACCGTGTAGTAGTACGTCACGCCGTTCGTCAGTCCCATGTCCGTGAACGCGAGGACGTTCCCGACCTGCACGAGGAAGGCCTCCCCTCCAGGCGACAGACCACGGTGGATCCGGTAGTTCGTGATCGGGGAACCGCCATCAGATGCCGATGCGGACCATGTGAGATCGACCTGCGCGTTTCCGGCCACCGCTCCCAGGGCCTGCGGCGCGGAAGGCACCGACGGAGCCGCAGACGGGGTCGCATTCGCCTCGTTCGATTGTGGACCCTCGCCGATGGCGTTGACCGCGCTCACCGTGTAGTAGTACGTCACGCCGTTCGTGAGCCCCGGGTCGAGGTACGCGGTCAGGTTCCCGATCTGCACGAGGAAGACCTCGCCCCCGGGGGAAAGACCCCGGTGGATTCGGTAGTTCGTGATCGGAGAGCCGCCATCGGATGCGGGCGCCGTCCAGGTGAGAATGACCTGCGCATCTCCAGGGGTCGCCGCCAATCCCGTCGGGACACCGGGCACCCCGGCGGGGGTGGCGGTGGCCTCGTTCGACGCCGGGCCCTCCCCCGCCCAGTTCACCGCGGTGACGACGTAGTAGTACGCCTGCCCGTTCGTGAGTCCGAGGTCGAGGTACGCGGTCAGGTTCCCGATCTGCACGAGGAAGACCTCGCCTCCCGGCGTGGTCCCCCGGAAGACCCGGTAGTTCGTGATCGGAGAGCCGCCATCGGATGCGGGCGCCGACCACGTGAGGTTGATCTGCGCGTCGCCCGCCGAAGCGGCCAGGGCAATCGGGGCCGTTGGCGGTGAGACGATCGTGACGTTGAGGGCCGCGCTCCAGCCGGAGAACGCTCCGCCGACGTCCTTCGCCCGGGCCCGGACCGCGTACGTTCCGGCAGCGGCCCATGCGTGCGAGAGGGTGACGGGCACGCCGGAGGCATTGAAGCCTGTGTCGGACGTCGTGGCGTCCCCCCAGTCGAACGTGTACATGACGGGGTCCCCGTCGGGGTCTACGGACGATGTCGAGTACGGGTAGGAGGTCCCCGTGACTCCCGGCGTCGGGCCGGAGGGCGTGGAGGGCGTCGTGGGCGGGAGGTTCGTCAGCGTCGCGTACTTGAGGTCCCCGGCCGTCGCGTCGTAGTAACTCACGTGTGCAGTCCCGGTGCCGTCGAGCGCGAGGCTCGGCCAGCTGCCCACGTCGTTCAAGGACGCATCGACGACCGTGAGGTTCCACGCCGTCCCGGTCCACCGCGCGTACTTCAGGTTCCCCGCGGTGATGTCCTGGTAGGCGATCTGGGGATTCTCGGCCGCGTCGAGGGCGAGCGCCTGGGAGCCGACGGTTCCGCCCACGCCCACCGTGTCAACGGTCTGGACGTTCCAGAGGGCCCCGTCCCAGCGCGCATACTTCAGGACCCGGGCGCTGGACCCGTGGTACGCGATATGCCCGTAATCGCTCGAGTCCAGGGCGAGGGACGAGTCGTACCCCACTTGGCCGGCGCTGTCGACGAGGGAGTACTCCCACGCGGTCCCGTTCCACCTCGCGTACCGGAGGTTGTTGCCATTCCTCCGGAAGTAGCTGATGTGCGGGCGCTCGAGGGTGTCGAGCGCGAGCGAGTTCCATTCCCCGACGAGGTTGGCGGTATCCGGGGACTGGATGTTCCACGCCACCCCGTCCCACTCGGCGTACAGGAGCCAGCGGTTGCCGTCGTCGTAGTACGAGATGCGCGGACGGTCCGCGAAATCGAGGGCGATCGAGTTGTGCGTGCCCACGTTCGGGGAGTCGACGGTCTCGTGGATCCACGCGATGCCCGTCCACCACGAGTGGTTGAGGCTGCCGCACGAATGGTACGCGATGTGGGGGCGGCCGAGGCGGTCGAGCGCGAGGGACGTGAAGATCTCCGCGCACCCCACCGCGCGCACCGTCTCGACGTTCCACGCCACCCCGTCGTACCATGCGTGCTTGAGGGCCTGGGTCGTCACGTCCTCGTAGCTGATGTGAGGACGTCCGGCGACGTCGACGGCGATCTCGGAGTGGGCGCCCACATTGCCGAGGAAATCGACGACGCTCACGGCCCAGCTGGCGGCGGACGCCCTCTCGCCGGCGAGGTCGAAGCCGATCAGGACGCCTGAGGCGACAAGGCTCGCCACCAGTGTGGCTCGGATGCGTTCGCTCACGAGCACCGTCTACCCCGCGTCTGGGTTACAGACCGCGACTTCGTCCCCTTCAAACTGCTTGTCTGAGAATCAACAATGGATTCAGCAACCGTTCCAGCGAACGAGCTACCCGCCGTAGTGCCAACCGAGTGCGTCCAACCGGAGGGGCTTTCCCTTCCCCGCGCCCGCGTCGACGACCTCTGCGAGGACGACGCGGTGGTCACCCCGGTTAAGGACTTCGAGGGAGTTGCACTCGATCCACCCCGCGCCGCCACGGACCACCGGAAGCCCCGCGGACGTCCGTTCCGTCTTCACCGTGTCGAAGGAGCCGTCGAGCACGCTCTCCGCCAGAGAGTCCATCCCGTCCGCGAGAAACGATACCGCGAACGCCTTCGAGCGCCGCACGTTCGCGAGCGTACGACTGTCAGCCGAGAAGGCAAACGCGACGAGCGGGGGCTTGAAGGACGTCTGCATGAGCCACGTACCGAACATCAGGTGGTCGCCGCCGTCCTCCGCCTTCGTCCCGACGATGTATGCACCGTATGGGACTTGCTGCAGGACCTTCTTCTTCAGCTTCTTGTCCATCAGGGCCACCTGCCTGCACATCGTCGCCGCGACTAAAGAACTCGCGGGCGTGCCCGTGAGGGCTGACGGACGGTCGACGGGCATAGGGGCTAATACGTAACACGGGAATCCGCACGGCGATCCCCTTGAAACTCCTCTACACGGGCGTCCGGGTCCGGGACCTCGACCGTTCGATCCGGTTCTACCGAACGGTCATGGGAATGCGTGTGTCGCGGAAGGGGGAGATGAGCCATGGCGGACGGTGGGTCGAGCTGAAGAGCCCGGGATCTCACCAGAGGCTCGAGCTCAACTGGTATCCCCCGGGGAGCAAGTTCCACACAAGCTACCGCAGGGGCGAGGAGTTGGACCACCTGGCGTTCCGGGTGAAGGACGTCGCGCGGACGTTCGAGGAGGTCGTCGCAATGGGAGCCCGCCCGGAGGTCGAGCCGTTCAGAGAAGAGAGGTACGAGTTCGCTTTCGTGAGCGATCCCAACGGGATCTGGATCGAGTTGATCGGACGCACGACAACACAGCGTGATCCCGCGCACGTCAATGCAGACGAGCGTCGCACTTCCGGCAGAATCGCGGGTTCCCGATGATTCTGAGGAGCTTCCTGGGTGAACAGCGACTCGTCTGTCAACCCTCTCGGAACGTAGACGCGTCCATTAACGGAGGAGGAGTCCCGCCTCCCGGATTTGAACCGGGGACCTGATGATGTCAGCGGGCACCGCCACGAGGGCGGGAGCCGACTACAGTCACCCGCTCTAACCAGGCTGAGCCAAGGCGGGACACCACGCTCGAAGCCCCGTTGCAAGTAAAAGGCTTCCGGTATCAGCCGCCCGTCGTCACGAGCTTCTCGCCGCGCGCCCACTCCCGGTACAGCTCCTCGATCTCGTACGGCGGCGCGTGGCACGACACGTACAGCAAGTCACCGCGGCCGACGTTGCGGATGCCGTGCGAGCCCCCCGCTGGGAAGAAGACCGCGGAGTCCGGCCCGACGACTTTCTTCGTCTTGCCATCGGAGACCTCGCCCCGCCCCTCGAGGACGTAGTAGGCGGAGTCGACCGTGCGGTGCTCGTGAATCGGCGTGCTCCCGTCCACGCGCACGTGTACGACCGTGAGCAAGAACTTCCTCGAGCCCGTCCGGGGGCCGACGAGCTGGTAGGAGACGCTCTTGTGACCCTTTAGCGCCCTCGCCTTCGCGCGTTGGACGATCTGCATCGAGGGACCCCGGGGGCGGAACGGGCGCTTCGACTTGAAGGTTCCTCTCTTGGGACGGGAGACTATGGACACAACCCTTTTAGCGGACGCGCAAAATGCCTCGAGGCCGCCGCGCGCGGCAGCCGGGTTCCTTGGCGACGAAAACGAAGCCGCCCGCAAAGAAGCCGAAGCCCATCGACGTGAAGGCAGCCCTCAAGAAGGCCAACGAACCGGCGGAGCAGGCGATGAAGCTCCACCCGTTCTACCAGGGGAAGATCGAGGTGGGCCTGAAGACGCCCGTCCGCTCCTTCGACGACTTCGCGATCTGGTACACGCCCGGAGTCGCCCAGCCGTGCCGGGAGATCGCGAGGAACCCCGACGCGGTCTGGGAGATGACGAACAAGTGGAACAATGTCGCGATCGTGACGGACGGCACGCGCGTCCTCGGCCTGGGGGACATCGGACCCGAAGCGGGGCTGCCGGTGATGGAGGGCAAGTCCCTCCTGTTCAAGTTCCTCGGCGGCGTCGACGCGTTCCCGATTTGCCTGAAGACGAAGGACCCGGACGAGATCGTCGAGACCGTGCAGCGGATCACACCCGCGTTTGGCGGCGTGAACCTCGAGGACATCGCGCAGCCGAAGTGCTTCGACATCCTCGCGCGGCTCCGCGCGACGCTCGAGATCCCCGTGTGGCACGACGACCAGCAGGGGACCGCCACGATCGTCGTCGCCGGTGCGATCAACGCGCTGAAGGTCGTCGGGAAGAGGATGGCGGAGGCGACGGTCGCCATGGTTGGCGCAGGCGCCTCGAACGTGAGGATCGCGTACATCCTGATCGCCGCGGGCGCGAACCCCAAGAACATCATCATGGCGGACAGCACGGGCATCCTCCATCCCGGCCGCACGGAGCTCAAGGACGCGTATCGGGAGAAGTGGGACCTCGCGAACCGAACGAACGGAGAGCAGCGCACGGGCGGCGTCCCGGAGGCCATGGAGGGTGCGGACATGGTCATCGCCGCGTCGAAGCCGGGGCCGGGCGTCGTGAAGAAAGAGTGGGTCTCCGCGATGGCGGACGACGCCATCGTGTTCACGATCGCGAACCCCACGCCGGAGATCTGGCCCTGGGAGGCGCACGAGGCGGGGGCGAAGGTCGTGGCGACGGGCCGGTCGGACTTCCCGAACCAGGTGAACAACTCCCTCGGGTTCCCCGGGATCTTCCGCGGCACGCTCGACGTGCGCGCGAAGACGATCACGGACGAGATGTGCCTCGCGGCCGCGCGGGAACTCGCGAGGATCGCGGAGGACCAGGGCCTGCGGGAGGACTACATCGTCCCCACGATGGAACAGGAGGACGTGTTCTCCCTGGAGGCGGTGGCGGTCGGCATGAAGGCGATCGAGCAGGGCATCGCCCGCGTGAAGAGGTCGCGCAAGGAGCTTCTCGAGAGGGCTCGGGAGATCATCCACCGGGCTCGGGCGCAGGCGCGCCACCTGATGGCGACCGGCTACATCCGCGCGCCCCCGTAGGAACGCCCCGGGCACTCCCCCGCAACCCGTATCTGCGTGGCGCGACTTCGGCGACAAGCCTTTAGGCTGTGGCCGCGTTGCGGAAGACCAGGGGTTCCATGTCGATCGAGGACGTGAAACGGAAGCACGAGACGGACCTCATGAAGATCGAGGGCGTCATCGGCGTCGGGATCGGGAAGGGGAAGTCCGGCGGCCGCGTGATCCAGGTGCTTGCGGAGGAGGTCACGCGTCAGCTCCGCGATCGGGTGCCGCCGATGATCGACGGGTTCTTCGTCGAGCTCGTGCGTGTCGGGGAGGTCCGGAAGCTGTGAACGAGGCCCTCAACGCCGCAGCGGCGCTCATGGAGCGCGCAAAGCGCGTGTGCGAGGCGTGCTTCCTCGGCATCGCCACGGAGGGCGTGACCCCGAGCGTGAACCCGAACGTGCAGGGCGTCGGCATCGGGAACAAGGTCGTCCACCGCATCCCCACGAAGGAGAAGGTCCTCCAGGTGTACGTCGGGCGGAAGATCTACGGGAGCCTCGTGCCAAAAGACCAGCGCATTCCGGACGAGATCGAGGGGATCCCGACGGACGTCGTCGAGACGGGCATCTTCCGGATCGGGAAGAAGTTCCCGCCGATCTACCAGCGGCGCGTGCGGCCGGCGCCTGCAGGCGTCTCCGTCGGGCACAAGGACATCTCCGCGGGCACGTTCGGCGCCCTCGTCCGCGAGGGGAGCGACACGTACATCCTATCGAACAACCACGTCTTGGCGAACGAGAACCTAGGCAAGGTCGGCGACAACGTGCTCCAGCCGGGACCGTACGACGGCGGCCGTCCGGACCGCGACACGATCGCCCAGCTGGCCGGGTTCGTCCCCCTGAAGGCGGACGAGGCGAACCTCGTCGACGCCGCCATCGCCACCCCCATCGTCCGCGAGGAGGTCGCGCCCGAGATCCTGAACATCGGACGCGCGAAGGGGGACGCGGAGCCGGAGGTCGACCTCTTCGTGCGGAAGACGGGGCGGACGACGCGGTACACGGAGGGGCACGTCACCGCCACGGACGTCACGCTCCGCGTGGGCTACTCGAACGGGTCGCTCGTCTTCACGGACCAGTTCCTGATCTCGGGGACGCGAGGGAAGTTCAGCGATGGCGGCGACAGCGGTTCGCTGATCGTGGACAAGGACAATCGCGCCGTTGGGCTCCTGTTCGCCGGAAGCCCGTTCACGACCGTCGCGAACCGCTGGACCAACGTTGCGAAGGCGCTCCGGGTGAAACCTATCTCATAGCGGCATCACTCAGCGGCCCCGTTCGCGTTCGGCCTGCTGACGCCATGCGCGAGAACTGCGCCCCATGGACAAGGGCGATAGTCTTAAATGGACGGAAACCTGTCCATATGACCGAAAGGGCGTCCATATGGACGAATTTCCGACCATTACCCCGCCGTCGGGAATCGACGTGGTTCTGGGATCCACAGCGCGGATTCGCGTCTCAAGACTCCTCGTGGAACTCCCGGACAAAGAATTCACGGGGCGGGAGATGGCCCGCCTTCTGGGCATGAGCCATTCGACCGTTCTCGATGCCCTCCGGGGCCTCGCGGAGGGAGGACTCGTCAACGAACGGGTTCTGGGACGGGCCCACGTCTTCCGCGTCAACCGGGAACACTACCTCTTCGAGACCTTTGCGACGCTGTTCGGTTCGGAACGGACGAAAGCGGGAGAAATCAGGGATCTCATCCGGTCGTTCCTGGGCGCAACCGCGGTGTCCGTAATCCTCTTCGGAAGTCGCGCCAAGAGGACCGCCGGGAAAGGCAGCGACGTCGACCTGTTGGTGGTCTCTGGAGACGTTGTTGCGACGGAGGCAGCGGTCGCACATCTTCGGGTCCAACTCGGGCGGCGGTACGGACTTGCGCTCGACGCGAAGGTCCTCGCGACCGCCCAGCTGAAATCGAAGCTTGGAGCTCCGTTCGTGAAGGCTGCGCTCGCCGAGGGCCGCGTAATCGCAGGCGTGTCCCTTGAGAAGGTGAGAGCCCGTGCCGCCTAGGTCGCGCTTCGTCGAGAAGGCGAAGTACTCGAACTATGTGCGGAAGTCGGAGGAGTTCGAGCGGGCTGCTGAGGGGGCGGCTGCGCAGGGGGACTGGGACGCGACGGTCTCCAACGCGATTCATTCCGGAATCTCGATGGCCGATGGCGTGGCCGTGTTTTACTTAGGGAAGCGATCGGCAGCCCGGGGCCACGACGAGGCCGTGTCGATCCTGCGACAGCTGGACATCGTGAAGGAGCAGGTCGAGATCGCGGCTTCGCATCTGACCGAGCTCCTCAAGGTGAGGAACGCTGCGGAATACGAGGAGCGGCT
>Ga0209342_10009009_pt1 | contig 10005 bp, 8 predicted proteins | sample RifCSP16_2_FD_184023 | JGI IMG/M metagenome (GOLD analysis project Ga0209342, IMG submission 184023) | Soil microbial communities from Rifle, Colorado - Rifle CSP2_sed 16_2 (SPAdes) (version 2) | ecosystem: Environmental > Terrestrial > Deep subsurface > Rock core/Sediment | place: Rifle...
TCTCCAGGATCTTCCCGTTCCCGACCGCGATCACCTTGCCCTCTTGGGGTTTCTCTTTGGCGGTGTCGGGAATGATGATACCCCCGCGCTTCTCTTCGCCTGGCTCTTCAATCCGCTTCGCCAAAATACGGTCTTGCAACGGCCGAATCGTCATGGTCTCTTCGCCTCCTTCGTGGCAGAGTTATTCGGTCATCTTGAGATTAGCACTCGGTTGCAGCGAGTGCTAATATAGCGAACGACCTGAGCTGGCGCAAGAAAATTTTTCGACAGGAAGGCCGTTCTGCAACATCCTGTTGTTTCGGCGTTTTTTCCTCCTAGCTGGCCTCGATGCCATTCACAGCACTCTGATCGCGCGAGTGCTTACCGAACAGGAGACGATGATGCCGAGAGTGCTGATTACCAGGGAGCTGCCACGAGAAGCCTTAGCCGTCGCACACCAACGCTTCGACGTCGATCTGCCTCCCACAGACCGGCCTCTCTCCCGAGGAGAGTTCATGAGCCGACTTCGCGATAAGGCCGGACTGGTCTGCCTTCTCACAGACACCATCGATGAGGAGATCCTCAACGCAGCGCCGTCTCTCAAAGTCGTTTCCAATGTTGCGGTCGGCTATAACAATATCGATGTAGCGGCCTGCACCCGCAGAGGGGTGGTGGTCACCAATACCCCGGGCGTGCTGACAGAAACCACCGCGGACTTTACATGGGCACTGCTTTTAGCCGTCGCGCGACGGGTGGTCGAAGGAGACCGTTATGTCCGTTCAGGGCAATTCAAAGAATGGCAGCTTTTGTTCCTGCTCGGAACGGATGTACACGGAAAAACTTTGGGAATTCTCGGGTTCGGCAGGATCGGTCAAGCCGTGGCCCGGCGGGCTCGGGGGTTCGGGATGAGACTGCTCTACTATGACCCTCAGCGGGTCGATCGAGTGGTTGAGGACGAACTTGGGGCCAGATATGTCGATAAGGCCGCGCTGCTTCGGGAATCTGATTTTCTGACTATTCACGCCCTGTTGACTCCTGAAACTCACCATCTCATCGGCGCCAACGAGCTTCGTGCTATGAAACCGACAGCGTTCTTGATCAACGCCGCTCGAGGTCCGATTGTCCATGAGGAGGCGCTGGTTCAGGCCCTGCGGGAGGGGTGGATCGCTGGCGCCGGGCTCGATGTCTACGAAGAAGAGCCAACGGTTCATCCCGGACTTCTCGAAGCCAAAAACGCGGTGCTAGCCCCCCACATCGCGAGCGCGTCCAGAGAGACACGGACAAAGATGGCGCTGATGGCTGTCGAGAACTGCTTGGCTGTGCTAGAGGGACGAATCCCTCCCAACCCGGTAAACCCCGAAGTGCTGAAAACGTGAAGTGTGAAGAGTGAAGCGTGAAGCGTCAGACAACCTATCATTCCCCGCCCCGGGTTTTGGAGCAGGGTCGTGGAGCCGCGCGCCAGCGGTTCCACACCGTCTCATAGACCACCATCGTGTCCCCACCCGAAACCAGATTCCGGTCGAGGTGAACCGTGTGGATCTCCCTGAACAGATCGCGGCGCGCTGAGAGCTGTGGGAACCAGTTGGGAAAGATAACCAGGTAGTCCGGGCAGCGGCGCTCCAGGTATCGAAGGATGCCCGCCTCTCCCTCTCGCCTATAGGGGAGGATCTCCGGGGTGACGAGCCCCATCAAGTCGATGATCTCGCGGCGCGAGAAATACGCAATTGCGCCGACATCGTTGAGGGCCAGCCGAGCGTCTCGCGGCAGCTCACGATCGATCCATCGGCCGAGCTCGACCTGCATGGCATTGATATTCTGAACCGCCCAACCATATCGCTTGGCCGCATCTCCCAGCGTCGGGAGCGACAGAATGAGCATGAAGACCAAGGCGATCCCAGTGCGCGTTGCAAACGTCTTTCCTATCAGGAGCGCGAAGAGGAGCCACGCCAGTGGCAGGAGGTAAATCGAATAGCGCCCCTCCTGAAAGCCAGGGCCTCGATACGGAGCGAGGAGCGCCATCGCAAGCGGGTGCAGAACAAGCGCGAGCGCGGGGACGCCAAGCGCGCGCCCCCTTTCACGCCATGCGATGACGAACCCAAGAAGGCTAAGCGGCAAGAGCCAGTGGGTGGAGAAGAGCCAGAAGACCCAATCCTTCAGAAAGCTCCACGGCCGGCCGAACAAGGTCTGCACCCACGGCTCTCTGACCCCTGCCAGCCACCCGATGAGTCCGCCCTCCACCTTGGCGGCTGCTGTCGCAGGGATCGGCGCCCCGACGGTCATGAGGCTGAACGCGATCGCGGGGGCGGTGATGAGGGCGATCGTCGACAGAAAGACGGCGGCACGTCGAACAGTCAGCGGCTGGCCGAGAGCCAATAGCGGCACCAGGATCAGAGTTTCCGGGCGGGCAACCACGGCGAGTGACGCGAGAACGGCGACCCAGCCGAGACGCTGACGAGCGTGAGCCAAGAGGGTCGCAGCCACGAGCAAGGCAGCAAGCGACACCTCCATCCCCGAGAGCGCTCCCCACTGAGCGGCGCCGCTCCAGGAAAACAAGAGGCCCGCGGCCAGCGCGGCAGGTTGGGGCGCGCCCCATGCGATCGCAGCCCGGCGGGTCACGAGCGCAGCGCCAAGCGTACACGCGATGCCGATCCCCTTAACGACCAGAAGCGACGGGCCAAAGATCGCGACTCCTGCAGCGAGGAGAAGAGTCCAAAGCGGAGCGGTGGATCCCGCGACCGGAACGCCGGGGTTGTACGAAAAGCCCGCGCCCTCGGCAATGTTCCGGGCGAAGTGCAAGTGAATCCACGAGTCGTCCAGGGGGAGGCCGGCCGCGCCCGCGATCTGCCGCTCGCTCAGGAGAAACGGCGCGAGCGCCAGCCCGGTCAGCAGCAGAACGATCAGATCATCGCGCCGCGCGATTGGCACGGCGAATCGGTGTGTCTCTGAACAACGTATACCCGGCGTATGTCACCGGCTTGCGGCCAATTCGAAGCACGTAGAGCGATCGGCCGTAGGGAAGCGAGATCTCCTGGAGGCCGCGAGGCCGATTCGTGAGAGGGTTGAAGGAGTCGACAAACCAGACCAACTGCTTCGTCTTGGGCGGCACGACGATGGCTGACGACTCTGTCGGGATCATGGTCACCGCGGATTGCGGCGCGTAGTAGCTGAGCGGCAGCTCCCCAACCCGGAGCTGGTAGATCGGGTAGTCGGAAAGATAGAACATGGCGTGACGGAGCCAGGCGTACGAGCGCGGGTTCCCCACTTCGGTAATGAGGACTGTGTCACGCGGATCATAGCGCGTGCGGATGGTCTCGACGTACGTCCGAATCACCGCCTCGTGCTCGCGAAGCGCGGCCGCGGTCCGGCTCTCGATCCAGTCATGGTAATCAGCGCGAGCTCGACGCACCCACTGATCAATGCGGGAGTTACTGCGTTCGTTGTAGTCGCGAGGTGAAGGCTTCGCGCTGACAAAGAATGCGCCATTCATCAACACCAGCACGCCGACCACCACCCCCATCACCGACCAGCGGGCCACTGGCCAGACCATGTTGCGGGTAATAGCCTCAATGGAGACAATAAGCATTCGACTCAGCAGGATCACCAGGGCCGGGAGGTAGGTCAGGACATAGCCGGCCTGTCCGAAGTGGACAAGCGTGTAGAAGATGAACGGTGGAAGGGTCCAGACCAAGAGGAACTGCTCAGGCAGTCCCCACCCATTTCGACGCCAAAAGAATGGCAGGCCAAGCAGCCCAAAGAGCAGCACGCCAAGCCCGACTGCCGTGGACTCGAGGAGAAAGCGAAGCTGTTGAAGCATCAGTTCCCAACTCGCCTCGTTGAACACCGACGTCTTGGCAATCGTGGAGGAGAAGAGCTGGTTTGAGGCTTCCAGGTAGCGGTCGAGTCCGCCAGTCAGCCAAATCATTGGGAGAAACCAAGTCAACACCGCCAGCGCGACGAGTCCCAATGCGATGCTGACCTTCTTGAGCGACCGGGTCCCCCGGATCAGGCTCATGAGCCAGAGCGGGAAGAGGAGCAGCGTGACTGATTGACGCACGCCACCAGCGAGTCCCAGATAGATCGCCGAGAGATAGACGTATCGCTCCCTCCCAAGCAGCGCCTGATAACTCAAATAGGCCACGAGAGACGCGATGAGCGCCTCCGCCGCGTAGCTGAGCCCGACCACGCCGTAGAACCAGAAGAGCGGGCTCACCGCTAGCAGGGCCGAGGCTGTGATTGCCGTGAGGCGGTCGTAAAGGGCTCGAGTCAGCAGAAAGACAACCAGCGTGGTTGCGGCACTGGAGAGAACGGAGAGCAGGACGTAGACTTGAGCGCCGTCATCGAGCCAGCTATTCAGCAGCCGCCCCAGGAGAATATAGAGGACATATCCTGGCGGGTGGGGCTGATGCTTGGTGACGTCGAACTCCTTGAGCGCGAGGGCAAACTGGACCGCATCCCAGTTATAGGGGACACCCATCCGATATGGGAGGCGGAGGAGAAGAGTCAGAAGACCAAACGAGAGTGCCAGCGCCCAATCCATCCAGCGCCATTCTCTCGCGTGCACTGAGCTCTCACCTCAAGCAGAAATTCAGCGTACGTAGTATACCACGTTGGCTTTTTCCCTGAATTCAGGGGCGCGGAAGTAGTGTTCCGATTTGCCGACCGGCTCTTACCGGCCCAACACATCTTTTGGGAGGCAAGCTCTCACCAACTGGGGATTCCCCATTGCTTTAAGGCGAAGCGCAAGGCGCTCGGCGTAGCAGTACTTGCAACCCGGGCTGACTTTCGTGCAGGCCGTAACCGGGTTCCAAGTAGCGTCAGTCCACTCGATGCCGGTGCTGTCTGCCATCGCCGCGCGTCCCGCCAGGAGAATACAACAGCCACCTGCTCGAACTCCAACGAATTAGAATAGATATCTTCCGGACCTCGATATAGTGCGAGTTCAAATGACGAGCATGACTAGGCCCGAGGAAGGCGGAGGCCTGAGGCGTACGCCGCTGTACGTTGATGACCTCCGCCGATTCAGAACGACGTCAGGCGAAGTGAGTTGGACCCGCGCCGAGCGAGTCGGCGAGCAGGGCGGCGGCGCCGATGGCGCCGGCCCAATCGCCGAGCTGAGGCGGGACGACTTGAACGGTCTGTCGCGACATCAGCGTGGAGTTGGCTTGAATCGATTGCTTTACCTCGTCGATGAGTGCGGGAACGTTCTCAACAACGCCGCCACCGAGGATGAGGCGCTCAGGGTTCAGAAGCGTCACGTAGTTTGCGAGGGCGACGCCGAGCCACTTGACCGCGTCGGTCCAGAGCTGCTGAGCAAACCGATCGCCGTGGGCCGCGGCCTTGGCAACCTGAGCCGCAGTCACTCTCGAAGGATCGCCGCCGGTCCACTCTGAGAGGATCGTCGCCTCTCCGCTGGCCACTGCTGAAGAGAGGTGGCGAATAAACGCGCTCCCCGACGCGTAGACCTCGAGACAGCCGCGATGCCCCGCCACGCACGCGGGACCGTCGGGGTCCAGAATCGTGTGGCCGATCTCCCCTGCCACGTTGGACGCTCCGCGCCAGAGCCGTCCGTCAAGCACAGCTCCTGACCCAACTCCTGTTCCCACAAAGACAGCGATCAGACTTCGAGCGCCTCGCCCTGCCCCGTGTTTGAACTCGCCCCACGCCGCTGCCCTCACGTCGTTTTCCACCCAGACCGGGAGGCCAAAACTGTCAGCGATCTCTGATCGGAGCGGAACGTTCTGCCAGCGGAGATTCGGGGCGTAGATCACCGCCTGGCTTTCAGGATGGATCTGACCGGCCGCCGCAATCCCGATTCCCGCGATGGGCCCCGCCTGCTCCATCAGCTCGTGGATCACCACCTTGACCCGTTCCAGCACATGCGCGACTCCGCTGGATGCTTCGGTCAGAACGGTCTTCTCGGCAGCGCGCGCGCTGTCCCCGCTGATCAGCACTCCGCGGATCTTGGTCCCGCCGAGATCGACCCCAACAACTGAAGATTTGGACATCACAGCTTACCAGCTCCCCGAGGCCCCTCCACCCCCGCTTGCCCCGCCGCCGAATCCACCGAACCCACCGCCAAACCCTCCACCAAATCCGCCGCCGCCCCAAGAAGGTCCGACTGGAAACCAGAAGCCCTGGTTTCGGTAGCCACGCCGTGGACGGTGCGCCCGCTGAAGCCCAATCAAGAAGAAGAGTCCGACTGGGATGATTAAGAATAGGATTTCGAGCGGTATTTTCTGACTGCTCCGCCTGGCGGCGCCCTTACGGGGCGGCTCAGCCGTGAGGGTGACCCCCTGGGCGGTCGCAATGATCTGGGCGACCTGGAAGGCGCCGGCGTAGAGTCCTTCTCCAAACTCTCCCCGGCGAAAGTGAGGGGTCATCTCTTCGCGAATGATGGCACCGGCCCGGCCGTCAGGCAAGATCGGCTCAAGGCCGTACCCCACCTCGATCCTGACTTTGCGCTCGGTCATCGTGAGCAGAATGAGGACCCCATTGTCCTTCTGGCGCTTCCCGATCCCCCACTGGCGAAACAGCTCGTTCGCGTACTGTTCAATGTCGAGCGGCTCAATCGTTTGGAGCGTGACCACCGCGACCTCAGCGCCTGTTTGACGCTCTAACTGAGCGAGCAGCCCTTCGAGCTGCTGCCGCATCGAGGGCTGAATCACATTGGCCAGGTCCGTCACCATTCCAGCGGGAGCCGGAAACGTCTGGGTGTGGCCGCTCCCTCCTGAGAGGAGCAAGGCCACAATCGCGAAAAATAACAGCTTCGAGGCACTCAACGCTAAGTTTAGTGCCGGTTTCAACGACCTAAAGTATTGCAGCATGTTGGTGGCCGTGGCGAGAAGCGAGCCAATTCGGGGTCCGGGGCCAGGGGTCCGGGGTTCGCATTTCTAACTTCGAGCCCCGAACCTCGGTCCCCGACACGGAACGAAGGGATGCGAAGCTTATCGGCACGGCGCTAGGCGGGGTGGAGCTGATCAACCACCTCAGCCAGGCGGCCGAGCGTCTCGTGAAGTTGGTCAAAGAGCGCTTCGAGTTGGGCGGGGACCAGTTGGCTGGTCCCCTGTTTCAAAGCATAGAGAGTCCTGAAGGCTTCGACAGAGATGCCGAATGAACCTTCGACGAGAGTAAAGAGTTCGGGAGTGCTGGAGGGAAGGGATCGCCCGCTGAACCAGACCAGCCCGCGAAGAACCGGACGGAGCGCTCTGAACGCTCGGATCAGCAGCGATTCGAGCGCTTGCGCGTCCGAGCCGTGTTCGATGAAGCCTTCCCGAAGGGTGATGAGCTTTCCCATCAGCTCGCGCTCGCACTGCTGGCGCACCGCAGCGGGGGGGAACACGAGGTCAGTCAGGGGATTCTCGCCATAGAGGCAGTGATGGTGCGCTTTCATCTCCAGGAGCTCGAGCGGATAGACATCGAGGGAGGAGCGGATCTGTTGCGGGGTCAGCAGAAGGGGGGTCACAACCCCGAGCGCGCGCCAGCGAGGAGCGTGCAAGGCCGCCTGGTGGAGTTCAGCAAGACCGACCTCAGCCAGCACAACCAGAAGGGTCACGGCTGAGCGACGGTGCACATACTCCTGAGTGGCGCCGCTCCCGTAGAGGCAAACCGATCGCAACGTTGATCCGTAACTGGCGATGAGATCGTTGAGGAGTGTGTTGAGCGGGGCGCGAAGCGCCGGGGGAAGCTCGTCCAGGGAGGACGGCCCGGACATGGGCAGATGTACGGTTAGGCCTTCTTCTCCTCGTCCTTCTTGGCCGCCTCGTCCTTTACGTCAGCCACGCCCTTTTTGAACTCCTTGAGGCTCGATCCCAACGAGCGGGCAAGGTCCGGCAGTCGGTTCGCCCCGAAGAGGATCAGGACGATCACCATGATAATCAATAGCTCTTGATAGCCTAGCCCGAACATTTCGTTCTCCCCCTTTCGCACCGCGAACAGTGCTCATACCTTACGTCTCAGCCGCTCCAGTGTCAAATGATCCTCGGGGTTCGGGATTCGGGGCTGGAGATGCGGACCCCGGACCCCGATCCCCGAACCCCGCTTTATCTCAAGACGCGTTTGTCGCCCACCCGGCGTGTGATTCCCTGGCTGTCGAAGTGTTCCATGAGTGGGATGGCGTACTTTCGCGTCACGCCCAGGAGGTCTTTCATGTCCCCGGGAGTGATCTCACCCTTCGCCCTGAGAAACTCAACCAGACGCTCCTGCGCCTCGCGGAGCACCTCCGCATGGAAGAAGAGCGACGCCTTGATTCTGATCAGCCGTTTCTCCTCGATCATTAGCTGGAAGAGCTCGTTGTCTTCAGCGCCCGAGAGCCCGCGTTTGGCCAGCGCCTCTTCCGGGCTTGGCGGCGCGGCCCCGGCGACGCGGAAGTCAGCCTCAAGCTCGCCGATCAGCCGCTCCTGCTCCGGGGAGAGCTTGATCTGGTAGCTGGCCAGCCTCACCTTGTCACGCTCAGCCTTGAGGAGTCCGTCGCGCTCTAATGCGTCAAGCAGATATGAAAAGATCCGCTCCTCGGCGTGACCAGCTCTTCCCCTGAGCTCTTCTCGTCCGATCCCCCGCTTGAGAGGGTACTGGGCGTGGTAGGCCTCGAGGAGAGCGAGCGTCTCCTGTTTGAACCGCTCACTGGCTTCGCGATGAACGAACCAGTCTCGATCAACCGCCACAATCCGCTTCGATTGAAGCAGAGCTTCTAAGATTTGCTTCAGTCGCTCAGGGCCGAAGGGTGTTCGGGCCCTGAGATCGGAGGCTTTCACGCCACGACGGCTTTCTTGAAAGATCTGCTCTTCCACGATCTCTTCGGGAGCGCCGTGCTCCAAGAGCCGGAGGTGAGCCAGGAGCTGAGGAGCTTTTCGCTTGAAGCGAGGCGGCGCGACGTCAAGGAGCGTCCCGCCTCCAATCGTGATCATCGGAGAATACGAGCGGATCACGTAACGGTCCCCAGGGAGCGCCACCAGCGGCGCCTCGAGCCTGAGCCGCGCGTACGCCATGCCTCCGGGATCGAGCTGCGGTCGATCCACGAGAAGGACGCGAGCCATGATCTCGCTTGTGCCGATGTGGACGCGGACTCGGTCGCGGCTCTTGATCGGGCGCGGAGCGTCTTTGAGAAGCTCAAGGGTCGCGTCAACCAGATGGGACGGGTGAAGGGCTCCAGGGGTTGAAAGCACGTCGCCTCGAACGACCGCGGACCGTTCAACGCCCTGGAGGTTCACAGCGGTTCGCTGACCTGCCACCGCGCGCTCAACCGGACGATTGTGGCACTGAAGTCCCCGAACCTTGCTCTCCAGGCGTCGCGGAAAGATTTCGACCCGATCATCCAAGCTGAGCTGGCCTCGGGTCAGCGTTCCGGTGACTACTGTTCCAAACCCCTTGATGGTGAAGACCCGGTCGATTGCCAGCCGGGGGATCGCATCGGTTGACTTTGAGGGCACGCGCCGGGCGAGATCGGCGAGCGTCCGGCGAAGCGCGTCGAGTCCTTCACCGGTCTTCGCCGAGACCGCAAGGATCGGCGCTCCATCGAGAAAGCTTCCACGGAGGAGGGTGGCCACATCGTCCTTCACCAGCTCCAGCCACTCGGGCTCCACGAGGTCTGCCTTGGTCAGGACCACGACGCCTGACGCGACTTGAAGGAGCTGGCAGATCGCGAGGTGCTCGCGGGTCTGGGGCATCACCCCCTCGTCAGCAGCGATCACCAGCATCACGAGGTCGATTCCGCCCACCCCGGCGAGCATGTTCTTTACGAACCGCTCGTGACCGGGGACATCGACGATCTCGATGGTGAGGTCTTCCGGTTCTTCCAGGTAGGCAAAGCCGAGGTCGATGGTGATCCCGCGCGCTTTCTCCTCGGGAAGCCGGTCTGTATCGGTCCCCGTGAGCGCCTTGACCAGGGCAGTCTTGCCGTGGTCGATGTGACCGGCGGTGCCGAATACCACGTGTTTTTTCTCGGAGGGGGCCTCGACGGCCCCCTTCCGAACCTCCCCCAGGGATTGCGCCGGCAAAGCCGGCGCTCGAACCTGGTCGTCTGAGGGGGCC
>Ga0209342_10009010_pt1 | contig 10003 bp, 9 predicted proteins | sample RifCSP16_2_FD_184023 | JGI IMG/M metagenome (GOLD analysis project Ga0209342, IMG submission 184023) | Soil microbial communities from Rifle, Colorado - Rifle CSP2_sed 16_2 (SPAdes) (version 2) | ecosystem: Environmental > Terrestrial > Deep subsurface > Rock core/Sediment | place: Rifle...
CGAGAATGGCGGCAGAGGTCGCCGAGCGCTTGTATCCGGTGTGGCGATCCTTCGCGCACGCCATCCTGGCCAGATGCCGACTTGCGGCTTCGGACCTTGAGGGGGCTCGCCAAACGATTAATGAGGCGATTGCGGATCTCCGACCCGGAGATCCGCTGGCGGCGATCTCCAGCGTCTTGGTTCGCCTGATTGAGGCTCAAGTGGCCCTGGCCTCCGGGGATTACACTAGAGTCATGACAGCCTGTGATTCGCTCCGGCGATTCCGCGAAGGAGGCGTAAAGAGCTACCTGACCGATGAGCTTCTCCTGCGCGGCCTGGCATCTTCAGCGATGGGCGACGACAAGACTGCCCGGGTTCATCTTGAGGCGGCGGTTGCCGAAGGCCAAGCAGTCGGGTGCCGGCGGTCTCTGTGGAAAGCCTTGCTTGCGTGGAGCGAGTTGGAAGCGAAGCGCGGCGACGCGCATCGGGCCGAGGAGCTCCGCGCCCAGGCTGTGGAGCAGGTGAACTTCATCGCCGACCATCTTGAGATAGAAGAACTGAAACGATCGTTCCTCACCCAGACTTTGGTCCGGAAGGCCATGGACCGAGCATGAACTCGAGGTGGGACCGCCCACAGCCAGCTGAGCCTCCACCTGAGCCCGGCGCAGCCGGGATGGGTGTCGGGGAGCGCCTCAGGCTGGGAATGAGGGCCGCTCAGATGTCTGACCCATGCTAGATACTGTAAAGGGATTCCTGCATAACCTTTCGCTTTTCGGCGAGCTCAGCGACTCCGACCTGGACAAGCTGATCGACATGGCGGAAGAGGTCGTCCTCGAGCAAGACGACGTGCTGATGGAAGAAGGCGACCCCGGCGACGCGATGTACGTCGTGCTGGATGGCAACTTCGAGATCAGCAAGCGCTCGGGCAACCAGGACGTCGTCCTGGCGATGCGCGGCACAGGCGAAGTCCTGGGGGAGATGGCGCTGATCGAAGACCTACCTCGCTCGGCGACGGTCAAGGCGGCTCGGAAGAGTACGATCCTCAAGATCACCAAAGCGGTCTTCCAGACGCTCATCGGTTCCAGCTCATCCGCAGCGTTATCCATCTTGCACACCATGAGCGCTCGCGTGCGAAACACCGAGTCAATGCTCCGCCAGAACGAGAAGATGGCATCTCTGGGAACGCTGGCGGCGGGGCTGGCCCACGAGCTGAACAATCCGGCGGCCGCGGCCCGGCGGGCGGTGGATCAGCTCAAAGGCTGCCTCGCCGCCTGGCAGCGCGCCCGGACCGAGCTGTCTGTCCAGAACCTCAATCGCGAGCAACTGGATTTGATCGCCGGCCTGAGTGAAAGGATCGCCTCGCCGTTGCCGGCCGTGCGCGAAGACGATCCGTTAGAGCGCAGCGATCGTGAAGCGGAATTGCAGACGTGGCTGGAAGAGATAGGCGTGGAGGAGGCCTGGGATCTGGCGCCGAATCTGCTTTCGCGCGGATGGGGCCTGGATGACCTTGGCGAGCTTGCCCAGCACTTTCTCCCTTCCCAGGTCCCCGTCGTCATCCGCTGGCTCTCGATCGGATCCACGGTAAATGGCCTCCTTGGGGACGCGAGTGTGAGCCTGGAGCGAATCTCCGGGATCGTTCGGGCGGTCAAGGACTACTCCTACCTGGATCAGGCGCCCATTCAAGACGTCAACGTGCATGAGGGGCTTGAGAACACACTGGTGATCCTGGCACACAAGGCCAAAAGCGGCGTGCGAATCCGGCGCGAGTTCGCTGGGGATCTTCCCAAGATCGAAGCATACGCCAGCGAGCTGAATCAGGTCTGGACCAACATCATCGACAACGCTATCGACGCCATGAACGGTGAGGGCGAAATCCGTCTCAAGACTTCACGCCATGACGACGAGATCCTGGTCGAGATTTGCGACACAGGCCCAGGCATGCCTCCCGAGGTTCAGCGCCGGATCTTTGAGCCTTTCTTCACCACGAAACCCCCCGGGGTTGGCACCGGTCTGGGGCTGCACATCTCATACAACATCGTCGCCCAGCGACACGGCGGTCGAATCGATGTTGACTCTAGTCCGGACGGAACCTGCTTTAAGGTGTTCCTGCCGGTGCAGCTAGGTCGGGGCTAACCAATGGACAGCGAGTTGCGCGATATCCTTAAGGACGCCCGAAAGATCGCCGTCGTTGGGCTTTCGTCCAGTCCGGGAAAGGCGAGTTACAGGGTCGCCGCGTATCTCAAACACGCAGGCTATCGTTTGATCCCGGTGAATCCGCACAGCGACGAGATCCTCGGCGAAAAAAGCTACCCGGACCTCGAGGCGATTGAGGAAGCGATCGATGTCGTGCAGGTCTTTCGCCCCTCGGGACAGGTTATCCCGATCGTCGAACAGGCGATCCGGATTGAAGCCAAAGTGGTCTGGATGCAGTTGGGCATTGTCAACGAAGCTGCGGCGGAGATCGCCCGGGCGGCCGATGTCAAGGTAGTGATGGATCGGTGTATGAAAGTCGAGCACCGGCGCTTGATAGCGGGTCTGGGATACTGAGCGGGGCGACAGCGAGGTCCGCCTGAATGCGGATTGCCATCAGCGGCTGGTCACTCACCGAAACGCATTTCCGGCCGCAATCCCTGCATCTCCTTGATCTATTTGCCATATGGCGCTCAACCGGGGATGAGTTGATCCTCATCCACCCCCCCGACGTCTCAGTCGATCTTCCCGGCTACGTCCACTCCTTGCGCCTCAGGACAGGGCGCGGCCTGTGGAGTCGGCTGATCTCCGAAGGTTGGGTAGTCCCGAGACAGGCAGCCGAGGCCGGTGCCGAGGCGCTGTTCATCCCCGAGCCCATGTCTCCCCTCGTCTCTCCTGTGCCAGTCGTGGCTGTGCTCACGGCCCGGGATCTGAGACCAACTTCATTCCCCGAGAGAATCCAACGGGCGATCGGCAGGGCAGGACTGGCAGGCGCCGCCGGCCTCTTGAGATCTGACGATCTGCCGCCGTGTGCTCGGGCGCTGCCTTCGCTCCGGACCATGCCTGCGTTCGTCGGACCGGGGTTCACCCCTGGACCAGCAAAGATCGACGGTGACCATCTGCGCGGGCTCGGATTGGCCTCCGGGTATTGCCTGGCGTTCGGGGGCTCGGAGGATGAACTGCGGATCTTGTTGGCCGCGTGGTCGTGGGTGAGCGGTTCCCTCGGGGCCGATTATCCGCTGGTGATCATCGGCGGAGGCGAATCCTCGGCCGACAATGTGCACACATTGGCTGTTGCTGCAAGGGTGGAAGAATCAATCCGATGGATCGAGCGCATCTCCTTCGAGAGCCTGGCCCCGCTTTACCGAGGCGCAAATGCGTTCCTACATGCGGGTCCGACGCCGACCGGACAGGAGCTTCGTTGGGCGCTCGCATGCGGTGTCCCGATCGCAAGTGCGGAGACACCTGTGACGGTGGCCGTTGTTGGAGATGCCGGGTATCTGGTGTCTCCTTTCGACACCCGCGCACTCGGCGCGGCGTGTCTGACCCTCATCGTTGAATCGGATGTCGCCGAGAAGCTCAAGAGACGGGGGTTGATGAGGGCGAGCTCATATCATGAACCGTCTACCTGGCAGGCATGGGCCGACGTATTCCGATCGATCCTGCAGACCGGGCGTAGTCGGCCGTGAGCATGATGTGCCGTTTGGGGTCCGCTCGCCCATCACTCGTATTTGAGCTGTCGGTGGCATGGACGGGAGGGCCGACCCGCGGTTCTCCTGAGGTCCTCCTCCGAACGCGGAAGGATGGATACCGTGTTCGCCGCTTCGATGAGGCTACGCTGCCTGAATCTGCCTGAGGTGTGGCATGAATAGATCGGACGGATCAATCCTGGTTGTCGGAGGTGGGATCTTTGGCTTGACTGTGGCGATCGAACTCCGCCGTCGGGGGCGAAATGTCAGCCTCATCGATCCTGGCCCGCTGCCTCATCCGCTGGCCTCGTCGACCGACATCAGCAAGATGATCCGCATGGACTACGGTTCGGATGAACTCTATACGGCGATGATGGAAGAGGCCTTTGTCGGGTGGCGCGCATGGAATGATGAGTGGGGAGAGCCCTTGTATCACGAGTCGGGCTTCCTTATCCTGGCCGGGGGACCGATGCAGTCGGGTGGGTTTGAGTATGAGAGCTTCGTCCTTCTGCAAGCCAGAGGCCATCCCGTTCAGAGGATCGACTCGGATCAGATCCGGAGACGATTCCCGGAGTGGGTCGCCAAGACTTATCCCGACGGCTACTTCAACCCGGTGGGTGGGTACGCCGAGAGCGGCAAAGTCGTGGGGAAACTGGTCGGGCAGGCTCGTCGGTCCGGGGTCACCGTTGCCGAAGGCGTCGGGCTGCGCAGGTTATTGACGCGCGGTGGTCGAGTGATCGGGATCGAGTCGACGGATGAGGTCCTGCGCGAGGCCGATATCGTCGTGGTCGCCGCCGGAGCATGGACGCCGACTCTGCTGCCCCACATGCAGGGCGTGATGCAACCTGTAGGTCAGCCGGTACTTCATTTCCGCGTCGATACGCCTGAGTATTTTCGTCCGCCACGGTTTCCGCCATGGGCCGCCGATATCTCCCGCACGGGATGGTACGGTTTCCCCGCCATGCCGGACGGGACGCTCAAGATCGCCAATCACGGCCCCGGTCGAAATGTACAGCCCGATGATCCGCGTGCGGTTCCGCCCGACGAGGAAAACCACTTCCGAGGTTTCTTGCGATCGGCATTGCCGGCCCTGGCCGAGGCCCCGCTGATCGGCAGTCGCCTGTGCCTCTACTGCGATACGTGGGACGGCAATTTCTGGATCGACCATGATCCCGATCGCCCCGGACTGGTTGTCGCTGCCGGAGGCAGCGGTCATGCGTTCAAGTTCGCCCCGATACTGGGCCGTCTGATCGCCGATGTCGTCGAACGGGCGCCCAATCCATACGCCTCGCGTTTTGCCTGGCGAGCGCGGGCCGAACGACGGACGGAAGACGCGCGCTTTGCCGGGTAGCCGAAGACATGGGCAACAAAGGCGTCTTCGAGGACGGTTGGCCGTCCCTCACATGGCCAACTCGAGGATCTCCTGCATCTCTTCTCGGGAGAGCCGGATCGGGTTGCCTCGCATGCTGCTCGAACGCGCCGCGGCCGCGATCAAATCCGGGAACTCATCGGCCTCGAGGCCATAGGTCCTCAGCCCGGGGATCTTCAACTCATCGCACGCTCGGATGATCCACTCGACACCGTCCGATGCAGTGGCAGTCTCGCGGCCGGTGAGCAATACAGCAATCTCCGAGTAACGCTGAATCACCTCGGACCCCGATCCGCGTGCTTCAAGTGCCCGTAGATTGATATGCATGGTGTGCGGCAATAGGCAAGCGCACACGGCGCCGTGTGGCGCGGCATAGCGGCCACCGATCGGCCCGGCAAAGCCGTGCGCTGCCCCCAGACCGGCGTTGGCGAGCGCCAAACCGCTCAACAGGCTGGCGAGTGCCATGTCTTCCCTCGATCGAGCATCGCCGTGTCGGTAGGCCACGAGAAGAGATGAGCCCACCCGCCGCAAGCCTTCGCGGCAGAAGCCATCCGTGATCGCATTCCATCGCTGGGTGGTGAAGGCCTCGATCAATTGAGTCAGCGCATCGAGCCCGCTGGCGGCGGTGATCGCCGGGGGCATGCTGGATGAGAGTGCGGGGTCTACTAGAGCCAGGCGCGGCAGCAAGTAATTGCTTCGCAGGCTGACTTTGATTCGATCCGGCGGGGAAGATAAGACTGCGTTGCGAGTGACCTCGGCCCCGGTCCCGGCAGTCGTAGGCACGGCAATGACCGGCAGCCCAGGGTTGGCCAAAGCGCGTCCGCTTCCTATGACTTCCAGGTAATCGAGAGGATCACCGGGGTTCGCCGCCATGACGGCGATCGCCTTGCCGGCATCGATGGGGCTGCCGCCACCACAAGCGATGACGACGTCCGGATCCGACCGGCGCGCACGCGCTGAGCCTTCCCGGACGAGATCGATCGTCGGCTCAGTCGGGACGCGAAATATCTCTTTTCCGATCCCCTCGGACGCGAGCAGATCCTCGATCTGGCTTGCACGCCCCGCGTCCGCGCCGGTGACGATGAACACCTTTCGGCCGAATTCGGCAGCTCTTTGGCCGACTTCCTGGATGCTGCCCGAGCCGAAGATAATTCGAGCGGCCGTGGTGAAAGTGAAAGCCACGTTCCTACCCCCAGCCCGGGTCCTCGGGGTAGACATTCCGGTACGTTTCCCGGGTTCGGGGTTCGGCGAGCATGTCAGCTACTGCCTCGACCCATGTCGCGTAATGCGCCGTCGCTTTATGCCGGTCGACATCCTGCTCGGTCCGATAGACTTCGACCAGGGTGAACTGGGTCGGCTCATCCTTGTTCTGGATGACGTCGAATCGAGTGATCCCTGGTTCGAGGACGCTCTTCCGGGCATTCGCCAGCGTGGCGTGTGTGAATCCATCGAGAGCCTCGGGTTTGACCCGAACGTGTACGTGGACAATGTGCATGCGCGCCTCCCGGAAAGGATCGATCCGATCGTCACTCGCCGACGAGCGGAATGGCTCTGATCAAACCCTGGTCAAGCCCGCCCAACCTGTCGGGGCCGAGCCGGTCAAGCGCGGCCTGGAGTGATTGAAGGTTGGCCTTGAGGCTCTCAACATCCACGCCCCGACAGCGAGCCGGGAGTGGGTCGAGCCATTGGTGAAGACGAAGCAAGAGCTTGACAGCGCCCCTGTAGTTGCCGCGCTCAAGGTGGAGATAGACCACGGCCACCTGCAGAAGTGATCGATACAGGTAGCCCGAGGGTCCGGGTTCGGCCATCCACGCTTTTTCAAGCGCTTCGTGCGCCTCGAAGAAGTCTCCCGCCTGAAGGTGGTTGAGCCCCTCATCCGCCAGCTGCGAGCGCCCATCCTGGCAGGACTTGGCGATCGCCTCCTGATTGGGGACGACGACCCAATCGCGCAAGACCTCGGCAAGCGTCGCCTGCAGGGCGCCCCGCGTAAGCACCAAATCCGCACCCGCCGCGCGGGCTCGGTCAAGGATCGCACTCTCAACATGGGGGCCAAAAGCAACGATCGGCAATCGGCGCGTGGCTGCGGAGGTCTTGAGAACCTGGATCCAGCGTTCCCAGGGAACGGCCTGGCTTGTCAGATCGAAGAGGAGTAGGGCTGGCCTGGTCTCAGCCAGGTGTCGAACCAGCACTGCATCGGGGCCCTCGAGGGGTTCCGTCAACGGGACGGATCTTCCAATTGGGACCCCCTCGGCACCGATTCCCTCCGGTCGTTCGATGAAATGCATGCGGTAACCCAGTCCCCGGGCGGCGTCCTCGAGCCTGGGAACGAGGAAGAGGTCGTCGCAAAACGCGAGGATGAGGGGAGATGTGCTCGGTGCCTCAATGTCCATCAGGGCTCCGCATGAATATGACCCGGTTGAATCCCCGGCCACCGGGATTCTACCAGCGCACCGGAAGCTGCATCGTGGAGAAGATAGGGCGATGCGAGAGTTGTATTGTGATTCTGTATCAGAGGAAGAGCTGGTCGATCGCCAGCCCGAGCTGACGCAAGGTTGAAACCTGGAACACGTTGTCGACAAGTGGGGCGTAGGCGAGCATGTCGCTGTCTTCGGTCCCCCAGGCGCTGGGGTGTTCCGGGTTTAACCAGACGGCCTTTCGCGCCCGACGTGTCAAGTCCTGCAGCAAATCGGTCCGAGGGTTGTTGAAGTTGTTCCTTCCGTCGCCGCAGACGATGAGCGTAGTCCGGCTATCGACCGAGTCCAAATGGTCATTTGTGAGCTGCGAAAGACTGAAGCCCAGGTCGGTGTTGTAGTGGCCAGGAGGCAGCCGATAGAGGACGGAGGGGATTGCGATCTCCGGCCTGCTCGTCTCGAAATCTTGACTGATGTCTTCGAGATGGTCGATGAATGCGAAAGAGCGCGTGCGCGATACCTGATCCTGGATCTGATACAGAAAAAGGAGCAGGAAGTACACGATTGGTCGCATCGAGGTCGAGACGTCGCAGATAACCGTGAACTTGGGCTTGCGCCGCCGGACCTTGTGGATCAGCTCAAATGGGACACCGCCGTATCGAACACTCGACCGGAGTGTCGCCTTTGCGTCCAGCGTGCGGCCTTCCCCGCGTTTGTGGCGCAAGGCCGCCCGGGTGCGCAGTCGGGCGGCCATCCGGGTGACCTGCTGCCGCAGTTCATCCATCTCCGCGGCCTCCAGCGTCTGAAACGGGCGGTCGATCACCTCTGCCTCGGTAGAGCGCTGCGTGTGGGGACGGGCCAGCCTCTCGGCAAGCCGGGCTCCGACTTGATGCTGCACCTGCCGTGAGAGTGACTCGATGTTGGCCTCCAGAAGATCGCGCAGGTCGTCTCTCGCCTGCGTCGCCATCCCGATCAACGCCAGCTGTTGGAGCAGGGCTTCGATTTGTTCCTGCAGGTCGCCCAATCCGAGTTGTTCCAGCGTCCTGCGCGTCAGCCAACCCTCGTCGCGCATGCTGCGCGCGGCGCGCGCACCGGCCCGGCGCATCGCCTTGTCGATCTCCGCTGTCGAAGGTCGTTGGCCGTCGAGCATTCGCTGCAGCAGGTCGCTCAGCATTCCGGCGAGCATCTGCAGCGCCTGGCGGAGTTGCTCCAAGTCCTCCGGGGCAAGTGCTTGATCGGCGCCGAGGGGAGGCGGGCCTGCGGTTCCGAAGTACTTCGGAAATAGCTCATCGAACGTGCGGTGGTCGGAGCGTTCCTTGACGAGAGTTGTCCGCAGCGCGGCCTTGAAAGCCTCTCGCTCGGAAACGCCCAGGCGGGAGACTGCCTGAAACGCATCCTGGCTTTCTGCCAGTGAGACACGGACGCCGGACGCCCGAAGTCCGGCGATGAACTGAACGATGCGCTCATCCATGTCAGGCTACGGCCCCATCTCCATAGCTATCCGAGCCCGGGGTGGCCCGGCTGATCGGTGCAGGTTGGCTGAGGCCGACCCCGATGAGGCAACAACCAGGGAGCAGGCGTCAGCCTGCGACGTCGGAGACATGGCCGTCAAAGGTCTTCGGGAACGTGGAGCTCACGCTCTCGATTGCGGCGCTGAAGGACCACTCGAGCGCGTTGGACATCGCGCTCATGCTTGAGCAAGACGGTCAGAGTCGCCTCCAGTGTCCGCGGGTCGATCGACTGGGCGTTCAAGAGGACGAGCGCCCGCGCCCAATCCAGGGTCTCGCTCACGCCGGGGCTCTTACGCAAGTCCAACTGGCGGAGCTGGTGAACGACCTCGATAGCCTGCCGTGCCAGCTTCTCGCTCAAGTCCGGAACGCGCAAACGAACGATCTCCAACTCGGCCTGCAGATTGGGGAAGTCGATGAAAAGGTACAGACAGCGTCGCTTGAGAGCTTCCGACAGCTCACGAGTGTTGTTGCTAGTCAGAACGACATGAGGTTGGTGGCGCGCCTTGAGCGTGCCGAGCTCCGGCACACTCACCTGGAAGTCGCTCAAGACTTCCAGCAAGAAGGCTTCGAATTCGGCATCCGCACGGTCGATCTCATCAATCAAGAGCAGGCTTGGTTCTTCGGAAAGGATCGCTTTCAGCAAAGGCCGGGCAAGCAGAAACCGCTTCGAGAAGAATACATCCTCCTCCGCGGCAAGTTTGTCTGCCGCTTCGGCGAGGGTGTTGGCCTCTTCGAGCAGGGTGCTCAGCTTCTCCCTCAGGAGCTGGGTATAGAGCATCTGCTTGGCGTATTCCCATTCGTATAGGGCTTTGGATTCGTCCAGTCCTTCGTAGCACTGCAGCCGGATTAGAGTCCTGCCCGAGGCCAGCGCCCAGGCCTTGGCCAATTCGGTCTTGCCGACGCCGGCCGGCCCTTCGGCCAGAACCGGTTTCCGGAGTTCCTGCGCCAGGTATAGAACGGTGGCGATCTCCTCGCCGGCGATGTACTGCTGATTGCGCAACCCGTTTCGAATATCTGCCGGGGAGTCCACGCTTCATTCTCCTTGTGGTCCGACCGCCTGGAGAATGAAGCGTG
>Ga0209342_10009012_pt1 | contig 10002 bp, 9 predicted proteins | sample RifCSP16_2_FD_184023 | JGI IMG/M metagenome (GOLD analysis project Ga0209342, IMG submission 184023) | Soil microbial communities from Rifle, Colorado - Rifle CSP2_sed 16_2 (SPAdes) (version 2) | ecosystem: Environmental > Terrestrial > Deep subsurface > Rock core/Sediment | place: Rifle...
GATCATGCGCAATCTCTACCCGAGGTACAAAGGCCGCGCCGAGTTCATCCACGTCGAGTTCTACGAGCGCCCCGGCGACCCCAACAGCCCGCCCGTGGCGGCGGTGCGCGAGTGGAGCCTGCGCACCGAGCCTTGGTTCTTCGTCATCGACGCCAAGGGGGTCGTGTCGGCCAAGTTCGAGGGGCCGACGAGCCTCCAGGAGCTGGACGAGGCGCTCGGCGAAGTAACAAGCAACAAGTAACAAGCAACAAGGGAGTAGCGTGGACGCGCTCTTCGTTGCCTTCCTGGCGCTTCTCGGCGTCGTGCTTGCAGCGGTCGCTGCCTGGCTCGCCTGGCGTAGCGCTGACGAGGGCTCGCGGCGCCTGGTCAAGCGCGTGGCGCGGCTGCGCTGGCGCGCCAAGCTGCGCCTTGCCCTCGCCCTCGCCCGCGACAGGCGCATACCGCTCGTTCTGCGCGCGCTGCCGCCCGCCCTAATCCTCTACCTGGCGATGCCGCTGGACGTCGTGCCGGACTTCATCCCCGTCCTCGGCCAGCTGGACGACCTGCTCATCGTCGGCGCCGGCGTGGCGCTCCTCCTGCGCCTCACACCACGTGAGGTCCTCGAAGAACACGTCAGGGCTCTCGAAGACGGGTAGGGGCGCGTTTTCGTGGACAGGACGGATGGTGTGCGGCAGCCTTCTGCTGTCGCGCTAGCGACTACTTAACGACGAACGTGCCCGTCATCGTGTCCGGGTGGACGTCGCAGCGGAAGAAGAAGCTGCCGGGCGCCGGCGTCGTGAACTCGTACTCGATCACCTTCGGCCCCGTGATGATCTCGCCGACGAAGATCTTCGAGCGGGCGGTACGGTTCGTGTAGAACGCCACGTTGTGGAGGACGCCGGCGTCGCGGTTGTCGAAGCGGACCGTGATCTCCGTCCGCGCCGGCGCCTCCAGCGTCTTCTTGTCGAAGAGGAGGTTCTGGGCGGCGATGGCCAGCACGCCGGGCGCTCCCGGCTCCACCGTCTCCGACGGCGGCGCTGTCGGCCCCGCTGTCGGGAAGATCTCCTTTGCGGAGTCGCTGCCGTGGTAGGAGCCGATGATGACGCCAGCGAAGACCAGCGCCAGCGGGATGAGCGAGAAGACGAATATCTGCCAGCTCTTGAACAACCCCTAACGCTCCCCTGTCATCTCCGGCCACGGCTCTGTCATTGCGAGGGCGCCGCAGGCGACCGTGGCAATCTTGGACATGGCAGTCGCGTGCCCAACGAGTGTCAACGATTGCTTCGTCGCGAAGCCTGTCCTGAGCATTGTCGAAGGGCCTGTCCTGAGCATTGTCGAAGGGCCTGTCCTGAGCATTGTCGAAGGGCCTGTCCTGAGCATTGTCGAAGGGCTCCTCGCAAAGACATCCATGTTCCGCTCGCCGCTCAGTGCGCCGGCGCCTGGCCCGGCCGGCGCGCCATGCGCTCGTCCCAGGCCGGCCGCTCGCTGTGGATCTCCGGCAGCTCGTCGAAGTTGTGCTCCGGCGGCGGCGAGGACGTCATCCACTCCAGCGTGTTCCCCTCCCAGGGGTCGTCGCCCGCCGTCTTGGGCGCCGTCAGCAGCGCCTTGAAGAAGTTGGCGATGAAGAACAGCATCGAGACGGCGATCGTGAAGGCGCCGATGGTCGAGATGAGGTTCCACTCATCCCAGCCCTGGCCGGGCTGGTAGTCGGCGATGCGCCGCGGCATGCCTTTGAGGCCGAGGATGTGCATCGGCATGAAGGCCAGGTTCATGCCGATGAGCATCAGCCAGAAGTGGACCTTGCCCAGCGTCTCGCCAAGGAACTTGCCGGTCATCTTCGGGAACCAGTAGTAGATGCCGGCAAAGATGCCGAAGACGGAGCCGCCGAAGAGCACGTAGTGGATATGGCTTATCACCCAGTAGGTGTCGTTGAGGACGTAGTCCACGGGGACGATGGCGTTGAAGACGCCGTCCACGCCGCCGATGAGGAACATGAACAGGAAGCCGATGGCGAAGAGCATGGGTGTGTTCAGCGTGATGCTGCCGGCCCACATCGTGCCCAGCCAGTTGAACATCTTCACGCCCGAGGGCACGGCGATGGCCATCGTCGCCAGCATCGTCCACACCGTCAGCGGCACGCTCAGGCCGGTGGCGAACATGTGGTGCATCCAGACCGTGAAGCCCAGCACGCCGATGGCGGCGCCGGCGTAGATCACGGCCCGGTAGCCGAACAGCGGCTTGCGCGAGAAGACGGGTATCACCTCCGAAATGATGCCCATGGCCGGCAGGATCATGATGTAGACCGCCGGGTGCGAGTAGAACCAGAACAGCTGCTGCCAGAGGATGGGGTTGCCGCCTTCACGCGGGTCGAAGAAGTTCGTGCCGATGTAGCGGTCGGTGAAGAGCATCGTCAGTACGCCGGCCAGCACCGGCGTCGCGAAAAGCACGAGGACGGACGTTACGACGATCATCCAGACGAAGATCGGCATGCGGGAGAGCGTCATGCCCGGCGCCCGCATCGTCATCGTCGTCACGAGGAAGTTGATCGCCCCGCCCACGGACGAGATGCCGAGGATCTGCACGCCCAGGATCCAGAGGTCGGTCCCTTTACCCGGCATGAACGTCTTCCCCGTCAGGGGCGGGTACTCTGTCCAGCCGGCCGCGGCGCTGCCGCCCGAGACGAAGAAGGAGCTGAACATGATCAACCCCGCCAGCGGGATGAGCCAGAGGGCGAAGGCGTTGATCCGCGGGTAGGCCATGTCCTTGGCGCCGATCATCAGGGGCAGGAAGAAGTTGCCGAAGCCGGCGCCGACTGGGATGACGAAAAGGAACAGCATCGTCGAGGCGTGCATGGTGAAGAACTGGTTGTACGCGTGCTGCGAGAACAGCCCCGTGTTTGACCAGGCGAGCTGGGCGCGCACCAGCAGCGCCAGCACGCCGCCCGTGAAGAAGAAGAGGACGGTGAAGATCAGGTACATGATGCCGATCTTCTTGTGGTCGGTCGTCAGCAGCCAGGCGAGGAGGCCGCGGTACGCCGCCGCCTCGTGCGCTGGCCTTGCTATCGCCCCGGTTGCCATGACATCACTCCCCCGTTCTGGGGTTCTCTCTTACACCAGCACGTAAAGGATCGCGTACAGGAAGACCCACACCACGTCGACGAAATGCCAGTAGAGCACGCTGGCGTCGACAAAGAGATGGCGCGTCGGCGTGAAGTCGCGCGACAAGGCGCGCACGAAGACGACGAGGAGCATCGCCAAACCGGCGATGACGTGGGCGCCGTGGAATCCCGTCATCACGAAGAAGGTGCTGCCGTAGACGCCCGACTTCGCCGTCAGCCCCTCGTCCATGAGGTTGAACCACTCGTACGCCTGGCCGGCGATGAAGATCGTGCCGAGGGCGATGGCGCCGACGATGCCGAGGATGAAGAGGGAGTGGTTGCCGGCCTTGGCGCCGACGACGCCCATGTGGGCGATGACGCCGCTGATCACGAGGATCGCCGTCAGGATGCCCCCCGCCAAGGCGTCCAGCTCGTGGACGCCCTCCGGCGGCCAGGCGTCCGCCTGGTTGCGCACGTAGAAGTAGCCCGCGAAGAGCCCGCCGAAGAGCATGATCTCCGAGGCGATGAACAGGACCATGCCCGCCATGCCACGGCTCATCCCCACCTCGACGTGAGTCGGCCCGTGGGTCGCCGCCTGCACGGCCATCGCCTAGTCGCTCCCCCCGGCGGCTTCCGCCAGCCCGTTGGGGTCGGGCAGGCCCTGGGCGCGGCTCGTCTCGCTCAGCCAGCGGTCGTAGTCGTCCGGCGCGCGAGCATCCAAGACGAAGCGCATGTCGGAGTGGCGCAGGCCGCAGAACTGGTAGCACTGGCCGGAGTAGACGCCCACGTCCTCGGCCTTCACCTTGAAGTGCATGCTGTTGACGTTGCCGGGGACGGCCTGAATCTTGTAGAGCGTGTTCGGCGCGTAGAAGCTGTGCACCACGTCCGTCGAGCGCACGCGCAGGAGGACCGTCTTGCCCGCCGGCACCACCAGCGCCGGCGGCTGCAGGTTCTCGTAGTCCGGCGGCGTCGCCTGCACCTTGACGCCGTTGGGGTAGTCGAACTCCCACCACCACTGGTGGCCGACGACGTCGATGACGAGGTCAGCCTCGTCGGCAGCCGGCGGCGACTTCAGGTCGACGACGAGGATGACCGAGGGGATGAACAGCGCGACGAGGATGACGATGGGGATGACCGTCCAGGCTAACTCGAGCTTGTCGCTGCCGTGCACCTGGGGCGGCAACTCCGGTCCGCGCCGCCGATAGCGAAACATCGCCCAGATGATGCCCGCCGTCACGCCGAAGAAGACGAGGAAGGAGACGGCGAGCACGGGCTGATAGAGGAGGTTCGTGCGGTCGGCCTGCTCGGTGACCGGGTCTGGGAGCTGGAAGACGGTGACGGCGCTGACGACCGTGACGACCGCGAGGATGAGGATGAGGGCAACGGCAATAACGGTCGAGGCAGAGGGCCGCGGCCTGGCCGCCCGGGGCTGCGTCATCCGGATCCCTCCCGCATCGGCCTTCGCAGCATAGGATCGGCCTCAACTTGAGTCAAGCATCACGACCCACTGGCGTGGGAGCCGTTGGCTGCCGCACAGAGGGCTGAAACGAATCTGCACGACGGACCGCCTTCGCTGCCAAGCGCCGCGTCATCGCCTGCCTCCTGGGGCTTCGCATCGCCCTCGCGCTGCTCCGCGAGTGTGGTTGAAGGTTTGTGCGAGGGGACACCTCCTTCGACAGGCTCAGGACAGGCCTCGCGCTCCCCGCCAGGGGGCTCCGCCCCCTGTACCGCGGCTGCGCGACCAAGAGTCGGCAAAGCAGGGTGCAGGGATGGAATCCCTGCCGGGGGATTGGGGGTGTCCCCCAGGCCTCTTCTTGAACAGGCGGAGCAGACAAGTCCTTCCTCGGGAAGGACGCAGGATGCGAAGCTAGAGAGACGCCGCTCGGCGGTTTGACCTCCCGCGCGCCGCTTACTATAGTGACCCTGTCCCTGCGCCAAGGTAGCTCAGTCGGTAGAGCACAGCTCTGAAAAAGCTGGGGTCGCCGGTTCGATTCCGGCCCTTGGCACCACCCATTCCAAGCAACAGGCAACCAGGAACAAGGAACAAGCGGGGTCGGTTCGCCGGCCGGTCACGACCTTCGCCTGGCGGTATTCGCCAAGGAAGCGCGCGAGGACGCCGGCACGCTAGTGCCCGTGCTAGAATCGATCATCGAGGCGTGGCCATGAACCCCACCCATCGGAGGCCACCGGCATGACCCCCCTGCGCATCCTCGCGACGCCGGAGCTGCACGAGCCGACCCTCATTGTTGCCTTCGCCGGCTGGTCAGACGCCGGCAGCGCCGCCACCGCCGCCGCCCAGTACCTCACCGAGCGCTGGCGCGCCGTCCGCCTGGCCGAGATCGACGCCGAGGAGTTCTTCGATTTCACCCAGCTTCGCCCTACCGTCCGCTACGAGGGCGAGGTGCGCCGCATCGACTGGCCGGAGAACGCCTTTCACTACCACGAGACGCCGAAGCGCCACCTCATCATCTTCAAAGGCATCGAGCCCCACCTGCGCTGGAAGACCTACACGGAGGCGATGCTGGAGGTCATCGATCGCTTTCAGGTGAAGCTCGTCGTCGGCCTCAACGCCCTCAACGCCGACTACCCCCACACGCGGCCGACGCGCATCACGGGCACGGCGCCGGACCCGGACATGCTGGAGCGCGCCGGCATCCAGAGCCGCGGCAATCGCCGCTACGAGGGCCCGACAGGCATCCACGGCGTCCTGAACGTCGCCCTGCAAGACCGGGACATCCCGTCGGCGAGCATCTGGGCCAACGTGCCCCACTACGTCCAGGCGACGCCGAACCCGCCGGCCACGCTGGCGCTCCTCAAGTCGCTGATGGCGATGCTGGAGGTGGAGGTGCCGCTCTCCCGCATGCAGCGGGCCGCCCTCGCCTTCGACGCCCAGCTCAACGACGCCACCGCCAAGAACACCGAGGTCTCCGATTACGTGCGCATCCTCGAGGAGCGCTTCGACGCCGAGGTGGGCGCGCCGGCCGAGGGCCCGGCGGAGCTGCCCGCCACCGAGATCATCGTCAAGGACATCGAGGACTTCCTGCGCCAGCGCTCCGGCGAAGGCGACTAGCGTCGCGGCATAGGGCTGCCGCACCTCAGCCCGTCTTCCCTGGCCCGCGAAGGCCGCCTCGGGGGTTGCCCAGGCGCGGTACCAGGCGGTGTCCGCGCTGCGGCTGGACGGGGTATCCCGAAGCGGGAGTGCAGAGGGCGCAGCGCCTCTGCCGGGGGTCTAAGGGGGTGTCCCCCTTCCTCTCAACTTTGATTCGGCGTGGAGCAGATGAGCCCTGAGCTTGGCAAAGGGCGAAGATGCGGAACGCCGGCTACGCCTCCCATCCCTCCAGCTTCGAGGCCATCTCCCAGAAGCGCAGCTCGTAGCGGCTGCTGGTCAGGAATGCGTCCGTCAGCCGCCGGCGACCCCGCTCGTCGATCCCCTCCGCCAGGCGGTCGAGCAGCTCCCGGCACCAGGCCGCCAGCTCGGCGAACTCCGGCGAGGCGTACATCTCCACCCACTTGGCGCACAGCGGCTCCGCCGGCAGGCCGCGCGCCTTCAGCGCGAGGCCGATCTCGCTGAAGCCCCACATGCAGGGCAGTAGCGCCGCCACCAGCTCCGCGAAGTCGCCCAGCGCCGCCGTGCGCAGGAGGAAGTCGGTGTAGGCCTGCGTCGTCGGCGCCTTCGACTCCGCCGCCAGCGCCGCCTCGCTGACGCCGAGCTCGGCGGCGTAGGCGCGGTGCAGGCTCATCTCCGTCTCCAGCGTCTCTTGCGCCAGGCGCGAGAAGGCGCGCATCGTCTCCAGGTCGGGAGCCCGCGCCGCCGCCAGCGCGAACAGGCGCGCGTACTCCTGCAGGAAGAGGTAGTCCTGGCGCAGCCAGAGCTCGAACTGCCGGCGGTCTACGGTCCCGCCGCCGATGGCGCGGACAAAGGGATGGGCGTGCTGGGCGCGCCAGATCGGCTCCGCGGCCCTACGTAAACGGTCTGTAAAGCGCTCCGCCATAGACGCCGGCTGCTTCCCGTTCGCCTCGCCTCTCAGCGGGGCGGGCTGCTACCATGATAAACGCGCCCCGACGCGCGCCGACCTCTGGGAGGAGGACGTTTGGCCCCGGACGCAGCCATCCCCTACGCCGTCGAAGCCGTCGACGTAGCCAAGACCTACCATACGGACGACATCGAGGTTCAGGCCCTGCGCGGCGTCTCGCTGGCCGTGCCCAAGGGCGACATGGTCGCAATCATGGGCCCCTCCGGCTGCGGCAAGACGACCCTCCTCAACTGCCTCAGCGGCCTCGACACCGTCGACGCCGGCATCGTCCGCGTGGACGGGGTCGACATCAGCCAGCTCTCCGACAACGAGAAGAGCGGCTATCGCGCCCGCAGCATGGGCTTCGTCTTCCAGTTCTACAACCTGCTGCCTGTCCTCAGCGCCGTCGAGAACGTGGAGCTGCCCCTCCTGGTCAGCGGCTCGTCCGCCAAGGAGGCGCGCGAGCGGGCGATGCACGCCCTCTCCCTGGTTCACCTAACGGAGTGGGCGACGCACCGGCCGGCGCAGCTCTCCGGCGGCCAGCGCCAGCGCGTCACCATCGCCCGGGCGCTGGTCAACGAGCCCGCCATCGTCTGGGGCGACGAGCCCACGGGCGACCTCGACTCGAAGAACGCCGACGAGATCATGGACCTCATCGTCAGCCTCAACGAGACGAACCGTCAGACCTTCGTCATCGTCACGCATGACCTCCATGTCGCCGAGAAGACGTTCCGCATCATCAACATGCTGGACGGCAAGATCGTCGACGAGGCGCCGACGGAGCGCGGCCGCGCCCTGCCGGCCGGCAGGCAGGCCCGCTTCGCTGGCGCCGCCGAGGTAACCTAGCGACCCCTACGCCATGGACGAGCTCTTCGGCATCTCCATGAACCTCATCATGTACGTCCTGCTGGGCGTGCTCGGCGTCTCCCTCGCCAGCATCGCCCTCGTCGCCCTGCGCAACCGCGTCATGTTCAAGCTGGGCGTGCGCAACATCCCGCGGCGCAAGGCCCAGACGTCCCTCATCGTCATCGGCCTCATGCTCAGCACGGTTATCATCGCCGCCGCCTTCGCCACCGGCGACACCGTCGACCGCAGCATAACAAGCGAGGCGTACACGCTCCTCGGCTCCATGGACGAGGTGATCCAGGTGCGGGTAGGGAACGAAGACGAGGGCTTTGACGACCCAAGCCAGGGCGTCGTGCGTGAGGAGAGCTTCTCGGAGGCCTCGGTCTCGTCGCTCATCGAGACCATCGCCTCGTACCCGGAGGTCGACGCCGTCGTGCCGGGCTACTCCGACCTGGCCGTCGCCGTGAACCTCGAGGAGCGGCTGAGCTCGCCCCTGTTCACCGTCCTGGGGCTGGACCCGGAGCGGTCGCGCGAGCTGCCCGACATCGAGGACGTGCGCGGCGGGCGTCTGCGCCTGGACGACCTGGCTGCGGGCGAGATCTACGTCAATGAGAGCGCCGCCGAGGAGCTTAACGTGCGGGCGGGCGACGCGATCACGATCATCACGCGCGGCAGCCGGAGCGAGTTCCGCGTCAAGGCCGTCGTCGAAGACCGGCGGCTGGCCGGCTCCGGCGGCATCTCGGTGCGGCGCGAAGGCGGCGTCCTGCCCCTGGCGACCGCCCAGGAGCTGTTCGGCTCGCCAGGCCGGCTGACTCTCATCGCCGTCTCAAACAAGGGCGATGCGCGCGCCGGCGTGAAGTATTCGGCCGCCGTCGAGGAGCGGATCGAGGGCGAGCTGGCGACGTTGCGGCAGCGGGAAGGGGCGCCGCGCCTCTTCGTAGTGGCGATAAAGCAGATCGGCGTCGATTTCGCGGAGCTGTTCGCCAACATCTTCACGAGCTTCTTCCTCGTCCTCGGGCTGTTCTCGATCGCGGCGGGCATCCTGCTGATCTTCATGATCTTCGTGATGCTGGCGGCGGAGCGTAAGCCGGAGATGGGCATGGCGCGCGCCGTCGGCACCAAGCGTTTCGACCTCGTCCAGATCTTCCTCTCGGAGGGCATGAGCTACAACGTGCTCGCGGCGATGGTCGGCACCGGCCTCGGCGTCCTCGTAGCGTTCGCCATGGCGCGAATCATGGCGGCGATCTTCGCCCAGTTCGACATCAGCATCTCGCCGCACGTGACCTTCCGCAGCCTGGCGGTTTCCTACGCCCTCGGCGTCGTCCTCACCTTCCTGACGGTGACGTTCTCGTCCTGGCGCGTGAGCTACATCAACATCGTCCGGGCGATCCGCGACATCCCGGAGCCTTCGCAGCCGCGACCGCGGTGGCGGGCGCGCGGCTTCTTCTCAACGCTCCTCGGCCTCGTCGTCAAGCGCGGCAGCCGCAGGTCCTGGGCGATCCGCGGCGGCCTCCTGCTGTCCGGCCTCGTCCTGCAGGTCGGCGCCGGCAGCGCGGGCGTGACGGAGCTTCAGATCGCGGCCGGCATGCTCGGCGGCCTCGCGATCGCCGTTTTCGTCTTCCTGACGTTTCAGATCGGCTTCCTCTTCGTCATCGGCGGCGTCCCGCTCATCTACTTCGGAGCCTCCGAGCTCAACGCCTTCGCCCTGCTCTTCGGCCTCTCGCTGGCGCCCATCGGCCTCGCCCTCATCATCCGCTCCTTCGGCTTCAACGAGCGGATCGCCTACACGGCCGCCGGCGTCTTCCTCATCTACATCTGGGAGATCGACTTCAGCGTCGGCCTGGTGGAGCGCATCTTCGGCGAGGTGGAAGGCGACATCGAGATGTTCTTCCTCTCCGGCGTCATGGTCACGGTCGCCGCCACCTTCATCGTCGTCTACAACGCCGACCTCATCCTCGGCCCGCTGACCCGCCTGGGCCGCGGCCTCGGCGCCCTGCTGCCGTCGATGAAGATGGCGGTGGCCTACCCGCTGGCGAGCAAGATGCGCACCGGCCTGACGATGGCGAT
>Ga0209342_10009013_pt1 | contig 10001 bp, 10 predicted proteins | sample RifCSP16_2_FD_184023 | JGI IMG/M metagenome (GOLD analysis project Ga0209342, IMG submission 184023) | Soil microbial communities from Rifle, Colorado - Rifle CSP2_sed 16_2 (SPAdes) (version 2) | ecosystem: Environmental > Terrestrial > Deep subsurface > Rock core/Sediment | place: Rifle...
CGCGAAACTCTAATTGGGGGATGGTGAAATGGGTGTGCTCGGCGAGGGTGATCTCGTACATTTCCAGGGTGGCGTTGAGAGCGTCTTGCGGCGTGCCGCTGACAAAGGTGACAATGGCTGGGGCGGCCGCCATGGCGAAAGCGCCGATGCCGGCCGTTTCGGTGATGGTGCTGTCGCCTATGTCGGGATTGGCGTCCTTGCTGCTGTAGCTGGGGAAGTAGAGGCCGTCGGGCACCTCGGCCGGCGCGGTGAACCAGGCATCGCCAAGGCCACTTACCCGCAGGCCGAAATCGGTGCCATTGCGCGCCATGGCGGTCACCATGGTGCTGCCCTCCACACCATGGGCGGCATCCGCCATGGCCTTGCAGGAGGCCATCACCGGGTTAAGCACACTGAGCGCGTTCTCGCCAAGGAATTTCAATATCTCCATCTCCAAGGCGCTGTCATCAGCCACCTTAGCGATCCACGGCGCCAGCTTGGCGGTGTAAAGAATGGAGCCGGCTTTGTTGCGGTTATGGCCCTCGTCGCCCATGTGCAGGGCTTCAGAGAGCAGGGCACGGATATCCAGGCCACCGCTGGCAGCTAAAGCCTTCGCCAATACTGGACCCATCTGGTCATTCATCCACTTCAGTTTGGCAATGACGTCTTCGCTGTAAGCGCCGTAGCGCAGCACCTTGCCATAGCCTTCGTTGAGGTTTGAATACGCCTTATTGCCATGTGTCTGATTCTCGATGATGTAGACCATCATCGAAGCCGAGGTGACGCCGGCCATGGGGCCAACGGTGTTGTGATGGTGGCAGGGAGCAAAATCCACTTCGCCTCTTTCCACCAGGGCTACGGCTTCCTGCTTGTTTTTGGCCAGGCCTTCAAAGATCAGCGCGCCGATGACCGCGCCGCGCAGCGGCCCGGACATGCGCGCCCATTCGATAGGTGGCCCAGCGTGCAGCAGTAGATCGGGCCGCATGCCGGGGATGACTTCGCCCGCGGGTGCCACGCCTTTCAGGATAGGACGGGCATCCATCAATCTGCCCACCGCGGTTTGATTGGCCTGGTCTATATTTGCCATCTATGCCTTCATCTTCTGCAGCAGATCCATCAAGTCCTCATTGCCTGCTGCGGGCGGGCGCCAATCCACCTGGACGGTTTTAGCGCCCTGGGTTTTGAGGCTCTCATAAAAGGATTCGATACCCACGTTGATCGCCGCCAGCGGTTCGCGGAATTTTTTGGTGGCTGTCGGGCTGGGTTGCGGCTGCGACCATTTGGAGGCAATGAAATCTATGGTGGAAGCCAGGTCCCGAAATATGATAGCGCCTGCCTTGGTGAGTTGAGCGATCTGGTCCTCGGCGCGCTGCGGGTCTTCATTCGTCGCGATCACCAAGGCCACAAACTCCAAGTCTTTGTGCGCCTGGCGGTGCGCGGCGATTGCAGGCGCCAGTTCGCCAGCAGGTCGGGGTGGGCGCCTTCGCCCAGCACCAGATCCAGCAGGATCACGCCAACTTCAGGATCAGCCGCTTCCTGCTTCATGCGGCGCAAGCGCAGATCGTTATCCAACATGGGGTGCAGGCGGCCAACGGTGAATTCATCCGCTCCCAGATCCAGGATGGTATGGAACTGGCTATTGAGCGGGTTTGCCAGCGCCTGGCTGGAGCGAATAGGCACATTGGAATAGATCGGGGAAAGAAATAGCTGCAGGCCGTTAAGCACTTCGTAGGCCAAAGTGCCCCCAGAAAATAATCCGCGCACAAAGCCCTTGGCGCGGTTAATGGGCTTGGTTAATTCCATGGTGTTCTGAGCAAGTTCGACTGCCAGGCGGGCGGCGTGGTCCAAGCCGGCGGCGAAATGCAGGTTGCTTATCTGTGTCTCAGGTGGGGCGAAACCAATAAAGTCCACAACCACAGGCTTGTCCAGTTGATGGGCGGCCATCAGCAGTTTGGCCGCGGTGGCGTCATCCGGCGGCTTGGAGATGAGCACGATGACTTTGGTCTCCGGGTCAGCCGCTAAATAATGCAAACCCTGCAGCATAGTAATGGCGCCGACTTCGGGTTTCAGATCCCGACCGCCTGCGCCAATGGCCTGCGAAACCCCGCTACCCAAGTTGTGGATCAGGGAAGTGACCGTTTGCAATCCAGTTCCGGAAGCTGCAACCAGACCGACTGGGCCGCGGCGGACGCGGTTGGCGAAACCTAAGCCGATACCATTAATGATGGCCGTGCCGCAATCCGGGCCCATCAAGAAAAGTGCCTTAGCAGCGGACTTTTGCTTGAGCTTAATCTCATCCTCAAGAGAAACATTGTCGCTGTATAAAAAAACGTGCTTCCCCAGGTTGAGCGCTTCGTCGGCTACTTTAGCTGCATAGCGGCCGGGAATGGAGATCAACACCCAGTCTGCATCTGGCAGGCTTTTGGCCCCAGCCGCCAGGCTGTGGGCGTGGAAAGTACCAGCGGCAACCGAGCGACGCTGCTTGAGCAGGTTGTCAAATTGAGAGAGGGCGGCTTCAGCTTCTGGGCTAGAAGCAGCGCGCACCACAATCAGCAAATCGTCGGGCTTGGCTTTTTTCCCATCGCCGTCCAGCAGCTCGCTATCGGCCAACAGCTCCAAATTGGCGGGAGTAGCCATGACCACACCGGCGTCTTCCACACCGGGGAGCGTGAGCAAACTGCGCTGGAGCTGCATCAGGACCACGGAGTCGAAATAAGCCCCCGGGCGGACCTGGCTTTTGGTGACACTCATGAGATGCCGCCCAACGCTTTTTCGATCCCGACACCCCAGGCAAGCAGATCTTCGTCGCGGTTGAAACCCGCCGCCAATTGAATGCCCAGTGGGAGCCCGTCACGGTTAAACCCAGAGGGAAGACCGAGGGTGGGGAAACCCACTTGGGTCCAGGGTAGATTCATGATCGGGTTTCCAGTGCTGGCCAGACCCTTGGGCGCCGGGCCGGTGGCGGCCGGTGAGATCCACAGGTCGATTCCATGCAGGTCCATTAATGTGTTCAGGGTTCGCCTTAAGTTTAAAACGTCAGCCAGCGCAGTGCCCAAGTCTTTGTCGGTGATGGTGAAGCCTGATCCGATGAGGGCTGCGGTTTGTTCATGATACAGCCAGCGGTAGGATTCATACAAGGCAGCATGGGCTTGGGCGGCTTCGGCTGCCAGGATGAGGTTATGGCGCGCCACAATTTCGTCCAGATCGAAGAACGGATCCAGTCGTATTACCGCATAACCGGCAGCTTGCAGACCCTCAACCACGTTCTCGAAATGGGCGCGCATCTCATCGCTGGCACGTTCCAGGTAGGCACCGGTGGGCACCGCCACGTAGGGTTTCTGTGCAGGGTCCGCACGGGATTGCCAAAGCGGGCACAGCAAAGCCGCTGCAGCCGCGATCAACGATACTTCGTGGGCGAAAAGGCCAACGTGATCCAGGGATTTAGCCAGGGGGATGACCCCCGCGGTTGAAATTCGGCCGAGACTTGGCTTAAAACCAGCCACACCGCAATACGAAGCCGGCCGGTTAGTGGACCCAATCGTTTGAGTGCCCAGGGCGAGGTCTACCAAGCCGGCGGCGACCGCCGCGGCGGAGCCGCTGCTGGAGCCGCCGGGGGTGTGAGCGAGGTTGTGTGGATTGCGAGTGGGACCGGGGGAAAAGTAAGCGAATTCCGTGGTTACGGTTTTTCCCGCGATCAGCATGCCGGTTTTCTTCAACAAGGTCACGCTGGTCGCTTCTGCTCCGCGCAAAACGCGGGCAGGTAAGCGGCTGCCGGCCTGGGTTGGGAAGCCATCGACGTGGAAGATGTCCTTCACGCCAAGAAGCAGGCCAAAGAGCGGAGAGTGATTAGCCAGCTTGCCGAGGTTTCGGTCCAATGCACCTGCTTCGCGCTGCAAACGGGCGAAGCGGCCTGCTTCCGGGAGGAAGGCATGGATACGCGGCTCTTTGGTTTTATAAAGCTTTTCAAACTGGTCTATGCGTTCCTGCAGGCCGGTTTCTTTGTGCGCGTAGCGGATCATGGCGTGTGCATTTTTTTTGCGGCCAGCTTGGCCGCATCCACAATATGCTGGTAGCCGGTGCAGCGGCAAAGGTTGCCTGAGATGGCCTCGCGGATTTCGGTCTCGCTTGGGTCGGGATGCTCCTGCAAGAAAGGTAACAGGGTCATTAGGATCCCAGGGGTGCAGAAGCCGCATTGCAGCCCATGCGCTTCCCAAAATGCGTGCTGGAGGGGGTGCAGATTTTTCTCTTCGGTGGCCAAACCTTCAACGGTCATGAGATCGTGGCCATTGACTTGCACCGCCAGCATGAGGCAGGAACGCACCGGCTTGCCATCGAAAAGAACGGTGCAAGCGCCGCAGACGCCGTGTTCGCAACCCACATGCGTGCCGGTCAGGCCAGCTTGTTGGCGGAGGTAATCGGCGAGCAGCAGGCGCGGCTCGACTTCGTGCCGGTAGGTTTTCCCATTGATCGAGACGGAGATGGGATAGGTCTTCATGACGAGGACTTAATCCTTTGGCTGGCACGCTCAAAAGCCTTGGCTAAGGCGCGCTCGGTGAGCACCGCGGAGAGATGGCGCTGATAATCGACGGAGGCGTGCAGATTGCCGAAGGGGGCCAGATCCGTCTGGCTGGCGATTTGGGCCGCATCGTGGAAAGCTACCGCGGTCGCTTTTACGCCGCTTAAGCTGGCGGCTGCCTGGATGGCTTCGACGGGGCCATCACCCACGTTCAAATAGACCAGTGTGGCGTGCTCACAAGAACCGTCGCCGCCAAGGGTTAGCAAAGCGGCAACACCGGCCATGGCGTAATCTCCTGAACGGCGCGAAAGTTCCATGAAGGCATATCCGGTGTTTTCAGCCAGGTCGGGGAACTCGATAGCCACCAGTAGTTCGTCGGATTGCAGTGTAGTCGCAAACAAACCGGCGAAGAAATCCCTGGCCTCAATCCAACGTTCGGCAGTTTTGCTTTGGGCCCGCATGCGCGCGTTGAGCGCCACGCAAACTACCGGCAGTTCGCTGGCTGGGTCGGCGTGAGCGATACTGCCGCCAATGGTGCCGCGATTGCGGATCTGCAAATGGGCGATGTTGGGGATGGCTTCGTGCAGCAAGGGGGCATGGGCGGCAACCAAATCATCGTGCTCGGCTTGTGACTGCACGGTCATGGCGCCAATGTGTAAGGCTCCATTCTTGCGGATATAGCGCAGTTCAGCGATGCGGTTCAGGTCGATCAGAATGCTGGGTTGGGCGACTCGAAAGTTCATGGCAGGGATCAGGCTTTGACCACCAGCCAACGGCTTGGCATCGTCGCCGAACCTGGCCTTTAATTCCAGGGCGGCTTCCAGCGAATCGGGGGCGTAGTATTCGAACGGGGCAGGTTTCATGCGTTTGGAAGCCTTGATTGTAGTCGGGGCTTAAGTACAGGGCAAGCTATCTGCGCGTGCATTACTTTCGATAGGCTGCGATGACCTGCGCCATGATGGACAGTGCGATTTCTTCCGGGGATTCGGCGCCGATCTCAAGCCCAATGGGTGCGTGAAGGCGAGCCAGGTTCTCAGCGCTCAGCCCGGCTGCCAGTAAGCGCTCGCGGCGTTTGGCCTGGGTTTTTTTGCTGCCCAAAGCCCCGACGTAGAAAGCCTCGCTAGTAAGCGCTGCCAGTAAGGCAGGATCGTCGATCTTGGGGTCGTGGCTTAACGAAGCCACCGCAGTAGAGGAGGTTAGCGGATGTTGCTGAAAGGCTTGTTTCGGCCAGGCTTGGATAAGCTGGTCAACGTTGGAAAAGCGATGTGTAGTGGCGAACAGTTTACGCGGGTCCACGATCACAGTGCGAAAGTTGAGGGTGCCGGCTATTTTGGACAGGGCAACAGCGATGTGCCCGCCGCCGATCATGCAGAGGGTAGGCGGTGCCTCCAGCGGATTAACAAATAATTCCCTGTCTCCCTGGGGAACGATGTGGGCATGTTTGCCTAAAAGTTCCCTTTCTTGCGGTGAGAGCAAGGCTCCGTTGGTAGCTGCAATGCTTAGACCTGACGAGTCGATGAGTTCTTGAACGCCGAGCTGACCGGTTGGTCCGGAAACTACAGTAGTGAGGATGCTGTTTTGATCTGTTTTTAATCTGGCCAGCAAGGGGTTGAGCAGGGCAGGGGACGCAGGTTGGACAAATACGTCGATCTCTCCACCGCAGGCCAAACCCACTTCCCAGGCGGTCTCGTCGGCCACGCCAAAGTGCAGGCGCTGGGCTTGCTGAGTACGGATGACTTCTTGGGCGGCCTGGATAACGGCGCCCTCCACGCAGCCGCCGCTCACCGAACCCACCAGGCCGCCACTTTCGCTGATGGCCATAAACGAGCCAGGGCGGCGCGGCGCCGAGCCCCAGGTAGAGATGACCGTGGCGAGAGCGACGCGTTCGCCTGCTTCCAGCCAGTTTTCCAGGTCCGGCAGCAACTCGCGCATGGGGAAACTACTCCTCGATCTGCTGTTTAACGCAATCGAAAAACTGGTTACTTAATTTTTGGGCCATGCTATTCATCATTCGCGAAGCCAGGCTGGCGATGGTGCCCAGCACTTTGACATCCGCAGTCCAATCCATGATGGTGGCGCCGTCTGCGCCATCGCGCAATTTCATCTCGGCGGTTCCCTCGACTGCGCTGCCCGGTGCCGTCCCCCGGCCTTTTACGACAGCGCAGTTGGGAGCTTCCATCGTTACGAATTCGACCTCGCCGGAAAAGCGGACTTTTAAATTGCCCAGTCCAACGGAGCCAATGGCGCGGTATTTTTTATTCTCCTCCACCACTTCCATACTTTCCAAGCCCGGGGCGCACTTCGCCACGAAATCCGGATTAGTCAGGTAACTCCATACTTTTTCGCGCGACGCCTTAATTACAGTTGACCCGGTAGCTTGCATGAGACCTCCATTGTGCCGTATTCTTATTGCAATTGCGCATAGCCAAAACATTACATAACCAATATTTACTTCGTTTTCCCTAAAAGACTCAAGAGCAGAGGATGATTTGAATAAACCCCGCGATATTCCGTTGGCAATAGCGCGGCAATGCGGGTCATGATCTCATCGGTCTGTTGCGCAAGAAATTCAGCCCGGCCAACCTTCGGAAGGGGTGGGATGGAGTATGGCAGACCCATCTTTAGGACCACCTTGGGCCGTCGGAATTTTCGATAAGCTTCACCCACCACACGATCTTCCGTACCTGTTACGCCTACAGGAATGACCACTGCACCGGTTTTTGCGGCCAGGAAAGCTGCCCCGGGTTTACCTTGCAACAGGGCTTCGGAAGGGCTACGCGTGCCTTCTGGGGCGATCACTAGGAAGCCACCACGCTCCAGGCGGCGTAAAACCTCCCGAAGCGTCCCCAGATCGGCTTCAAAGCGTTCCAGGAACAGCAGGTCCAACTGCCTAACTAACCAACGGATCACGGCCACCTTGCGGTATTTCTCGGCAACCACTACGATCAGGTCGTCCCGGCTGGCCAAGGCGATGGTTATCAGGGCATCCATGAGCCCTAGATGATTGCAAACGATGACCACGGGGCCGGCCGTATTTTGGATGCGCTCCCCGTTGATAATTTCCAAGCGGGTAATCAACCTGAGTACGACGCCAGCGAGGATCCTGAAAAAGCGCCGCTTGACGCGCAACCAAAGGCTCATGCAGCTTTCCTTTTCTTGCTATAAGGCTCGCGAAGCTTGACGGGTTTGGGCGAGGGCGTGCGCAGGCGCAAATTTAAGATTTCGACGAAAACAGAAAAACCCATGGCGAAGTAAATGTACCCTTTGGGAATCTCCTGGTGCAAGCCTTCCACGACCAGCGAGAAACCGATGAGAAGCAAAAAGGCCAAGGCCAGCATTTTGATGGTGGGGTGGCGCCCCACAAAATCGCTGATGTTGTTGACCGAGAGAATCATCACAACGATGGCAATGATGATGGCGCTGATCATCACCCAGACATTGTCCACCATACCAACTGCGGTGATCACTGAATCCAAAGAGAAGACAATGTCCAGGATCATGATCTGAACGATCACGTTGAGAAAAGTGGAATAGACCCGGGTTTCACTGTGCCCCTCTTCGCCCTCCAGCTTGTCGTGGATCTCAAAGGTGCTTTTGCCGATCAGGAAAAGACCGCCTGCGAGCAGGATCAGGTCTTTGCCGGTAACGGGTTGGTTAAGTAGGGGCAGGGTAAAGAGCTCGATGGTCAACCGCGTTATCCAGGTGATGGATAGCAGCAGGGCAATGCGGGTGAGCATAGCCATGGCCAAACCCACTTTGCTGGCCTTGGCCTGCTGCCCTTTGGGCAGCTTGCCGGCCAGGATCGAAATGAAAACCAGGTTATCGATACCCAGCACGATTTCAAGTGAAGTCAGGGTCAGAAGTGCGATCCAGATCTCGGGGTCAGTGAGCCATTCCATGGAGATTACCTTCTTGGGCGTTGTGCTGAGCGATTATAGCGAGAGGTTTTTAGCCAAACAACGAGGCGACTGCTTCAAACAAGCCCAGCAGATAGGCGGCGGAAAAAGCGACGGTGGCAATAACCACCCAACGCACCCAGGCAGCTCCCTTGGTCACCGCAAGGCGAGCCGCGACCCAGGCGCCGGCCATGTTACCCATGCCCAGGAGGACGCCTGAAGCCCAATCCACCTGGTTGTTGTTGGCAAATACAAACAGGGAGGAGATGGTGAAGATCAGGATGATGACGATCTTGACGGCATTGGCCCGCACCAGGTCATAGCCGACCGAGAGCACCAGGGCGGCCAGGAGGAAAATCCCTACGCCAGCCTGGATGAAGCCACCATAAACACCGATAACGAACAGGACCAGCACCTGTTGCCAGCTAATCGATTTCTCCAAGGTCAGCACGGTGCCTTCCAGCCAGCGTTGCGGGCGCAGCCACATGACGAAAAGCATCACCACCATGACAGCGCCGATCACGCGTTCCATCATTTCTTCGTCCAAATTGACAGCGATCGAAGCGCCTACCAGGGAGCCGAAGATGGCAGGGATGCTCAGGATGAGGGCGCCGCGTAGGTCCAGCACGCGGCTGCGGTTGAAGCTAAGCCCGGCGACGATGTTCTGCAGGATCACTCCGATGCGGTTGGTGCCGTTGGCAACGGTGGCGGGTAGCCCTAGGAAAATAAGTACCGGCAGCGTGATCAAAGAGCCGCTGCCTGCCAACGTGTTGATGACGCCGGCAAGGAATCCGGCCAGGGTTAGCAGGAGGTAGAAATACCAGGGCATAGCCTAAGGAGTCAGCAGGCTGCGCTGGAGCTGCAGCAGGATGTTTACGAAGACTTCCAGATCACTGAGGGCGGCAAAGCGCCGGTCAGCATCCAGGTCCGCTTTTGCCAGGGCCAGCCTTTCTTCCAGGGAAGCGATGGTATTCGCATAATCGTCGCCTAATTCCGAACTGAGCAAAGCGATCGTTCGGCTGGTGTTGAGCAAGGCGGCGGCGGCCTCCTCGGCATGAAGGCGGTTGAGCTCGTAGCGAGCGGTGTTGGCGTCTACCAGCAAGCTAAGCACCTCGCGTTGGGGCTTTACGGATTCTAGGTCAGCTACCTGGGCTTCCAGGGTGGCGACGTGGTCTTGGGACGCGACCAGCTGGGTCTCAAGCTGGCTGATCTGGTTGGCCTGGGGAGAGATGAGCAGGAACCAGAGCAATAGGACGGCTAGAGCAATGGCTAGTAATCCAAGCAGGGTTTTACGGCCCCATGCAACCAGCGGGGACTCCCTATCCCCGCCGAACATTTCCTTTTTCTTTAGCCCAAGATCATCATCTGACATAAGTCCTCCGCGGAAAAATCAAGGCCATTGTACATTAAACACGCACACCCTTTTTTCGGTCGCAGGTGGATACCACGACTCAGTAGGGGCGTTCCAACATCACCATTGTTTCTTCTACTTTTTTTCTTTGTTTATAGAAATCTAACCTGTTGTTTATTGGGAATGCGATCTGGACATAAATGAAATGGGTTCTAAGTGGGCGAGGGATTTTGGTGCCTAGTTTTATGATATACTTTCG
>Ga0209342_10009016_pt1 | contig 9999 bp, 8 predicted proteins | sample RifCSP16_2_FD_184023 | JGI IMG/M metagenome (GOLD analysis project Ga0209342, IMG submission 184023) | Soil microbial communities from Rifle, Colorado - Rifle CSP2_sed 16_2 (SPAdes) (version 2) | ecosystem: Environmental > Terrestrial > Deep subsurface > Rock core/Sediment | place: Rifle...
GTACAGGCAGGCGGGCTGGATGTGGGGCAAAAGACAATCTCCTTAAAAAATTTTCATCTTGTCTTACGGCGGCCACGACGGCTAGGCGTCCCCCGGTATGGAGGCGCGGTGATGGCAATGATCTGGCTGAGGCGCGGATCTTCTAATCGGCTCCGAACCCGGGGATCCATCTCGTCTTTGAATTCCACCGTGGTGACCACTGTGGGCAGCTCAGTAGTATAGCGGTAGTTGAAAAGCTGATAGAGCTTCTCGCGCACCCATGGAGACATGGACTGGGTGCCCAGGTCATCCAGAATGAGCAGGCCGACCGTGCGGACGCTCTCAAATCTGCGGTCCAGGCTGACCGGACTGTTGGGATTGAAAGTCGCTCGCAGGTGGTCCAGCAGTTCGGGCACGTTGGTAAAGAGCACCTCTTGACCGAGATCGTAGAGGTTGTTGGCAATCGCGGCCGCGAGATGGGTCTTGCCGCAGCGAAACCCACCCGTCAGCACCAGCCAGCCATGCGGGTCTTCGGCGAACTGGCGGGCAGCCTGGTAAGCTCTCTCCAGGCTGGTCAGGTGTTCTGGCGCGAGCCCCTCCCCGCGGCGCAGATCGAAGGTCGCAAAAGTCTGCTGGTAATAGCGATCCAAAGTGGATAAATCCGATTCCGAGGTATCCACCACGGGACGGCGGTAATCTGGGGCGCGGATGTGGACGCGGGTGACCAATTCGGGATCTTCCAGGCGCGAGCGGATGCGCCCTTCAATCTCGCTCAGCAACAGATTCGTGGTGATCACTAGCGGCAGGTGGTTGATGTAACGATAATTAATAATTTGGAAGAGCTTTTCTTGGGCCCAGGAGGTGGCATTATGCGTGCCAAAGTCGTCCATGACCAGCAATGGCGCAGTGCGAATTTCCTCAAACCGAGATTCAAAAGTGGCTGCGGGATCGTTATACGTAAAGCGCAACGTGTCGAGCAGGTCTGGGACGGTCAGGAACAGGGTCGGAACACCCATGCTGACGGCAAAGTTGGCGACTGCCGCCGCCAGGTGAGTCTTGCCGGTGCCGTAATACCCCTGGATGAGCAGCCAGCCATTGAGGGACTGGGCAAAGAGGCGCGCCTGGTTGTAGGCGGCCTCGAGCGTATCTGCCTGGAGCTGTCGCAAACCCACCCGCCCTCGGGGTAGAAAATTCTCGAAGGTGAGGTGGGTAAGCTCGTCCAGGTTGCTGAGGGCGAAAAGGCGGGCATGTATTTGCTGGCTGATCTGCCCGTGCCGGCATGTGCAAACTTGTAGCTTGCCGAAATCGGGATGCCCAACCGGAAGATCCTGGCGCAGGTAGCCCAGTCCCTGGCAGTGGGGGCAGTTCGGGTCGCCGGGTAGATCACTTGCCAGGTTCTGGGGCGGGCTCTCCGAGGCAGGGGGATTAGTTTGAGTCGTCTTCCCACTCTGTGTAGCGGCGGCGAGCTTTTTCAGTGTCGCGTCGATCTTTTCGCTCATGACGTCCTTTTTCTTTCCAGCGTCTTAATATTGTTTCCACATAGCGCCAGTTGCGGGCGTTGTTTTCCACGGCGATGCGAAAGGCATCTTCAAACCAGCTTGCCGGATAGGTGGCCTCCGCATCTTGAAGCGCTTCAGCGATCAAAGGCGTCAGCGGTCCGATGTGCGCTTCGTACAGGCTGAACAGGTTCGCAGGCTCGGGGCGTACCTCCACAGGCTGGATTGATTCCCCAGTCGGGCGCCAATCCCCCTGGGCAATCGCCTCAACGGCAGCATGTCCTCTTGGTGAATTCAAGAAATACAGCTCCACCGGGCCAGCTTCCAGTACAACTTCAGCCTGGAGCAAGAAACCGCGCCGTACGAGGCGCTTGAGGGCATCATCCAGGGCGGCTTGCGCGCTCCCCTTTTGCGCGGCGAGACCTCGCATTAAGCGCTCATCGCGGGCAAAATCCTGGCGGCGCAAATATCTGAACGAGCCTTCCTGGTGATCGAGCAGCCACAGCGTGTACAGCGCCAGCTTCAGCTCGCCGAGGTGGTCTATCTGGGGCAGCAAATCGCTAAAAAACTGCCCCGGCACCGGGATGAGCCGCCCCTTTCCGTCAGAGAAGCCCTGAAATGTATCCATCAGGATACCTGGGTCAGGTTCTCCCTGCGAGGGCCGCGTTCTCGAACTTCGCCAACGAGCTGCGGAAGATCAGCTCAATCGTCCCTATCGGGCCATTGCGATGCTTGGCTACCTTGATCTGGGCGACATTCTTTTTTAGCGTATCTCTTTCATATAACTCAGGGCGATGGATGAACATGACGATATCGGCATCCTGCTCCAGAGAGCCTGACTCGCGCAGGTCGGAGAGCTGCGGTTCTTTATCCGCGCGCTGCTCGACCGCCCGAGAGAGCTGGGCGGCAGCCAGGACAGGCACGTTGAGCTCGCGCGCCAGCACCTTGAGGTTGCGCGAGATATATGAGACCTCCTGGACGCGGTTCTCAGCCCTTCTCTCACTGCTCATCAACTGCAAGTAATCGACCAGGATCAGGTCAAGATGGTATTCCAGGTGCAGGCGGCGGCTCTTGGTGCGCAACTGCAATGGGGTGAGGGCGGGCGTGTCATCGAGAAATATGCGGGTATCGCTCATCACCTCGATGGCGTGCGTAAAGAGTGGCCATTCATCTTCCTCGAGCTTGCCCGTGCGTAAGCGCTGCGAATCGATTCCCGTTTCCTGGGCGATGAGCCGCTGAACGAGCTGCTCGTTCGACATCTCCAGGGAGAAAACAGCCACGTGCTTCTTGTGAATTTGCGCCGCATTCTTGGCTGCCGAGAGCATAAAAGCCGTTTTGCCCGAGCCAGGTCGCCCGGCGATGATGATGAAATCGGATGGCTGCAAACCCATGAGCAGGCGGTCCAGATCGATAAATCCGGTAGGCACGCCGAAGATATCCTCGCCGCGACCGGCAAGCTGGTCGATACGATCGTAGTAATCGCTCAATACCTGCTGGATAGGCTGAAGATCTCGGCTGAGGCGGCGTTCGCTGACCCCAAATACGGCTTTCTCCGCTTCGTCCAGGACTGATTCAACCGTGCGCCCTTCCTGGTAAGCCAGTTTGGCGATGTCGTTGGCCGCGGTAAGCATGCGCCGGCGCAGGGAGTTCTCTTCGATGATGCGCCCGTAAGCTTCAGCATGCAGTGAAGTTGGCACATTGTTGATCAGGGCCGTCAGGTAGGCAGGACCGCCCACCTCAGCCAGCCTGCCCAATTGATCGAGCTCTTCGGTGACGGTGACAAAGTCAATTGGGATGCGGCGTTCGTGCAGGCGGACGAATATCTCCCATATCCAGCCATGGCGCTGGATGTAGAAATCATCCGCGCGCAAGAAAGGCGCCACATCGTAGTATGCTTCCGGGTTGATCAGAATCGAGCCAATCAAAGCCTCTTCAGCTTCTCGGCTGTGCGGGATCAACGGGGCGCCTGACGATGCATCAATTTCCGCCGACAAACTTGCCGCCGGCATACTTGCCGAAGGTATATATTCGTCCATCTGGCTCACTTCAGATACAAAAGACCGGGGCTTCCGGCCTACGGAACCGGCGAACCCCGGTGGAATTGATAACCAGGCAGCGGGGCAGGGGTTTTACGAACTTTCGTCTTGCTCCCCGTCATCTTCCCCGTCGTCCAATTCAAGCTTATCAAGAAAATCCTCGAAGATCGATAGACGTTTTTCGCTGTCTTCCACTTCTGGTCCATCAGGCGCTTGCCCTACGGCCTCTTCTTGGATGTCTTGTTCCGGTATGATGCCGGCTGTATCCATCACGGCCCGCGAAACCAGGATCGGAACGTGGGCGCGCACCGCCAGGTTGAGGGCATCGGATGGTCGGGAATCAACTTCGATGGTATGACCATCCACTTCAACCACAATATTGCCGTAAAAGGTATCATCGCGCAAGGAAGACACCTCAACCCGCAGGATGCGGGCGTTTAACTTATTGAAGACGTTCTTCAGCAGGTCGTGAGTGAGAGGGCGGGCAACCTCGACTTCCTGGAGAGCGATGGTGATCGCCTCCGCCTCGTAGACGCCGATCCAGATCGGCAGATAGCGTTCGGCGTTCAGCTCCCGCAAGATCACAATGCGCTGCTGCGACATCAGGCTGACGCGTATGCTATCGATAACAACTTCTACCATCTCGTTGGACATAGATCTACTTCCCAAATAAACTGCTCACTAGAGAGCGTTGAAGAACAGCTGGTAGGACTGTATTCTAACACGGGCAAGCCTGAGATGCAACCAGGCTTCGGGAATTGCCCCGCTGTTATAGCCACACAGGGTTATGTTGGCCCACGTTGTGTGAGCAACTTATTATATGTTAAATGTTAAAGAATTAAAGGATCGATTTGTTGCAGGAATCAAAAAACGCGTGTATAATGTCCACGACTTAGGTTTGATTTCAGGGCAGGTGTCAGCTTAAGAGGCGATTGGGAACTTTTTTGGCGATGAAGGTCAAGATACTCTGGATTGAAGGTAAACGGGCTGAAGGCCCGTCTTTTATCCCCTCGCTGCGTAAGAAGGGCTTTGAGGTGGATATTGTCTCCACAGGCAATGAAGCCCTGGAGCGCCTGTTTGAAATTGATCCGGATCTGACGATCTTGAATGCCGCTTCTATGCGGAGCAACGGTAAGCGAATTTGCAAATCGCTGCGTGATCAGATGAATGGCATGCCCATTCTGGTGATCGCCAGCGCCGATAGCATAATTCCGCAGGATATCTGCGCTCAGGTGGTGCTCAAGCTGCCTTTCACCGCTCGCAAATTGATCAACCGGATTGTGCCTCTGCTGCCCGGCGATGGCGTCAATATGCTGCACGTCGGTTCAATTCGCCTGGATATGGAAAAGAAGCGCGTGCGTTGCCAGGGTCGTGAAGCGCGCTTGACGCCCCGCCTGGCCGATCTTTTGCGCATATTGATGCAAAACCCGGGAATCGTCCTCGAGCGCAAAGAGCTATTCAGAAGGATCTGGAATACGGAATACACCGGAGACACGCGTACGCTCGACGTGCATATCAGCTGGCTCAGGCAGGCAATCGAGGAAGACCCGCGCCATCCGCAGTTCTTGAAAACCATACGCGGCGTGGGCTACAGGCTGGATATCTAGCACTAGTGCACACACAAGAGCGGTGAGTTGAGCCCACCGCTTTTTTATTACGCAAGCTGACATTAGAGGGATGCCTGGTAGCGCTCGCCTCTGACCCCCCACAGGCGCACGCCAATAGGCTGGCGACCATCCGCCTGCGGCAAGCTCAGCGTGCGAGGCAGGTTAGCTTTGCGCCGCGGGCGCGCTGCCTGAGCGACGCTGCGGAAAACGCTCCCATTCCAGGAGGGGTCCGCCTCCCAGTAATCCAAATCCGGAATTGCCTCTGGCTCAAGATGGACCTGGCGCGTTTGGACGTCAAAGCGCAGCATGCCTGGATCCACCGGGAAGGGGTCAATTGCGCCTGCCGGGCGTGCTGGGTCTTGAAGCGCCTCTTGAATATTGAAGGGTTGTTCCGCGCTGGATAACAAACGCGTTCGTGAAGTGTGCACCGCCTGCCAGGCGACATCGGCTGCCAGAAAACGGCGACCGTTGCGCTCTGCGACGACCGGCGTGGTTCCCGAACCACAGAAAAAATCAGCAACCAGATCGCCAGGGTTTGAGGATGCCAGAATGATGCGCTCCACGAGGGCTTCCGGTTTCTGGGTCGGGTAGCCGGTGCGCTCGCTGTGCATACGGGCGACTACCGGGAAATACCACCAATCTTCGGGAACCTTACCCCGCTGCAAATCCGGCACCTTGCCGAAACCAGCCTTGGGCGACGACTCGAAAGTTTTCACCGTGCTGGGATCGTACGGTGTGCGCACAGCATCGACATTAAATGTGTACTCAGACCCACGCGTGTAAGCCAGAATGGTATCGTGCTTGCGGTTGAAGGCGCGGCGGATCGGGGAAGGTCCATGATACACCCAAACGATCTCATTCAGCAGGCGCTCGGGGCCAAAAATCTCATCCAGCAGCAGGCGAGCATAGGCGTTGGCGTGCCAGTCCAGGTGGAGATACAGGCTGCCGGTGGGCGCCAGCAAGCGGTGCATCAGCCTCAGCCGCGGGTAGAGCATATCCAGGTAGGATTCCAGGTCAGGCCAGTGATCGGGATAGCCCTCTGCCAGGCGCCATTCGCTCGGACGACGTGAATCTTCGCCCCGCCCAACTCGGAGTGGATAACGCCGGTTGGAGAAGAACGGCGGGTCTGCGTAGATCAGGTCGATGCGTCCCTCATACTCAGGGAGCAATGCCCACATAACAGCCAGATTATCGCCCAGGATCAACCGGTTTGACGCCAGCATATCCGGATAGCCTGCACCGCGCGGGTAGATGATGCTATCCGTGCGTAAAGAGGCCGGGATGGGGGTTGGGGGCGCCTTGGTAGGCCATTTCAATTCAGGCATCGCTCAACGACCAGCCTGGGGGAGGTAAGGCGGGCTTATTTCCCAAATTTAGCCCTCAAGAGATCTTCCAGGTTTGGTTGGCCGATCTCTTGCAGCTCGTAACGCACGCGCAGGGCGGGCTTGTTGATATGCATCACGCGGCTGAGATCGATCGGCGTGCCGATCAGAACCAGTTCCGCTGGCGAATTGTTGATCGTCTCCTGCAGCTCGTGAGTCTGCAGATCGCCGTAGCCCATGGCGGGGAGCACGTTGCCGGTGGTCGGGTACTTGGCATACGTCTGTTTGATCGAGCCAACCGCGTAGGGGCGCGGGTCGATGATCTCGGCTGCGCCAAAGCGCCGGGCGGCTACCCATGCCGCGCCGTAGGCCATCTCCCCGTGGGTGAGGGTAGGCCCATCTTCGACGACCAGCACCCGCCGGCCGCGAATCGCCATGGGGTTATCAATGTATAAGGGCGAGGCAGCTTCGATAACGATCGCCTGCGGATTGAGCTGGGCCAGATTCTGGCGGACTTTGAACACATCCGCAGCAGCGGCGGTATCGACTTTATTAATCACAAACACATCCGCGGCGCGAGCGTTGGCTTCGCCGGGGTGGTAGCTGATTTCGTGCCCCGGGCGGTGCGGATCGGCTACCACGATGTGAAAGTCGGAGACGAAGAAAGGCAGGTCGTTGTTGCCGCCGTCCCACAAAACGATATCAACCTCCTCTTCAGCCTGGCACAAGATGCGCTCGTAATCCACGCCGGCAAAGACGATCAATCCGTTATCCAGGTGAGGTTCATACTCCTCTCGCTCCTCGATGGTGCAGTTGTAGCGCTCCAGGTCGGCATAACTGGAAAATCGCTGGACTGCCTGCTGCCTGAGATCGCCGTAAGGCATGGGATGGCGCACCGCGGCCACCTGAAAGCCCAGCCCGCGTAAAATCTTCGACACCCGGCGCGTAGTCTGGCTTTTACCCGAGCCAGTGCGCACCGCGCCGATAGATACCACCGGCTTTTTCGATTTAAGCTGAGTGCTTTTGAGTCCCATGAGACGAAAATCCGCACCGGCTGCCAGCACCTGCGAAGCCTTGTGCATAACGTACTCGTGAGGTACGTCACTGTAAGCGAATATCACCTGGTCAACCTGCATTTCCTGGATGATCCGGACCAGGTCCGCTTCGGCTTCGATGGGTATGCCAAGCGGGTATTGCGCCCCGGCGAGCTCAGGGGGATAGGTGCGGCCTTCGATATCCGGGATTTGGGTAGCCGTAAAAGCGACAACCTGATAATCCGGGTTGTCGCGGAAGTAAACGTTGAAATTGTGGAAGTCACGACCGGCAGCTCCCATGATCAGGACGCGAGTAGAGGTCATATTGTAGTCTCCTTGTTCGAATTTGAAAGATCTTTCCTCAGTGTTTTACATCACATCCGGAGCCTGGATCGCCAGCAGGCGCAGTGCGTTTTTGATCGTCTGCCGGGCGGCAGCCACCAGGCGCAGGCGAGCCTCCCGTACCGCTGCGTCTTTCGTCTGGATCACCGGAACCACATGATAGAAGCTGTGAAAAGCACTGGCCAGTCGGTACACGTAGTTCGCCATGTGCAGTGGCTTATATTCCTCGGCAGCTGTCTTGACGGCTGCAGGAAAGCGAGATATCAGGTCGATCAGTTGAGTTTCATGTTCGGTGAGTTCGTAATCAAAGACAGCCTGCTCGGGGTACCCGCCAGCTTTTTTCAAAATGCTGTTAGCGCGCACGTAAGCATTCTGGATGTAGGGCGCGGTGCGGCCATCAAAGTTGAGGGCGGCTTCCAGATCGAAGACGATGTCTTTGTTGTTATCCACGCATAGCATGCCGAAGGATAATGCGCCCAGACCGATCTGCTGAGCGACTACCTGTTGTTGGTCGGAGGGCATATCCGGATTTTTATCGGCGATCACCGCCAACACCCGACGGATGGCCTCATCGGCGACATCTTTGAATAGCGCAACCCGCCCCCTGCGGGCAGACATCACGCCCTCCGGCAGGCTGACGAAGCCATAACCCAGGTGGTAGCACTTCTCGGCCTGCGGGAAGCCCCACAGCTCCAGTATCTTGAAAGCCTGCTGCAGGTGCAGGCTCTGGCGGACATCGATCACGTAGATGGAACGATCCACCTGGTATTTCTCGAATTTTTCCTTAGCCAGTGCCAGGTCTTTGGTCAGGTAAAGGGTGGTGCCGTCGCTGCGTAAGATCACGTTGGTGCGGTATTTTTCTTTGGTGAGACCCAGCTTTTCATCGATCTTGACGATGACCGCCCCCCCTTTCTGACGCTCATCCTCAGCAATATCCAGGAGGATCAGCTCCTCGACAATTTTCTTGGCGAACTCGTCCACCTCGCTCTCGAAAAACCAGACATCGATATGGATATCCAGCATCTCCAGGATGGCGTCCAGTTCATCCAGGCTCCATTGGCGGGTAACCTGCCACAGATGGCGCACTTCGGGATCGCCGGCATCCAGGCGGCGATAATATTCCCGCCGCTCGGCTTCATAAGCTTCGCGCTGGGCTTTCGCCTGCTCGTCTTCATCCGCTTTCGGCGTGAGCAGCTCGATAGCCTCCACATAGATCTTCAGCAGCCATTGACCACGTTCGTAGACCCCCTCAGGCTCCTGCCCGCGGTAAAATTTATCGTAAGCCCACAATACCGTGACCACGCTCAGACCAAGATCCCCCGGGTAAGAAGCCCGAATCGTATCAAAGCCGGCAAACTCGACCAGGCGAGACAGCGCCTCACCGAGGATCGCATTGCGGTAATGGCCGATGTGGAAGGAGTGGTGCGTGTTGGGTTGGGCGTATTCCACCATCACCCGCTCGCCCTTGGGCTCGCCGCGGCCGAAGTCATCTGCCCTCTTTAACACGGCATCGACCACCCGGCTGGCAAATTCAGCCGGCGAGAAATAGAGGTTTAGGTAGCCACGGGTGGCTTCCAGGCGCAAAAACCCTGCCGGCTTACCCAAAAAGGCAGCCACACCGGCGGCGATCTCCTGGGCTTTCTGGGGGACGTTAACCCCATGACCAGTGTTGGCTTTTATCTCGCGGGCTATCAGGGCAGCAAGCTGGAAGAAGTTGGTGGATATACCCCACTCGCCGGAGAAGGGCAGCGGTTGCCATTGGAGATTAGCCGGCTGCGGGAGGCCGTTCTCCTGGCAATACCTGGCGATTTGCTCAGCGATGAGTTGCTGCTCGTTTGCAAACATGTCCTGCCCTTTCCGAAAACGAGAGTGTAGGCTGGCGGAAGGATTATATCACGCACAAAAGCGGGAGCGCTGACCGCTCCCGCTCTAATCTTATCAAGTATGACTGGATTTATTGGTCAGGTTATTTTCAATGCTGGCGAACGGATACAGTTGAAGGACCCGCTAACAGCCTGGATTTCCCTCATTCGATTCAGGCTTGATCTTTCTCCAGAGCTGCCAGGCTGCGCATCAGGCGGCTCTTGCGCCGGGCGGCGTTGTTCTTATGCAGTACACCTTTTTCGGCGGCCTTGTCCAGAGCGCGGATCGCCTCGAGGGTAGCCTGGCGAGCGCTCTCCATG
>Ga0209342_10009018_pt1 | contig 9998 bp, 10 predicted proteins | sample RifCSP16_2_FD_184023 | JGI IMG/M metagenome (GOLD analysis project Ga0209342, IMG submission 184023) | Soil microbial communities from Rifle, Colorado - Rifle CSP2_sed 16_2 (SPAdes) (version 2) | ecosystem: Environmental > Terrestrial > Deep subsurface > Rock core/Sediment | place: Rifle...
CTCAGATCGGCCTTGTACAGACGGGCACCGGAAAGGTCCGCCTTGGTAAGAATGGCGTTACGCAGTACCGCGTTTCTCAGGTCCGCCCCCCGGAGAAGGGCGCCGGTAAGGTCGGCGCCTGAAAGGTCGGAACCGCGCAGATCCGTATTTCTGAAATCTTTTCCGCTCAGGTTTTTCCCATGGAGGTCAACGTTCTGCAGGCGCGACCAGCGGAAATTACTCTGCCCGCGCTCAAGCAAAAAATTGATATTGGCCGCGGTAGCGCATCCGAGTGTGCAATATGAAGCGGCCAGCAGTGCGACCCATAAGGTAAATCTCATTCGAGCCTTCATAGGAGTTTATTATCATGCATAACAGCTATTTTTGTCAATACCAACAACAAAAAATATAACTGATTAATGTTTGCTTAACAATCGCATATTTATTATCTTTGTACTAAATCTCAATTATTAGCCATTGAGCACCAGTAGATCAATTTTTAAGAAAACGGTCATCATGAAAAAATATACATTAACATGGATGCTGGCATTAAGCTATTTAGTAGTAATCACCAGCGCCTGCACGCATGACAACAACCCAATACCATTCATCCCGTTGTCATATGAAGGCAAGAATCCATACCTTGTCTATGTGAGCAATACAGAGATGAAAATCCAGTGGCAGCTTGCAAAGACCGATACCTGTGCATTCGAATGGGGGACCTCCTCGGGAATTTATAGCAGTGTACCTTTTACCACCACTGAAGACAGCAGTGATAATAATCGCCACATCCATTCATATACAATTACGATAGACCCTCTGTTGGCCGGTACTACATTTTACTACCGTGTATTGATGAACGGTGCCTATCAAACCGGTTCATTTAATGCTCCGCCTGCGGCATCCGCGGCTGATCTAAAATTCATCGTATACGGCGATTCGCAGCTATTTGCTGAAATGCATAATCAAGTCGCGGGCGCGATCGTAAACACATATAACGCTGACCCATTGTTCAAAACTTTTATTCTGAGAACCGGAGACCTGGTGCAAAACGGGGGAAGCGAGAATAGTTGGGAAATTGAATTCTTCAGCCCTGCCCTTGGCAATGTCCTACAGCTCTTGGCAACGGTCCCCTGCATATCCGCACGCGGGAACCACGACGTGGGCGGCCGCTTGTTTCAAAAATATTTTCCCTATCCGTTCCAGTCAGGAGGATGCTACTGGTCCTTCGATTACGGCCCGGCGCACATCGCGATCGTCGATCAATATGTATCGTATTCAACAGAAAGCGATCAATGGAAATGGCTTAATGGTGATCTGAATGCAGCTTCAACGAAAATACCGAAACCATGGATATTCATCGTCCTGCACGAGCCTGGCTGGACAGCAACACCGGCAGGAGCCATTGGACACACAAATAATAGCAATGTTCAGAATTTAATTCAGCCACTCTGCAAGGATAACGGTGTTTCTTTTGTGTTTGCCGGCCATAATCACTATTACTCCAGAGCAGTAGTAGATGGCGTCCAGCATATAACTACCGGCGGAGGAGGCGCGCCTACCTATGATCCGGTGCCGGGACAGCCGAATATCGCTACGATAGACAGGTCGAATCATTTCTGCAAGATTGAGATTGATGGAAATAAAAAAACTCTATACTTCACTGCGGTGAGATCGGATGGAAGTGTGATTGATGAGTTAGAAATAAATAAAAATTAATGACGCGATAATACTCGTTATAATCATTTCCATTACACCTGCAGAATCCCAGATTTAGAAAATCAATTTCTGATAGGTATAATGACGCAAAGAATATTTATTTATATTTTACCAGTAATATATTAAATGTATCAGCACTTGCGGCTGTCAAGCAATTACCGAAGTCATAAGTGCCGTTTCCCCAGATATATCCAGTAGCATATACCGAACCGTCTGTGGCGGCAGACACACCAGAAAATGATGAATGATTGCTTGCACTTCTTGTTGTTCTGGCCCATTGAGCAGTACCGGAGCTGTTGTATTTTACCAGTATAATATTATTCCTGCTATAAGTACCTGCGGCTGTCACGCCATTGCCGAAGTCAAAAGTTCCGGTTCCATAGATATATCCAGCAGCATATACCGAACCGTCTGATGCAGCAGACACATTACGGAAACATGAATCATTGCTTCCACCTGTTAGAGTTCTGGCCCATTGCGCAGTACCGGAGCTGTTGTATTTTACTATTATAATACCACCGCTACCTGCGCCTGTTACGCCATTGCCGAAATCATAAGTGCCGGCAGAGATAATTCCCGCAGCATATACCGAACCGTCTGATACAGCAGACACACCAAAGAGGTCCGAACTGCTTCCACCTGATACTGTTCTGGCCCACTGAGCATTACCGAAACTGTTGTATTTTACCAGTACCATATTAGAACTGCTACTAGTACCAGTGGCTGACACGCCATTGGCGAAATTGAAAGTACCGGCTCCATCGATATATCCCGCAGCATATACCGAACCGTCTGACGCAGCAGACACACCAAAGAGGCTTGAATGGCTTCCACCTATTACGGTTTTGGCCCATTGAGCAGTACCGGAGCTGTTGTATTTTACCAGTAAAATATTATCTCCGATAAAAGTACCTGCTGTTGTAGCGCCATTGCCGAAATTAATAGTGCCAGTTGCATTGATCTCTCCCGCAACATATATCGAACCGTCTGACGCAGCAGACACACTAGAGAGGTATGAATTAGTGCTTCCACCTGTTACGGTTTTAGCCCATTGAGCAGTACCAGAGCTGTTGTATTTTACCAGTACAATATTAGTTCCGTAATTAGTACCTGCTGCTGTCACGCCGTTGCCAAAGTCATAAGTATCAATTCCATAGATCTCTCCCGCTGCATATAAAAAACCGTCTAATGTAGCAGACACACCATTGAGGCTAAATTGAGTTCCACCTGTCACAGTTCTAACCCACTGAGCATTACCAGAGCTGTTATATTTCAGTAATAGAAAATCACTTCCATAATCGGTACTTGTGGCTGTCAAGCCATTGCCGAAGTTAATAGTACCGATTCCACTGATATCTCCAGCAGCATATACCGAACCGTCTGATCCAACAGAAACACTTACGAATTTTGAATAATTACTTCCACCTGTTACGGTTCTGGCCCACCGCACCTCTATTGGTGGAGTTCCCAATTCAGAATCCGATGAATGTGGAATTATAATTCTTTTTTGATTTAATATATCCGTATAAAAGTGCCCGCATGAGGCATTTAATAAAACAAGAATAGTCGCGGCTACTGATGTGCTTATGAATCTTATATTGAAATGAGACATAACCAGTACCTCATATTAAAATATAGGTCGGGCACAATTTTAACCGGGAAGAGAAAAATGTTATTTTTTTTAAACAGAGTGAATGCTGTTAACTGTTAGGGCTCATGCATTGAATTTTGTCAATCTGAAATGACGATTTTTATTTGATTGTATGGAGGGCAGCAGTATAATTTTACGGGTCATGTCGCCACCGTATGAGTAATATAATTGTTCGAAAGACTTTGCCCCCTTACTGTATAAAAAACGCTGGTCATCCGTCCAGCCTGGCAAAATAAAAAATAAATTATTGTTGAAAAAAATATTCAATCTTCATTATCCTTAAAGGTATTGATTATGTCTTATAAAGGGCATTAAATATTAAATAATAAACAATTGGTGATTTATGTCATAATTTTTCAAATAAATTTAAAAAAAATTACTTGAATAATATCATATATGATATTATTTAGTAAATTATAAGAGAACCGTGACAGATAATAATATCAATGGAATCGATACGGATACCGGAACAAGCCATTTTATTTTTAAAACACGTTGGCCTGGTGATCCCAGAATAAATATTCAGCGTGACAAACAAAATAAAAAAATGGCAAAGCCCTATCAAGTGCGTCAAGTAATAGCAGCACTAGAGAGACTAAAAACTATTAAATAGGTAATCATTATGACGTTTGAGAATCATTATACTTATAGAACCGAATGGTCCCAAGAGGATAATTGTTATATTGCAAGAGTTTTAGAATTTCCTTCATTATCTGCATTTGGAGACACTAGAACCGAAGCTGAAGCCGAGCTTAACCATGTCATTGAAGATGTGTTAAAATGGATGAAAGAAGATAATGAATTAATTCCAGAACCTATAACTCATAAAGAGTATAAAGGTAATATTTCATTAAGAATACCTCCTGCAACGCATAGAAATCTTGCTATTATGGCATTAAATGAGGGTGTATCAGCTAACCAATATATAACTTCATTGATTGAAAGAAATATTTATTGTGATTCAATTTCATTTATTATAAGTTCATTTGAAAAAAAATTACAAACTTATTATGATAACATTCAAAAAATGACTCTTATAAATGTTGAGTTATTTAGAAGAATGACCCTTTTAACTGAAAACCCATTTGTTAGCCAAGAGGAACAAGTACAAAGTTTAGATAGATATTTTCCTTACATGATTAAAAGCGAAGAAAAACAATTAACAATATGAAAGAAATAAAATATCTTAAAACTACACAAGCAATGGTCTTTCCTTCTGATGATATTTATTTCTATGGATTAAACAGTGAGCCAGCAATTCAAAAAATATTATCAGCATATTCATTGAGTAGAGTTCCTTTGCCTCCGCAATTTCCTATACAACTTCCTCAATTAATATTTCAAAATGGTATTTTTGCTAATGATAAAAACACATATATAATTGAACAACTATCGATTGACGATAGAAAAATCATAATCAACATATTGTCTTCATCTGATATTTCAGATTTATTTTTCAAAGAGCTAAAAAAATTATTAATGTCTTTAGATTTAAGAGATGATAAAGGTTCATACGAGCCACTTGTCCGTACCTATGAAACAACATGTATTTTAAAACTTGATATAAAATTAAACCGTCTTATTAGTAATGTTAAATTTAATGAAATTGAAGAATTAATAGCAACAACACATAATTATGGTGCAAAAATATCTTTTATCCCATTTTCAGTTAGATTTCAAATTAGTTATAATGATATACCAGAAAAATTAGTTAAAAATAAAATATCCATATCTGATAAATCACTTCTTATTGAATTACGCGATAAAACAGATCCAGATGATCAAATTTATTTTACGGTTTCTCCCACAGATACTGAAACACATCTTGAATTATTAAAGACCATTGAAAAAATGTTAGCATAATTACGGATTTTAACTCTATTATTAATGCCTCGGCCTTCCTTGGCCTCGACAATTGATATACAATTTTTAATAAGTATCACCTCAATCCGCCGTACGCATCCATGCCGATCTTAAATATTCTCGTTGAGAACAATATTCCTTCAACGCGGCCTCGTATTGAATCTGCCGGCGCCACCTTCGCGAAATCCTTATCCAGCCTGGTATCCGGAGCAACAAGTACGGCGCCCTTGCGGATCGGCCCATCAACTTGCAGTGTTATGTCAGGCGATTGTTTGAATCGAACCGGATATTTTCTGCCTTCGTTGGTTTCTGATACGACATCTTCACGTTCGGAGGAAAACCGCGCAATAACCCCATCCGCAAGGTAACCAAGAGAAAGCACGGTGCCGTTTACGAAAAACACGTTATTATTATACCTGACCGAGTCGCCGCCCAGAGCCACAACGCGGCCGACTGCTCCTCCGGCCGTCATTACCAGGTCTCCCCGCCGCGGTCCCCGCGGCATGTAATGGTTTATGAGTATGATGTCTTCCGGCTTCAGAAGCGGACCGGCGGTTTCGTCCTTCACCCGCTCAATGCTAAAAAAAGATGCGAGCATCAAAACCACAACGGCTGTGAGCATGATCTGAGCCAGAGCAAAAAAGGCGTAATAGAGATTTGAATTATAAACCCTGAGGGGCAATTCCCTTTTCCGGCGGGCACGTACCAGAGCCTCCAGGGGCGAGGCTATCGTAATCGCCAGAACAATTGCTATAAAGCAGATAAAGGCGGTTATAGATGTGGCCGGCCTGCGCGTTATTACCCAGGCGGGCAGCGCCAGGAACGGCATGGTCCGCAGCAGGCAGAAGGCGACACCGCGGGCAAGATCGCCGTTGTACATCTGCCCCAATCCCGTGAACAGGAGCGATAGAACAAAGGAGATACGCGGATTCCTGGCTCTTGTTTTCAGAGTTTGTATGATTTTATCGGTCATTGCGCCTGCGCGTTCCTTTTACAGGAAGGACTCTATGAAATCCCGCACCTTCTCTTTGCCGACATACACGCCGAAATGGCCCTCGCACAGTATATCGGCATCCAGAGAGAGCATGAATTCAAGCGACCTGACGTAATCCTTTCGCTCGGATCGCAGCGAATCGTTGAGGGGGCCGTGCACATCCTGGCCGAAAAGCACCAGTCTTCCGTCCGATACCATGGTGAGGACCGCGGACCCGGGAGAATGGCCCGGTGCGTGGTAAAACGCCGTTTCCAACCCGCCCACGGTAAAGAATTTTTCCCTGCCCTTCACCTTTACGTCAACCTTCACCGGCTCCATAAATGTGCCGTACCATGACGCGGCCGTGACTTCCGAATCCCCCGATTCCAGGAACTCTGCATCCAGCTCATGGGCAACGATTTTGCAGCCGGACTTTTCCCGTATTGCATTTGCGCCGCCGGTATGATCGTAATGGCAGTGGGTGATGAACAGGTACTTGAGGGCGCGCGGATCAGCGCCGGCATTCCTGATGTTCTGCAGTACGCGATCGGTGCCGCCGCCGGTCCCTGCGTCCACCAGCGCCGCCTCGGTCCCGGACACGATCAGGTATACGGCGGCATCAGCGGGATCGGATTTGCCCGAGCCGCCCACAAGAAATACGTTTGACGTGATTTTCACTCTATCCTCTCATCTGAATCCGTATGATATCGCCTCCCGAAATGGGGTTAATCAAATAAAGACTTCCACCATTGTTATTTTTATCAGTGATGATTTAAATGTAAAGTATATTTATGTTCCGTTGAGGGTCAGGACAAGATTTGATGCTGAAGTTCCTGCACTATTTGCACTATTGCCCTGTACCTGCTTCTACCCGGTACAAACCATGGAAACGGCCGATCTGCTGGTTGCAAACCGGCCGCCGGGTCAGATACATAGCGCAATACAGGTCAGTCGAATCAATAGTTAAACAGACTCAAAGATATATTTGCAGATACGATGGGCGAGTCATAGCCGAACGTGCCCAGGACCGTCGTCCCGTTTTTATCATACCATGTCACATTAGTGTGAAGTGTGGACAATGCTGTTACCGTGGAGACTATTTTCAAAGATTGATGATAATCCACCACAGAGCCGCTGAAGACATCAACGCCCCAGGCCCAGCTAAATGTTCCGGCGCCGGTTGTGGGGTTCCAATTTGAAAAATCAAATTTCCAATCGACTTCCTGGACCGGGATTGAAGCTTCGCTGTTTTTTTCATTCATATAATAGTAACCGCTTATCAGCCCCCGGGCATCCTTTGCGATGTATAAATGATCCTGGTACGAAAAGTCGGTTATGACGCCATCATAGTTGATCGTTAATTGATACTCAAAGGCGTTTACGAGCGCTAACTTCCGAATTTTCAGTGTCTGGCTGTATCCATTGACTTGGATTATATGACTGGTATACCACCCACCCAGTTCTGGCCCGTACCATGTGCCTTCATATAAATTAGATGCTCCGCTAATGGGTTCTTTCGGCGCAGGTATATTGATCTGTATTCTGGCTGCTTCGCACAGGTTTTTAACTGACGCCTGTAGGTTTCTCGCTTCGGAAACCATTAAATCCTTATTGTAGTTTGGATTTAAGCTCGCCTCCAATATTAAAATTTTTGATAGATCCGCGTTGCTAATTGCGTTATCATCACATCCTGCGATTGCGCCCGCCATGATAACCGCCAAAATGCACAATAATTTTTTGTTGTTATTCAAACTCACACCCTCCTTTATTTATCATAATAAAAATTATTATAAACCTTTTACCTTATTCAGGGGGTGGATATGCCACACAGCAATCCCGCCCCCTGATATTATTTTTATTGACTTCCTGCGGCTTTCAGGGCCGCCATTGCCTGCCTGATCTATAAAAAATATATCCATCAAACTCAAGCGTCAGTCTGATAAATGACATATTTGTTCTTCTTTCCCAATATGTTATTAAAGTCAGTCAAGTTGTGAATGTCAATATTACCGCTCTTGAACTTTGATATAATATTAGACGATGCTCATATTATTTTGGGAAAAAATATTCACTGTTTTACTAAAAAATCCTTACATATCATTTTGTGAAGGAAAGTTAAAAATTATTTATCATGACGTCAACCTTCCGATTTCTTTTCGATTTAGCAGTTTGAAAGCAGTTGGTAGTGTTTGGTTCTTAAAAAAAACAGGGGAAAATCGATGGTATTTGTATTGACTCTCAGAAGGAATCTCTCTAATTTGACAACATGAAATCATTGCTTAAAATAATCTGCGCCGCCATGGCTGCCGTAGCATTGATGTCATCAATAATCATAACCGCCGGATGCGATGATAAGACATGGGACCGGGTAAACGACCCGATCCCGACAAATGCGCTATTATTGCTGGGGACGATAGCGTCCCAACAGCAGGACCATTACACGGTCACCGTTTTCACGTCCGGAATTATCGGTAACTGGTCCGGTCTTATAATAAATATTGACGGGCAAGTGTTTAACTTATCGTCTACTGGTTCTCCCACCTTTACATATAGTACATTATCAAAGGCAATATCCAGTGTCACCGTCTTACAATCACCGGATTTATATTCCTGCTCCGTGACAACCTTTACCCCTATCTACTTGTTGTATATTCTCTATATAAATATTCAATGTAATCCCTCCTGATTCGAATTTTTTGCCCCGTAAGTGACCCATGCCCTGATATCAGAGGCCCATGCGAGGCACTTCCCGATATACTATAGCATCCGGTCATAAAAGGATACCAAACCGGACGAACGGATAGATGGAGTGAAGTGATTGGTTATTGAACAGGACCGACAGATAACCGAATCCAGCGTCAATAAAAAACTTCCTGCCATATATAGACCTTAATAATAACTGCGTGTCATACGAGAAATTGATAGCCCTAGTTTTTTGTAAGTATAGCTCCCTGATCTTGATAATAGAAAACGATGGCCCGACAAGGAAATATGGGCGTATATGGAATGACCACTGCTTCACCGTGGCTACATGGAAATTGTAGAATATGCCGGCCGTCGGCGTCATGTTCAGCAATGACATTCTCACCTTGCTTCTGGAATGGCCGCTGAAAGGGATGATCCCGAACTTTAGGGCGACCCCGAATGACGACAGCACCGATTTCCCCCGTACCGCCGGGATTCCTGAAAGGCCGTAGGCAATACTGATATGTCCGGAAGGCGCGGGTCTCAGATAGCGCCCCCATCGCGAAACAAGAATCTGGCAGCCCGCTCCCGGCGCGATCTCCAGCGGCCCCAGCCCCAGCATGCCGCGTGATTTATCTGCCGGCGCTTTTGGGGACATTTCCTGTTGTTTCCTGTCTGCCTCTTTTTCCCTTGATACGAATATCACATAAATACGCTTGATCGTGAACTCTTCGGGTTTACTAATGTTTGTGCGCACTGTGTAATTTTCCTGGTCCTCGTCCACTATGTAGACCTCAAGCACTTTGCCGTCCGTCTTGTAAATATATACCTTGCCCATGTAAAACTTGGTATAGAGAACGCGTATGATATTATTCCTTAAAAACACTAATTTTCTACCATCTTTCACGCTCACCATAAGCACTTCAGGTGTTTCGTCTAATATCTTACACTCGACGATAGAGCCATCTTTGAGAAATATGTATTCGGCCGATAATTCCCCACATAAAGTTAGGACAATAAACAAAACCAATATAAAGATGGCAAAGCGAGACATAGCAACCTACACAATTTCGATAAATAACAATAATTAGCTGTAATGATTTTAAAATTAACTACTCTTTAACGTAT
>Ga0209342_10009019_pt1 | contig 9997 bp, 11 predicted proteins | sample RifCSP16_2_FD_184023 | JGI IMG/M metagenome (GOLD analysis project Ga0209342, IMG submission 184023) | Soil microbial communities from Rifle, Colorado - Rifle CSP2_sed 16_2 (SPAdes) (version 2) | ecosystem: Environmental > Terrestrial > Deep subsurface > Rock core/Sediment | place: Rifle...
AAAGTAATGCGGCTCTGACCAGAATTATTTCTGGATAGCCCGCGGTTTTGAAAGGGTCACACCCATACTATCTAAATCCCCCGGAGGGGGAACTGAATTTTCTATCATTTTATCTCTTCGTCCTCCTATTATCCCCATATCTCATTTACTTACACATGCGTGCATGGATTTCATCATATTTCTCTTTCCTGATATTTCCTTTTTCAATAGTATAAAAGATACTACCGGCGGTCAAAAAACTGACAAATAATTAAACGAATACGGCTATGATGTTCCAGGGTATGGCGGGATTTTGTCTTGGCATGATGGTGACCGAGATTTCTCCAATATTTAAAATTGGTATTTATACCATAATCAATATCGTGACCCCGAATATGTTTTAATAATTTAACAATATCAAATGAATTTTTCAATTAATATCCGAAGGGAACCGTCAAAAATCAACAATAATTCAATTTTTCACCGCATGACAAAATAACGTCGACTTATTGTCGAGACATCGATTACCCCAAAAGATCATAATACAACCATACTGAAATTTGAAGGATTTTAGGCTGGCCGCTTATAAGAAAACGTTTTGCGCTTTACATCAGGCCAGCATCGCGCCGCACTCGCGGCATTTCCGCGCACCCCGGAACATGATTGATCCGCACTGCTTGCAGGAAAAGAGCTTTTCTTCCGCTTTGATGAATTCTTCGGTGCCCAGCTTGCGCCATACCGGCACTGCACGGAGGATGTTTTTTTTGCCTTCAGGCACCGGGAATTTTTCCACTTTATCGCAGGGAAAACTGTCGCACCGGTTGCATCCCTCGATCCCCTTTTCAATGGCACAACTCTTGATGGGGCAGACCGCGCAATACCAGTACACCGAGTTAGAACGGCATCCCCGGCAATTGATTTTATCCGGCGTATCGTTGTATGCCTTTGCCAGTTTTTCCTTCAATTTCTGGTCGCCGCTCACCGTGGCGTAATGGATTCCGCATAAACCGCAATACAGGCCGCACGGCGCAACGAGTTCTTTGTTGATCATAGTATCCTCCCTTGTTTCAATTGAAACTATATTTTAATCCGTGAGAGACTTAGCTTCTATTTTCTGAATTCTGGATTGAAATATTAATGCCTTCGTTATTCTGAATTACGTTTCTCAGCCACTGCACCATGTCGGGTCCCTTAAGGAACGGCTGGCTTTTAAACAGGGTAATGAATTCATAGTATGAATCTTCAATATTATTGATGGCGTCTCCGAGCATGGCATGGATCGTGCCGAGGGAATTCTCACTCGAGATAACGGCCGCGTCGATTTTGCCGGTCTTGATTAAATAACGGGCTTGGTCCGCGCATCTGCACGGGTTATTCCTGTTTAAAAGGCCGCAGTTTACATTAAAATAGTCGAAAACCTTTTTGCGTGACCGTGATAATATCTTGCGGAAATTCGCCCTTGATATATCGCATATTTCCGCGCCGATTTTGTCGGTCACATCAAAGATCAGGCCGAGAATGAACACGATTCTCTCCATTCTGGAAAGGCACAAGAGCATGCAGACCACGCAATTCATTTTCATTTTTTCCTCGAGGAGGCCTGTGCCCGTTGAGAGCTCCACGCTTCTGGCATCGGGATGATCTTCTATTTTAATTGAGGGAAAATTATTCTCAGCAGCCTGAAAGAACTTTTCTTTTTTGCTTTCCTTGAGATTGATGATATGGTTCACCACGATCCGGTAAAGCCAGGTTCTAAAAGAGGCCTTGTCAGGTTCGTAGGTTGAAAGCTTCGTTATGACTTTCAGCAATACCTCCTGGGTTATATCTTGGGACAGGTGAATGTCCCCTGTCATGTTTACGGCGATATTGTATATCCAGGACTGGTGGCGCAAAATAAGGGCCTCGAGCGCGGCAGTGTCTCCCTGCAGCGAATGGCTGATATAGTCTATATCTCTATTATTCTCTTCGATTTTTTCCCGGAATGGATTATACATATGTGCCCGCCGCTGCTGAATTTTCTTCTCAATGTATGATACCGATTATTTCACGATGTGTGACGAGTTTCTATTATTTTTTGAAAAAATTATGGGGGGGAATTGGTTTCTCATCAATGCGATACTGTTAGGGTGCAGGCCGGCTTTGTCGAAACATCCTGTTTCGTGCCGGGCAGCGCCCTATTCGTGCATCCATGCACGGGCGCTGCATTAGAACATCCTGCTCGGCACATGCGACCATCCTATTCGCTCGGTCGATGCCCCTGCAGAAAAGACAAAATTCACCTTTGGCGGGCATTTTGAAGGGTTGTCTTGCCTTGCTGTCAGCAATAAAACCGCTTTTGATCCAATATAGAATTGATTGACATTTTAGAATTAATATGATCGAATTTCATTTAATAATGGCTAGGCAAAATATCCCTGCCTAAATATTATTGGAGATTAAATCATGATGGCAAACAAAATTTCACTAACAAAGGCAATATCAATTTTTGCAATTGCCACTGTGTATTTTTATGCGATCCTTTTTACATTATTGCCATTCCTGAGAAAAAATTTTGTTTTTAATTCAGCCCTATATTGGTTTATTACTGGTTATTTTTTGTTTATCCCACTTTTACTATTTGCAGTATTTATGGTAAAATCTGAAGGGAATAAAAATATTAAACAAATTGTTTTATCTTTGAATATTTTGCCTTTTTCTAAAAAGGATTGGGCATATTCAATATTTGGCCTTTTGGTCGCATTTATCTTAACCGGTATCATTTTTGCTATATGGTCAGTGCTTAATAAAAATTTTGAAGTAACCCCTTTAAATACAACGCCTTGGTTTATGGAAATGCATCCTTTTAAAGGTTCGGATACATTATTGTTATTAATATGGTTCCCAATGTTCTTATTTAATATAGTCGGAGAAGAAATACTATGGAGAGGCTATATCCAAAAAAGGCTTCAAATTAAATATTCATGGATTATATGTTCGCTATTGTGGTTAATTTTTCATTTGCCGTTCGGCGTTGGTTTATTAATAATGCTTATTCCTATAATTTTAATAATTCCCTATGCATTTTATAAGACTCAAAACACATCAGTGGGAATATTCATTCATGGAATTTATAATGGGCCTGTTTTTATTGCGGTTGCACTGGGATTTATCAAATAATGGCAGGGGCACTCGCCCTAACAAGTTATAGTCGATTCGCTCCAATCGGTCGGTCGGCACTCGCGCTTATCCCGCAAGCTGCGGTGCAGGTTAGGGGACGGTGCGCCGCGCCTTGATGGCCGGCGTGCTCGCTGCACTGCCTCCGAACGGCGTAGCGATATGTAGTTGTGCCCCGGACCCAATTTCATCCAACAAAATATTCGGACCGCAGCTGCAAGGTTTTATATTCATAAATTATGTCGGTTGCGTATAATGCTATTTGCACCAGCATTGCCAATATTTATTAGTATAAAATAGCAGGAATCAGGTAATTGCCAATTTTAAAAACATGGTTTATATTCTGTATTGTTCAATGCGTGTTTTTTCGTATCAAAAACCGGTGCACATAATCAGTCTGCCGCCAAAGGACAGTTTTTAAATATAGTGTATTTTTCTCAATACTTTTGGAAGGGGAATGCCATGTCTGCAACAAATTCTATTTGCATAGGATCATCCGCTTTGATTCGGATCCATAAGGTAGTTACCCGCGGCCTGAGCATCTCGATGCAATGCAGCCGGGGGACCGGGCCGGAGCCGGATCTGCGCGACGGGTTTCAGCGCTTTGTACAGGCGTTGTACTCGGGCTTCGTTGTCCATAACGACGGCGAAGATGAAATCGCCTTCCCGTTATTCAAGATGTCGTTTGCCGACGGTCCTTTTGAAGTCCTCAGCAGTCAGCACCGCCAGATGATGCCGCTTCTGGATAAGGTCAACGCCTGGTGTAATCAGGGCTCAACCGCCTGGGAGACGGCCAGCATAGCCGGTCTGCATTCGACGCTGAGCGAATTGAACAGCTTGTGGCACAAACATTTTCCGATTGAGCAAATCCTTTTTGGCCCGCGCGAATGCGAGCGCATGCTTACACCGGAAGAGAATGCCTGGCTGGATGAACAGCTTGCGGTTCACGCAGCCCAGTATTCTCATCCCGGCGAGTTGGTGCTGCCCTTCATACTGTACAACCTGGAAGGCGACGATCGAGCTGCAATGGCGAGCGCCATGCCGCAGGTGATAGCGGAGCAGTTGGTGCCTTTCGACTGGAAACCTTCTTGGGCGCCGATGCATCCTTTCCTGCTGGACTGAACATATAAGGTGTTGTTTCCGTAGCTGTAACCGGTATATGTGGTTCCTGGCCTCGAAAATCGCCGGAGATAAACGGCCTTTTATCCAATGACAGTTATATTAGAGGAACACCCTGTTCCTGCACTGAGTGGTCAGGATGTCCGTCTCCGGCGGATGTTTTGAGGGTGGATTGTTATCACATGCGTTTGTTTTGGGCGCAGGGGCGAAGCACTTGCGATAGAAAACATAATCAAACACTAGCCTGATAGTTGTGCCTGCTTCTGATAGCGTGGGGTTAAAACCCCACGGGTGCTGAAAAATTATTATTGACATCACAAAATTGCGATTATCCATATCTAATTATTGCGTAATGTATCGCCATTTCTTTGGACAGAATGACGAGAAAAACCGCTAAGATAGTTCAAGATATTTACACAGGAGGGATTTATCATGAATGAATTAAGTACCTCGGAACGTGTTGTGTTTAATGCGGTCAGTTTATTCCTTTTTATTAAATATCGATTCGCAAAGATAGAAGAACAAGCTCCACCGATCGGTTCCCGTGAGGTCCGGAAAATCAGAACAAGCTGCGGTGAGACCCGCATGATCGTGTATAAACCTCAAAAAGAAAAGGCACAGGCTCCCTATCCGGTTCTGATCAATCTTCATGCCGGAGGTTTTGTACAGGGACAGCCGGAGCAGGATGACGTGTTTATGCGAATCCTGGCGGACGCCGTCGGCTGCGCGGTTTTCAATATCGATTACAAGCATGCGCCGAAATATAAGTTCCCTGCCTGCCTGGAAGAGGTGTATGAGACGATTCAATGGATCATCAAGAATAAAAATGATTTGAACATAGATCCGGAAAGAATCGCCATTATCGGCCACAGCGCCGGGGGAAATTTAAGCGCGGCAATCTGCATGATGGCGAAGGAAAGAAAGGAATTCAAACTGGTCCTTCAGATTTTGAATTACCCGCCGCTGGACATCCACAAGGATCCCTACCTCAAGACCAATGTGCCCACGATGAAATATGCAATACCGCCAAAGGTGGCCGTCATATTCAATAAATCCTATTTGGCGAAGCGCGAGGACGCGCAAAATCCGCTGGTTTCGCCCGTATATGCGATAATAAAGGACTTAAAGGGCCTTCCGCCGGCGCTGATCTTTACTGCGGAAAACGATACGCTGTGGGAAGAGGGGGAACAGTATGCCAATATGCTCAAAAAAGCAGGAGTGAATGTATTATACAAGAGGTTTACCGGCTGTGCGCACGAATTTTCACATAACGGCCCTGCTGTAGCACGAAAAGAATTATGGGGGACCATCGCCGAAGGCCTGAAGAAGGCTTATAAAAAACGACCCGTTGAAAAGAAGTGATTTATAGAGGTACGGAGATACATCTGATTGTGTTCATCGATGATGTTCTTGCGTCGAGCGTTGATGCGGGGGAATCATTTCTCAAAAAGAGAGGATATTCAATAGTCACGGACGTAAATTCAGATTATTTTTAAAATAAATATTTTAAAGAGAAAAGTCGTATTATTAAAATCAAGTCCTGGTGGAGAATAGTTCATGCAAGAATCGAGGGGTGATACAAACAAAGGTAAATACCATGATTAATTCAATTATTCTCTATATCTCAGCCGCCATGCTCATATTCTGGGGCATCGCCCATCTGGTTCCGACACACTCGGTAGTCAAAAACTTCGGCCATGTCTCAATGGACAATAAGCGGATCATCACCATGGAATGGATCATCGAAGGGGTTTTTCTGATTTTTATCGGTTCGATCATCGCCGTCATAACCTATTTCGATCATAAAAACGATGTCTCGATAGTTATCTATTTAATCTGTTTTGTCGCCCTGAATATTCTGGCGCTCGTTTCCCTATTTACCGGTTTTAAAATAAGGTTTTTACCCTTCAGACTGTGCCCTTTTATTTTTCTCACGTCAGCATTTTTGATTATTGTAGCGTTGTTTTTTATATAGGGGTGCAGGGGCTTCGCCCCTGCACTAGGGAAAAATTATTTCTTCACGAGCTCGACCCTGCGGTTCTTGGCCCTGCCTTCCTCGGTTTTGTTGTCGGCAACGGGTTTGTCCTGGCCGTAACCCGACGAGCTCAGGCGCTTCGCGTCGATTCCCTTTGCGGTTATGGCGGCAACCACGGACTTGGCCCGTTCCATTGACAGGGTCTTGTTCGATTTCGGATTGCCCACGTTGTCAGTATGGCCTTCCACGCTTATTTTCAGATCTTGATTCGCATTCAGCATCTCAACGATCTGGTCGATGATCGGCCTGGACTCCTGTTTAATGGTCGATTTGCCGGTATCGAAGTTGATGTAGAGCGCGATATGCCCGTCGCGGTTCAGGGCTTCAAACATGTCATTTGCAGTGACGTCCTGCTTCATCGCCTCCTTGACCACGACCGTGAGGTAGTAATCATTACCTTCATTGAAAGGGACCACCTCGATCCAGAGCACGTTGCCTCCCTTGGTGACCTTTCCGGTCATCATGCGGTACCCGCAGTTTTCCGCGCAGCTGGAGCCCGAGCACTCTCCTTCAAACACGACAGTGCCCCTCATGCTCCTGACTGAATTCGAGTAATTCCGCGAGATCTGAAGATCGCTCGACTGTTTCGCTCCTTCCTTCAAGGTGTATGCCCGGTAGTATTTTTTCCCCTCTATCGTGGTGCAGTCCTTGCCGTTAAAAAATTTATAATCGCCGAACTCCTGGTCCGTGCCTTCGACGATCCTATAGCCCGGCATGCCGCTGAAGTGCGGCGTGTCCTTGAATTCATTTTGAGCGCCGGTTTTGGAAAATCCTCCCACAATCATCAGTCCTGCGAAACAAATAAAACCGAAATATATTACCCTTTTCATTGTTATCCTCCTATCGCTTGTAATTGCTGTTGGGTGGTCTATTTTTTATAGTTTTTTTCATATTCAATTTTTTCCGCGATCAATCCCGCAGCCGGCCTCTGCGCGGTCTCCGTGATATTCAACAGGATGGTAATGGCCCGAAGCATGGTGGTCTGGGCTGTGTTAACCTGCACTCTATTGTTCGGGTTCCTGATGTCCGCGCCATATTTAATGGACGCCATCTTGTTGTTAAGCTGTACGATGAGCGGCTTGATCTTTGCCTTATAACCGGACCATACTCCCTGATACTCGTTAAGCCTGCCCGGTTCCACCAGGATGTTGTGGTTTAATATTTCAAGGGTTTTCTGGTGCACGCATTTGGGTTCAGGATAAGGATCCTGGCCTTCTTTCCCGGTATTTATTATCGGACACGTTTTCTTTGCATCTTCGACATCGCGGTACTTCGGCTTGTACTTGTCGTCGATGCTTTTCATCTTATTGATATTTTGCACATCTTCCCTGCTCATCTGAAGCAGGTCATTGTTTAATCTGGTGATGTCAGCGAGCGCCTGGAGCACCTGCGGAGACTCCTGGCCTGAATCCATCATACCCATCTCCCTGCTCATCTGCATACCCAGGGCCATTTTTTCTTCATCGGTCATATTTTTTATTTTCTTTTTCATTTCCGGATCGGCATATTTCTTCATCTTTTTGCTTTTTTTCTCAGGGTCTTTGCCCAAGGGCATATCCGCAAGGTCCTTGCGCGAGGATTCCCCAAGCTCATTTGTTAACTTCTTAATATCTGCATCAAGGTTTTCAACCGCCGTTCTCATAGTATAGGCGTCCTGGGCGGTTTTCGGCGGCGCCATTATCTTTTCAAGTTGAGCGTTGAGGTCCAATTTTATCATCGGGCTGGAATTTGATACAATAAAAAGCATGCCTGCTGCTGCGGCACATAAAATGAAATACATCTTTTTCATAGCTATAAGCCCCCCTGTTTTGTTAGATTTAAAAAAAATTTGAACTTATTCGCACGCTTCGAGACACTGTTCTTTGGTATACTGGCACGTCTCTTCTTTTACTACATCCTTGCCCTCAGATTCAACATCGCTCTCATTTTCCCTGTCCACGACCTTTCCGGAAGTTTCCATGCACTTGTTGTACGACAGTTCGCACGCCTTCTCGCAGGCTGAGCGTTTTATCCGGTCCCCAAGCTCTCCGAGGTCCTGAGTGCGCGCGGATGACAGGAAAATGAATAATGTCATTGAGCTGAGTATAACAATGAGGATTTTTTTCATATTGTCAACCCTTAGTTGATTTTTTTAACTTAAATATAATTAACCTGTTGTATAACTCCTTTTTCGGGGGGCGAGGGGCCTGACCTCTTAGGCCCCCACCCTCAGAGTTTTACAACATTAAAAGGGCGCTATAAAACTCCCATTTGTAAGTGAATGTGTTATTCTTCCGGGAGTGCCAACCGGGAAATCCGCTACAGTGCCGCTGAATCTTCCTCTAACAAAGCTGCCGTCATAGCCGGTGATTTCGATGGTACCGCTTCCGCTGACTCCGTCGTCGCTGTTAAATGGAAAACCGGCAGCATAAATTATAACCCTGTTGCCGGCAGCGGAATTTGCGTTAAAGGTTCCGGTTGTTTGTCCGGGGAAATAGATTAGAATTTCTTCTGAACATGCAACATCAAAACACATGGTTATTGTCGTAACATTGCCGCCAACGTTATAAAAAGCAGCCACCAAAGGGACTCCGCCATCTTCATACGCTGTTCTAGCTGCGCCATCAATAGTTACCTTTGCGCAGGCATCATCGCCGGTGCAACTGCCGCCGCCGCCGCCATTCATAAGGAATAGCATTAAGTTTTGCTTTTCCTTTGAATCATTCTTGGTGTTAATATCGCAGTTACCTGCGAGCATTGAACCCACCAAGAGAAAAACTAAACAGATTGATTTTGATCTTTTCATATTACCCCCTTTTCGCATTAATGTATTTTAAAAATTTTCCCAGATGATATTTCATTGATTTTTCGTCAGAACTATCGAATCGTAGCTGTTCTCGGTGGCAACGGTCTTCCCATTGCCGAAATCATACGGCTCTGCGCCGGTGCCATGAATAGTCCCGGCGCCGTATACGCCGTCGCCGCCAACCGCGACCGAGTTAAAGTATGAATTGCTCTGCCCGACTACCGATTTGATCCACTGCGCATTGCCGCTCATATCGTACTTCACCACAAGGACGTTATTGACGGCGTTATTGACGGTAATGGTTTTCCCGTTGCCGAAATCGTACGGCGCCCCGCCGGTGCCATATATGTATCCGGCGGCATATATGCCGTCGTTTCCAACTATTATATCGAAGAAGACCGAATTGGCCGGCCCGGTTGTAACCGATCTGGCCCACTGGGCAGTGCCGCTTGTGTTGTACTTCACCAGAACGACATTGTTATTGGCATTATTTATGGTAACGGTTTTTTCATTGCCGAAATTATACGGTAATGCATTGCCCTGAATATAGCCCGCTGTATAGATGCCGTCGTTTCGGACTGCCACCCCGTTGAAAAAAGAATTACCCGGCCCGGTCGTTACAGATCGAGCCCATTGGGTGACGCCGTTGGTTCTATATTTCACCAGCACCGCATTATTACTGGCGTTATCAACCGTAACGGTTTGCCCATTGCCAAAATTGTACGGCGACGCGTTGGGATTGACGAATCCTGCGGCGTAAACGCCGTCATTACCGACCGCCACCGAGAAAAAATTCGAATTCGCCGGTGCTGCGATTACCGATTTGGCCCATAAAATATTGCCGCTTGTATCGTATTTGACCAGAACGATATTATTGCCCAAAGATGCGCCTGCCACATTTACCGGAGCGGCGGCTGAGCCAAAAT
>Ga0209342_10009020_pt1 | contig 9997 bp, 11 predicted proteins | sample RifCSP16_2_FD_184023 | JGI IMG/M metagenome (GOLD analysis project Ga0209342, IMG submission 184023) | Soil microbial communities from Rifle, Colorado - Rifle CSP2_sed 16_2 (SPAdes) (version 2) | ecosystem: Environmental > Terrestrial > Deep subsurface > Rock core/Sediment | place: Rifle...
AAAAGGGTCTTTAACTATAGAACCTACTACTTCTCCAGTGCCAGAAACAAATCCCTCATGTCCCTGCATATTAGGAAATTCCGCAACTAACTTGGCCTTATCAACTAAATTCATTCTAACAATTCGTTGATCTGGATCAAGTTTTAAAAAATCTTCCCCGTACTCTGCTGTAGTTGAGTTGCGTGCCAGGCCCAGTACTGACCATTTTAACATGGGATTATCTTGTTTGAGTTGGTGAAGATACCCAGAAATCTTATTACTGATTTCCATAGTTTCTGCTGGAGCATGAGCAGTTACCCATTTCTGAACATTACCATAAATAGTTTCTGCTTTTTCAAATCCGTATTCTAGTTTCGTTAAGCTAGATGGGACCTTCTTAGAGGCTGGAACAGCATCAGGAAATGAAGATGCAAGTAAGGCCGTCTCTGGCATCTCTCCAGAAGAAACCTTATCGAATGTAGCAGCTAATGCAGCATCATCCTTTGGAGAAGCAACATCAGGTGCTCCAAAGGATTGTGCTAGTAATTCATCATCTGTCGGCACTATTTCTTCGCCTTTAGTTCAGCTAAACGACGTTTAGCTTCTTCAGGGAATCCTTCTCTAAGTAGTCTCGCTGCTTCTGTTTTATCAAGTTTACCAGCGGTTACCGCCCCATTTAGTTGTGCTACATTTTGGAAGTACATAGCATCTCGTGACGTTGTATTGTACTTTACTCCCAAAAAGGAATGTTCTGATGTAACCGATGGAACATATCTCTTCTCTAATTGGTATAACACTTGTTGTCTTGCAGTTGCCGCATCTGGAATCTCTTCATTATTATTTTTTGCCGCAACTTGCGCATGAATAATTCCTTGAGCTAAGTCTGAGGCAAACACATCACGATCTTCTTTAGAAAGAGACGTGTATGCGGGGGTATTAGCCAAGCTCTCAGCCTCTATCGCTACTTCTCGGTTAGTAGGTGTCCGTGGAATTGCTTTGGCTCCTGGCTTGTCTTTTGCAGCCGCCAACCTTTCCCTATCAGATTGGAGATTAGTCCAGAGAGCAGAAGCAGTCTCAGCTTTAACACCAATTTGCTGCATCTTCTCATCATTCAAAGTCATCTTACTTCCATCTACATGCTCAACTTGAACATTGCCGTTCTTAAGAAGTTTAAGATTCTTAATCTGACTATCCGCATCTTTAGGAAGCATGGGGTTAATCATATTAATAGTGCCTTGGACATCCTCTCCACTAGTTGCTTTAAAATACCGAAATCCCTCATTCAGACCTATAGCAGCTTGATGGCGTTGCTTATCTTTTAAATCAATATCAGCACTCTGTAATGCAACTGCATTATGCTGAATAGTTTGCTGTCCTTGGGCGTATGCTTGCGCTGCTTTAGGATCAATAGCTTGTAGGTTTTGCACATACCGGCCTGGATCAAACTCTGTCAAAGTTTGTCCATCAGGACCTTCTTTGGTTTGGTACGAGGAACTAATCGCATCCTTAAGGGCAGTCTTCTTTTGACGTTCTTCATTAAGTTCTTGTAGTTTTCCAATACCTAATGCAAGATCGAGTCCTGGATTACTAGGACCTCCCCCACCACGGCTGCTAGATACTGAGGGAATATAAATCTGTCCAGGAGATTGAATATTAGTTTGTGCAAATTGCGGCATTGGTACGGCCATTAGAACATACCTCCGATTGAACCACCAATTCCAGCACCTACTTGTGCCCCCATAGGTCCACCAAAGTAAGCACCGGCTGCCATCCCCAGAAGGCTACCTATACCAGAATTTTTCTGGCCCTTTTGCGCCTCTGCATTTTGAGCTAATTGTTGTTGCTGTAGAGCAACACCCTCTTGAGCACCCGCAGCACTTAGACCCATATTGGCTAAGTTATACATCTGATTAAAGTAGTTACTATAGTTACTTGAAGCTAAACCACTAGAATAATTAGCCATGTCATAAAGAACATTACCACTTCCACGGAATCCAGCTGCGGAAGCTTCTCTTGTGATAGCTTGCATGCCTTGGTCACGTTGAAACTGATAACCAGGAAGATTTTCTAATGTTGCTTGTATACCCGAAACTTGTTCTCCAGGAGCAGTAGTTCCTGGTTGAACAGGTGGGGTAGTAGGAGTACCCTGAGTAAAGATGCTGGGGTATGTACTTCTTAACCACTCATCACTTACTTGTGCCAGACCTGCGGGGTCACCAGCTCCGTATTCTTTGACGTATTGCGCCCTAGCCTTAGCTAATTGTTCTTCTTGACTTATTCCCCCACTAAAGGCAGAGGGTTGGGCAGCTTGCGGCATACCAGGGGGAGTAGCTCCTGCACCACCAGGACCACCCATACCCATTAATGCCCCTAACCCAGGTAGGAATTGTCGTCCAAACGCGGTATACTCTTGTAGAGCCCCCTTACCAGAGTTAGCGGCATTTGCTTTCGCCAGGGCCTCCGCCTCAGCATTCGTTTCCTCTTCCTTAAGTTCTTTTAGCCCTACTGGCTTTCCTTTTAATGACTTCTTGACTAAATTTTTTAAAATTCCCATAGGTGTTACCTGTAAATTATAGCGAAATTATTTTGTATACTGGTACGTGTGCTTTTGAATCTTAATTATGCTTACCACGATAATCTATCCATCCATGTAACATTATCTCTATTCTTACATCTGCTACTGAAGTGCTTAGTCGATATCGGACTTGCTTACTTGTATTAGTTCTAATACTTAAATATACACTATCTGCGGTTACGGTAGAGGCTGCTATAGTATTTTTACCTACTATAGTATAAACGGAAGAACTTGGAGCAGTATCCGTCTGATCTAAAGACGTTATTAAACAATGATTAGTTTCAGTAGCATTATCGGTGAGAAGTACTACTGTAATTAGGGCATTAACTTTAATGCCAGAAGGACTTGTACTTAATGTACTCTCAACAGCAGATGTTCCTGGATTAGACGTTGCAACTTCTCTGACAGGAAGTTTTAATAAAAATTCATCTCCAAATTGAGCAAATGGTACTATAGTTGCACTAGCTCTTATTATAGACCCAATTCTACGTTTTAAACTGTAAGACGCGGGCATAGTAGGAGCGGTAGCTGAAGTAGAGAATAGAACATCTACTACTCCAGTATCAGTGCGCTTTATCAAAAATACATGGTATGTAGCATTAGCGATTGATCCAGTATCTAAGCCACCTTGATTTGTCCCGACTGCCCAAGAAGCATCTAACCGTTTAGTTATACCATCAACTAAAATCATAGTAATACCAGTGTCAGAAGATGTAGCTTCACCGGTAGCTATATCAATATCATTTGTGGCATCAGTTGCATTATTAGATAACGTAAGCCCACCTATATGCCCTCTAGGGGCCACACTAGAAGAAACAGTAACCGATGCACCCCCAACTCCTACTCCTAAAGCCCCTTCGTCAGTTAAAAATACAAGTCCATTCTCTAGGTCTGCTGTAGGTAAGTCTGTAGAGGCGAATGAAGGAACATAGATAATATTATTACGGCCACCACCTAAACGTATATATACTTTATTTAACCAGTGAAGAATGGTTGGTATGTCCTCCCCTACAGGGGGAGGAGGGAGATTAATAAACTCATTTGTCATTACTTCATACCTAAGTCTAGGTCTAGATTAAGTGTATATAACTTTAGATTATTACTACCAGTATAACTTAGTTTGTACGCCCGCTCAAAGAAAGACCCCAATCCACTTAATGAAGCAGCGTAATTATTAATATCTAAAGTACGCGCTGTGGAATAAGTTTGGTAATCGTCATCTGCATAAGACACACTTATTAGAGTAGCACTCCCAGGATTATCCGACCCAATAGATAACTTGGAATTGAATTTACGAAGATGGGAGGTATTCTTATTCGGGTCTATGTTATCAACCTTGGGGGTAATAATAGTAAAGGCAGGGTTAGTACCAGCATCTTGTACTCCGGTTACCGTGTAGACAATGGGGTTTGCATCAATAACCCCCCTACTAGAAGTCCCACCAGCTAGTCTACCACTGACGACACCCCGGGTATATACTACAGACCAAACATACCAGACCTTCTCTGAGATATCATACACAAGAGAAGAGGTATCTTCCCAATCCGCTTGTAGAACTAGAAATGCTTTATTATTAAAAATTACTATTCCCCGGATTACTGTATCCCCCTCAAGTTGTAAAACATAGTCAATGGCGGGAGTTGAAATACGACTAAGTTGGAAATTATCTAAAGCAAATATTCCAACTGCCCCTTTATCTGGTTTCCCTACAAAAAATAAGGTATCACCATACTCGGCAACTCTTGATTTAGAATTTTTTTCTGTTTCTGCGAGAGTATGCGATACAAGTCCTACTTTATAATAAATATCGGAACGTCTACTTAATGGACTCCCGGTAGGATTTCCAGCATCATAAAAGAACTCTATACTAGTTGTACCAAAGGTTACGACGTGGTTACGATGCTTGGCAATATATACCAGTGCGTCTGACTCTAGCGCGGCACTTATAAAACTGGTAGAGGTCCAGGCCGTCATACTTCCTAAATCACTGTTATAGATTCTACTATCAACCCCCACATTAGCTGCTACGAAAATATATCCATCTAAATGAACTACCCCCGGCACAACATCCGTTGAGGCTAGTTTAATTGGCATATCCGCATCTGTAATTTCTGTTAGGGTCGCATTAGATTTGGTTATTCGATAATCAGAGTTAGCGGTACCCCCAGAAACGGCACCACCATGTAGATATACATAAGTTTCATCTTCTGCCCAAGTCACTCCATTTAGAGTATACAAATTAGTAGCTGTGTCACCTTCCGTACCGTTTTTCCAAACCTTTAGTGCACTGTCAACCCACCATGTATTCCCAGGTGCGTCGATGAAGGGAGAATAGATTATGGAACGTGTTGGATTAGTAACAGTATCATCATTATATACAGCGTATCCAGGCCGCTTTGTTACACCCTTACGTAAACCATCATTAAAGATATACCCATTATGTATTTTAAAACTATCTCTGGAAGAGATAGCAGATTCACCCTTATTAATCTCAGCTAATGGGATACTTATTTTCACTTCATTCGTCCCCAATAATTGGGTTGTAGGTAGAGAGAGACATTTTGTTCTCGATCCCACCCTTCGACAGAAGTTAGAGCTTCTTCTGCGCGCATATCTAAATATTGTCGTTCAGCCATAGGTAGCCTGTACTTAGGAGATAAACGAGCAGCAAGTCCCATGTAGAGGGCTTCATAATATTCCTGTGGAAAGTCAGGAGTATCTCCAGCAGCATCAAAATCTTCAAGAGTACGTTTACACAGCATCTCTAAAGTTTCTGTTTCATCGTCTGGCTGAGGATAGGTTGTAATAATAGTGGCACTTAATTGGGGCTCAACCCAAATTTGATTTACTTTCCCATCTGAGGTCTTTGATCCTAGATTCCAATAATCTCGTCTAGGAACTATATTAATAGGCACATCTGATAAATCAGATTGTCTGCGTACTACTTCTAGTACTGACTTAATCCTAGTGGCTGCAATAGCAGATGCGTATACATAAACTACACCATCGGTACTCGCTGTAGCTGAACTACCTAGCCCCGTAGTAAGTGTGACAGTTGTGCCAGAAGGAGCACCATTGACTACATCCCAGTGTAGTGTACCATCATCTAATTCAATACCAATCTTGTAGGTAGAAGAGATGCCTGTAATTGAATCTACAGTAATTGTAGTAGCTGATGCGGCAACATTAGCAGCCAGGGCCGTTCTAGTTACCCCACCTGTAAGTGCAATACGATCTGTGCCTGCCGTATACGTGTGCTTATTTTCAGTTAAAAATAAAGTAACTTTATCAACTGCCCAGATATTAATACCTCTCCCAACCCAAGCCTTCACCATTATATTAAGGGTACGGGAGTGGTCAGTAAGTTGGTCTGCGGTTGGGGTACCACCCTCGGGCAGTACTCCTACACGCATTAATGCTTCCTCAATAATATCGTCCCTTGATACGGAGAAATCAATGCTGCCCGATGTGGTCATTAGGCTACCTCGTAACTACCAGAAACTATCAATATAGACCCATTAGTCGCAGGATAAGTAGAATCATACTTATAAACACTAACTACAGTGGTACTATCCCCTCCTCTAAATTTCACCGTAAGCCCAACTCCACTAGTTGCTATTTCTTGTCCAGCAAAGGCATATTCATTCGTAACAGGACCTGCCTGTGGTAAAGTAAAAGTAATAGAAGTTGCTCCAGTACCGTTTGTAGTGATAGTTAATATGACAGAGAAATGTACTATCTTTCCTTGTTTAAGCCATCTTCCAGTACCGGAAGCAGTAGTTATAGTTCCTGTTCCCGAACTAATTGTTGGAGTATACCCAGCCCATGCACCATCATCAGGTATAATTCCTAATGCTGTTTGTGCTGCACCTTTGGTAGAGGCACCTGTTCCACCATCTGTGATAGGAACATCAGTACCACCGGCCCTATAGATTGTGTTACCTTCTATGGCCATGTCTCCAGCAGAGGCCCTAGTAACTGTGGTATCAGTAGCATGTCCTAGTTCAATTGTTTGAAATTGGGGGCTATCTCCTGCACCTAGTCCTAGACTTGTACGTGCAGTGGCCCCAGATTCAGCAACCCACGTAGTTCCATTACCTACTATTACATTACTATCCGTTTTAGCTAGGGCTGCAATCGCATCTAGATCAGCATCCCATGCTTGTACATTAGTACCAATGGCCAGCCCGAGACTTGTACGTGCAGTAGCTCCAGACTCATTAACCCAATCAGTACCATCCCCAACTAGAATATTTCCATCTGTGGGTGTTGGGAATAAGGAAACTCGTGCCGCGGCTTTTGTAGTTGCAGCAGCAAAAATATCATAGACTATTGCATCAACATCGTTGAGCCAAGCTGAATCTATAACTGTAGAGAAGTCGGTAAATGTTGTAGTAGTCATTAAAGTGTATTCGTAATGTTAAATGATCCATCCACTAACGTGTAGTCAGTGGCGGAAATATCAATTCCTGCAATAGCACATCCAGCAACAGCAAATCCTGCGGTAGCAGACCGTCCTTTAGCTGTACATTGTGGAGCATTAGCGTATACTATCGTAGGTTCTGGCCTAGTAAAGGGAATTGCTTTGTCATCTCTATAAGGAGGCCGTGGCATGTCCAAAGGATGGCGCTCTTCCCAATCATCCGAGCAGACTAGCAAACCATCCCATCGACGTTGTATTTCTGAACTCTTGGTCTTTTTACCACAGACATCACAAATAGCATTGAAATCTCCGGGAATAGCTACATAGTTAGTCATTATCCTACACCTAACAAAAGTCGTAGAGCGTGATTAACTCCCGACACTACTTGCCCCATTGACCACATAAAGCACGGTAGTGTGGAGAAACCATATTGCCACGCCGGTGTTGCCAGTATCGAGCGGAAGAATTATCTTACTTGCGATAGGTGCTGCCATATGTACCTCTAAGTTGAGTCATCATTCCAATAAGAAACGCGACCATTAATCGAACCACCTGCTACCACTAAATCTAAACTGTTACCCTCTGTAGTAGCAAAAAGAAAATTTGGCGGCTCAACACTTTCTTGTGCCCCGCCCCCCTTATCATGGGATTGCGAACCCTCTAGCGCGATGTTCGTGCCATCGCGCCAGTTCAGCGTCATGTTGTTACTGTCCGCGACGTACTTATACGCATAAACCTTTATGCGCTTTCCAGAAACCGCGGAAACAACTGTTCCTGTAGTTGCAATAGAAAAGGGGGCGCTCTTGAAAGTCTTTGGCGAAGATATGTCTGAGAACGCCATATTATGTCGCCCGTACCCAAGTTATCGTGACGCCCGACGGCTCCGCTACGACGGTGTTCTGCACATTAAGCACCAGCGGCTCGTTGGCCTCCGTTTGACACCAGCCGTGAGGCTGGTGTGGTAGAACCACATGGGTGGATGCTCCGCCGAGGAAGGTGAAGTAAGCGCTAATGGCTGTGGTGTTGCTTTGAAAACGACCAATGCTCTGAAATACCCGCACCGATGTTAGGTACGCGGATAGAACACGTATCCGAATCCCTGCCCCCTGCGCCGCAACAACGGCTAAATCCCCCTGTACTAGATGCTCTAGGAAAGTCCGATTGACTGTTCTAACCGTACCTGTTTCATCGACGATCTGTCCGCCAACTTCATAAGTTGCCCCAATGCGATTAGTTCCAGAAGTTACATTTACAAGAACAGGCTCAGCATTAGGATTATTTATCCTTATTCGCATTAGAAACCTATTTAAATTTTTCTAAAATTCTAAGTTTTTCTTCTTGAATCGAATTTTTAATCTTTACAATTTCTATCTTTAAGGTCTCTACTTCTTTTTGTAATAGGGTTTTCTCTAAACTTAAACTTTGTTTAAGTTTCATAACTTCTTCTACAGATAATTTAGCTTCAGTTAATAGTCTAACCGCCTCAGCAGTAGCCTTAGTTACAATTTCCTTTTCTTGTTCTTTAGCTTTAGTAATCGTATCTTTAAACTTAATGTCCGCCTCTAAAACTTTAGACTCCACCTTATTTAATTTAACTTCTTCCGAATCTAAATCAGTATTAAGTTTAATCTTTAGACTATTAAGGTGCTCAATAGTTGATAGTAATCGAGTCTCTTCTACTTCTAAAGAAGTCACATAACGCAATGCTTCAAGAACCTTATCAAAAGATACATCCTTTAGAGTTCTTACCGCTCGTTGAAGATCATTACTCACTTGTTGCGCAGTCATATCTAGTCCTTCAACCGCAGGTGTAGTGTGATGTCGTAACTATCCCCACTGGTATGGCCCGTGGTAGTTAACAAGATATCTCCTGTACCACCCGTGGAAGCAGGATCAATTAATCCACCTACCTCAGACCAATCTAATATACCAACACCACCCAAGGTTACAAGTTCATCATCCGTAGTATGGTCCCAGTTCAAACTTACTGTCATACCACTAATATCATATTGAATCTTTTCAACTACTAATCGACTAGGTTCGGAGCCATTGGGTCCGATAAGTGCGGACTTGTCAACCTTAATAACACCAGATTCTCCAGTGCCATCAGATCGGTTAAGTAGTCTTACTACTCGTTTTCTACTTCCTGAAAATACAACTAACGTGTCTACTGTATCTACCATGTTATTATCCCAAGGGGGGACTAATCTCCCCCCCTAAATGTAAAGTTAATTACGCTGGATCGGAGACAGTAATACCACCTGCTATTGTATTCCAGTTACCAGCCCATTCATCTGTCGAATCAGATACCGTATAACCACCAGCACTTGAGTATGTTCCGCTTAGGTAGTTTTTCGTAATAACATTGTATCCGATGCTACTTCCAGGTAGTTCAATAGAATCAGTGGTAAATCTACCAAAGATATTATTGTAAATGAACGCATACCCGAAATCAGCAACTATATGATTTGTATTAACCCGAAATTCGTTATTTCGGATAGTCCAATAATTGCTAATAATTTCAGTGCGAATAGCATAAGTCATATCGTTAAAGCGGCAACCATCAACTAGAACATGGTTAGTAGTTTCAGAAAATGAAGTTGCTCCACCACGAATACCTACACCTGCGCCACTAAATACGCATCCAAGGATTTCAGCATGAGAAGCATCACGTTCGGCATCACCTGATCCTGCATTGCGTACTAACTCAATACCAGCAGCGGTTGAGGACTCCATTGCAAATAGTGTATTTACAAACTTCCATCCTTGCTGTAATACACGAACCGTGGCCTGACCGGATACTGCCCCAGAAGATGGAGCACGCCAAGTCGCTGCTGCCTGATTCCCATTAGTTGGGGCAGAGTCAGCATGTCGTGGGCGATTGCCGCAACCTACGATTGTCACATCAAAAATCTGTACTGGAGTAACTAACTGTTCTCGTACATCACCAACAAAATAAACAATATCTCCAGAAGCCATAGCACTGAATGCCTGAGCCATTGTAGTAAAAGCTCCTTTTG
>Ga0209342_10009021_pt1 | contig 9997 bp, 9 predicted proteins | sample RifCSP16_2_FD_184023 | JGI IMG/M metagenome (GOLD analysis project Ga0209342, IMG submission 184023) | Soil microbial communities from Rifle, Colorado - Rifle CSP2_sed 16_2 (SPAdes) (version 2) | ecosystem: Environmental > Terrestrial > Deep subsurface > Rock core/Sediment | place: Rifle...
CCAGTGAGATTACTCTCTATAACCTCTCTAATTTTTATCCTCTCATCAATCCAATCGATTATTTTCTTTAACATACTACACCTTTGAAAGGTTTATCTTCCTTTCCTCAACTTTAACTCTATACTTGGGAAGCGGTTTAGGAGGCGGTCCTGAAATAACGTTCCCATTAGAGTCAAATTTCCCCGCATGACATGGACAGAAGAAAATGCCTTCATCCTTCTTCCAGCTTACAATACAACCAAGGTGTGTACACACCGCCGAAAAAGCCCTGACCTCTCCTCCATAGCTAATAACAACTGTGGCGTCTCCAAAAGCAAGCCCTGTTTTAGACCCCTCTTCTAATACAGCCGACACCATTATAGGGTTACCCGAAGGGTCCATAAAGACGTTTTCTGCTTCCCCCTTAGATTTTGGGAAAAGGTATGCTACTATTGGGACTATCCAGCTTGCCACTGTAAGACCTAATATCCAATTAACCAGGGCCCCAAAGAAATCCCTTCTTTCGATTTTCTCATCCACCGGGGTGCCTCCTTACTATTCGTAATATTATTTGCAGGACAAATAAAACTGCTACAAGAAAAATAATCCATTTCCATATACCTATATCTATACCCTCTTTCCCGATATTAATTGTTTTTACATCACGAGCCATTTCTACTTTCATTATATTTGGCTCGAGAAAGGGAACCCTAAACTCATACCTTAAGACTGACTCCACGATGACCTCTTCTCCCATAACATCACTTATGGGAAAGATAAACTCTTCTCTGCGGCTCTCTCCGGGGTAAATTCTGTTATCGCTCTTTACACCTACTGCCTTAAGAAACATATCCTTCATGTTGTCGTCAGGAATCTCTCTTCCTTCCTCATCAATGAGAACCCGTTTATATACAACCTCCTTTTCACCGACTATCTCACCGGCTACCTCTCCCCTCGGACTTAAAAGCCTTAGTCTAAGTATGACCTTTCGTGAAGGAATTCCTGTAGGAAGCCGATGTCCCGATTCGGCATTTGTCACATAAACCACAACTGAAAGGGAATCATCGAGTCTTTCTACAAGTGAGCTTATCTTCGCCACCCGAGTTAAAGTAATCTCAGAATGTCCCCCTAAAAATTTATGTGCTGTAACAATCCGTATGGTCTTTGCAACCTCGGGATTAACAATGGGAACACCAAATACCTCTGGCATATGGCAGTTCTGACACTGTATGCCCTTTTCCGCATAAGGACCCTCTTTCCACTCGCTATATGTTCTCATAACGTAAAACCCCCACTTATTCACCACCTCATGGCAAGTAGCACAAAACTCCGCCTTTAGATGCACCTCTGAGTAGGCGTTTTTATGCCCATCCTCAATCCCACCCTCAAAGGGTCCCCTCTTTGTATCTCCTAGGTCAAAGGCAAACGGCTCTTCTTTAGTCAAATTCACGCCCTTTATAGTATGGCAGAAATCGCATGTGACGCCTTCTTTAGTTATAGGAAGTCTTATGTCGAAATCTCCTGTAACCCTCACAGTGGGTGCATGGCACTTAAGGCAGAATTCCCTGTCTTCTTTATATTCAACCTCCTTAAAAACCCCTACAAAAACAGGGTCAGTAAGTGAGGTGGCATGGAGGGAGTTTGCCCACTCTTTGTAGATTTCAGTATGACATCTACCGCACACCTCACTTTTTGTATATTCCTTGCCCTCAACTTTCTCTGTAAATCCTCCTAGAATAATCGCTAGTGTCGCCACAATAAAAAAACCTATCATCTTGTAGGTTATGAAATATAGCAAACCATATGCCAAATACAAGATTTCCCTTTTTCATAAAGCTTCAGTTCATACTATCTCTACTATGAGTGTCTGATGTCGGAAAATCGGACACTCCTTAAATCTCCCGTAGCTTCAATGCCTTTAAAATATTGAAAAAAACTTTTGGCACGAACTTTGATACTAAGTTTAAGCAACTAATTCACTTGATTACCGGAAGCAGGTAATTTAGGTTTAAGGAGGTGTAATCCTATGAAATTTCAAGCCCTCCGTATCAGCTTGGCAGCATGGAGCTTAGTTATAGCGGTGTCTGTCCTCCTGGCAGCGAATGAATGGATTCGTCTGCCTGAAGACCCCCTTAAGGGATGGAGTGTGTTTGAGGGGAAGGGATGTATAAAATGCCATTCCATACACGGTCATGGTGGAAAGGACGGACCTGACCTTGGGGAAAAGCCCTTCTATGGAAGCTTCTTACAGCTTGCAGGTGTTATGTGGAACCATTCGCCTCAAATGAGTGAAAGGATGCGTGAATTAAGGATATCTAGACCAACCTTTACCCATGAAGAAATGGCTGAACTTATTGCCTATCTTTATTACCTCCAGTACCTAGGCGAACCTGGAAATCCACTGGAAGGGGAGAAGCTTTTTCCGGAAAAGGGTTGCATAAAGTGCCACTCAGTGGGAGGTAAAGGAGGAACTATCGGACCAAAGCTAGATGAGATGAAACGTTATGCCTCCCCCCTTTACATGGCACAGGCTATGTGGAATCACGGTCCGGAAATGGAAGTAAGGATGAAGGAATTGGGCATCAGAAGACCCCGATTCGAGGGGAGAGAGATAGTAGATTTAATTGCGTATATTCAGAAGGTAAGTGCTGGTGCCCCTGAGGAGAAGGTATATATGCTTCCAGGAAACCCAACTGAGGGTGAGAGACTTTTTGTGAGCAAGGGTTGTATAGATTGTCACTCTGTTCGTGGTAAGGGTGCAAGTATCGGTCCCGACTTAGGAAAGGTAGAGCTATATCGGAGCGTTACGGAGATTGTAGGTATAATGTGGAATCACGGACCTGAGATGTGGCAAGAGATGGAAAAAAGAGGAATAAATCGACCTAGATTTAGTGGTGAAGAGATGGCAGACATTATTGCATACCTCTACTTCCTTAAATTCGTTGACGAGCCCGGAGACCGTGTAGAGGGAGAGAAGCTCTTCTCCAGCAAGGGTTGTATAACCTGCCACTCGGTTAAGGGAAAGGGTGAAGAAATTGGTCCTGATCTAGCCACCTCACGAGGAGTATCGTCCCCTATCGAGATGGTTCAGGTGATGTGGAATCACGCCCCTATAATGGAGAAGAAGATGAGAGAAAAGCGTCTTCCATGGCCCGAATTTAAGGGTAAGGACATGCCGAATCTCTTTGCTTACCTGCAATCTATTAGTAAAGGTGGGGCAACTAAATGAGAAAATTGCTCCCTTTATTAATTGTAGTAATCCTTATCCTGAGTGTAGGCGTTTTCTTCTCGGGAACAACCGAGCTAAATACTAAGCAACCCATAGAGTTTAGCCATAAGAAGCATCGGGATATAGAGCTTCCTTGCAGTGTTTGCCACCAGTATTTTGAAGAGCACGCCTCTGCGGGGATACCGGGAGGAGAGATATGTATGACGTGTCATACAGTAGCCTTAACGCAAAACCCAGAGGAGGAGAAAATTAGGGAGTATGCAAATCAAGGTTTGGAGATCAAATGGGTGAGACTTTATAGGGTTCCTAATCACGTGTATTTCTCTCATAGAAGACATGTGGTTTTGGGAAAGCTAGAGTGCACAACCTGCCACGGAGGGATTGGTGAAAGCATAAAGCCGCCGCTAGGACCGGAGGTTGAGTTAACCATGGATACGTGTATAGCCTGCCACCAGAAGATGGGAGCAGATACGGATTGCTATGCGTGTCATAGATAAATGTCTGCCGTTGGCGCCCCATAGAGAGTGGACGTAAGAAAAGAGTCTGAACTTAGAGGTAAAAAATGAAGGTAAATAGACGAAACTTCCTTAAGCTTGCCGGTGGAACTACTTTGGGGACAGCAATCGGTGGTTGCAGTCCCAAAGACATAGGTAACACTGTAGGGGATATACTTGAATTTACCGCTGAAGAAGAAAGGATAAGGGGACCGGGGATTGAGAAATGGGTGACATCCATCTGCGGAGCTTGCCCTGGTGGATGTGGAATCAAGGCAAGGGTAGTAGATGGAAAGGTTGTAAAGATTGAGGGTAACCCGCTTTATCCAATTAATGTTGGCGGGTTATGCCCTAAAGGGGTCTCTGGGGTGCAAGCCCTCTATAATCCAGACCGTATTAGAGGTCCTATAAAGAGAGTCGGTGAAAGGGGTACAGGAAGTTGGGAAAGTATAAGCTGGGATGAGGCGATAATGACTGTAGCCTCAAGGCTTAAAAGTATAAGGGAGAAAGAAGAGGCGTATTCCTTTGTCTTTGTCGGAGGGGAATGCCGTGGGCTTATGCATAAACTTATTGAAAGATTTTTAGAGGCTTTTGGCTCCCCTAATTATATTAGGTCAACAGCTAATAACGCCACGCCAATTGTGAATTACCTAACTCAAGGAATTCACGATCACTTAGCCTATGACCTTGAAAATACAAATTATATCTTGAGCTTTGGTTGTCCGCTCCTTGAAGGTTGGTCGTCTCCTGTAAGGGTTTTAAGGGCTTACGGCTACCTTAGGCAGGAAAGACCGGGCATTCGAGCTAAGATAGTGCAGATAGATACCAGGCTCTCCATCACGGCAGCAAAGTCGGACGAATGGATTCCAATTAACCCTGGAACCGAAGGGGCATTGGCTCTTGGAATTGCTCACGTAATTATAAGAGAAGAACTTTATGATAAAAACTTTATTGAGAATTACACATTTGGATTTGAGGATTGGAAGGATGAAGTAGGCAGAGAGCACGTAGGCTTTAAGACTATGGTTCTTAAGGAGTATTCTCCAGGCGTTGTTTCCGATATAACTGGTATCCCGGTTGATATCATTATAAGACTGGCTAGGGAATTTGCTACGGCAAAGCCAGCCTTAGCCCTCGGGGACCGTGGTAGAAGTTCTTACTCTAATGACCTATATAGCCTTATGGCAATTCACTCTCTAAATGCCTTGGTGGGAAGTATAGGCTCTTCTGGGGGAGTTCTCGTTCAAGGAGACGTTCCATTCTCACCTCTGCCCCCCGTAGAAAAAGATTCTACTGCCGAGAAGGGTTTATCTATGCCCCGGATTGACCATGCGGGCACTCTTAGGTTCCCTCTTGCCTCTAGTGTCTTAGAGATTCTACCAGAGGGCATTCTTAATGAGGATCCTTATAAGGTTAATGTCCTTTTCCTATACGATACAAATCCCCTTTTTACCAGTCTGGATTTAGAGAAATTCCACAGGGCCTTTGAAAGGATTCCTTTTATCGTCAGTTTCTCTCCCTTCTTGGATGAGAGTACAGAATATGCGGACTTGGTACTGCCTGACCATACCTATCTAGAGAAGTGGCAAGATGACCCAATTCTTCCAAGTGTCGGCTATCCCCTTCTTGGAATCAAGCAACCAGTGATAGCCCCTCTATATGATACTAGGCATACAGGGGATGTAATAATCAATATTACTAAGGAGATTGGCGGAACCGTTGCTAAGGCTTTTCCGTGGAAGGATTTTAAGGAACTCCTTATGGAAAGCTTCCAAGGGGTTTATCAGGCTGAGAGGGGTTCTATTGTCTCTGGCCCTCCTGAGAAGTCCCTAATTCGATTTTTAGGGGAGAGGGGTTGGCGGTATCCCTCATATAGCTCATTTGAGGGGTTCTGGAAAGAGCTCCTAGAAAAAGGGGGCTGGTGGGACCCGACCTACTTTGGCGGAGAATATAAGATTTTTAAAACCCTCTCTGGAAGATTTGAATTCTACTCCCAACACCTTAAGGAGAGACTAGAAGGCTTTGTCAATGGAGAAGTTGCAATTAAGGGCATAAGTCCGGAAGATAAAATTGAAGAGATTCTTAGGGGACTTAAGATTGAAGTTCGAGGAGATAAGGTATTTATGCCCCATTATGAGCCGGCAAGATTTACTGGGGATGAAAAAGAGTATCCGTTTTATCTCAATATTTACGAACCGCTTGCTCTTATTGGTGGCACGGGTGCTAATCAGCCGCATCTTTTGGGAATACTGGGTCCCCATGTATATATGAAATGGGACTCCTGGGTAGAGATCAATCCAGAAACTGGTAGAAGTCTTAGGATTCGTGATGGCGACTTAGTATGGGTGGAATCCCCTATCGGGAAACTCCGAGTGCGGGCTAAACTTTATCCGGGGGCAATGCCCAATGTAGTTAATATTCCCTTTGGACTCGGTCACAGGTCCTACGGTAGATGGGCAAAGGAAAGGGGAGTAAATCCCAATTGGATTATTAAAAATGAATATGACCTTCTAGGTGGTCTTGCTCCTCGGATATCCAGTCGTGTGAGGATTTACAAGGCTTAATAAAGGAGGATAGCCTAAATGCCACAGTGGGGAATGATTATCAACTTAGATAAATGCACAGGCTGCCAAGCATGTGTAGTAGCCTGCCAGATAGAGAACAATAACCCTATTCCAAGACCGGAGGAGGTAGCATATGGAAGGACAATCTCATGGATGGAGATAATACCGGTGATTGAGGGAGAATACCCGCGTGTCAAAACTCGATTTATTCCCAGACCCTGTATGCAGTGTGATAATCCGCCCTGTATTAAGGTATGTCCAACGGGTGCTACCTATGAAAACAAAGAGGGAATAGTTACTCAGATATACGCCAGGTGTATCGGATGCCGATATTGTGCTAATAATTGCCCATACGGGGTAAAGTATTTTAACTGGTATAAACCCGAATGGCCCAAAGAAATAAAAGAGTCTCTCAATCCAGATGTGCCGATAAGACCGAAAGGGGTTATAGAGAAATGTACTTTTTGCAACCACAGGCTTCAGAAGGCAAAGGAGAAGGCAAAGGCGGAAGGAAGAGAGTTAGCCGAAGGGGATTACGTGCCTGCGTGTGTAGAGGTCTGTCCAAGTAAAGCGATGTACTTTGGAGACCTTGACGACACAAATAGCCAGGTATCTAAGCTGGCAGAGAGCCGAAGGGCTTTTAGACTCCTTGAAGAGCTTGGAACCAAACCCAGGGTAATTTATCTAAGCGAGGGAGGGTAAAATGCACGACGAAAAGGCTAATACAGAGGATACCATATTATTCCAGCCAATAGTTCAAACCGGAAAGAGATTCTATATAACGGCTATGGTGTTGCTCTTAATTATCATCTGGGCTTTCTACGCATGGATATATCAACTGAGATACGGACTTGGGGTTACGGGTCTTAACCGCCCGGTTTTTTGGGGATTCTACATTATAAACTTTGTCTTCTTCATCGGCATAAGCCACGCAGGAACCCTTATTTCTGCAATACTACGGCTCGCCCTAGCCGAATGGAGAAGGTCTATAACTAGAGCCGCTGAGGCCATAACTGTACTGGTTCTCTTCTTTGGTGTTGCCAATGTCCTCCTTGACCTAGGAAGACCCGATAGAGCCCTTTTTGTAATTAAGCACGCAAACTTCCGGTCTCCACTTCTGTGGGATGTAACCAGTATCACGACATATCTCACCGCAAGCTCAATCTATCTCTACCTGCCCCTAATTCCGGACATTGCCCTTCTACGAGATAGGGTTTCAGGATGGAGGAGGGGATTATATAGGACCTTGGCACTTGGGTGGAGGGATACGGAAAAGCAAAAAAAACGTCTAAATCGTGCAATAGCCGTAATGGCAGTGCTTGTCATTCCTATAGCTGTCTCTGTTCATACAGTGGTATCCTGGGTGTTTGCTATGACTATTCAACCTATGTGGCATAGCACAATCTTTGGTCCCTACTTTGTAATAGGGGCTATTTTTTCTGGCATTGCCTCAATTATTATTGCTATGGCAATCCTAAGACGGGTATATCATCTCGAGGATTACCTCAAACCAATACATTTTAATAACCTGGGGCTCCTTCTCCTTGTTATGACCCTTTTATGGTTTTATTTCACATTTGGCGAATTCCTCACAACCTACTACGGTGCCGAGCCAACACACTTATCTGTATTCTACTCGAAAATCAGTGGAAGATACTCAGTTGAGTTTTGGGCAATGGTTCTTTTTTGCTTTGTTATTCCTCTTATTATCCTTTCTATTCAAAGGACCCGCACCATTACAGGAACAGTTATTGCATCTGCCTCAGTGGTTATTGGAATGTGGCTTGAGCGATTCGCAATAGTTGTTCCCACATTAAGTAATCCAAGGCTCCCCTATGAACGTGGTTTATATCACCCTACATGGGTTGAGTGGTCTCTTATGGCAGGATGTTTTGCTGCGTTCTTCCTTGTTTATATGATTTTTACAAAGTTCTTTCCTATAGTATCCATCTGGGAAATAAGAGAAGGGAGAGAAAGTGCACTTAAGGAGGCGGAAAAAAGAATAAAAACCTACCTTCCTGGAAAAGTAGCGGAGATAGAAACCGCTAGAGGAGAAACAAAATAAAATGAGCAAGAATCTATTTCTGTTGGTATCCCTAGCGTTAACACTACTCTTAATTCTAAGCCTAGAGGGTCTTCCTGAAGAGAACTATACTCTTCCCAAGGATCCTTTAAAAGGTCAAGAGTTATTTATCGACAAGGGTTGCATAAAGTGCCATTCTATACAAGGAGTGGGTGGCAAGATTGGCCCGGACTTAGGTAAGGGTGGGTTTAACCGTAGTCTTATCCAAATAGCGGGGATAATGTGGAACCACTCCCCTAAGATGAGTGAGAAGATGCGGGAGCTAAAGATACCGAGACCAAAGTTCGAAGTTACGGAAATGGCTGACCTTATTGCCTACCTCTATTATCTTAACTACTTTGATGAGCCTGGAAATCCATTAAAGGGAAAGCTGCTTTTTAAAGAGAAAGAATGTATAAAATGTCACTCCATAGTCGGTGAAGGTGAAGACATTGGTCCCAGCCTAGATAAAACAAAGTATTATGTCTCACCAATTTCTATGGCTCAAACCATGTGGAACCATGGGCTGGAGATGAATATAAAGATGAAGGAGTTGAGTATAGGCTGGCCCACATTTGAGGGAAACGAGATCGTAGATATAATCTCCTATGTACAGGCAACCAGTAAGGCTGAGGTCAAAGAAAGGGTTTATATACTTCCTGGCAGCCCACAAGAAGGGAAGAGGCTTTTTTCGGAAAAGGGTTGCATAAGGTGTCATTCTATAAGGGGAGAGGGTGGCAATGTGGGACCCGAGCTCTCAAAAAGGGGACTTCGGCGAAGCGCAACTCAGATAGCAGGAACTATGTGGAACCATGGTCCCAATATGTGGAAAAAGATGAAGGAGATAGGAATTCCCCGACCTAAGTTTTCTGGAAAAGAAATGGCTGACCTTATTGCCTATCTTTACTTCATTAACTATTTTGATAAGCCTGGAAATCCCCAGGAGGGAAAGAAACTCTTTGCACAGAAAGGATGCATTACGTGTCATTCTATAAGGGGAGAGGGTGGCAATGTGGGGCCTGAGCTTACAAAATCTAATGCTTCTTTATCTCCCATTAATGCCGCTACAGGAATGTGGAATCACGCTCCTATAATAGAGGAGAAAATGCGGGGAAAAAAACTCCCTTGGCCGAAGTTTGACGGCAATGAGATAGTAGACCTGCTAGAGTATTTAAGATTTGTAAGTAGTCCCGATTAATTTACTTTGCCTTCTTGAGGCTCATCATATAGGCTGCTAAAGCTTTTAATTCTTCATCTGTGCCCTTAACAGGCGGCATCTTTACATCCGGTTTTATGGACTTAGGGTCCTTAAAGTATTTTATCAGCCACTCTTCATCCCTTCCATTATTGCCTTCGTCAGAGAGGTCTGGACCCATTTTCCCACCAACCCCTTCTATCTTATGACACATGGAGCATTTTTTTTGAGCATAAATCTCTTTGCCTTTCGCAACCAAGTCCTCTTCTCCCTGAGCAAACTTCACACCAAAAGAAAATACGACCATCCAAATTCCAATCATAAAAATGAATATATGTTTCATCTTAGCGCCTCCTCACTATGAAACTGAGTTTCTTTCTCTTCGTATCTTAGCAAGTTCCATACCAATTTTTTTCTTCCCTCCGTTACTTTTTTTCCCGTTCCTGTTGTAATTTTTTTTCCTGCTCCTGCCGC
>Ga0209342_10009022_pt1 | contig 9997 bp, 11 predicted proteins | sample RifCSP16_2_FD_184023 | JGI IMG/M metagenome (GOLD analysis project Ga0209342, IMG submission 184023) | Soil microbial communities from Rifle, Colorado - Rifle CSP2_sed 16_2 (SPAdes) (version 2) | ecosystem: Environmental > Terrestrial > Deep subsurface > Rock core/Sediment | place: Rifle...
TTCACGCGCGCCGACGGCACGGAATCCCGGATCCACCACACCTTCAACGTCCGCCACGCGGACACCTGGCTCTGGGAGCCGGACCTCATCCCCACCCTTGCCTCCCTCGGGATCACCTTCACCGCCACCGCCACGGACCCCGGGAGCGACGACCTCACATTCGCCTGGGACTTCGGGGACGGCACAACGGCGGTGACGACGCATTACAACGATGGCTTCGGCCCCGATCCCCTGAGGAGCCCCGCCGGGACCTTCCCCTTCACCGCCGCGGACACCGCCACCCATGTCTACGTGGCGAGCGGGACCTACACGGTGACCCTCACGGTGATGGACGACGACGGCGGGGTCGTGGTCTTCACCTTCACCGTTGCGAGCTGAATCACTCGAGCCTCTCCAGCGGCGGTGACGGACCAACTTTTATCCGCAAGAAGGCGCATGCCGGCGGAGGAGGCTCCCCATTCAGCCAGGTTCGACATCCCCACCGGGTCCCTACTCCTACGGACCGATCCTCCCGGTCACCTCCCGGTTCGGCGGCACGACGATTGCGACGGTCGTGCTCTCCATCGTGACCCTGGTGCTCGTCATCCTCGCGGCCGTCCTCCCCTGGTGGCACCTCCAGGCCACAAGCACCAGTCCCTTCGGTGGAGGGACCACAACGACGAGCGCGGACTTCGGCCCAGGGAACGTGTGTGTGACGTCAAGCGGAGGCTTCGGAGGCGGCATGTCCGCGTGTGCCCCCTACAGCACCTTGCTCATGAGCTCCGCCACGGCGAAACCCGTCGTGGATGTCTTCGGGGCCCTGAACATCCTCGTCCTCCTGTCGGTGGTCTTCGCCATCCTCATGCTCGTGTTCGTCCTGGTCGGGGTCTTCGTCCCGAAGGTCGCCTTCCCCGCGAGCATCTTCGGCCTGGCCGGCGGCGCGCTGGCGATCCTCGCGCCGATTTACCTCTTCTTCGGACTCCCCGCCGCCCTGCAGAACGTCCAAGGTGGCCTCGGGTTGGGCGGCAGCACCGACTTCTCCGGAGGGTTCTTCGGCGCGCAGACCGGGCCCGGGGGCAACGCCTCCTGGGGCGGGGGACTGGGATGGTTCCTCGCGCTGGCCACGGGGGCTATCTATCTGATGACCGCGGTCCTCGCGCTCTCCATGGCCCGGAAGCTCCAGCCGCTGGGCACGATGCGCTTCGCCCCTCCCCAGCCTTCCGTCGTCGTCATGCCGGCCCAGGCCTACCAGCCGCCCGCGGGAGGTTGGCCCCCCGTGGGCCGCACCTGCGTGCGATGCGGTGCCGCCGGGATCACGGGCGCCCAGTTCTGCCCCCGGTGCGGCGCCCCGTTGTGACCGGTCCGACTCGAAACGGCCGGCCCCCAGGAAAGGCTTATCCGGGCCTCCCCGCTGCGTGCCCCCGCGTGCGTGGGTTGCCAAGCATGGCTAAAGGCGCCAGATTCAGGGTCTGGTCGTGCAGACGTTCGCAGGTTCAAATCCTGCCCCACGCACTCCCCGCCTCCCCCTCGAAGCCTGGCATCACGTGACGTGGATCGAAAGGGTCTGGAGGGCGAGGCGGCCGGCGTCCTCCCAGAGTTCTGCTGAGAGGGTGAGGTTCCCTGTCGTGTACAGGGCGACGGGGACCCGGCCGGTCCAGGCCCCGTCGGCGGACACGCGTATCGCCAGGCGGGCCTCGTCGCCAGCGGTGAGGTTCAACGGGTCGCCCCACGGCACCGTCCGCTGCGGCGGGGCCTCGGAGGAGTTCGCGAGCGCAACCTCAACGCGGTAGGTCTCCCACGCAGCCCCGCCGGCGACCTGGAAAACCAGGGTCCGAGGAGCCCCTTGGAGGAAGGAGTCCGGAAGGGTCTCCGAGGTCCCATCGGGGCCCAGGATCCGGAGGCTGGGCGGACCGGGGAGGAAGACGAAGGCGACGACGAGGAGGAGCGTGATGCAGAAGGCCCCGACGAGGCCCCGCGCGATCGCGCGCTCGGCCGGAGAATAGCCGGGGACCCCATCGAGATTGCTGATGACCTGCCCCGCCTTCGCGGGGAGGGAGGACGCGCGGAGGACCGCGAAGACTCCGATCGGGAGGCCGAGGAGGAGGACCGCCGACTCGGTCAGCGGGCTTCCGAGGAGCCACAGGACGAGGGCGGAGGTCCCCACCGCGACCAGTCCGAGCCCCAGGGAGTATGCCACAGTGGCGGTGGGTCGCAACCGCGTGGAGCTGGCGAAGAGGCTGAGGGCGGAGTAGCCTGTCGCGAGCACGGCGGCGGCGCTCAGGGCGAGCCGGGCAGGAGTGGGCTGGGTGAGCGCGATGACGAGGGCGTCGGCCAGGAGGACAAGGAGCGCGAGCTTCAAGTGTCGGAAGGGGGCCGGCGGGGTCCGGGGGGCCAACGGGCGTCGAACCGGCGCGGAGGCTAAAGGCTTCCGCCGCACAAGCCATAAGTAGGGGCCTCGGCCATGCGCGCGACCCCATGGCCAAAGGGAGCTACACGGACTGCCCGGAGTGCGGGCAGCGCATCCTGAAGGAGAACCTCAAGGCGCACCTCCGAAAGGTCCACGAGCAAGGGCCGGCGGCGCCGAAGAAGGGGCCGAGGACCCGCGCGTCCCGGCCGCGCCCGTTCAATGCGCTCCGATGGGCCCTCGTCTCGATTGTCGCGGTGGTGGTTGTCGGCGCGGCGTACTACCTCGTCGTTGCGAACCCGTTCGGCGGCGGGAGTGATGGCGAGGTGCGCTGCCCGTCGGCAGCAGGAATAGTCGTCCGTGTTGCGAGCAACTACGGGGTTTTCTGCGTCGAGTTGGATCAGGCGAAGGCCCCCGTGACCGTGGCGAACTTCCTCAGCCACGTTGACCCGGGGCACTATGACAACACCGCCATCCACCGTGTGGCGGCGGACTTCGTCATCCAGGGGGGGCAGCTCCGCGTCACCGCCAACAAGGTGGACTGGGAACGCACAGGCCTACTGAACTCTCGCGGAACGATCTCCATGGCCCGGGTGAGCGGGGACTGGAACAGCGGGACGAGCGAATTCTTCATCAACCTCAAGGACAACACCAACCTGGACACCCCCGGTGGCGCGGATACCGGATATCCGTACGTGGTGTTCGGCCGCGTCGTCCAGGGGATGGCCGTCGTCGACACGATCGGGGCAATCCCGACGACCCCGGCAGGGGACGGCCAGCCAAACTCCACAGTGACTGTAATCTCCATCACGAGGGCGTAGCCGCCGCGGCGGTGACCGGAAGGCGGAGACGGGCGAGGGCAAGGACTCCGGCTCCGACAAGGAGAGACGCCGCCACGAACCCCACGCCGAAGCCGAAGACCGCCGCGCTGAACCCGACCAGGATAGGCCCGGCCACGGCGCCGAACCCCTGCATCGCATGGTAGGTGCCCATGGCCTCCGCGCGCGCCTCCGGGTGGGCGAGGTGGGAGACGAGGGAGGCCCCGGCGGTGTTGATGGCAGCCCAGCACACGCCGACGCCCGCGTGGAGGACCAGAATGGCGGGGAAGAGGAGGGCCGGCGACGCCGGCACGAGGGATAGGACGAAGAAGGTCGGGAAGAGCACGACTCGTGCGGTCGAGGCAACGAGCTGCGCATGACGCGCCCCCTTCACCGCCACCCAGCGCCCCATCGCCGGATACGAGAGCGCGGAGACGAGGTGGCCCACGAGGTAGACTAAGAAGACCTGGGTGTAGGGGATGCGCGCGACTTGGACGAGGAAAACAGGAAAGATCGCGTAGAAGGCGGAGAAGCCAGCGAACAGCAGGAAGGCGCTCGCCAGGTAGAGGCGAAGGTGCGCGGGGAGTTTGCCGCGCTTGAGGAGGTGGCGCGGGTCGAAGTAGTGGAGCACCCGCTGCGGAACGTACCGTCCCTTCTCTGCGAACCAGAGCGTGAGGTCGGGGATGTGTACGGTGCGGCGGTCCACGGTGACCGTCGGCTCCGGGATCCACCGCCACGCCAAGAACGCGGAGAGGATCGCGAGGGCCGATCCGATGAGGAAGAGCCCCTGGAGGGCGAGCGCGGCGCCCACGCCGGCCCCTTCCACAGACATCCATGCGGCCCCGATCCCGAGCCCGGCGACCCACCCGAACCCGCCGATTCGGTTGAACGTCGCGAGGCGCTGCGGCCACTCGGTCTCTTTCGCGGTCTCCACGATGAGGACGGGACCGATCGGCGCGCTAGCCGCCGCGAGGGCCCCGAGGAGGAGGTTCGCGAGGTAGTACTCCCGTAGCGTCACCGCGAGCGCCATGAACAGGAGGGAGAGGGCCATGCCGACGAAGCCGATCAGGACGAAGAGGCGGCGACGGCGCATCGCGTCGCTCGCGGCACCCCAGAACATGAAGGCGGGTACGGAGGCCAGGCTCGCGGCGGCGGTGATGATGCCCGCATCGGCCACGGTGCCCCCGAGGCCCTGTGTTGCATACAGGGGGACGGCGGGCTGGGTCACGCCGCCAGCGATCCCATTGGGCAGGAACGAGTAGTACCACTTCTGGGCGGGGGGAGAACTGGCCGTGACCCATCCCTTCTTGGGAGGTCGCGAAAGAGCCCTGAGTTCATGAAACTTACGCGGCGATCGAATGGACCGGCCCCGGGGCCTACACGAGCCGCAGCAGATCGACGAGGACCAGTTTGGCGGCGGTGAGGAAGATCAGGGCGATGAAGACCAACGCGACCGTCCGCGTGCGCAGGCGCCGGAGGCCGAGGGTCGACCCCGCGTAAGCGCCGAGGAAGACGATGGGAACCAGCAGCGGGATGAGCAGGAACTCCTCGCGGAACGGCGGGAGATCCTGGGAGGCGTTCAGGGCGAGCGTGAGTGCGAACCCGAGCGCCGCCACGGGGACGATTACAAGGGAGGAGGTGCCCACGGCCTTCCTCGTGCGCCGGCCGAGGAGGACGGTGAGGATGGGGACGTTCACCAGGCCACCGCCGACTCCGGAGGCCCCGGAGAAGAAACCGGAACCGACGGCGGCCGTGGACGCCACCAGCTTGCGGCGTGGGGTGTAGCGCGATGCATCATCCCGGTCCTCCCTCTCGCCGTTCCGCGACTTCTCCCAGGCCATGAGCGCACCGAAGAGGACGAGGACGGCGGTGAAGAAGAGGAGGAACGCGGGGCGGTTCAGCAGCAGCACGTTCACCGCCGTTCCCGCGAGCGTGCCCAGGAAGGCCCCGGGGAGGAGCACTCTCGCGGAGGCGAGGTCGACGAGGCCTTTCCGGCGGTGCGTGAGGATGGCGGCGCTCGCGGTCGCGATGGTCAGCGTGAGGGAGATTGGGACCACAATCAGGTTTGCCTCGGCGCCACCGCCGACCCCGAGAGAGAGGAGGATCGGGACGTAGAGGATGCCGCCCCCGAGACCGAGGTTGGAGTAGACGAAGGCGACGAGCGCGCACAGGACGGCCGCCAACAAGATGGCCGCGGCGTCCAGCACGCGGTAGGGATGGACATCGCGGGCATGAAGGTAGTGCCTTTATCCTTCCCTGGGATTGTGGCTTCGTGCTCTATCTCGTGCGCTTTGGGGAGCTCGCGCTGAAGTCCCGGTATGTCCGTCGACAGCAGCAGGATCGCCTCGTCACGAACATCCTCGAGCTCTTCGCCGCGGCCGGGACCGAATGCCTCGCCTCCTCCGACTTCGGCCGAATCTACGTGCGATGCGACGACACCGCCACCGCCACGGCCTGCCTGTCGCGGGCTTTCGGGGTGGTCTCGTTCTCTCCCGCCGTCGAGGCCCCGAGCACGCTCCCGGCCCTCTGCACCGCCGTCGCCGAGTACGCCAAGCCCCTCATGAAGGCCGGGATGTCCTTCGCCATCCGAGCGCGGCGGTCCGGGACGCATCCCTACACGAGCCAGGACCTGGGACGGGAGGCGGGGAGCGCGGTGTGGACGGCCGTACCGGGACTCCGCGTCGACCTCACGAATCCGGAGCGGGAGATCTTCATCGAGGTCCGCGAGAACAAGGCCTACATCTTCCATGAGACCCTCGCCGGCCCCGGCGGCCTGCCGCTCGGGACGCAGGGCCGGGCCGTCGGATTGGTCGAAAGCGAACTGGACTTGGTGTCGGCGTGGCTCCTCATGCGTCGCGGGGCGCGGACCACCCTGGCGGTGATCGGCGATGAGGCCATCGTGGAGCCGCTCCGGCGGTGGGACGTGCGTCTCAAGGCGCAGTCGCTCACCTCGGTCGAGGACCTGCCGGAGATCGTCCGCGCCGCCCGGGCGCAGGCCGTCGGACTTCCCTGGGGCATCGATCGCATACCTGACCGGGCGTCGCTGTCAAAGCTCTGCGCCGGAGCGGTGCCTTTCTTCCCGATCTCCGGTCTCTCGCAGGCCGAATGTGAGGAAATCCTTCGTCGGATTGAGACATGAGTCCAGCACCGGAATCGAATGGACTTACCAACTGCCCTTCCACAATCTATAACCCTTTGTGCCGCGCCTGTTCCCGGCCGGGATTCCTTGAACAAACCCGAGGCTGCCCTCAACGTCATTGGGGTGGTTGCAGCGGTGTTGATCCTGTCCGTCGCCTTCCTCCCTCCACCACGCCCGCGCCTTGCCACGTCCTCCGAGGTAGTCGTCACCCTCATCCTCGATGAAGCCCTCCTGTTCGTCAACCGAACATCGATCAACATCACGGTGTGGGTGAACAGCTCGGCGAGCCAGAGCCTCCTCCTCGGTTCCGACTCCGTGTTTATCGTAAGGAGTCTGGGCCCTCAGGCCATCGTGATTCGGAAGGTGGCCCACATGACCGATGGAGGGAGTTTCACTGCGAAACCGGGTTCCAGCCGGCTCGGCACCGGGAAGATCGACACGGCCTTCCTTCTCGACGGCGGGAGGTTCCAGGTCGCTGACCTTCCGGGGACGTACGAGGTCTCCTTCGCCCACTACACGACGGACAGGCACTTCTACCCGCCGCTGCTCACCGCCTCGCCGCGATACTTCGAAGTGCGTTCTTGAAGTGGCCTGGTCGTGACTCACTTCCCCTTGCGGTCGTGCGACCCGATGCTGGGCCGGATCTTCTCGGCGCCCTTGCCCTTGTACATCAGCCCGCGACCGCGCTTCCCCGCGCTCGTGAGCCCGCGGTAGACCCGGCCCCGCTGGGCCCTCCCGGCGATCCACGCGATCTTCGGGTCGTTCACGATGGCGGGGTGGTGCGGGTCGACGAGGATGACCTCGTAGTACTTGTGCCCGCCGTCCTGCCCGACCCAGTAGGAATTGAGGACCTGGAGGTTCGGGTAGTGGCGCGCGGTGCGCTCCTCCGCGATGCGCTGAGTGCTCTTCGCCATGGTGATCTTGTTGCGCCCCCGGCGCTTCGGATGCCGACCGCCCCAGAACTTCGGCCGCCGCAGGCCGCCGCGGCGCACGCGGAACCGGACCATGACGTATCCCTGCTTCGCCCGGTACCCGAGGGAGCGCGCGCGGTCGATGCGCGTCGGACGTTCGATCCGTTCCTGGGTCGGTCCCCGGCGCCACGCGACCATGCGCTCCCACTGGAGTTCCTCGAACATGCCCGTGCCGGGCTTCTTCCACGCCTGCCGCACGTACTGGTACAGGTTCCGCGGTCTCGGCGGCGGTCTCCTCTCGCGTTCTGCTTTCGGCGCCGGAGGCGCCTGACCCTCGGCCATGGTACTAGCCCCCTGGATTTGGCGGGTTCACCCGAAGGCACATCCCCAGACCAGGTAGGGCCGGGCGACACGCCGTGGGCTATTTCAAGGTTGGGTCGCCCGACGCCCCCGCCGCGGGGGGCCGAGCTGCCTCGCGTAGTCGAGCGACTGGACCAGGAGGGAGGCGAGCGCCCTCACCTCGGAGGGCGCCACCGTGACCTTCGTCTCGAACCAGCCCCAGCCCTGGGACTCCGGCGCCGCCGCCGAGAATCCCCGCGGGTCTCTCAGCTCCCTTCGCGGCGGGAGGAGGAAAGCCTGCAGGCCTTTTCGGGCCGGACGCACCTCCGCGAAGATCCGGCCGGCCTGCGCACTTCGGAACGCGATCCAGACCTCGCCGGGCCGCACGCTGACGGTGTCCCCCCGTCGGCGGCCGCGCTCGCGCAGCTCCCCCATCAGGAAGAGCAGGGGCTCCCGTCGTTCGGAGCTCAACCGGTCGAGGACGCTGAAGGCCTCACCCCCGCCTCTTTCCTCAGGAGGAAGACATACTTGAAGCCGCGAAGGAAGAAGTTCCGCTTCCGGGCCCGGTGCTCCCAGAGCGGGTTCAGGCTGCGGTCGTGGCGGCGGACGAGGCACAGGATGTCCACCGGCGCGAACCGCCGCAACAGGTCTCCATAGAGTCGAAAGCCCACCGGCGTGAAGGTTCCTTGGCGGTACTCGTCGCTGATCACCCAGGCGACGATGCCGCCGGGGCGCAACGTCCGATACAGCTCCCCCGCCACGGCGTCCAGCGCTTCGTAGAACGCCTCGGTCCGAGCCGAGAGCTTCCCGATGTCCCCAGGCTCGTCCGAGTAGGCGATGTTGTCGGAGTAGGGCGAGTCGATCACGTGGAGGTCCACGGCGCCCTCCTCGAGCGGGAGCTTCCGGGCGTCGCACTCGATGATGTCCGGCCGCGTGGGGTGGAGGTCGAACGCGAGGACCCGGCGCCCGCAGATCCGGGCGACGTCGAGCGTCGTCCCGCTCCCCGCCATGGCGTCCACGACGAGGTCCCCCGGCCGGGTGTACCGTTGGAGGAGGTTCCACACCACGAGCGCGGGAGTACAGCCGTTGAAGCGGGGGTCCCCGGCCGGCAGGTCCCCCAGGCGCTGCGTCGGGAAGTCCCAGCAGGTCGTCGCCTCGAGGCGGCGGTCGGTGCGTGGCGGGACGTCCATCACGGCGGTGATGGGGGCCGGGGGGCTTGGTAGGGAACGGCTACAGGTACGCCCTACCGCCCGGTCCACAGGCCCTGGCGCTTGAGCTCCTCGACGACGATCCGGTACTCCGCGGGCTTCCCGCACTGCGGGCAGAACAGGCTCCCGTGGGCGTCCCGCACAGGGTCCGGGCCCTCCCAGCCACAGAACCGGCAGACGCCGTCGGCGTCGCGCGCGTTCAGAAGTAGTCCTCCAGGGTCTGCTTCTTGGCGGTTCGCCGAGGGGCCTCCTCCAACGTAGGTCCTTCACCCCCCGCGAACCCTTCACCCATGAGGGTCGCCTGCTTCGGCGGGAGGACCCCGCTGACGAGGCTTCTCTCGTCCCACCCGTACACCTCCGTGATGTAGGAGAGCGTCTGGGAGAGGCGCCGCGCGTAGTACTCCCAGTCCGGCTCGACGGTCACCGGCCTCCCGGAGATGAACGGCTCGACCTCCTGGGGCGTCTTCTTGCCGTCCGTGACGATCCAGGAGACCTTCATGCCGGTCATGACCTCGTAGCCGAGCTCCTTCATCTTCCTGAACGCCTGGACGTTCGTCATCGACTCCGGGTTGACGTAGGTGGCCTCCTCCTTCACGGTGCGGGAGATCACGAGTCGCTCCAGGGGGTCCGTGCCCTCGGGCGCTAGCGGGATGATCCCCCGTCGCACGGCCTGCACGATCTCCTTGGCGCGCTCCACGGCGGCCTCCGTCTTCCCGTCGAGGATCAGCTCGAAGAGCTCGCGCTGGGCCTCGGACTGCAGCTCGAAAGCGTCCGTGCGTCGGATCTCGTACCCGCGGACGACGAACTCCTCCCGGGGCCAGACGACCTTCCCGGCGTAGCGCTTCTTCTTCCCGTGCGTGAAGAAGGTCCGCATCACCTTCTCGAACTCCATCTGGATGCTGCCGCGCGAGAAGCGCTCCGCGAGCTGCTTTCCCAGGGCGACGGTCTTGTCGCGCGCCTCGTCCGGGGGGAGATCCTTGAAGGGGGACTGCCAAAAGCACGAGTCCGTGTCGGCGTAGAGGACCTTGACGCCCTCGGCCTCGAGCTGGGAGATCACCCCCTTCACGTTCTCCCGCCCGTAAGCGGTGATGCTGGCCCCGATCTTCGGGTCGGTGAATCGATAGAAGGTCGACGCGAGGACCCCGTAGAAGGCGTTCATGAGGACCTTCACGGCGTTCTGGAGCCCGTCGTAGTAGGCG
>Ga0209342_10009023_pt1 | contig 9996 bp, 7 predicted proteins | sample RifCSP16_2_FD_184023 | JGI IMG/M metagenome (GOLD analysis project Ga0209342, IMG submission 184023) | Soil microbial communities from Rifle, Colorado - Rifle CSP2_sed 16_2 (SPAdes) (version 2) | ecosystem: Environmental > Terrestrial > Deep subsurface > Rock core/Sediment | place: Rifle...
AGGGCCAGCCACTCCGCGGGAACCTCCTGCGAACCGATCATGGCATGGCTGGCTTCCGGGTCGAGGTCGCCGTGCCAATCGCTGCCGCCGGTGCGCAGCAGGTCCAGCCCTTGGGCCAGCTCGGTGAGCCGAACCCGGAACTCGCCCGAATGGGCCGGATGGCGGGTTTCCACCGCGTCGAGCCCTTCCTCCTTGAAGGCGCCGAGGACCGCCCGGGTCGCCCGCTCTCGCAGGTGGGCCGCAGATACCAACCCACCCACCAGATGAACCAGGTCGGCCACTTCGCGAAAGGCGGGCAACCGCTTCTCCACGTAGGCGGGGCGTCCCTTGGCAAGCCACCGCTGAAAGGCCTCGTCCACGCTGGCAACCTTTCCCAGCCGAACCAGCACCCGGGCCAGGTGCGGGCGCCCCATGGCGGCCCCTCCGGTCTCGGCGACCAGATGGTCGAACGAGACGTCGACTCCCCAAGCCTGGAGTCCTTCAACCATCTCGCGACCGCGACGGATGCGATCCTCCCGGCAGCGGCGCAGGAAGCCGGCCAGGACCGGATGGTCCGGCGGGAGGAAATAGCCGAGCACGTGCATCTCGCCCCACGGCGCCGAGGTGGAGAATTCGCAACCACTCACCACCCGGACGCCGACTCGTTCCCCTTCGGCCTGGGCTTCGGGCAGGCCGGCCACGCTGTCGTGATCGGTGAGCCCGATGGCCGACAGCCCGAGCCCGGCGGCTCGCTGGACCACCGCGCTCGGCGCAAGCAATCCATCCGATGCAGTGGAATGCAAATGGAGGTCGATCGGACTGGCCTGATTCAGCGGCGATACCCCAGCTCGGGCGAAGTCCAGGACGGCTGCGACACCCGGAAGAGCGCGACCAGCTCCAGCTCGGTAAGCTGGGCCAGAGAGATTTCCCGGCTCTTGGCAAGCAACGGCGAATACCGGGCGATCCGATCCGGCGCCGAACCGGCTGGCTGCCGGGTGAACTGCACTGCGAATTCATCCTTGTCGTACTGGGTAACCCGGCCCGCCGGGGAAGCCGACCAGCGTTCTCCGTCCACCTCGATGATCCGTCGAGGCACGGGCTACTCGCGCCCCGGGAGCTGCGCGGTCGCACTCACAACGCCACCTCTTCCCAGAGCACCGAGCCCTCGGTTCCGTAGCTGGCGATGTCTCGGAGTCGCTGTTCCAGCGCGGCCTCCTCGGCGTCTGGCGCGCGGCAGAGCCGGTGCCGTTCCGGAGCAGCACTCTCCCTGAATTCCAGGAAGCAGCCGGGTTGGGCCGGGTGCCGGAACAGCCAGAACGATTCACCCCGGGCTCGGAGCCGCCGGCCCAGCTCCCCGAGGACCTCGAGATAGACGGATTCGCGACCAGTCTGCACCTGCGCCCTGGCGGCGGTCAGCACCCGGGGCATGGCTAGGCCAGCTCCTCAGGCGCCTCTTCCAGCGCGGCGCGAAGATCAGCGAGGAACCGATCGGCATCGGCGCCATCCACGATTCGGTGATCGTACGACATCGCCAGCATGCCAAGAGTGCGGATCCCGATCGTGTCGCTGCCGTCGGGCCCAGGGAGAACCGCGGGCCGCTTTCCGATCGCGCCGACCGCCAGGATGGCCGCTTGGGGCTGATTGATCACCGGCAAGCCCACGAACGTTCCGAAGACGCCGGGGTTGGTGATGGTGAACGTCCCCTTCTGGACTTCATCCGGCGAGAGTCTCTTGGAGCGCGCCCGTTCCGCCAGATCGTTGATGGCGCGCGCGATCCCCAACAGGTTCAGCTCGTCCGCTCGCCGGATCACCGGCACGATCAGGCCCCACTCCATCGCCACCGCGATCCCAAGATTGATTTCCCCCCGGTACACCGTGCTCTCCCCCATCACCGCCGCGTTGAGCACCGGATGGCGGCGGAGCGCGCGGGCCACCGCGGTCGCGATGAAAGCGAGGTAGGTCAGATTCACCCCTCGCTCGGCGAACTCCCCTTTCCACTGGGTCCGCAGCGCGGCAATCCGGCTATAGTCCACCTCGATGAGGCTCTGCACGTGGGCCGAAACCCGCCGGGACATGACCATATGGTCGGCCGTGAGCTTGCGGATCCGCGACCACGGCTCGACCCGGTCCCCCTCCCAGGGCTCGATCGCCGGACCCGGAATAATCCGCGCTCCGGCGCCCACCGAGAGATCGGGCCCCTGGACCGCTGCACTGGCGGACGGTGCGGCCAACGGAGGGGCGGCCAAGGGGCGAGCCGGCTGGGGCGCCTCGAGGTGGGACAGGATATCCGACTTGGTCACCCGGCCCGATAACCCGGATCCCGAAATGGCGGCCAGATCGATGTTGTGCTCCGCGGCGATCTTCCGAACCAGCGGAGTCGATTTGGTGCGAAGCCGCTCCTCGAGCTCCGCAGGCCGGGGGGCTTCGGATGGGGGAACCGGCGGGCGACTTGACGGCTCAGGGGCTCGCGGGGCGGGCGGCGCCTTTGCCGGCGGCGGGGCGGCGGACTTCGGGGCCGGAGCGGGTGGCGCGCCTGGGGCAGCGGTCGGTACTGGCTCGGGCTTCGGCGGTTCGGGCTTCGACGGCTCGGGCTTTGCCGCCGCGGCCGCATCGGTCTCCAACCGGGCCACCACCGTCTGGACCGCCACGGTCTCGCCCTCTTGTACCAGAATCTCGGCTAGCACCCCGGCCGATGGAGCGGGTATTTCGGCGTCGACCTTGTCGGTCGAAATCTCGAAGATCGGCTCGTCCCGCCGGACCGGGTCACCCACCTTCTTCAGCCACTTCGACAGGGTGCCCTCGGCGATGGACTCGCCCATCTGGGGCATCACAACATCGATTCGCGCCATCGGTCAGGATCCCGTCTTCCTCAAACCTTGGCCCCCTCGATCCGCATCCGGTAGAACGACCGGTACACGAACACCACCGACACCAGCAGGAAAAGACCCGCGAGCACGTGGCCCAGCACCGGCCCTTGCTGAGCCGCCAGCGATACCGCCAGCTCCACCGCGAGCAGCCCGAACAGCGTGGTGAACTTGATGATCGGGTTCATGGCCACCGAAGAGGTGTCCTTGAATGGATCGCCCACCGTGTCGCCCACGACAGTGGCGGCGTGCAGCGGAGTGCCCTTCTGCTTGAGCTCCACTTCCACGATCTTTTTCGCGTTGTCCCAGGCGCCCCCCGCGTTGGCCATGAACACCGCCTGGTACAGGCCGAACAGCGCGATGGAAATCAGATAGCCCACGAAGAAGAACGGCTCGACGAACGCGAAGCCCAGGGTCCCGAAGAAGACCGCCAGGAAGATATTGAACATCCCCTTCTGGGCGTATTGAGTGCAGATCTCCACCACTCTCTTGCTGTCGGCGACCGAGGCCTTCGTGGTTCCCTCCAGCTTGATGTTGGCTTTGATGAATTCTACGGCCCGGTAGGCCCCGGTGGTGACCGCCTGGGTCGAGGCGCCGGTGAACCAGTAGATCATGGCGCCGCCCGAGATCAGTCCCAGCAGGAACGGCGGGTGCAGCAGCGAGAGCTTATCGAGGTTTTCACTCAAGCCGGAGGTGAGGGCCACGATGATCGCGAAGATCATGGTGGTAGCTCCTACCACCGCGGTGCCGATCAGGACCGGCTTGGCGGTCGCCTTGAAGGTGTTCCCCGCCCCATCGTTCTCTTCGAGCATGTGCTTGGCGACCTCGAAGTTGACGTCGTAGCCCTCCTCCTGCTTGATCCGGGCGGCTAACCCGGGCACCTGCTCGATCAGGGAAAGCTCGTAGATGGACTGGGCATTGTCGGTCACCGGCCCGTAGGAATCCACCGCGATCGTAACCGGACCCATGCCCAGAAAGCCGAACGCCACCAAGCCGAACGCGAAGACCGCGGGGGCTAACATCATGCCCCCCGCGGCAGGATTGGCCGGGTCGACCGCCGGGATGCCGGTGCTGACGAAATACCCGATGGCCATCAGGACCATGATGGTCAGGCCCAGCCAGTAGGCGCTGAAATTGCCCGCCACGAACCCGGAGAGGATGTTGAGCGAAGTTCCCCCTTCGCGCGAGGAGGTCACCACCTCGCGAACGTGGCGCGATTCGGTCGAGGTGAAGACCTTCACCAACTCCGGAATGATCGCCCCGGCCAGGGTCCCGCAGGTGATGACGGTCGAGAGCTTCCACCAGAGGGTGCCGTCGCCCAGCTCCGGGATCAGCAGGTACGAGGTCAGGTAGGTCAGGGTGATGGACACGATCGAAGTGAGCCACACCAGGCTGGTGAGCGGGGCTTCGAAGTTCATCTTGTCCACATGGGCGTAGCGGGCCCGGGCAATGGCCCCATTGAGCAGGTACGACACCCCGCTCGCGATGACCATCAGCACCCGCATCATAAAGATCCAGACCAGGAGCTGGACCTGGACCGCGAGGTCCGGCACGGCGAGCAGAATGAAGGTGATCAGGGCGACCCCGGTCACGCCGTAGGTCTCGAACCCGTCCGCGCTCGGCCCTACCGAATCGCCGGCGTTGTCTCCGGTACAGTCCGCGATCACCCCGGGGTTGCGGGCGTCGTCCTCCTTGATGTTGAAGACGATCTTCATCAAGTCGGCACCGATGTCCGCGATCTTGGTGAAGATGCCCCCCGCGATCCGCAGCGCCGCGGCTCCGAGCGACTCGCCGATCGCGAACCCGATGAAACACGGACCGGCGTATTCGCCCGGAATGAAGAGCAGGATGCAGAGCATGATGAGCAGCTCGACGCTGATCAGCGCCATCCCAATGCTCATGCCCGCCTTGAGCGGGATCTCGTGCAGCTTGAACGGCTTCCCCCGCAGACTGGCGTAGGCGGTGCGTGAGTTGGCAAAGGTGTTGATCCGAATCCCGAACCAGGCCACCCCAAAGCTCCCGGCGATCCCGACCAGACTGAAGAAGAGAATGATGGCCACCTTACCGGGTGGGAAGCCGTGGGTCGGATTGCCCGCGGCGTCGACCGTCGCGGCCAGGGTCCCGAAGTACACCGCAGTGACCGCTCCGATGAACACCCAGAGGACCGCCAGGAACTTGCCCTGCTGAGTCAGGTAGGTCTTGCAGGTCTCGTAGATCAGCTCGGACATCTCCCGCATCGCCTCGTGCACCTTGAGGTTGCGGAGCTGACCGTAGATGACCAGACCGAAGAGCAGACCCAGCCCGCAGACCACCAGGCCGGTGAAGAGCAGCGACCGGCCGGTCATGCCAATGAACTGCTGGCTGGCCAGATCCGGCACGATCAGATTGGCTTCGCCGCCCGCGGCGTGAGCCTGAGCCAAGCCCAGGGAGGGAAACAACAGCGGAAGCAGGGCAAACAGGGGACGGACGACTCGACGGCGCACGACGCAGGGCATCGGCCAGACTCTCCGAATGGTGGGGGTTGGGATCCGGACGCGCGACAAACCTAACGAAGGGTCAGTCGGTCGGACAGTGAGGTCGGTGAGGATGGTGAGGTCGGTGAGGACGGCCGGCCGATGGGCCGCGGGACCTATTCTCTGCCGGAGCTAGGGAGCCGGGGAGCTAGGGGGAAAAAAGACGGCGCCGATTGTCTTCTCTCGGCACCGTCTCTGCATCGCGGCGTAGCTCCCTAGTTTCCCAAGCTCCCTAACCCCTATTCTCCAACCTGCTTCAGCTCGCCACACGACACCACGTCCCCGCCGGAACCGTGAACCTGGATGATGTGGCTGCCGCCGGTGGGCGGGCTCACCGCCAGGGTGATCGCCGCCTGGGCCGTTCCTCCCGGGCCCACCCTGAGCGCGGGATAGCCGGAACCGACTACTCCTCCCGGCGAGCTACAGGTCCCGCTATGCATGTGCCACGTCAGCGAGCTGTTTGGCGCACCATCCCGGATCGAGATGATGAAATGGGTCGACTCGCCTTTTGCCTCGGCGGTCGCACCTCCGCGCACCCTGCTGTCGCCCACCGGCTCCAGGATCGCGCGCCATTTGGCGGCAGGCACTACCGCACCAGCCAGAACGCCAGCCGCCAACAATGCTGTCGCAGGTTTGGTCCAAGCCAATCCAACCTCCCAGGGTTTCACAATCGGGCTTCGGCGGCCTATCCGCCGTTGCCCATTAGACGCGTCACCTCCGAAAGATCGCACTACCGGTCCGAAAGGCCAAAGGGCTAGTAGGCCCCCCGAAGGGCATGTGCCGGCTCCGCAAGGGTATGCACCGTCGCCAGGAACCTTTTGGCCAACTTGTCAATCTCGCTCTCGCCGGGCTGGTTCGTCTCCACGGTGACCAGCGTGTAATGGCCACCCTCGGCCTCGACCACAACGCCCAACTGCCCGATCGCGCCGGCAAAGCGGCGCCGTCGGCTCCCTTCCTCCACCGGAGAAAGCCGGGTGGCAAAGAAGCCGGTGGCGTGCCGGATCACGGTGTCCGGGGAGACCGAGGTGCGATGAAAGTACTTCATGCCGGGTCCCTCATTCCTTGCCGTACTCGTAGTACTCCAGCCCCAGGTGGGTAATCGGCTCTTCACCCATCAGGTGGCGCAGGGTGTTCTTGAGCTTGGTGTGCTGAATGAACAGGTCGTGCTCCGGATAGAGCCCCGGAGCCACCTGGGGACTCTTGAAGTAGAACGAGAGCCATTCCTGGACACCGGAGAAGCCGGCCCGCTGAGCCAGATCAAAAAAGAGCGCCAGATCGAGGACCAGCGGCGCGGCCAGGATTGAATCGCGGCACAGAAAATCCACCTTGATCTGCATGGGATAGCCGCACCAGCCGAAGATATCGATATTGTCCCACCCCTCCTTGTTGTCGCCGCGGGGTGGGTAGTAGTTGATCCGGACCTTGTGATAGAGATTGCCGTAAAGCTCGGGATACAGCTTCGGTTGGAGGATGTACTCCAGCACCCCGAGCTTGGATTCTTCCTTGGTCTTGAAGCTTTCCGGATCGTCCAGGACCTCACCGTCGCGGTTGCCGAGGATGTTGGTGGAGTACCAGCCGGAAACGCCCAGCATCCGGGCCTTGAACATGGGAGAGAGCACGGTCTTTACCATGGTTTGCCCGGTCTTGAAGTCCTTGCCGCCGATGGCAACCTTGCGTTGCTCTGCCAACTGCACCAGGGCCCGAGCGTCCACCGTGAGGTTCGGCGCCCCGTTGGCGAAGGGCACCTGCTCCATCAGGGCGGCCCAGGCGTAGAGCATGGAAGGGGCGATGGCCGGATGGTCGGCGTCCATGGCCTTCTCGAACGCCGCTAGGGTCTCATGCTCCGGCCCCGGCGCGATGAAGATCTCGGTCGAGGCGCACCACACCACCACCATCCGGGCGCACCCGGTCCTCGCCTTGAAATCACGGATATCCTGACGGAGCGCCTCGGCCAGCGCTCGCTTGCTGGTGCCCGGCTTGACGTTGCTGCCCTGCAACCGTTTCACGTAGTGCTGGTTGAAGACCGCGGTCATCGGGGCAATCGCCTCGAGAAACCCTTTGATGACGTCCACGTGCTCGTGCCGGTCGAGCACGCCGCACTTCAGGGCGGCCTGGTAGGCGTTGTCGGGAATCGGATCCCAGGCCCCGAACACCAGGTCGTCGAGGCCGGCCAGGGGAACGAAATCCTTGATCAGCGGGGCCCGCCCCTCGGTCCGTTTGCCGAGCCGGATCGTGGCGAGCTGGGTCAGGGAGCCGAACGGCCTGGCTTTGCCCCGGCGGGCCAGTTCCACTCCGGCGATGAAGGTCGAGGCGACCGCGCCCAGCCCCACGCAGAGCACGCCGAGCTTGCCACTCGCGGGGGCGATGGGGCGGCCACTCGTCTCCGGCATCCGGTTAGGCCCTTTCTTGGCGGGTTATGCTGTGCACGTAGAGGAACCGCTGGACCACCGTAATTGTGGAAAGCATCGCCAGCACCGCCACGATCACCTGCAGAACGGTCACCGTGTACGGCCCCCGGCCAACCAGGATCGTGGGCACCCCGATGGCCAGCAGCCGCTCGGCCCGCTGGACCAGGCCCACCCGACACTCGAGGCCGAGCCCTTCGGCCCGGGCTCGAGCGTAGGACACCAGCAGCGAACTGAGCACCGCGATCATGCAGAGGGTGACCGTCTCGATCCGCCAGGGCACTCCCGGCTCGCGGAGCAGGAAGACCGCGATGCCGATAAAGGTCACCCCATCGCCCACTCGGTCGAGCGTCGAATCATAGAACGCCCCGAATTTCGACTCGATGTTGCCCCGGCGCGCGACCTGGCCGTCAAACGTGTCGACGATGCCACTCCCGATGAGCAGGATGCCGCCCCAGCGGATCCATCCCGCCCCATACGCCAGAGCAGAGAAGACGACCAGCAGGGCCCCGATTGTGGTAATTGTGTTGGGCTGGACATGCCGCCGATGCAACCACTCCGCAATGGGCAGCGTGGCCGTGAGAAAGCCCCGCTCAACCGCCTTGGGGACCAGCTTCATCGGGTTCCGGCACCGCCCGGCGAACGAGGAATGATCAAGTGGGGCAATGGGTTAGAGCGGCTGAAGATAGCCGAGGAAACGCCCAGCGGCAAACGGCGGACCGGATTCACCGGTAAAGGAGCACCGGCTTCCGGTAACGCTTCCAGGTTTCCCGGGCCGCTACCCAGTCCCTTCCGATGGCGAACGGTTCCCTGCTTGCCAGGATGGCCTCTCGGAGCGCCGGCCCCCCAGCCAGGCGGTCAAATCCCGAAGCCCGAAACCCGATACTGTCAGGATGGACTCGAGCCACCGCGGCGAGCAGAGTCACGGCGGTGATGGTGGGGTCGTACCGACTCGCATCGGTCAAGCCCAGACGGATGCCCCGAAGCGGAACTCCGGGGAATTTCCCGTCGTCCGGACCGATCGGAGTGAAAGTCACTTCCTCGAACCTCACTCCCGGAAGCCTGGCAGCATCGAGCAGCGCCAGGACTCGCGCTACATCCAGCCATGGCGCGCCGACCTGCCGGAACGGTGCCGAGGTACCCCGTCCCACCGAAAGCGCCGTCCCCTCGAAGAGACAGAGCCCGGGATAGTGGAACAGACTCTCCAGATCCCGCAGGTTCGGGCTGGGTGGAATGAAGGGTAGCCCGGTGGCGGCCAGAGTCAGCCTTCGGGACCAACCCGCGGCGGGCACCACTCGCAAGTCGGCCTCGAGGGAAAGCTCCCGATTCGCCAGGTGCGCCAGCTCGCCCAGGGTCATCCCGTGCCGCATCGGCATCGCGAGCGGGCCGACAAAGGAGCGATGGGCAGGATCGAGGACATTGCCCTGCACCGCCCCCCCAATCGGATTGGGTCGATCCAGGATGATCACGGTTCGGCCCAGCCGGGCGGCGGAGCGCATCACTTCGATGGTTGTGCTCAGGTAGGTGTAGTAGCGGGCCCCCACATCGGGGAGGTCCACCAGGATCACCTCCATGCCGGCGAGCATCGAATCGGTCGCTCCCCGTTGCGCGCCGTAGAGGCTGTAGATTGGAAGGCCGGTGGCGCTGTCCCTGGTCGAGGCCACGACCTGGCCCCCCGCGGCACTCCCCCGGAACCCGTGCTCGGGACTCATGAGTGCCACGAGGCGGATGCCGGTATCGAGCAGGCGCTCGACGTCGCTGATCCCGGTCGCATCCACCCCTCCCTGGTTCGACACCAGGCCCACGGTGCGGCCCCGGACCAGGTGGATGCTGTCTCGGAGGAGGCCTTCGATCCCGGGCTCCACCCGCACAAGGGGTGCCGGCGGCTGAGGCCCGACACACGCTGCCGAAATGACGAGCAGCGCCCCCGCAATCACCTTTCCGCCGAGAGGCCTGTGTCCGTTCGTCGTCACCTGATTCGCGCGCTCCTTGGGCTCTGCCTCGTCCCGCCCGCATTGCCGGCGCAAGGGCGGCCCCCCCCCTCCCCCCGGCCGCCAGCCGCGGTGGCCCGGCTCCTTCGCTCCTTGCCGCTCCGGGACCGCATTGCCCAGCTCATCATGCCGTGGATCCCCGGGACCTATGCCGCCTTCGACGATTCTGCGCTGGGCCAGGTACGGGACTGGGTCGATTCGCTTCGGGTCGGCGGCATCGTGATTTCCATTGGCTCGCCGCTCG
>Ga0209342_10009024_pt1 | contig 9996 bp, 6 predicted proteins | sample RifCSP16_2_FD_184023 | JGI IMG/M metagenome (GOLD analysis project Ga0209342, IMG submission 184023) | Soil microbial communities from Rifle, Colorado - Rifle CSP2_sed 16_2 (SPAdes) (version 2) | ecosystem: Environmental > Terrestrial > Deep subsurface > Rock core/Sediment | place: Rifle...
AGTCGCATCGCCGAGCTCGATCTGGAGCGCTGCCAGTTGCTTGAGCGATTCGGGATTGCGGCCGCCGCTGGTCTGGTAGACCTTGAGCGCGGCTGCCGCAGCCTGTTTGTTGCCCTTGGCGACGTGCGCCTGCGCCAGGAACTCGTAGGCGTTGGCGGCGTAGACGTAGTCGGGATACATCTTGATCACTTCGTCGGCCTGTTGGATGACCACATCGTGCTGTGCGGCCCTGGCGATGGTCGCCAGTTCCTTGATGCGAGCGGTCCACTTGTCGAAGTTCGCGGCCGTGGCGCCGAGTTCCTTATCCAGCGCGGCCTGGAATTCACGGTCGAACTGCTCGGGCTCGATGCCCAGAAGGCGGCGGACGACGTCGGGCGTCGTCGTGCGCTGCGCGTAGGCCCGCATCATCTCCAGCAATTTCTGCGCGCCCCAGCGCTCCTGGATGAAATCGCAGATGCGGCCGGCCTGGAAGTAGGAGACGGTCACCTGCGCCGGATACTGAGGCCGCACGAAACCGCGGTCGAGTTCGGCGATCGGGAGCAGCTTCTTGTCCTGGATGGCGGCGATGACGTCGGGCGTCACCGGATCGCCCCACTCCGGCGAGGCTTGTGTTTCTTCGTGCACGGCCAGCCCCTCGGTGAACCAGCGCGGGACGCGGTGGTTGGTGGCGCGGAGGACAAAGACGTGGCTCAACTCGTGCCAGAGCGTGCTGTCCCAATGAAAGCTGCCCGGCGGGCGGCCGGAGGGACTGTCCATGGCCACGGCTTCACCGAAGGTGACGCCCAAAGCGCCCAGTCCGGGCATGCCCATGGTGCGCACGGCAAAGTCTTCGTGATCGGGATAGACCTCGAGCTGCACGGGGCCCGGCAGCTTCATCTGATATTTTCGCTCGTAGGTGGCGATGGCGCGCTTCAGCTCCGCCCGGACGTACGGCAGCAGCAGTTCGGATTCCTTGGCGTGCAGGCGGATGATGGTGTTGTCGTCCCGGAACGTGGTGAAATTCTTGTAGCTATCGAGCAGGCGCAGCGTATTGACCGTGGCTGGGTCGCGGAAGCCGTTCTCGTAGCACATCTCCAGATGCATGCGCGGCTCGTCTTCCTGGCCGAGGCGCATGAGGTTGATGCCCAATTCAGAGCGCGCCGACCACAGCTGCGGATCGGCCTGGATGGCCTTGCGGTAGTAGGCGATGCCGTCCTCATAGCGGCGGTTGAGTACCAGGTGGTGCGCGACCGAGGCGTATCCTTCGCCATAGTTCGGATTGAACGCGGTGATTTTCGCCAGCCAGGAATCCGGCGAGCGGTCCGCGAGCAACTCGATGGCAGCGTGCACCGCCATGGCGTCCACGGCTTCGCTGGAAATTTTCAGGGCTTCATCGGCGCGAGCGGCGGCCTTGTCGGGCTGGGAGTCCTCGAGCAGCAGATTGGCCAGCAGCTCGTGAGCTTCCACCAGTTTGGGATCGAACTCGATGGCTTTGTTGGCGAACTCAACCGCCTTGGGATCGAAGCTTCCGGCGCTGACAATGGCGAGACCCAGGTAGGCCTGCACGTTTTTCGCGTCAATCTCCAGCGCTTCGTTGAAGAGATCGGCCGCGACGGCGCTATTGAAGCGCTCCTTCATCAAGCGGCCCCAGCGGACGCGGTACATGGCGTTGCGGGGGGACTGCGCGATGGCCAGGCGGAACTGCTCGTTGGCCTCCTGGAATTGGGACAAGCCCCAGTGACCCTCGGCCCGCATGTACGGATCGCGCAGGGCGGTGAGCGACTGAAAACAGGCGCGGGCTTCCGGCCGGCGGCCGTGCTTGCGCATGGCCTGGCATTCCTCGGGAGTGGCCGCCCGGGCCGTTCCGGCGGTGAGCCCAAGAAGCAGGAAAATCGCGCAAAGGCGCAGCCGGGGGCTCATTTATCGAGCTCCTGCTGCACGCGGGCCAGCTCCAGCAGCGCCGCGGTCAATTGCCTTCTGTAATCGTCGTCGGCCATGGCGGCTTTCTGGTATTTCAGCGTATCGATCTGGCGCTCAAGTTCTTCCTTCTTATCGAACAGCGCGCGCTTGGCCGGATCGGCGGCGGCGCGCTGCGCGGCGCCGATGCGCACGAGAGTGAAGCTGGAGAGCAGGAGGCCCTGCCCGGTTTCGGTGGAGCCGGCGCGCACGCCTTCGGTGCTCTTGCCGGTATCGTCGAAGATGGCATGCTCGGTGGCCAGGCGCTTCTGCGATTCGTAGAAATCGGCGGTCTTGCGCGTGGCGTACTGGAAAGCCTCCAGGGCGCTGATGGATTCGTTCTTGTCCACGTCGGCGTTGGCATCGCGCAGCGCTTCCACCCAGTAACGCGCGAAGGCCGTGGCATTTTTCTCCGTGCCGGATTTCGTGGAGGCGACTACGCCGCGACCGGGCTTCTGCAGCGCGGCCAGGGAGCCGCCGCTGGCGCTGGTGGTGTTCACGATCATCTGGCGCCTGGCAGGAACGCGGTTGCAGAGACTTGCCAGCTCGGCCCCGGAAAGATCGGGGCCGACGAGATTGAGCTTGTATTCCACGCCGTCAAAGGTGCCGTGCCCGACCAGCAGAAGCAGGAAATCGTCTTCGGGTTTGGCCTGCGCGGCGACCTGCCCCATGAGCTCGGTGACGCGCGCGCGCGTCGCTTCGGCGCCGGAGACGGCGTATACCTTCACGTTGCCGCTGGATTCCTCGAGTATCTTGGCCACGTCCTTAATCAGCGCGCCAAATCGCTGCTCGTAGTCCGGCTCGCCGCCCAGCCCGCCGACGGCGACGTAGTACACCGTGGCATGCGCCGGCAGCGCGGACAACATCAGGACCAACACCACGAAACGGCTCGTGGCCTTCATACAATCCCCCATTTCCGGCGCAGCAGCCATTCGCAGGAACGCAGGAGCAGGATCAGCAGAAACACCGCCGGCATGTTCCACAGCTCTTTGGTATCGCGAATGGTGATGCCCGCTTCGGAGTAGGAAATTTCGCCGGGAAGGCGCGAGAGTTCCTGCGGGCGCCAGTAACGTCCGCCGGTCTGCGCGGAGAGCCGTTCGAGCAGGGGCCGGTTCTGCTCGGTGTGGAAATTTTCGGCCACGCCGTCCATGCGCTGGAAGTTGAGCACGTCGCGGCCGAGTTCATCTTCGCCGCGCTTGGCGGTAATCTCCGCCATGTACGGACCCGGCTTTTCCGCGTTCCAATCGGCGCGAAAGACGCCCGGGGTATTCGGATCGGGCGCCATTTCCACCTGGGCGGCGATGCCCCCCGGGCCCAGGATGTGGGCTTGCACGCTGGCGTCCGCCGCGGGCATGTAGTCCTTGCCGCGGATGTCGGCGGAAATCTGCACGCGGCCGTCGTCAAAGAGCATCTGGCTGGGAACGGAAGTGATGATCTGGCCGGGGGTGTCCGTAACCATCCAGCGCAGGAGCTGCCGCCAGAAAGATTCGTGCGACTGGTCTTCGACGGGCATGCTCATCTGCCAGCGCCAGGTGCCGCCGCTGGCCAGGACGGCGGTGCGGCCGCGGCCGTAGTTCTGCGTGATGAGCAGCGGCATCTTGCGGCCGTTGACGGACATGTTCAGAAGGGTGGCCGCGCCCGGCTTGGGTCTGCCGGGGTCCTGATAGTTCATCATGTAGGGGAGCTTCTTCCAGTAGTCCGCGTTTTCGGCCGGGTCTTCGGCCAGGCGCGCGATCATGCTGTCCGCGCCCGCGGTGGTCAGCTCGACGGTGGCGGGTTCACGCTGGAATGTTCCCTTGGCGGTGGGCAATGTCACGGGAAACGTTTCCGCCAGGCTGGAAGCGGCCCAGCCGCCTTCGGTCAGGGCGTAACGCCCGCCGCCCAGCATCAACAAGCCGCCGCCGCGGCGATCGACGAATTGCTTGATCAAATCCTGCTGGGCGGCGGTGAAATAGCTGGCTTCCACCGAACCCAGGATGATGGCGTGATACTTGAACAGCGCTTCGGCCGTCGCCGGGAAGCCCGAGGCCATGGTCTGCTGGGTTTCGATGTCCTGCCAACCCTGCCAATAGAGCTTGTTTTCCGTGGTGCGAAGCATGGAGACGATTTTCAGGATGCGGTCGTCGTCCTCGGCGCGACGGATGAACTTGAACTCCCAGCGCGGTTCGCCCTCGACGTAGAGCACGCGGCGCTCGTCGGATTCGACCTTGACCAGGCGGGTGACGGCGTTGTTGAAGCGATTGTCCTCCCCCTCCAGCACATCGATCGAGAATTGCAGGGCCTTGGCGCCCGCCGAGCCCGCGCTGAAGGGGATGGATTCGGTCTGCACGGTGCCGTCGCCGGCCAGGGTGATTTCGCGGGCGGCCAGAACCTTGCTCTCCTCGCGGACGCGCAGCATGGCTTTGCGTGCGGCATAGCCGCGCTGGTGGAAATTGACCGTCGCGGCCAGGCGCGAATCGGCCAGGGAGCGCGGCGCGACCATCGCATCGTTAATCTCCACGTCGCGCGCAGCCTGCTCCTGGCCCAGCCCCACCGTGTGCACGGGAATGCGACGGTTGCGCAGGGCGGAGATGGCCTCGCGATCCAGCCCCCCGGAATTTTCGCCGCCGTCGCTGAGCAGCACCACGGCCCCGATGGGCAGGTCGGCGGTTTCGTCGCTGAGCTGCCGCAAACCGTCTCCGATATGGGTCACGGGCGCAACCGCCTGCAACTGCTTGAAGTCGGGCACCACGGACAAGCCGCGGTCGAGCTTGTACAGGCGGACCTGAAACTTCTTGCGCAATTCGTCGAGGACGCCGCTATCGAGCGCTTCCACGGCGCGAACCTGGCGGGGCGCACCCTCATCGGCGATGGACATGCTGCGCGAATCGTCCAGCAGGACGGCGATGATGTTCTGCTGCGGCTTCAATTCGGCGACGGTGATCGCAGGCTGCCACAATAGCAGCAGGAGCGCCGCCACCATCGCGCTCTGCAGCAGCCAGATCGCTCCGGCGCGCCAGGTGCGCATGTTGGCGGACGCTTCGGGAAGGCGGGCATACATCCGCCAGGCCAGCCCCGCCGAAGCAGCCAGGATCAGCACGACCAGAACCCACCGCGGCCAGCCGCCCAGCAGGGCCAGATCGCCCTTGGCGTACAGCGCGCTCGGATACTTGAAGAGAAATTCAAACATGCCCGCGTCCGGCTCCCCCGCTCAGTGCGTCATGCCGTACATGATGTAATTGACTCCAATACGATAGGCCAGAGACGTAAATCTCTCGGGATAATAAGGATTGTCGGCCCATTCCCATGCGTCGCCGAGGTCCATGTTGTGGCAAATGGCCACAACAATGCGCCCCTGGTCGTCACGAATCGCCCGCCATTGCGGAATGACGCCATCGCGCTCATAGGTTCGATGCGAATTGATGTATCCAACGTTGGGCACCTGAATGCGCTCACTGGTATCGGCTATCACGTGAAAGATCGGGTCGTCGTCCCTCAAGTCCTCGAGGGGCCGGTCGGGAAATATCTTGCGCAGGCCTTCCTGGAACGTTTCCCACTCGAAGGTTCCGTGGAAATCGTCCACCATCAGAAAGCCGCCCTTGGCGAAGAAATCGCGCATATTCCGCGCTTCCTCGGGAGTGAAATCCCAACTCCCGACTTCCACGGCGTACAGCCAGGGCCAGTCAAACAGCTCTTCGGTTCCGGGGTCCACGACTTCTTCGATGGGACGAACGTCGAGGCGAGTCAGCCGGCTAACGCCCTGCACGAATTGCCGGTCGGCCTTGGGCCAATCCGTGCAGGGCGTAGGCCCATTCGGTCTTTTCCTGCGCGCCCGCGGAATCGCGCCAGTCGCCCGCTTCCTGAAAGCGCTGCATTCCGGCGCGCTGGAAAGCCAGCAGGCCCCCGGCGGCGCACAACACCACCAGCACCGCGGCGGCGCACGGGAACCATCTCAACCGGTTGGACTGATTTCCGCTCCAGGTGCCGAACGTCATCCGCAATCAGCTCCTGCGCCCGGCCCGCTCGCACATGCGAAAGCCGCATACACGGGCGTACCGTTCGACTGCCGAACTGATAGAACGCTGCTCTGACAGAATCATAACGCAGCGCCCTGAAAACGTCTGCTTCCTTAACCCACTCGCCCGCGGGGAGACAGGGCTTGAGGATTTGCTAAACCTGTTGGGACAAGTGGCCCTGGGCATCGGTAGGGCCGTCTCCGACGGGAAGCCGCGGGACCCTCCCGCAAGCTATCCGCGCCCAAGACCTCCTAAGAAAAGGACCTCAAGGGACCGCGTCCTCAGGGTAGCAAAATACAATCGACAGCTCCAGCGCCAAACCGGATGATCCAACAGCTATCAGGCCGGGCTGCAAGTACAGCCCGGACCCGGCCGCGCGGCGCAGCATTGCGGAACCGTCGCAGCCCCCCTCAATGTAAGACGCGCCAGATTCGTCCTTGGTTGCGGGATTGAATCTCGCTATCCTAATCCAGCTTCTGCTCACACGCTCTCGCCTGCTCCGGGGTGGTGCAATCGGCAGCACACCAGACTTTGAATCTGGTTATCCTGGTTCGAGTCCAGGCCCCGGAGCCACTTTCCATGCGCGCCCAGGCCTCCCCTTCCATTTGCAGTGGATCGTGCGGATAGTCGCGCGCAGCGTTCCAGTTTGAAAAGCTACTCCCCTTTTGGGCATGCCAGGTCCGACATTCTCGCGTAACTGCAACGAATCATTGAGACAAACTGAGAGCCTCGTTTCGGCCCTTCACTTGCACCTTTGGATACCGACAAAGATGCGAGCCTCGCAAAACAACGAATTGCCGCAAGCAAATCTGGCCGCCGCCTATGCACGCGAACGGCACGAAGCGCGTTACCAGACCGCCATCGCAATCGAGATCAGCGGCATCAGCAAGCAACGTCACGTGTTTCACGAGATGACGTCCACCAAGGACATCAGCGAGTGGGGCTGCTGTTTCGAGTTGTCGGTGGGGCTGCGGCCGAATGACATGTTTTTGCTGCGTGTGATGGGAGGCGGACCACCGGAAGAGGCGGACAAGCGAAGATCGCTTTTTCAGGTGTTGCGGGCGGAAAAGACGGGGCGAGGCTGGCTCATCGCCGCGTGGAAGCTCGAGGATCGAAACCTGTGGGGAGATGCGATTAGGAATGGGGCCCCGGACCGCGGCACGCGTGAATCCCGCAAGCACATGGCTGCCAAGCGCCGGGGCCGCAGACGAAGGACGAAGACCGATGGCATTGCATGATTCCACCAGCGCGCCGGCCCGGCCCGGGGCGGCGGTTGATCGCAATCCACGCGCATCCAGCGGCGCGGCCTGCATCGAAATCGCGGGCTTCCCGCAAACCCTGTACGTGCGCGTGTTCGGCGATCCGGACACGCTGTTCGCGCCGCTGCTGGATGCGGCCCGGGAGGCGTTGGAGTTGGTGGAAAAGTTCTCCGGGCAGGGCGGAGGCCGGGTCAACGCCGTCTCTCTGTGCGCCATGTACCTGGCGTCTTCGCTGCTTCGCGACAACCACTTTTCACTGGGAGCTCGAGGGCTCTCGCCCGAGAACTCCTACAGCGTCAATTTCGAGACCGGGACGCTGCACGTCGTGACGCAACTGTATTCCGTGGTCAGTCGCCGCACATCGTTTTTCAAAGTGGAGCTGGCCGGAAACATCTCCGGCGGGCCCTTCGCGGTGCGTGAGCCGAGACAGGGCACGGTGATCATGCAGGTGGAGGAGGAGAAGCTGCGCCAGCCGCACTTCTTCACCTCGGGCCTGCCGAACGAATGCGTGCGGGCCCTGATGGATCAGGAGCGCTTCGGAAGCATAAACGACGGGTCCGCAGTCTCCGGGGACCTGCGGATGGTGATTGAAACGGCCGTCCGGAAAATTCCGGTCGTGCTGCGAGCCAGGGAAAACGAACCCGGATGGGACGTACTGGACGGCCGGCAACAGCAGCGGGTGGCCTCGCTTTCCCCGGAAATGACGGCGCACCTGACCGCGCTTCAAGGCTTTGCCCGAGGGTTGTTTGGCAATTAGCCGCACAGCCAGGGCCGGCAGCGCCGCAGCGGGGGCATTCACCTTGAATGCACAGAGGTGGACGCCCGGACTGAAGCCGCACAACCGCCGGCCGATATCATACTCGGCGGCGCCACAGGAGCCTGAATGAGCGACGATATAGTCCGGGAGTTCCTGGTCGAGAGTAATGAGAACCTCGACCTGCTGGACCGTGAACTGGTGCAACTGGAAAAAGAGCCGGCCAATCGCGACCGGCTGGCCGGTATCTTCCGCACCATTCACACCATCAAGGGAACCTGCGGCTTTCTGGGCTTCACCAAACTCGAGGCGGTTGCCCACGTCGGCGAAAATCTTCTGAGCCGGCTGCGCGACGGCCATCTCGTCCTCGATCCCGAGATCACCACGGCGCTGCTGCACATGGTTGACGCGGTGCGGCAGATGCTGCAAAGCATCGAGGCCGCAGGCAACGAGGGCGAGCGCCGGGACGAAGCTCTCATCCAGACGCTCACCCGCCTCTATCAAGGAGACCCCCAGCCCGCCCAGCCGCCCGAAGAGCCTTCAGCCTCGGCGCCCCCGCAGAACAGCGCGCCGCCGGCCGCGCAGGCACAGAACGAGGTTGCCGCGCACGGAGCGGTGAGCGAAGGAACGATCCGCGTGGACGTCACGCTGCTGGACAAGCTGATGACCCTGGTCGGCGAGCTGGTCCTGGCGCGCAACCAGATCCTGCAGTTCACCAACAGCACCGAGGACGTTGCGTTGATCGCTCCCAGCCAGCGCCTGAACCTCATCACCACCGAGCTGCAGGAAGGCGTGATGAAAACGCGCATGCAGCCGATCGGCAACGTCTGGAGCAAGCTTCCGCGCACCGTCCGCGACATCTCCGCCGCGCTCGGCAAGCAGATCCGTCTGGAGATGGAAGGCAAAGAGACCGAACTGGACAAGACCATCATCGAGGCCATCAAGGACCCGCTCACGCACATCGTGCGCAATTCGGCCGACCACGGCATCGAGACTCCCGCAGCGCGCCTGGCCGCGGGCAAGCCGGCGGAAGGAAAACTTCTGCTGCGCGCCTTCCACGAGGGTGGGCAGGTCAACATCGAAATCTCCGACGACGGCGCCGGGCTGGACCCGGAGAGGCTTCGCCGCAAAGCGCTGGAGAAAGGCCTTCTCACGGCCGAACAGGCCAGCCGGATGAGCGACCGCGAGGCCGCCAACCTGATCTTCCTGCCCGGCTTCTCGACCGCTCAGAAGGTAACCAACGTCTCGGGCCGCGGCGTGGGCATGGACGTGGTCAAGACCAACATCGAAAAGATCGGCGGAACGGTGGACCTGTACTCCACGCTGGGCGCGGGCACCACCGTCAAGATGAAGATACCTCTGACGCTGGCCATCATCCCGGCGCTGATCGTAACCACGGGCGGCGACCGCTACGCCATCCCGCAAATCAGCCTGCTCGAGCTGGTGCGCCTGGAAAACGAAGACGCTTCCAAGCAGATCGAGCTGATCCAGGGAGCGCCGGTGTATCGCCTGCGCGGACGGCTGCTGCCGCTGCTGTACCTGGATCGCGAACTCAAAGTGGACTCGGCCGGCGGGTCCGCGAAGAACGACCAGGTCAACATCGTGGTCCTGCAGGCCGGCGACCGGCAGTTCGGGCTGGTGGTGGACGACATCAACGATACCGAGGAGATCGTCGTCAAACCGCTGGGCAAGCATCTGAAGAGTCTGAAGACCTTCGCCGGCTCCACCATCATGGGGGACGGGCGCGTGGCGCTGATCCTGGACGTGCTGGGCCTGGCGCAAGCCTCCAACGTCGTTAGCGAAGTGTGCGAGCGCAGCCGCGCCGAAACCGCAAGCCAGGCCGCCGCCGTCCACGCCGAAAAGCAGACCCTGCTTCTTTTCACCGGTCCCGACGACGGCTTCATGGCCGTCCCGCTGGACCATGTCGGGCGCCTGGAAGAATTTCCCATCTCGTCGGTCGAATCCGCCGGCACCATCGACGTCGTGCAATACCGCGGCGAGATACTGCCGCTCCTGTTTCTCTCCAACATGTTGGAGGAGCGCCGCGGCCAGC
>Ga0209342_10009026_pt1 | contig 9995 bp, 12 predicted proteins | sample RifCSP16_2_FD_184023 | JGI IMG/M metagenome (GOLD analysis project Ga0209342, IMG submission 184023) | Soil microbial communities from Rifle, Colorado - Rifle CSP2_sed 16_2 (SPAdes) (version 2) | ecosystem: Environmental > Terrestrial > Deep subsurface > Rock core/Sediment | place: Rifle...
AACTCGCAGTAGAAAAGTTTGCTGAGGCCATAGAGTCTATTCCAATGGCGCTTGCTAGAAATGCAGGCATGAATCCTATAGATACCATAACCCAGCTTCATGCAAAACAGAATGCGGGAGAAAGATGGACTGGAGTTGATGTAGTAAATGGAATTGTGGGTGACATGCAAAATTCTGGAGTCATGGAGCCACTTAAGGTAAAAGAACAAGTAATAAAATCAGCAACCGAAACTGCAAATATGATACTTAGAATTGATAATGTCGTAGCTTCTTCTAAACCAGTTGGAACAGCTGGAGGACAACCACGTATGCCAGAAATGGGAATGTAATTAAAAAATCTCTTTTTTGTCTATTTTGCGTATTGAAGTTTTCCAGCGTTTTTTACTTCGTTTGGAAAGATTTCTTATAATTCGTCTCCCAAGAGCGTCAAAGGCTTTGGAAAGGTCCCATGCAAGTTCAGTGTAATTGTGCGTCTGATATGGAGTAACTATTCTGACTGAAACCTCAAAGTGTTTTCTTTGACTTGTTGGATTATGTATTGTCTTTATTGAAGTTCTGGCTTCTTCAACTTCAGGATAGACTTTGATTAAATTACTGATTATTTTTTGAAATTTTGTTTTGACAATCTCTGCATTTTTAGCATCGTCTGGCATTCCAATTATATAAAGTGGAACCTCGCTTGGAATTTTTGTCAAAAGTAGACCAAGTATGTCTTTGTAGGTGATTATCCCATGAAGATTATCCCATAAAGTGAGTAGGCAACAAGTGGTATCGGTTTTCAACATTGTATCTATTACTGTACTTATGGAATCATTTGTGTTACATTGAGGAACACGTGTACTACCAACATTACCTATATCTGATTCAAATCTTCTTAACATGTCGATGCCTTTCTGATCACTGCCTATTCTTTGTGGAGGAGTAAGTGCCTGTAGCAAATGCATTGATGTCAAGACTCGTTCCACCTTTCCTTTATGAAGTATTGGGATGTGATCTATTCTCTTTGTCATCATAACACTTCTTGCCTTGGCTAGTGATTCTATGTTGCTTAACACGATTGGATCAGGTGTTAGAATAGAATTTGCTCTAACCCATTTCAAATTCTGTTGAGCTAACAGATTGACTATGCTTTTTGCTGTAACCACACCTATTATCTGATTCTTGTCGACAACCGGAAAAGAACGCATTCTATAATGCGCCATCGCAGTAGCTGCTTTTTCTATGGTGTCATTTTTTGACAATGATCTGATCCTATGTAACAAAGAAGATGCCTTTGTTGTTGATATGTCTCTTATATCTAACATTTCACGTGCATTAGTAGTCAACACTTCGTCATCTTTCATGCAATAAACATCATAAGAATCAGTTTCAGACATCATTCCAATTACTTTGGAAATTGAAAATGATGGATCTATTATTGTAGGAGAGTGAAGTACTTTCTCTACGCTAGTCTTTTGAATTTCATTTAAATGTTCATATGTTGATTGTCCAGAACTCATTGTATGTACTCCTTTGGAATTATTCTTGTAATGTAATTCATTTGTTATATGAACATACGTTTTATGAATTATAAAAAATAACGACTGATTATTGATGCTGATAATCGTATCTAATAATGATTAATTATGAAAAATGATGTCTTATGCTAAAATGTTATGTTGTTATCACTGATGATATTTTGGCTACATTATTAAATCAGTATTATTATAACACAATTTATGAAATTACCAATAATACGAAAAATTCTTGTACCCATGGATGGTTCAAAAAATTCATTTCGAGGGCTAGACTATGCGATTCATCTGGCAAGACAATGTGGCGCTACAGTAACTGGTATCAACGTTATACCATTTTATCCTAAATCTTTGTTGCTGACTCCGATATCTTATGAAAAAGAACTTGCCAAAAAGGCCAAAGAATTAATGGGAAAAGCCAAAGTACGCTGTGCTCAAAATGGAATTGTCTTCTCCGAAAAAATAACTGACGGTCACGAAGCAGAAGAAATAGTAGGCTTTGCTGGAGATAAAAGATTCGATCTTATTGTAATTGGTGCCAGGGGGCTAGGATCAGTAAAAGAAGTATTTTTAGGCAGTGTGTCAAATGGTGTCCTTCACAAATCCAAGATCCCTGTTTTGATAGTAAAGTGATAGGTGAAATTCTATCATATCAATAATTGGTGCAGGTAGAGTCGGTTCAGCCGTAGGATTTCTTGCCGCATCGACAGTACTTGATGATATTGTTTTAGTAAATTCTACTAAAAATAAAGCAATTGGTGAGGCACTTGACATTACAAATGCAATACCAGAAGGTTCGCCAATTTCTGTAATAGGAACAGACGACTTCGAATTGATAAGAGATTCCAAAGTAGTTGTAATCACAGCAAGTAAAGGGAAAATAACTACTACTAGAACAGATTTGCTTGCAGCAAATGTTCCGTTAGCAAAAGAAATTGCACAAAAAATAAGAAAATATAATGACAGTGCAAAGATTGTGATAGTTACAAACCCTCTTGACGTAATTACTTATGCTGTATTAAAAGAAACTGGATTTCCACGAGAAAGTGTAATTGGGATGGGTTCAAGTCTTGACTCTAGCAGATTCCGATACTTACTTGCTAAATCATTAGATACAAACATGTCACAGATTGAAGGAATGGTGATGGGCGAACATGGTGATTCAATGGTACCAATATTTTCAACTGCAAAATATGATGAAAAACCTGTTTTGAGCATGTTAGAGCAGAATGAAACCGCGCGAATTGCTGAAGAATTGAGAAATTACTGGAAACTTTTAAAGACATTCAAAGAGGCATCAGTTTTTGGCGCTGCCAAAAATGCAGTTGATATTGTCAAAGCAATTATTCACGATGAAAAATTAAAAATTTCCGCATCAATATTATTAGAAGGCGAATATGGTTTATCAGATGTCTGTTTGGGAATGCCTGTAACTATTGGCAAAACAGGTGTTGCTAAAATAAATAAAATTGATCTTGAGTGGTCTGAGTTGAAATCACTTAATGATTCTGCAGAAGTAATAAGAAATAATATAGTAAAAATAAATAATTAGATGCAGAATTATTGAACTGGAATAGTTGAACTCTTTGGTTTTGGAGTAGGAGTTGTCTTTGGAACTTCTATGATTAAAATCCCATTGTTGAGTTTTGCACTAGCTTTTGATGAAACCACTTTCTCAGGCAAGGATAATGTCCTGTGGTACGCAATTTCTTTTCGTTCTTTTCTGACGTAGTTCTTCTTTTTTTCTTCTTCTTGCTCTTTGTGTTCTGCTGAAATTTCTATTGAATTGTCAGTTACATTTAACTTGATTTCATCCTTTTTGACTCCTGGCAAATCTACGTTGATACGGAATTTGTCTCCTTCATCTACTATATCACATGACATTGAGGATATGCTAGGAAGTGCTGGCAAACCTGCCGGGAAAGAAGCAAAGGTTCGCTCAAAATCTCTTCTAAAGTTGTCAAACACTCTGTCCAGTTCTGGCCAGCCAAATCTCCAAAAAGGAGCTAGTTCTATTGATGTATCTGGTTTTTTTTCTTTGGATTTCTTTTCCATGGTTTGCTTTTGATAAAAATTACTTATTTGTATACCTCAAATTACCCTCATTGATAATCAATATTGATAATAACGTACATATCATTATTAGTTCGATATAAAAATTTGATTATCAAGCATGAAATTCGTAAATTAATTTAAGTACATTTTGATAATATAACTCAATCATGACAAACGAAACTTTTAAAAAAATTCTGGTACCTTGTGATGGTTCAAAATATTCCAGAAATGCTCTTGGACAAGCAATTGATATTGCAAAAAAATTCGGATCAAAAATATTCATAATTACAGCTGTTGATACTTCGGACTTTCCACCAGGCATGCTGCTTGCATTATTAAAAAAAGACAAGATGCTTGAAGAATCAGTAAGAGAGTATATTATTGCGGTAAAATCGCAGGTAAGAAAAGAACTTTTAGCAGAGGTTGCAGTTTGTAAGGCAAAAGGTGTTCTTGAGGCATATTATGATATAATATCTGGAAATCCCGTAGATTCAATTTTGAAATTTATGCGTGGAAGAAAAATTGATCTGATTATAATGGGTAGTCAAGGAAGGCATGGAATAGGAAAATTAAGGACATTAGGCAGTGTCAGTAGAAAAGTCACAGAATTAGCTACCTGTCCTGTTATGATTGTTCACTAATTCATGTTTTTAGTGCATTGCATTGCAATGCAGTCCTACTAAATATATCGAATTACTACGTCTAGTTTTTCATGCAAGTACTTCAACACGGAAAACAAGTCCAAGAAGAGCTGACGAAAGATGTCATGTTAAGAATCTTAGCAGACAAGTACTCTCGTGCTATTCTTGACGCAACAATGGATTCTCCAAAATCAGCAATTGATCTGAGTGCAGAATGCAAAATTCCCATCAGTACTGCGTACAGAAGGGTACAGGAATTGCATGATAATAAACTCCTGGGAATCTCGGGCTCAATTAATGATGACGGTAAAAAATACTTTTTGTACAAAAGCAAAATAAAATCCATAATGGCCTGTTTTAATGGAGGTTCGTTAGAAATCGAGATCGTTCCTAACGCTATGACGTAACCATAGGTTAGGAAATCATAATTTTTAATATGATAACCATGTCTGAAAATCAGATCCAGTCTTTAAATCTTAAACAAAGGAGCTTAATATGATGAGAGTACAAACGTACCTTTACACTACTCCAGTAATCACTTTGACACAAAATAATAGCATTCACGATGCGTTATTGCTCATGCAAAAAAATGAAATCAAAAGATTGGTCATTGCTGACAATGACCTACCAGTAGGCATTGTAACAGAGCGTGATATCGGAAATTTTCTTGAAAAAGACAAAACCACAAGGACATTGGCTGAACTACTACTGAACCAAATTATGACTAAGAGTCCTGTTACAATAATCGTTGGACAAGAAGATCATCTAACACAATGTGCTATAAGGATGGAAACATTTCAGATATGTGCAGTAATAGTAGTAGACGACAATGGCAAACTCGTAGGAATTACCACAAAATCAGATTTGGCTAAAAATTTTGCTAACTTGTACATTGGAATATACAAAGTTAAAGATTACATGACTAAAAAACTCATTACATGTCGTAAGTCTGATTCTTTGTTATATGTATTAAATATGTTAAACAAAAATAAAATTGCACGAATCGTTGTAACAGATAGCTACGGGAAACCAATTGGAGTAGTTACTTATGATCTATTTATGAAACATAGTGAATATTTTAAACATGACAAACGAAGTGATGCAAGAGATTATCTTCTTCCAAAGAATTCAAACAAAGAAATGCAAATAGGTGAGCTTCTAGGAAACGAGCTTTTAACAGTAGAATCAGAAGAGGACCTTGCAAAGGCTGCAAAATTAATGAGTTTGTATAACGTAGGTGGTATACCAACAGTAGACAAAGAAGGGAATTTAGAAGGAGTGATTACCACAACTGACATTACCCGAGCATATAGTGAAGTTGAGACTCATTCGAGACTGATAAAAAAAGATCCTCATTTTGTATGATCTTGAATTAGTTATCATAATTGATAATTCATAACATTATTAAAATACGCTTTATTTGTACTAGTTCACATGCAAGGTTCTTCTGCACTGGATAATTATGACGCGGTAATTGCTAAAAAATCGCTTAACATGCTCTTAATAGATCGAAGTAACGAATTTCGAGAACTCGCGCATGGGATGGGATATCCAACAAATACAAAAGACTGGGAAACAATAATTCTGAATTTCTGTCTTGATTTTAATGACTGTTTTAAAGTATGGTCTGACAAAACTGCTCCATCTGATCATAACACGGTACACAAATGTATGACACAGATGAGACAGATCGCTATGGGTAAATCAAGCATGGTAGAGGTTACAAAATTACAAAATTTGGCATATACACTTGCAGAAGAATTCAAATCAATTTACAACCGATTGAAATGAATATCTTTTCTTAACTTTGATGACATGTTCTAGCATTTTTTATAATGATTTTGGTGATTGAATTTGGAGATTGAGTGGGTACAGCTAATTATTGAAATGTCTTTATTGGCTGGAATAATATTTGGTGCAGTATATGTTGAACACTGGAATTATCGAAGAATACAAAAAAATGAAGAGGCTGGAACAAGAAAAAAAATACTTGAATTGATTAAAAATGATCTAGACAGAAAATTACGTTTTATTAATGAATCAATTCAATACAAGGACTATAAACCATTTTTTACCGATATTTGGGACGCGGTAATATTGTCAGGCAAACAAACCTTGCTTCCGTTTGAGATGATTGAAAATTTGCAACATACATACTCATGGCTGAAATACTACAATACTGAAATCCAACAAAAAACTGAAGCAAATAATGAAAATACACTTAGAGATTTATTAGAAGAGGTAAAAAACTCAATTAATGATTCTCTGAAGTTCCTAAAAAATGAGAAAAATTAACATTTAACCTTCAGACGCAGACTTTCCGCCATCCACATTTAATATGATGCCCGATATCCAATTGGCTTCTTCTGAGGCCAGATATGCCGCCGCATTTGCGACATCAGATGGTTCACCGATACGATTTAGAGGTTGTCTATCCTCCAATACTTTTTTTGCTTCAGGATATTCAAGATATGACTTTATCATTCCAGCATTTATGATTCCAGGATTGATACAATTACATCGAATGTTTCTTCTTGCATATTCTACTGCGATGCCTTTGGTAAACATGTTGATGGCTGCTTTGGTTGTACAATAAACTGTCAAGTGTACTTTTGGAATTGCTCTCTCGGCAGATATTGAACCAATGTTAATGATGGAACCAGTTTTTTTCTCAAGCATTTTGGATAAAACAGCTCTTGTGATTCTAAAAGTGCCAATCATATTGGTGTTAATTAGAAACATCCAATCGGAATCAGACATCTCATGAAAATGCACGGGATCATTGATCGCACCAGCATTATTTACTAAAATGTCTATTTTGCCATAATGATCATAAATCTGCTCTATTGTTTGAATTACCTGTCCATCATTTGTAATGTCACATGGAAGGACAACGGTTTGTTTGGAATTATTCCCTAGCGTTGAAGCAGCTTTTTTTAATGCCTCTAATCTTCTTCCTATCATAACTACCTGTGATCCTTCTTCAACAAATTTTTTTACAATTGAAAAACCTATGTCACTAGAAGCTCCTGTGACTATTGCAACCTTGTCTTTTAATTTCATGGAGTTACTACCAAGATGTACTATATGAATAATATAATTATCGGCTGATTTTCAAAAATAATATCATGATTGTGATGTTTTAGTCATGTGCTTTTTAGATAATACGTAAAACAAGGCACCTGCTGCAATAACTCCAATTCCAACTGAAATAACATACGCGTTGAATTGTGTCATCATATATGCTGATATAATAACCCCGAAAAGTGGAAAGAGTGGAAATCTTCCTATGTTTATAGGAATTTTAAATGGACGCTCCATGCTAGGTTCTCTATACCGTAACAAAATTACTGACAAGTTAACCATGCCAAAAGTTATAGCGATAAAAAATACTGAAATATTTGCAACAGTAACAATATTTTCCAAAAAAGAAAAAATTATTGCTGTAATCATAATGCCAAGGACTGCAATCCAAGGGGTTTTTGTTCTATAATGTATTCTACTTAGTAACAGAGGCAAGGAATGTTGTGTCGCCATTCCATATATGATTCGTGAACCAGCAACCAGAATTATGAGCACTGTGTTTGCGGTTGCAAAAAGTGCTATTATTGAAAGAATAACTTGCCCGTTACTTCCAAGTATTTTTTTAGCAACATCTGCTAGGGGAGCTAATGATGCTCCTAATTCTTGCCAATTAAGTATCTGTATTGCTGCTAGTGAGACAAGTATGTAGATTGTTGCTGTAATAGATATCGATAAGATGATTGCACGCGGAAGTATTTTCTTTGGATTTTTTATTTCTTCTGCAATGTTTACTATGTCCTCAAATCCAATAAATGCAAAAAATATTAAAACAAATGCAAGTGATATACCGCCTAGCCCAGCAGGATTTTCAAAATAATCTACAGGTTCTGTACCGCTATAAGTAAATCCTAAATAAATAATTAGAATCAGACCTGATGCTTCAATTAAAGTAAAAGCAACGTTCATCCATGATGATTCTCTGATGCCTATGAAATTGATCAAAGATAGTAGAGCTATTAATGATACAGCTGATACTACAATTGGTGCTCCAAAAAATCCTGTAAGATATCCGCCGAAACCTAATGCTACAGTAGAAGCGGCAATTACAGATGTAAAGAGTGTCATCCATCCAATAAGGAAGGCAAGAAAATTATTTTTAAACGCGTTTTTAACAAATAAAAATTCTGCAGCAGATTTTGGAAACATTGAAGATAATTCGGCATAGCTCAAACCAGAAAATACCGCTGCTACAGCTCCAAAAACAAAAGAGACCCATACAACATTTCCTGCGATTCCTGCAGCTTGACCAATCAATACGTAAATTCCCGCGCCTAGAATCAGACCGATGCCATACATAGTCGTGCCAAAAAGTCCCATATGGCGTTTTAATTCACTCATTGCAACTCAAACAACCAAACTCAGTAAATAACCTACTAGATAAGCAACAATGGCGGCAATCCCACCAACAGCAAGTGTGTAGGTACCAGATTTGAACAACGATCTTTTTACAATTTTTCCCTTTAAAATACCAACTAAAAAGAATGCGATTACAGTAAAAATTACAGAATATTGAAATACGTCAGAACTAGACAAGCCAGAATTTGATGTAAAGAAAAAAACGAACGGAATTAATGGAATTAATCCTATGATGTTAAAACCAGTAAATGTGCTTATTGCAGTGTCGACCGGTCGTCTTTTTCCTTCGATTAAACCAAGTTCTTCTTTCATCATTGTATCTAACCATACTTTTCGTCTAGATGTGATTATCCTTACAATTTGTTCTAATAATTCATCTTTGAATCCTTTATTTGCATAAATGTCACGAATCTCCTGTTTCTCTTGCTCTGCTAAATTATCAATTTCCCATTCTTCTTTGCGTCTTTCTTTTTCGATGTATTCTTTACGCGTTTTAGCAGCAAGATAATTCCCTATAGCCATTGAAAACCCATCTCCAAAGAGATTTGCAAATCCAAGTATCAACACCACCGAGGGAGATAATGCTGCCCCACTTGCGCCTGCAACCACTGCAAAAGTTGTTACAGCTCCATCAATTGAACCATATATAAAATCCTCAAAATGCCATTTCATATCAATTGAACCACGAATTGAGGGCAGCATAAACATCTCTTGAATTTTCACATCTGATTCTCATCATTGAAATTTAGTTTCACAGACAAATACTGCTACAGGTAATTGTTGCTACATGGTATTAAAAATAATTGAATTGAAAGTGAGTGATTTTATGACCTCTGAACCAATAGCAGTAGATTCTGATGTTTCATTTCCTGCAGCAATATCTATTATGGCAAATAATGGAATTGGCAATCTAATCATAAAAGAGAAGAACAAACCAAGTAGCATACTTACTGAAAGAGAGATCCTATCATATTTAGTGCGACGAGGAGAAATTCCTCTCGAGGCAATGAAAGATGTGCTCACACAGTCATTTATGCCAATTTCTCCCAGAATGTCAATACTTGATGCAGCAAAACTGATGATTTCAAAGAAAAAAAGATTACTTGTATTTGAGAATGAAAAATTAGTTGGAATAATAACTGCTTCTGATATGTTAAGAGGATTTAGAAAAACTGGTGGCAATCCACCACTTGACAAAGTAATGAGTGTAAAAGTCTATGAATGCGCCCATACTGATTCAATTTTTAAAGCAATAAAACTCATGCATCAAAAAAGAATAGGCAGTGTCATCATAACAAAAAATGATTCTCCTTATGGAATATTTACAGAACGAAATTTACTGCTA
>Ga0209342_10009027_pt1 | contig 9994 bp, 11 predicted proteins | sample RifCSP16_2_FD_184023 | JGI IMG/M metagenome (GOLD analysis project Ga0209342, IMG submission 184023) | Soil microbial communities from Rifle, Colorado - Rifle CSP2_sed 16_2 (SPAdes) (version 2) | ecosystem: Environmental > Terrestrial > Deep subsurface > Rock core/Sediment | place: Rifle...
CGAAATCGGACATGCCCTGGATTCCGTGCCCCAGGCGTTGCCCCAGTCGTTGTAGTTAGCATCGTATGAATCGAAGAATCCCAGGGCATGTCCGATTTCGTGGGTCACCACGCTGCGGAAGTCGATTTGGCTCCCGCTGGGATTTTCGGCGCCGAAATTCCAATTGAAGCCCGCCGCGTCGGTGTCGTAGGAGATCGTCGTGTCGAAACCGTCCCACGGGCCGTCGTAGTTCACCCCGTCGCGCCAGACCCGTTCGGCATAGCTCCACGAGGTCGTTCCGTCGCCGTTGGTTGGACTGTAGGAACCGCCGAGGATCAAGCCGGAGTACGCCTTCCAGAACATGTGCAACCGGATCTGCCGGCCCGCCGTATTGGCGATCCTGTCGTCCCACGTCGCGACGCACGCCCCGACGTCGGCCATTTGCTGTTCGGACCAGGTCTGCTGCGACGAAGCTATCTTGTCCCTAACGGACGAATGGCCAAGATTCCGCTCCGCTACCTTATCAGAAGCCCTCCTGCCCAATCCCTCTCTCCTATCTCAGATAAAAACACAGAATGTTTCCTTTTCCACCGTCATGGGTTACTCCGCTACGTCAGTCCTTCAGGTCTCCTGTCTGATGGCGCAGGAAGCTGGGTTCCCGAGCATGCGACAGGGCTATGTCGTACGTGATCTCCCCTTTTTGGTATAGTTCCAGCAGTGCCGAGTCCATGGTCTGCATGTGGTGTTTTCGGCCGACCTGCATCTCACTATACAGGTTATGCTCCTTCCGCTCCCGAATGTGATTACGGCCTGCGGGAGTTGCCACCAGCACTTCACAAGCGAGCACCCGAGCCTTTCCGTCCGCCCGTGGGAGCAGCTTCTGTGCAATGGCCGCTTGCAGCGTCGAAGCCAACTGGATGATCACGGCGTTCTGTTGGTTCGCCGGGAAGACGCTATAAATGCGCTGGATGGTCTGCACCGTATCCGGCGTGTGCAGCGTCGCTAGTACCAAGTGCCCCGTCTCTGCCGCGGTCAGGGCCGTCTCAATCGTTTCCAAGTCCCGCATCTCGCCGATGACGATCACATCTGGATCCTGACGCAACACATGCACCAGTGCTTCCCGAAAGGAGTGAACATCCGTGCCCACTTCTTGTTGGATGATAATGCTTCGCGCGTTCTCGTGGACGAATTCAACCGGATCCTCGATCGTCACGATCTTCGCGCGACGGTTGTGGTTGATCAGGTCGATCATGAAATTCAGTGTTGTCGTTTTGCCGACGCCGGTCGGACCGGCCACCAGAATCAAGCCGTTCTGCAGCCGGGTCAGTTCCTCCACGATTGGTGGAAGTCCCAACTCGGCCGCCGTCCGAACCGTCAGTTCGCACAGCCGGATCGCCAGTTCGGGACATCCCGCGTGATAGTAAATACTCGCGCGCAGACGGCCGATTCCTTCAGCATAACGCGAGAAACAGAGTTGCAATCGCTTCTTGAGAGTTTCCTGCTGATGGGGCAGCAACATTTTCTCGATGATCCCCTCGAGCGCCGCCTTCTCCAGAGGCATCCCTTGGCTCACGAACAAATCACCGTGAACCCGAAGCACGGGCGCCATTCCACGAATCAGGTGAATGTCGCTTGCCCCGCAACCGCGAGCGCCTTCAAGAATTTTCTCTAGCGTCCAAGCCATCCCACATCATCTCCCCAGGAGTCGTCGAAATAGCCTTCTCGCCGACCATTTTCTTTTTTTCATGCGACGCAATTGTTTTTCCGTGGCCACGTGGCGCGGAGAAAGTTCCAGGCAACGTTCGAAACTCTCCTTTGCCGCCTGTGTCATCCCCAACTCCGCCTGACACAGTCCCTGCATGTACCACAGTTGAGTCGCATCGGGCGTCGTCTCCAAAGCATTGCGTATCCTCGTCCACGCTTTGCTTGGACGCCGGTAGTACAACTCCACCTGTGCGATCTCCATCGGAACTAGCCAATCCGGATTCGCGGCCTGCGCCTTGTCGAAACAATGGCGGTCCATATCCTGCCGGGTGGCCATCATGATCTCGCCTCGCACCAGCCATCGGTACGCCGACTCGCCTGCTTGCTGAAGCGAGCCATCGGACAAAGCGTGGGCCTGTTTCATGTCGCCCATCCGGCAGAAAGCGTGCGCGCGGCCCGCCAGCAATTCACCGTTGTTTGGAAACAGCTCCAATCCTTTCCGACTCCAGAGTTCTGCCTCGGGATATTCACCCAGTTGGACCAACATCTGGACCTGACCGACCCAGCCCGCCACGACCGACCGATCCAACTCCAACGCCCGCGAATAGTACTTAAGCGCACTCTCATAAAGCCCCTCGCGTCGAGAGGCGTCGGCTTGGTTCATCCAATAGCCCGCGTCTCGCGCCAGCGGATCGCGCTCGGCCGGCTCGGCCGAAGGACGACCACTCGTGTTGAATTCCAGCTTGTCGAATCTCGCCATCAACGCTTTCCTCTTCAGCGAACTGGCCCGAACCGCCAAAGCGGTTGGTTTCGCCAGTAAACACGCCCCAGAATCCGAGCGCGAGGGACAACGCTCACGGCCCCCCATGCCGCGGGAATCGCATCCGCGCTCGGAATAATCAAATAACAGCCTTCGGGCACGGCGACTTTCAGCCCTTCGGGCAACACTTGCCCATTAATTGGTCGCCAGGGGCAAGGCCGCCCATCGATCAACAGTTTTCCCTGGTTGCTAGTGACCTTCTGCCCCCCTTTCGCCAGAATCCGGTCAACGCGATCACCCTGCAACCGGTAGATTTCCCCAGGTGCGAGCCACACGTCGTATGATGATAAATGGTAATACACTACGTCGCCTGGCCGCGGCTCCGACCATGCGTAGGCCGAATAATTCACCAGCACCACGTCACCCGCCGCAAAGGGCGGCGCGGCGACACTAAACCGTTGCGGCGAGGCCACCAATCCGACAAGGTGTCCGGCCGGATAATACAGCACCGTGGCTAGCAACACCAAGGCCACGCCGGAATAGATCAGTCGCTTCCGCAAATTGGTCACGTCGGCGGCCACGATGTCCAGGACCGACGCCGCATGGAGCGAAACAGCCAGTCCCAAGAGCACCCAGCCCAGCATCGTTCCAATAAAAAGCAGCCCCGTGAGCAACAACCCTAAATAACACCTGAAAAACCAACGACCGCGTTGGGCGCGTCCAACATGACACTGTGCCCAGCCCGGAACGATCAGTCGTATCAGCACGCCGGGAGTCTGCAGGTGGGTCGGCCATCCCGTGATCCGGATTCTGGCAAGCGACCCAGCCACGGCATCGCGAAAACGACCCCAATACCTCGCCGTCGGAAACCACCGCCGCCATCGCTTCGCGGCGCGGCTCGCTCTTGGCGGGTGAACGTTGATCGGCAACGACGCCACCCGCAAATTCGCCCCGCATCGCCCGCAGGTGACGACCCCCGGCATGTTCTCAAATTGGCAATTGCTGCATTGCATCGAGCGTTCACCGCCGCAGCTTCACGTCAACGCGATCTTCCACTTGCGCCGCGGTCTCGTAATACTCGCTGGTCAGCTCACGAGATTCCACGCGGCCCACGATTCGCGCGACAAAATCCGCCAGATCCAGACATCTGGGTCCCTTAATACCGATCGTCTTCACGGTCACCTTCCCCGATGGGCTGATTTCGATATCGAGTTCCTCTTTTGCCATGGGACTCGCTCCTACCAGTTACGGACCCGAATCTTCACCGTCCGATCTTCGGCCACCTCCTCCGATACGACGTGCATGTTTCGCTGCTTCATCTCCGTCATCACGCGGTGATACACGTACTGCTGTGTCACCCGATCCACCAGTTCCTGGCCGATTTTTCGCAACTCGGCTTTCGAGTGACCTTTTCCTTCCATGCAAACCCGCAGGACTCCCCTGCCGTCGCGGGTGAAAACGGCCCGCAATCCCTCGCGTTCGACAACCAATTCCTCGCCGCGTCCACCGGCGTTTTCGAGAATCTCGCTGTTGTCGACCTCGATCTCTTCTCGTGTCGTTCCGGCCATCTGCGTCTGCTGCGTCTCGGCCGCCTGGACCGCGGAAAACCCCATCGTCGCCACGGCAGCCGTTACGACCGCCGTAATCGCCGGCCAGTTGGCGATAATAATGGGAGTAAGCACAAGCACGCTACTCATACCTCGCCTCCTTTCCGTGAATGAACACCTGCCCACATGCGAAATTAGAACTCGATCTTCCTAGCGCTATCCTCCTTGGTTCGCGTCTGTCTCATGCTCGCGGGACGTGTCCGTCCGCTCGCCCAACTCCTCAGCCGCCCCATCTCCTCGTTCATTGTCTTTGACAAGGGCACCGTCTCGCCTAGATTCTTCTGGATCAACTCCGTCGAGAGGTCCACCCGCCCGCTGAACGCGTCAAACAAGGCCGACACAATCGCCTCCTCAATCTCCGCGCCGCTGAACCCCTCGCTTACCCGGGCGAGCGTTGCGAGGTCGAATTTGCCCGGATCGCGCATCCGTTTCTTCAGATGTATCTTTAGAATCTCGACCCGCTCCTCTTCGCTGGGCAAATCCACGAAGAAGATTTCGTCCAGACGGCCTTTTCGCAACAATTCTGGCGGCAAATGCGAGATCTCGTTGGCTGTGCAAATCACGAACACCGGAGAGGTCTTCTCCGATAGCCACGTCAATAGCGTCCCGAATACCCGCGCCGACGTTCCTCCGTCGCTTCCGGCCGACGCGGCGGAACCCGCCAAAGCCTTGTCGATTTCGTCCACCCACAGAATGACGGGCGCGACGCTTTCCGCCGTCTGAATCGCGCGTCGAACGTTCTCTTCGCTCGAACCCACCAGACTGCTGAACATCTGGCCTACGTCGAATCGCAACAGCGGCAGATTCCAAAGACTCGCCACCGCCTTTGCACAAAGACTCTTGCCGCAGCCTTGCACGCCTAACAGCATTACGCCCCGTGGCGAAGAAAGCCCGAAGCGAGCCGCACGGTCGCTGAAGGCGATGCGCCGCTTGACGAGCCATTGTTTCAGATGGTCCAGACCGGCCACTTGGTTGAAGTTCTCGGTCGCCTCGTAGTACTCCAAAAGGCCGCTCTTCTTGATGATCTGCTGCTTCTCGCCGTAGATTACACTCACATCGTTAGCGTCGAGCTTCCCGTCTAGGACAAGCGTTTTCGCAAAGACGTTCTCTGCTTCCTTCAGGGTCAGCCCCCGGGCGGCGTGAAGCAGTCGCTCGCGGGCCTCTCCATCCAGATCGATCTTCACTTGTGGCGTGTCCTTTACGTCATCGATGATCCGATTCAGCAAACGATCAAAATCCCCCATGCCGGGAAGTCCGAACTCGATCACGGTCACGTCTTTGGCCAATTCTTGCGAAAGCCGAAGCGACGGCGCCACGATCACCAACGACTTGTACGTGTCCCGAAGATGATGCGCCACGTCCCGAAGCCGCCGAATCACCGTCAAATTGCAGCGATCGTCCACGGTAAACCGATGGAAATCCTTAAACAGGTAAATCGCCGGCTGCATTTGCTGAATCACGGCATCCAGGGCGGTCAACGGATCGGCCGTGTTTCCGCCCCCCATCTTCGTCTGCTGTGGGTCCGTACCCGACCGGACGATGCCCTGTGTCACCGTCCAGACATAGAGCGACTTTTCTCGCTTCTCCGCAATCTCTCGCAGACACCGCTCCACTCGCTCTTCTTCCCAACTCACCACGTAGATCAGTGGATACCGAGCGCGAATCAGGATATCCAGTTCCTCGGGTGCGCTAAGACGCCTTAAAGCGGCGCGTGATGTCGTGCGCGGTTTTGGCACGGCAGGAGCCGTCGCAGCGGCGTCCGCGGGCGGCCCCGTCGGTTTGGAAGGTAGTTCGTTCATGGCTTCACTGTTCCACTCGAGGAGCCCTCTTCAGAGAAGGGGAGGTGGGGTCCGGTCGGCGGCGACAGCCCTGCCAGCGTCCCTAACTCGGATCTCTCCCTCCTTCTCCTTTTTTGGCTCGACCTCTTGCTCGATGTTGCCGGCCCCTATTCGGTCGATCCGCGAACGCACAGCCGGATTACCCGGCGAAATCATATCGAAAACCTCCAACAACTGCTGCGACGCGCCGAATACAAAAACACGGCCGTCCGGCAAAATGCTGATTTCACTGATCGACGAATCGTCTTCCGGTATCTCCTTCATCGGCGTCACCCAATTACGTGAAGCCCCTTCTGCCTTGCAATTGTGACCGCTTCGGCCTCAACCTCCCGACGTAGCGGCATCGCCAACTCAGGATGGCGCCCCGCTCGCCATCGTGGCAAATAACCCGTCATAATGCGAAACGGTATCGAGACAAGATGCTGGTGCATCCAATTCACAATCGGGCGATAGCAGCAGTCAAAATGACCTGGCAACAAAAGATGCCGAACGATTAAACGAGACTTTTCTACCGCTAGCAACATGTTCCGAGTAACCACGCGCACGTAATCATTGACACCGGCAATCTCTCGGGCACAGGCGTCATTGCCAAATTTGAAATCAGCGACATAAACATCAACCATGCCATCCAAAAGAGCGAACCCCTCGATTGTACCATAGAAGTTCGATTTCCACACCACCCGGAGTGGATCGGGGCAACCTGTCATGGCTTCCAGAATCATGGGTAGATGTATCGTCGGTTCCCCACCTACCCACTGAACGTGCTGTGCCCCCTGGGCGCGCCCGGCGGTCATCAATTCGTACACTAGCTGCTTTGTCAGAAGGATCCCCCGCCCCGGATCGAAAGCATCCTCTTCGCCTATACAGAACGCGCAGCGGAGGTTACAGCCTGAAAGGTAAAGCAGCTGTGACGGCACGAGTTCAAGCTCTTCACCATACTCCACCCGATGGCGGTATACGCGAGCGGCGGTCGTCGCCCGACAGAATCCCCGCTCGCCGGCTTCGCGATTCACGCCACACCGGTGTTCGCACAGTAAACAGTGCCTGTAGGCTCGATGCGCCTGTTCCATCGCTTTAGCATCGGTGACGTTGCGGCTCCCTTTTCGACCGCAAGACTCCATGTTAGCAGATTGAGCCCCGAAACGGCGAGTCCCGTCATTGTTTTTCGACTACTTTTCCATCTCGGAACACACAGCCACCGCCTTGATCGGGTGTATCCGGAATGCCAGGGCGATTGCGCCATATTGGGTAATCTGGTATGAATAGGGCATGGCGATTCGCGGCCACTGCCGGAGCGTTTCTGGCAGCGCGAGTCGCGGCAGATCAGGATGACTGCCATGCCCAAGAAAGCCTCTGCCCGTATCGGGGACCATTTCGTTGAACTGACCGATCCGCGACGGCGGCCGGTGCTGTATCCGCTGGTCAACATCGTCACGATTGCCATCTGTGCGGTGCTCCGCGGGGCCGACGACTTCGCGCGCGTCAAGGTTCGGCGACATGAAACACACGATCATGGACATGGCTGGGACGAGATGCGGTTTTACTATGTCTGCCCGGTTCCCGACGATCTGCCGGACCAAGAACGTTGGCGTCAATTGCGGGCGATCGGCCTGGCCGTCAACAACACGGTCCGCGACGGCAAGGAACGCATCGAGTTTCGCTACTACATTTTGAGCCGATTCGTGTCCGCCAAACGTTTTGCCGAGGCGGTACGAAGCCATTGGGCCATCGAGAATCGTTTGCACTGGCAACTCGACGTGACCTTTCAGGAAGACCAGTCCCGGATTCGCAAAGGGCACGCGGACGCCAATTTCAGCAGCCTGCGCCGCATGGCCCTGAGCCTGTTGAAGAACAATCACACGAAGAAGGTCGGCGTGAAAAACAAACGGCTCCTTGCAGCGCTCGACAAAGACTACCTCACCGAAGTCCTGCTCGGCAAATGACTTTTGGTGCAATCGCCCTGGTGGCGCCCCCTACCTTCTCGGATGCACCTCGAACAATCAAAAGTCTTTTTGTGTCTTTTTGCGTTTTTCGCGGCTATCGTCATCCCGTCAATCTTGTTCATCCTGGCCAACACCGGTCCCGCCAAAGACCCACGAACAAGTCCCGTCGAAACTATACAAAACCGCCCCCTTGCAGCCCCCACGGCCTGCGTTACAATACCAGCTTATCCATCCTGTCCAATTCCTGCCGCCGAAGGAGCCTTACGATGCCCAACGTCGCCGCCGTCTTGAAAGAAGAAATCCGCCGTCTCGCCAAGAAAGAAGTCAAGGCCATGGTCGGCGGCACCAAGCAGGCAGTGGCCCGGTATCGCGGCGACATCGTCCAGCTCAAAAAGATGCTCGACCAACAAGAGCGAGAAATCAAACGTCTCCAAAAACAAGTCGAGCAGCAAGGCCAGGTGCCGGTCGACGAAGAATCGTCGGAAGACGTCCGCTTCTCGGCCCGATCGGTGAAAGCCCAGCGCGCGCGGCTCGGCCTGTCGGCGGCCGACTACGGCAAGCTGGTCGGCGTGTCGCCCTTGACGATCTACCACTGGGAAAAGGGCGAATCGCGTCCCCGCAAGGCCCAACTCGACGCCCTGGTCGCCGTGCGCGGCATCGGCAAACGCGAAGCCCTCGCCAAGCTGGCCGACCTCGACGTGAAGAAGCCGAAGAAGGCCGGCCGCTAGTCCGGAATTCTCACCACGGCACGGAGATCCTATTTGGAACCACAGATGAACATAGATAAACACAGATAAGTTTTTTTACATCTGTGTTTATCTATGTTCATCTGTGGTTTTCTTTTCTTGCCGTGTCCTCCGTGGTGAATAGTCTTTACTGTCCGCCGCCGGTTTCGTTCTGTTGCGTTTTAATCGCTCGGCCAAAGAGCAGCGCGTCCAACGAGTACCTGCCCGGTCCCGCGATCAGCAGCAGCACCGCGCAGGCCAGGTAGACGGCCGGCAGTTCATAAGAAGAACCCGGCCCCCGGCTCACGAAAGGGTGTCCCTGGGCCAGGTGGACCGTGGTGATCGCCGTGACCATCACCGACGCGATGCCCAACACGCCCACTCGCGTGAAGAGCCCCAGGATCAGGGCGATCCCGCCGCCGAATTCGGACGCCGCCGCCAGCGCCAACAGAACCGCGGGATAGGGCGCTTCCGGCCCCATCCAACCCGTCGGATCCTGGATCTTCGGCCATCCGTGAAACACGAATGCCACGCCCATGACCAGCCGAATCGCCAGAAAACCCACCGAGCCCATCCAACCCATCGTGTCCGTGTAAAGCAAGCGTCGCATCGACTTTCTCCTTTACGTGATAAGAGGACATTCTTTTTACGGCATTTCTACGGCATGACGTTTTCCATCGCCGCCAGTTGCTCCCGCGTCGGAAAATCAACGACCCGATAGCGCTCCGGGTAGATCCCCTCGGGCCGCATCAGGTGGCCCAGCGTCTCGACCACTCGGCCCCACGGCGCCATCACCGGATCGCGGCCCACGCCGACAAACGCCACCAGATCGGTGCAGGGCAAAAGCGATGTGCAATGCTCGCCCCAGATGCAAAACGTCAACACGCCGCCGGTCGCCGGATTGCGCATCGCCGAAAACGACGGCACGACCACGTCCTCGCCCGTCCTCGCGTGCAACTGGTCCAACAGCGTCTTCTGCTCCGCGTAGGCCTGGCCGATCGATTGGATAAACAGCGATCGGAACTCGCCGTAAAGCGGATGCGACGCCTCGGGCAGCCACGGGCCCCACTCGTCGCCGTCCAGCCGCAAGGCCACGCCCGAGACGGCCCGTGGTTTTTGCAACGCCTCGCCGGCCAGCGCGACCATTCCCCGGAGCGCCTCCAGATCGTCGTCTCCCGCCACGATCAGCGAATCGCGGTTGGCGGCGATCGCCACCGGCCGGCCCTTCAGCCGCATCCGGCCCACCGTGTCCAACAACAACAGCCGCGAAGCGTCGTAATTGTCGCCCGTGGCCGACAGATAAACCCCTTCGCCCTCCTCGGGCCCGATGAAAGCGTGCTGCATCTCGGCCAGATTGGCCCGGGCCGTTTCCATCGCTTCGTAAAATGACACGCCCCAGCGGTCCAACTGCTCCTGGGTCACCGCCTGCATGGCGTCG
>Ga0209342_10009028_pt1 | contig 9994 bp, 15 predicted proteins | sample RifCSP16_2_FD_184023 | JGI IMG/M metagenome (GOLD analysis project Ga0209342, IMG submission 184023) | Soil microbial communities from Rifle, Colorado - Rifle CSP2_sed 16_2 (SPAdes) (version 2) | ecosystem: Environmental > Terrestrial > Deep subsurface > Rock core/Sediment | place: Rifle...
CGGACTGGTCGGTTGGCTGCTCACCACGCCCGTCCGGTCTGGGGAACGTAGCCGCCTATAATCGGCGAGTAGCTATGTCGTTCCTGTATGCCTATTGACCATCGGGGGTATTGACAAAGCATGTCCGGTGCTTCGACCTTGTTCACCCCAACAGGTTTCCGGGTAAGCGGCCTACCTCCCTGAAATCCATGAAGAGCCTTCCGAATTAGCGACGGCATGGGGATGCCGCCGCTACGGCAAAATCCGTAGCAATGGCATCCCTATGCCATTGCCCGCTCAGCGCCAGTTGCTGAGGAACTCCAATTTATCGCGCAAATCGGCAGCCGTGCGGGAACTCAGCAATTTCAGCAGGCGGCGGATAATGACCCCCACCTGCAATTGATCTGAAACGATAATACCGGCATGATGCCGGCCGGTCGCCAGATATTCGGCGTGCAGCGCCGCAAAATCGCGGACGTTGAAGGTGAATACGGCGCGTTGAAGCGAGGCGGCGTACTCCAAATGGCGTCTATCCGGAATATGAACGAGACCTGCTTCTCTGGCAGTCAGCAGGTCTACAGATCGTGAACGCAAGGCCCTGACCAAATCCCGGCTCATGGTGTCTTCGTCCAGATACAGCTTGATCGCTTCATTCACGTGGCGACGCTCTCAACTCATTGATCACGACCTCTTCAGAGTTTGCCAGAATGTCGGCCTCTATCTCGTCACGGTTGAGGTGGTAATAAGCGAGGGCCGCATAAACCAGGGCCAGATCCAGATCCAATTGATCGGCGATTTCCTCGGGAGTTAGCCCAAGCTTGTAATGTCCGACGACGGTGCGAACAGACACGCCCGTCCCGGCCATGATCGGTCGTCCCCCGCGCAGCTGCGGATCTTTGACGATGACTCGGGCAAAGGGTTGTGGCTCTTTCGTGATCAAGCGATCAAGCATCTCCACGAGATCGGTCCGCTCCTGAGTGGCCAACGACTGCAGTTTGGCGTACAAATCAGCCGGAAGTTGAACGGTTATGGTCGGAGCGTCCATTGTCACCTCATCAGAAATCGAGCGTGTTATCTGTGAGAAAGTATACCACTAACTTCTCCCCTGATATTCATACAACACCCTTCCCTCGCGGATGGCCGTCGTCACGAATGCTTGAGGGACCTGGCTCCACTCTCGAACCTCTTCCGGACTGTAGACAAGAATATCCATCGGCTCAAGGATGTCGCTCAAGGCGCCGTAGAGCGGCGCGGCGCGGCGGTAACGGGGCTGCGTAGATTCAGCAATCACCAACAGGTCAATATCGCTCTCCGGCCGGGCGTCACGCCGCGCCCGGCTGCCGAACAGGATGATCTTTTCAGGGTCGATTGTCTTCACGATCCGGCGAACGATCTCGTCCATCAGGTTGGCGTCAATTTGAATCATCGTCGGTCTCTCTATACCTCAAAGTTTACACCGGAGCGCCCGAAAACAAAAGCGCCCGGCTCGCCGCCAGGCGCCGCATCCGCAGGCAAGAAACCAGGTTTCTCAAAGAAACCTGGTTTCTGCGCGAACTCAGCCTCCGTCGGTCAGGGCGACCGCCAGGGTCGCCCCTACGAAAATCGGGAGTTTGAAAGGGGTTCATCTCGGAATTCGTCGGTGCTCAATGCGTCGTAGACCTGCGCCCGTGTCAACTGCGGCAGGATGCTATCCCCGATGTCGTGTGGCGCATCGCCGGCTGCGCGTAGCCGATGATGACATCCGCGCCAACACGCGTACCCTTGATCACCGCGCGCGGGCAAGACCTTGAAACAACTGTGAGGGCTGGGTATAATATGCGGTAGGCGCGTGAATTCACAATTAATGAAAGTCATGCTGGGCGAGGAGGCTGCATGATGGAAACCATTTCGATGGCGGATCAAAGCGCCAAATGGTGATAAACTTGAATCATCCAGGTAGGAGGTGCGCCATGTCACACAGCGTTACACCCGCAGACATCCTGACCACGGTAGCCGGGTCTCTGGTCGCCAAGCAGAAGTATAGCAGCCTTGAAGAAGCCTTACGGGGACTGGCTCTATCGGCAGTGCGCAGCAAAACCGCCTATTACCAACGGCGTATTCGGAAATTAGAGCGCAAGTACGCCACGGATTTCGATTCTTTTTCCACTCGTTTGAAGGGGCGCGCCACTCCCGCGGAGGAAGATGATTGGCTCGCCTGGCGGTCCGCCCGGCGTATGCTCGCCGACTGGCAGCAAGCCTATCGGGATCTGCGCCATGACCGGCCTCGCCGATGACCTGCTGAATCTCCTGCGTGAACATCCGACCGCGCCACATCATTTCCACAACGAAGTTGGAGACGTCAGTGAATCGCCACTTTCCGGAAGACCGTTGAAGGATTTGAGAAAGGTTTTGAGCGAGATTGAGAAGTGGCTGTCCAGGTCCACAGAGAATCGAATAGAATGAACTCTGCAGATGCGATTGGACACGAGCTGCGGTAACTGCTCAGCCACTTGTGACGTGTCATTCCGAACGCAGTGAGGAATCTCTCCCGAGCAGCGTGCGCGCCGCGCGTGCGCCGAGCGCGATGCCGTACAGCGCCTGCGAGACCGAGTCGTGCAGCTCGCGCGCCAGCTTCTGCCCTTCTTCCAGCGCCGGTTTCACCTCTAAGCCGAGATGAGCGGAGTGATTTCGAGGCAACGGACAACGGATAAACGGATGGTTGGCCCGCGCGACGTGCATCCGTTTATCCGTTGCGCGAAGCATCCGTTGCTCCGTTCGGCACAGGGCCTGCCCTGAGCCAGTCGAAGGGTCTCCGACCGCGCCGCTCTGTGGATCACGGTCGAGCAGCGTGCGCGCCGCGCGTGCGCCGAGCGCGATGCCGTACAGCGCGTGCGAGACCGAGTCATGCAGCGCGCGCGCCAGCTTCTGCCCTTCTTCCAGCGCCGGGTTCACCTCTAAGCCGAGATGAGCGGAGCAATGGCATGGGGATGCCATTGCTCCGCAGCGCCCGAAAACAAAAGCGCCCGGCTCGCCGCCAGGCGCCGCACCCGCAAGCAAGAAACCAGTTTTCTCAAAGAAACCTGGTTTCTGCGCGAACGTGCCGCTATGACGCCTTACCACCTTGCGGGGCGAGATGACGCCGTGCTATACTTATAGTAAGGTCCGGCGCTAGATCGCTGCAATGGGAGTACACCATGATTCAGAACATCACGATTACCACCGATGCTAAAGTCTCGCTCAAGCCACTGCTGGAATCTGCCATCCAGACCGAGGTGAAAGTACTGGCACTGGGTGTACAGCGCACACGCGAGCGGCTACTGGAGTTTGAGCAACGCTTTGGGATGACCTCGGAGGATTTTGAGCAGCGCTTCAGCGCGCGCGAGTTGGACGAGAGCCTTGAGTTTATCGAATGGATGGGCGAGATCAAGACGCTCCGCCTATTAGAAGACCAACAGCGCGCTTTGCAGGGGGCGCAGATCAGTTGATCGACAACTACTTTCAATCGCTGGTTTTCCGCTACGACAACGCGACTCACTTCCCCGGGTTGCCTAACTTCCCGCACCACAAACACATTGCCGATGAATCGAATGTCACGTCGGCGACACCGCCCGATCTATCTTGGGACTGCGCACCCTGTCGAGTTTCGAGTATAATTCCCATAACGCAACCCAATTGAGAGAGGTCGTGATGACAACGCTGACTCATCCCAAGAAACGCCCCACGTATGCCCAGGCGCTCGCCATGGCACGCCGCCTCTCGCCCGCCGAACAGCGCCGCCTGCGCGATGAGTTGGCGAGATCGTCGGGTGTTCAACTGGTCCGACCAAACGGTTCAGCCGAGGCTCGCCGACAAGGGCGTCGCCTGGCCAAGGTGATCCGCGCCGAATTAGCCAAATCGGTTACGAATTCGCTCGATGAGACCATGCGCCAGTTGAGAGGCCGTTCGTGGTCGTAATCGACACCGACGTGTTTCCGCGCCGAGATCTTTGAGCGCCCTTTCGCCAAGATGAGGGCACAGCGCATGGCGTTCGTGGACTCGCTCGTGCTGAATTTAGCCGAGCGCACGCCGGATGTGGACTACTTCATCACCTGGAATGCCAGGCACTTCAAAGGAAAATCCTCCTTACAGGTTTTGACGCCGGAAGAGTACGTCAACCGCTCGTCACCAAATTAGCGACGGCATAGGGATGCCGCCGCTACGGCGAAATCTGTAGCAATGGCATCCCCATGCCATTGCCGGCGGGGTTCTCTCTGAAAACGAGCCATCCCCCCAAGGGGGATGGCCCATGAACCCTCTGTGTCTCTGCGCCTCTGTGGCTATTGGCGCAAATCGAGCACGCCCTTGCTTCGCAGCACCGGCCGCGGATCGACCAGGTTCTTGTCCAGCGCGGCCTTCTCCGGCAGGCCCAGCGCCACCGCCATCAACTGCGTGAAATACAGCACCGGCATGGGCTGCTCCAGCTTCATCTGGAACTGGCGCGCGTCGAGGTTGGAATGGCACAGCGGGCACGCGACAACCATGACGTCGGCGCCGGCTTCGCGCGCGTGCTCGATCAGCCCGCCGCTTAAGTTCAGCACGATGTCCGGGCGGGTCAGCGAGTGCGCCGCGCCGCAGCAGGAGGTCTTGTACGACCAGTCGAGGACTTCGACGCCGAGCGCGGCCATCAGCTCGTCCATGTCGGTCGGGTTCTCCGGATGCGGCGCTTCGGTCACCTGCGGCGGACGGGTCAGGAGACAGCCGTAGTAGCATACGGCCCGCAGGCCCTTCAAGGGGCGCTTCACCTTCTCGGCGACCTGCTCCGGCCCGACGTGCCGGGTAATGGCTTCGATCAGCGAGGTGACCTGCACGGTATCGCGATACGCGTAGCCCAGCGCTTCGTCTGCGGCCGCTTTGTGGCGGCTGTTGTGACGGATCTCATACTGTGCGGTCTTGTGGCGGTTAAAACAGGCCGCACAGGGCATCGTGACTTCTTTGAAGCCGCTCCGTTCGATGAGCGACAGGTTTTCAAGCGGCAGGCGAAGCGCGGCTTCGGGATCGGAGCGGTGGGCGGCCGAACTGCCGCAGCACACCCAGCCTTTCGGCTCGATCAAGGTCATCCCCAGCGCCTCACAGGCAGCCCGCGTGGAGATGTCGAACTCGACCGCCGTGGAGTGCAGCGAACAGCCGGGATAATAAGCAACGGCATTCGCCGCGCCAGTCACAGGCTTAGGGCTGCGTGGTGAGCGCGCCGGGTGGGGCAGGAACTTCAGTTTGCGCTTGCGTATCAGCTTGACACCCAGATCGAGATCGCCCGTGATGTTGCCCGTGCGAAGTTTCATCTCTGCCGTCAGGCCCAGCTCGTAGGCCCGCCGCCAGACCCGCACCTCGCGCATGAACGCTTGATTGAAGATATTCACCTCGGGTATCTGAGGTTGGATGCCGCGCTCGAGCGCTTCGCGCGCCAGGAACTCCATAATCGCCGTGACGTCCAGGCCTTGTGGACAGCGAGTCGTGCAGGTCTGGCAGCACGCGCACAGCCAGGGCGTCTGCGCACCCAGCGCGATGTCTTCCTGGCCCAACTGCAGGGCGCGCATGACCTGGTTCGGCTGCCAGTCGAAGAACTCCGCTATCGGGCAGCCGCTCGTGCACTTGACGCACTGGTAGCACAGGTAGACGTTCTGGCCCAGCTCGTCCAAGACCCGCCGCGCCAGGTCGGAGTTGATGGTAGTTGGTTTAGTGCTTGTTTGTTGGTCGCTCATGACTTACCTCTCTGCAGATGATCATTCAACCATGACACAGTCTTCGCCGTGAAGTCTTCACCACAAAGGCGCGAAGACACGAAGCATATCTTGCGATTCCCAATCAATCTCGTTCAATCCTATTCCTTCAGGTGCGCGGTCGTCCCAGTCGGTTAACGGCGGCGCTAAGCCGCCACCGTTTTGCGCCAAGAGCCAAAGCGGGCGAGGAGCGTTTGCCCCACCGATACACTGTGAGCCGGATGCGACTGATTGAGAGTGTACTTCACGGCGATTCTACCTCACGTGCTAGAGCGTCTGATTCGCGGCGCGGTAGTCGGGCGGCTTCAGCGACTTGGTGGGCAGCCAACCTTATTCCCTGATGGCTAACAGTGTGATTACTATCGACGCTAGAATGGACAAGTCAATAATCCGAAACTCGCTAAACAGCGCCTCCAACTCTTCTGGTAGGAAGATGTGATGTGGCACTCCCTTCTCCCTACCTGTCAGTGGGACATACGTCCTGGGCTCAATCTCTACATACTCTTCATTCGGGTTGAGTCGAGCAGACACAGTTACCAGCAGAATCCCACTTGGCCGGATCAAGCGACTGATCTCCCGCGCAGTGTCGCACACGACTGCCCATCGGGCATGATGAATCACTTGTGTCGACACCAGTGCGTCAAACGTAGCGACACGAAAGGGGAGCGGCCATCGGATATCTGCTAGGACCAAATCGGCGACTAGACTTTGCTTATCAAGCCATGTCCGTGTCAGGTGAAGAGCGGTTGGCGAGCTGTCCAAGCCGCATAACTCAAAGCCCTGCTGAGCAAGGTGGACAACATGACGGCCATTGCCGCAGCCTAAGTCAAGAACTTTCCGGCAATGGTATGCTTTCAGTCTCTTGGATAGTTTCACGACGGTTCCGGCCGGCTCGTGAAAACGGTGAACCTGTTGACGAAAAATGTATTCCCAAGGCTGCTCGACGAATTCCATTAGACATTCCTCATGATGGTTTTTCTATTTTCAACACCTTCACCTCAAAGTGGCTTGGTTTTTCAACAGATCTAATATCACCAACTTTACTGCCCAGAATTGCCTGCGCAAGCGGGCTTTTATAGGATATGACTCCTTGATCAGGGTTGGAGTCCGCTGTTCCACCTATAAAATAGACTTCCTCTTCGTTATCAATTTCAACGGTTACACGACAACCTATCCCCACTTCTTCTGGCAGACTACTTGACTGTACTTCCTCAATTAGCTTGGCTCTGCGAAGTTGAGTATCTACCTCCGCGATTTGGGCCGCCAACATGCGCATTTCTTCGACTGCCATGTCGTAGCCGGGATTGTCATGCCAATCGCAACTCAGGCCTGCAGCCTCGCCGGCCGCTTGCCCAGCTTCATATAGTTTTTGTTCCAGTTCAGCCTTCTTGGCTTTCAACTTCTCATACCCTTGCCTGGTCATGTATTCGTCTTCCATACGATGATCCTCCTTCATAGAACCTGAATCAGCAGTTCTTCAGCGTGTTGAATCGGTCACGTGTCGAGACGGATTCTCAATCACCGCGAACATGTAGTTGCCCTTAAACGTTTGTACCCTATCGTAAGTGATTCCTGCACCTTGAAACACGAGCGAGACAACTTTCTCGAATTCGTTCTTGGTCAAGAAGTAGCGTCCTCTATCGCCCAGGAATCTGACATAGTAGCTATGCCAGAGTTTTGCGCGCAACGTCGACTTAAAAGGATTCTCGATGTCTATCAATATCAGTCTGTCACCAACCTTTGTTAGGTTTTGCAGTAGGCCAAGTAGCTCAGTAAGGTTGTGCGCATGGTGCAGGACGTTCTTACAGATAGCAACATCAAACTCTTTGCGAAAGGGAAGATCCGTGGCATCATGATTCGTAAATATGATATTGCTGCGATGATTCCTACGTCTAAGTCGCTTCAATGTTTCCCATGAAATATCATTTGCTACGCAGAACTTGGCAGTTTTTGCCAACTCCAAGATCAGACCATCGTCGCCACAGGCAATATCAATGATAGTCTCCGCTTTGTCACAGAACTGCTTTATTTTATCTCGCAACAGCCTTGAGCTCAAGAGTTCAAAGGGTCTGTTAATAATCGATTTGTGAATCCAATAGTTCACCGCATACCGCTGACTGACTTCTATTTCGTCTTCAGGCACGAAAGTTCTCTTTCGGTCTACCTTGTCTTTTGCGGCGATGGCTATTTCCCTATTGGAATAAGCCAGCTGCTCTGCAGGTTGAGCGATGTATGCTCCTAGATGGTCCGGCGGCAGTGTTAACGTGCCTCGCGTATGGGCTATGAAGGCTAATCCGTGGTGTAGAAGTGTCCTACTCTGACATGTAAACTTATTCGTCACCACCGCTAAGGGTTCTATTTCGTCAATACCTAATCCAGTTTGCGTCTTGACAATTCTGTCGCACGTGTTTTCTATGGTTTCACCATCCTTGATAAACCCACCTAATAGCTGCCAGTCCACTTGTGTCTGAGTTGTGTCTCTTGTGATAAGGATCTCGCCAGCAGGATTACATGCTGCAACAACAACGAAATGCTGACCTCTTCGATAGAACTGAAACAACTGTGCAGGCACTTCTAGACTTTTCTCTATCGCAGGCAAATCATAGTACTCCCTGTATTTTCCAATAGCCCATTCCAAGTATTCCGGGCTTTCACCATAGATATTCTCCAAAGCATGACGTATGTCTTGCTCACTCATATCGCACCTTGTGTGCCCGCTGTTAACTCTGCCTAGCTACATCCATTTGCGAATATCTGCTGCCACATCTGTTATGTCTCTGTCGCAGTTGTTAATCTGGATGTACTCATTTGAATAACGTCCATACTCCTCCAGGATTGCTCTGCGCAGTTTTTCCTGGTTGACGATTTTGTCACCGACTGTGATCTTTCCTCGGGATTTTAGCCGGTTCTGTCTAACTCGCTCATCATCAACGGTTAAGAAGAATGTGCAATCAGGTTTCTGAATTCTATAGAGCGCTGTTTCATATTCCAACTCAATCGATAACCCCATTGCTCTGTGATAAACCACGGTATCAAGTAAGTACCTCACGCAATACACATTACCTCGGCCTAATGCTTTCTCTACCAGATTAGATGCGTGGATAACCGATGCAAGATAGAAGTAGTAATGTGCTATCGGTACTTCCAGTGCGAATTCATCCACATGAAGTCGTGCTGGTATGAAAGGCTCTGTTGGCGTTTTGATTATGATCGCGTCAGGGTCAGTGCTTTTCAGATGCCCAACCACAAAGTCTTTGCCAGAGCCATCTATCCCTGTTATTACTATGAACTTACCGGTCTTCATCTGACCCCCTCAGGGGACATCTGCAAATGTGGCTTTACAAATGCGCATCAGGGTTTCGTGCCTGGTTGAGTTGGCGACAGCGGCGAAGAATAGCGAATGACCTGTTGAACATCTTCATAGAACCTGTGGTATTGTGATGATTGCCCACGCTTCTCAAAGACAAACGTGGGCACGGTCGATCGATTTGGGCTGATGTTATAAGGACACATGATGGCAAGTTCCTCTGATACAAAAAGCGAATAAGGATTAAAGAAGTGATGCCCAAGGATTTGCAGGACATGCCTGTCGGATCTTGGGTAAGAAACGAGCTCCTTGATAGTTTCATTTACTTTCTCTCGAAGGAATTCGGGAGATTGTCCGACCTTCTTGGACAGAACATCCTGGAGCATTTTAGACTCAGGATGTTGGAATACAAACACGGTGCTTCGATCTGGCAGCATCATACGGGTTTTTAGGTAATCGGAATGGCGACCTTGCCAACTGCGACCGTCGTTCAATACGATGATCAATTCCCGACTGGATAGAAGCACATCTTTGAAGGGGTAGGTATATGTATCCGGATGTACGTCGATCAATCCAAGCTCTTCCAATGAACGCATTGTGCCAATTTGACGGGCAATTGTAGACTTGGTCTCATCAATCAGATAAAGCACTTCTGAGCGCGTCAAGACCTCAAAGAGAAGTCCCACAGTTGCCGCCACCATGATCGTGGCACCTATGTTCTCCAAGAAAGGCTTTATCCAGGCTGGCTGCACTGTCTGTGAGTCAAGATTCTGGGAAACAATCAACAGAAGCAGTGAAATAACCAACCCTCCGAGAACTGCGACTGCTGTTTGCCATCTGAAGAGACTCAGTAGATCCGAATTTCAAAGGCGCGGCAAGGCTGGCGCCTCGATTTCCCGAATACAGCCATAGAGTTGCTCCAAGGCGCGGCGGATGAACTGGGCGAGTCGGGTCAATTGGAAGCGTCGCACAT
>Ga0209342_10009029_pt1 | contig 9992 bp, 6 predicted proteins | sample RifCSP16_2_FD_184023 | JGI IMG/M metagenome (GOLD analysis project Ga0209342, IMG submission 184023) | Soil microbial communities from Rifle, Colorado - Rifle CSP2_sed 16_2 (SPAdes) (version 2) | ecosystem: Environmental > Terrestrial > Deep subsurface > Rock core/Sediment | place: Rifle...
CATGAGCGGCGTACGGGTCAGTGCGGACAGGCGGCGGACATTGTCCTCGATCGCCGACAGATCGATTTCCAGCCAGGTGACGAAGCGGTTTTCCATACTCGCCTCACTCGCCCCGCAAGATGAGCCGTTGGCAGAGAAGGGCGCGGCGCGCCGGGGTGGTCCGGAATGTGCAATACCTCCTGGAGGAGGAGCCGCCGCTACGGGCAACTATACCCCATCGTGGCAATTGCCTTACCAAACGCGGGCAGATGGCATTTTCTCTTGCAAACGAGTTTCTCCCAGCTATAATCGAAGGACGACGATCGAGCGACCATGGACACCAACCGCGGGCATCCCGGTGCGCTGCCGGTCCTCTATCTTGCCGGAATGCTCGTCCTGGCAGGCGGCTTGGCGGCCGCCTTGTGGCTTTCGCCGCTCGCGGCGGCCGAAAAACAGCGTGACCTTCTGGTTCTGGCCGGCGTTGTTGCCTACAGCGCCGTTGTGGCGGCACGCCACCTCTCGCGGCGGCGCATCCCGGTCTTGCTCTCGCACACCCTCGACCTGGGAACCCTTGGGCTGATCGCGGTCACCGATTACTTCCTGCGCCCGGTCGCCTCCTCGGTGTGGTTGTTCTATCCCCTCAGCATCACCTTCATGGCATTCGCCAGCGAACGCTGGGCCACCTGGCCGGCTGTGGGGCTGGCGATTGTGCTGGATGCGGCGCTGACGGTGATGCTGGCCGGCCGCGGGACTCCGTTCACCTGGGTTGATTTGTTGCTGCGCTGCCTGACCTACACGGCTTCCGGGTTTGTCATGACCCGCGGCGCTCAGATCGCCGCCCGCTTCTGGCGCGATACGCTGGAGGCGGAACTCAAGCATTCGGGTGATCTGCTGCGCCTGGCGACGCTCGGTCAGCCACTGGCCAATGCGCTCACCTTCGACCAATTGCGCGACCGCCTGCCCTCCCTCCTCCAGCGGGCCGTCCCGCAGGCCGACGCCGGGGTCGTCTTCCTGCTCGAGAACTCGCGCAAGGAGCTTCTGCCCTTTGCCTCTTTTGGCCTGGGCGAGACCTCGCTGATTCCCGGTTTTGGCACTTCGGGCTCGCTGATCGCGGCGGCAGTGCAATCTCGCGAGGCCGCGCTGCACAGCGGGGCCGAGTTGGAGGCGGCGCTGGCGACTGAGCCCATGCGCCGGATGCTCACTCAACGCCAGGCGGCCAACGACAGCTCGCCCGCCGCTGCCATCCTGGCGGCCATCAAGGTCAGCCAGGCTGCACGCGGCGTGCTGCTGCTTCTGGCGGATGCGCCCGGGCAACTCACGGCTCGCGAGGTGGAGGTGGCGCGGACGATCGTCTCCAACCTGGGGACGGTTCTCGAGCATCTCGACTTCTCGGATCTCTTGCGCCGCGTGGCGCAGCAACGTGAGACGCTGCTTAAGATCGCCCACGGGGTGGCCTCAGCCACCGATCTGGAGCAAATCTATCAGGCCCTGCATGAGGGGACGCGCGAGCTCATGCCGTGCGACTCGTTCGTCATCGCCCTTTACGACGAAGACGGCAATCAGGCGCGGTTGGTCTATGTCATCGACAACGACAAGCGCAGCGCGCCGATCACCGTCTCGGCCAAACCCGGGCTGCTGGGCAACATGCTAGCTGAGCGCCAGGGGTTCCGCGTGGACGACCTGGCCGGCCTTTTGCCGTACGCGCCGCGCCACTACGGCGGTGATCAGCCCGTGCGCTCGGCGGTATGCGCCCCGCTGCGCGTGGGCGACCGGCTGATCGGCATGATCTCAGCCCAGACGCTGCACCCCGGGGCTTATTTCGACGACGACGTACGGCTGTTGACCGCCCTGGCCGAAAGCGCGGGCGCGAACCTCGAACACATGCGCCACCTGGAACGCGAACGCCATCGCGCGCACCATTTCGAAGGGTTGGCGCACAACCTGGTGCACCTGCTGACGCGCGGGCCCCTGGGAGGCGGCGAGGATCAACGCAGCTTCCTGCTGTCCCAGGTCACGCGCATGATGGGCGAATACCTCAATGCCGGCTTCTGCCTGACATTGATGCTCGGTGAAGACGGGCAGACCTTCCGGGTCGAAGCAGCCACCTCGCTGCAGCCGGTTGAGGACCTGGTGCCCCCCGGAACGGTGGTGCCGCTCAGCTCGCTGCCGCGGATGGTGGAGATCCTGCAGCACGGCGCCTACGCCGTCTGGCGCTGCGGCGCGCAGAGCGACCCCGCACCTTTGGCCGAGATTCAAGTGCTCATCCCGCAACCTCCCGAGAGCATCGCCCTGCTGCCGATCCACAGCCCTAACCGGCGCTGGGGCATTCTGGTGGCCGGAAGAGACTCCCCGTGGGATGAGGCGTCGTTTGCCCCGGAGCAGTTGCGCCTGGCGGACATGATCGTGCGCCAGATCGGTGTGTCGCTTGAGAATCAGGCGGCAAGCGAGTCCTCCTCCCAGCGCCTCAACTCGCTCACTCGTCTATATGAACTGGAACTCTCTCTCTCCGCAGCCGACGACCCGGTGCGGGTGCTGGAGTTGACGCTGGACGTGGCCATCGAAGCGCTGTGGGCCAACGGCGGCGGCATCGCCTTATGGCAGCCCGAGACGCAGCTGCTGCGCACGGTCATCAGCCGCAACGTGCCCGCCGGGCTCGACAATGAGCCCTTCCGCCCCGACGGGCTGGGCATGACCACCTACCGCGGCGGGCAGGCGCGCTACTTCAGCAACCTACGCCTTGAGGGCAACCTGCATCCATTGGTCGGCCAATCCGGCATCCGCGCGGTGGCGCACTTGCCCCTGCGCACGGACGGTGCACCGTTCGGCCTCTTGATCCTCGACTTCTTCCACCCGCGCGAATTCCCCGAGCAGGACCGGCGCCTGTTGGAGATGTTCGCGGCGCGTGCGGCGCTGGCCTATGACAAGGCACGCTTGCTGCGCGCCCTGCAAGAGGCCCACGAGCGCTTCGAGCGCACCGTGCAGCACGTCCCGGGCGCGATCTACCGCGGCAGCATCGATGGCCACACGACGTTCATGTCGCAGGGCATCCGTGATCTGACCGGGTTCTCGCCCGAGGAATGGACGGCTACACCCAACATCTGGAATGAGCGCCTGCATCCCGATGATCGCGAGCGAGTGCACGCCTCGTTCGATGCGGCCATCGCCCAGGGCAAAGAATGGATCGAGGAGTATCGCCTGCGCGATCGCCAGGATCGCTGGCGCTGGGTGCGTGACGTGGCGCGCATGGTGCGCGAGCCCGATGGTTCGATCCACTATTACGACGGCGTGATGACCGATATCACCACGCGCCGTCAGTTGGAGGAGCGCCTCTTGCGCACGGCGCGCCTGGAGTCGGCCACGGCGCTGGGGATGGGCCTGGCCCACGAAATCAACAACGCGCTCAGCACGCTGTCGCTGCATTCCTACCTGCTCTCGCGGCGCATGCCGGCCGGCAACGAGGATGTGGCCCACCATTTGCAGATCATCGAACAGACCGTGCAACGCACAGCCGGCCTGATCCAACACTTCCGCGAGCTGGCCCAGCCCACGCCGACCAGCCTGGCCCCGGTCTCGGTGTCCTCGCTGCTGGAGGAGATCGTAGCCACTTTTGGCGAGCGGCTACGCGAGCAGGGTGTGGCGCTCGACCTCTCCCTGGCCGACGATCTGCCGCGCATCCACGGCGATCGCACCGGGCTGTACGAAGCCTTTTCGGCCGTGGTCAAGAACGCGATCGAGGCGCTGCCGGCCGGCGGCTTGCTCAGCGTGCATACCTCACGCGCTTCGCTGCGCCACGACGGCACCGATGCCCCGGGCATCGCCATCGTCGTGCGCGATGACGGGGCGGGCATCCTCAAACAGGACTTGCCACGAGTCTTCGAACCGGGCTTCACCCGCAAGGTGGAAGGGGGCGTCGTCCGTGGGCTTGGGTTTGGGTTGGCGATTGCCCAGCAGATTATCGGCGCACATGGTGGAGAGATCGAGGTGCAGAGCGAGCCGGGATCTGGGACGACGGTGCGCGTCCTGTTGCCGACAGAAACTGAGAGTTAGGGCCACCGCCGGGGGGGGTAGCGGACTCAGCACCTGCCTCGATCACCAGCCGCACATCCGGCACACATCCTGCAACGGAACAAGGCGGGGACGAAGGACGTCCCCTTCCCTGGGGCGCATGGCGGGTGGCGCCGCCCATCGGCCGAAGGTCCGGGAGCGATCTCGGATATATAATGGGCTAATTGGGGCGGTGGCGAAATTGGCAGACGCAGGGGACTTAAAATCCCTCGGGCTAACCCCCCGTGTGGGTTCAACTCCCACCCGCCCTACAAGGTGCAACCCGAGGGAGATCCGAATTGACCCAGCCAGGCCAACTGGCGGGCCGTATGCCCGGGGGCGTGCAACGTGCGCGCGCCGCTCGTCGCGCAGGCCATCCGCGGAAGGAGGAAGCCAAAGATGAAGTCGTTTACACGCAAGCCGCTCATAGGGCTGGTTGCCTTGCTGGTGCTTACGGTGGGGTGCACGCTGCCCCTCGCGCCAACGCCGACCCCCTTCGTGTTTCCGACGCCGAACATGACTTTGACGGCGCTGTTCATGATCCCGCCGACCTCGACCGTGCCGGCGGGGCCGACCACGCCGCCGGCATCCGCTGCGACAGCCACCTCGGTTGCCTGCACCGGCACTCATCTGGCCGACTTTGTTAGCGAGACGGTGCCAGATGGAACCTCGATCACCCCGGGTGCGGCGTTCACCAAGACCTGGACGCTGAAGAATGTCGGCACATGCACCTGGACCACCGGCTACTCGCTGGTGTTCGACAGCGGCAGCCAGATGGGCGCGCCGGCTTCAGTGCCGCTCACCGCGGCTGTGGCCCCGGCTGCGACGGTTACGCTCTCGGCGGCCATGACGGCGCCCTCGACGGTTGGCAGCTACCAGGGCTTCTGGAAGCTGAGCACGCCGGCCGGCACACGCTTCGGCGTGGGCACCGGCGGCACAACCGCCTTCTGGGTGAAGATTTATGCCGGGACGCCGCCTCCAGCGGTTCCCGCCTGCGTCGTCCCCTCGCCCGTTCGCCGGCCGGACGGCAACGGCGGCATGGTCGAGTCGTACTGGACGACCAACCCGCCGGCGATCGACGGATACTTCGACAGCTTCGTCGATGAGTGGCCAGCCACGCTAAAGTACAGCGCGACCAGCGTGGTCTTCGGCAAGTCGGAGTGGGATGACGAAGAGGACCTTTCGGCCACCTACCACTTCAAGTGGGACGGCACCTACCTGTACCTGGCCGCCAAGGTGCGCGACGACAACTACGTCCAGGAGTCGAGCGGCTCGAACATGTACAACGGCGACAGCCTGGAGATCCTGTTCGACACGGCGTTGAAGAGCGACTACTGCAGCTCCTCGCTCAGCGGCGACGACTTCCAGTTGGGCGTCTCGGGCGGCTTCCTGGTCGCGCCCGGACAAGAACCCGAAGCCTACCTGTGGTACCCGACCGACAAGGCCGGCCTCAAGCCGGTGGCGATGGTCAGGGCGGTGCAGGTCGCGGCGCCCGGGTTCTCCGGCTACCAGATCGAAGCCCGCATCCCGTGGACCATCTTCGCTATCACGCCCACCGGCGGCGAGGAATACGGCTTCGCGTTCTCGGTCAGCGACAACGACGACGGCGGCACCAGCGACCAAGAGAGCATGATATCGTCGGATCCAAAGCGCGTGCTCACCAACCCGATGACCTGGGGCACGATCCAGATGGAGACCGAAACAGGTCCGTGAGCCTCGCGCCCGACTGCGGATGATCTGAGGCGCGCCCGCGCACGCGGCGCCTTCACAGAACAGCAAACCGCCGGCGAACTCCGTGTTCGCCGGCGGTTTCTTAATTCCCTCGCGCCATGCTCTCTTCAGAAGAGAACCGAGGCCAGCTCGTCGCGGTAGGTGCGGGTCTGGGGATCTTCTTCGCCCATGAGTTCAAGCACGGCGAGGAACACCTGGCGTGCCTCATCCTGTGCGAAGTGCTTGTCGCGGCGCAGGACGTCCAGCAAGCCATCGAGCGCGGCCGCGAAATTGCCGCGCGCAATGAGCCGCGCGCATTGCAGGTACTCGGCTTTCGCCGGGTCACCGTTTGCGGGCGAGGCCTCTGCCGCGCGCAGCATGAGTTGGGCCAGCGGCCGCAGTCGCTCGACGGCGACCACCTCATTGCCGCCGGGAAAGGCGTCCATCACCTGCAGGGCGGGCGCACCCTTGCCCTGAGTGAGCAGCGCCTTGACCAGGCACAAGGCGGCCGCGCTCGAGGCCGGGTCGTCGGTCAGCGCGCGCCGTGCAGCTTCTTCCGCCTCGGGCCAGTGGCGCGCAACGAGAAAGCCGCGGGCCTCGACCAGCGCGCGATCGGCGACGCGCGGTGCCAGCTCGCGGACGAAGCGCTGCACCATGCTCTCCGGCTGAGCGCCCACGAACTGGGCAACCTCCTGCCCACCCTTGAAGGCCTTGACTGCTGGGATGCCCTGCACGCCGAAACGCGTTGCCAAACGCGGGTTCTCGTCCACGTTCACCCTGGCCAGGCGGAAGGCCCCGTTGGCTTCGCGCGCCAGCCTCTCCAGCATCGGCCCGAGCGTGCGGCACGGGCCGCACCACGGCGCCCAGAAATCTACAACCACCGGAACCTGGTGGGAGTGAGCAATCACCTCGTATTCGAAGGTTGCCTCGCTCACGTCGATAATGCTTGAGTCCATCTGTCCTCGCCTATTCGTTTCGAACCGCAGCTCAGGGGTGCAACCTGCGCGCGGTCGGCTACCCTTCGCCCTCGGCCGGTGCGGAAGGCTGTTCGACCCGCACCACCTCGCCGTGGAAGTCGACAATCACTCGAAAACCCATCATCCCCATCCACAAGCGCGTTTCTTCGGGCAGGCCATGTTCCAGGACCTCTGCCAGATGGGCCTCCGGGTGTTCGAGGCGGCTCTTCATCACTGCGGCCGAGAACACGTCCGCCTGCCCGAGCATCTTCATGGCCTGGTCGGCGATTTCCTTTTCGTGGCCGCGCATCATGCCCCAGATTGTCCGCAGCACCGACTCGTCCACGTGACGCGCAGGGATATGGCGAAGAAAGCCTTGATCGTTGAGGCGGTAGAACCACTCCGCTCCAACCTCGACGACGGTAAGCGCTTCGCCGGCCTCGGAGAACACCAATCCTTCAAAGAGCGGCTTGGCCACATTTCACCTTGCCGATGCGGGCACTCTGCGCTGGCCGATGTTTCGTCCAACGCGGCCCGCGCACGCTGCGTTCTCGGTTGCTCCCGAGTATACGCACCCCGCTCGTGAGTGTCCAGGTATGGCAATGGCCTTGGGCGCAGGGTGAGACAACCGCGGTCATTCGGCGGGCCCGCCGGGAGGGGGGAGGTATGGATGCGCTGCGAGTCAGCTGACGACGACGCGCGTGCCCGGGGCGCCTTGGACGAGATGCTCGCCGGAAGGTACCACCGGCATTGTCCATCGATAGATCCAGCGCGCAGCTTCCGAGGGCAAGTTGATGCAGCCGTGCGAGCGCGGGCGTCCGAAGTCGTTATGCCAGTAGGTTCCGTGAAAGGCCACTCCGGTCGTGGTGAAGTAGGAGCACCATGGCACGCCGGGTAGATCGTAGCCATCGCTGGCCGAGTCGCCGGCGGCCATATGCCGTGAGGGACGCTTGTAGAAGACCTTGTGACGCCCGCGAGGCGTCATCGATTCCCCGTTGCCCATGGCGAGGCCCGTGGAGGCGCGGCTCATGAAAACCGGAGTGTCGTCCTGGTAAGCCACCACCCATTGGCGAGCCAGGTCGACCTCCAGGCGCTTTCGCTCCGGTTCCATCTCAGGGGCAATCGGCGCCATCTCATGCTCTGGAACGGGACGGAAATGCTCCGCCAGGCCCCAGTGGCTGAGGCGTGTCCGATCGTCGTCGATGCGGTACCAGACCTTGCCGTCCTCGGCCTCGGCAATCTCGCCGACCCAGAAGGTGCAGCCATAGTAGTAGCGATAGGTGCGCGAAAATCCAAACCCGGGGCGGGCGCGCACATCGGTGAAAGGTACCGACACATCCACGAGTGCTCCGTTGAGTGGGAGCGAAAGGAGCGGCATCTGAAAGCGTGTGGCCACAGGCTGCAACCCGCCGGAGTGAATGTACTCCGCCTCGCCCACGCGGTACCAGATGCGGTTGTGGGCCGGTTCTTCGGAGACGACCACCTCGTGCACGCTCAGCAGGACATCGTGGCCGAGGGTCTCCAGTTCTTCGCCCTGGAGATGAGGCTCGCGGCGAACCTTGACCCCGTACGAGTAGGCCACGCGCGCCTGCCATGCCTCGGCCGGGGCGGCCCGCAGCGCGCCCACGGGCGCGGCCGCGGTGAGCAAACCGAGGCTGGCCAGATGCAGGAACCCGCGTCGCGAGAGAGTGGAGGTGACCTGCGGCGCCGAGGCTATCAGCGCGTCGAGCGCCATGGAGGTTTCGTCGGCCATATCTGCAGGCCCTAGTAGTGGACGTTGACCAGCGTGCCCACGGAGGCAAAATCGAAGAGCCACCCGGCCTCGGAGGTACGCATGTTGACGCAGCCATGGCTCATCGGGTGGCCGAAGTTGTTGTGCCAGTACGTGCCGTGCAGTGAATAGCCCTGGTAGAAGTACATCACGTAGGGCACATTCGGAAGGTAGTACCCCGGCCCGGCCATATCGTCGTAGCGGTACTTGACGTAGATGCGGAAACGTCCGACGACGGTCGGATGCGCGGAGGTGCCGGTCGAAACGACAAACGTCCTCAGGAGTGTGTCGCCCTCGTAGGCGAACACGCGCTGCGACGACAGATCGACGTCGATCCAGCGCACACCGCCGGTGGAGGGCGGCAGGTCGTAGTTGATCGGCGGCAGTGGCGTGGAGGTGGGCCGCGGGGTCGACGTGGGCGAGGGCGTGAAGGTCGGCGTGGGTGACGGGGTGAATGAAGGCGTGACGGTTGGCGTGAAGGTGGCAGTAAACGTGGGCGTGGCCGTACCGCGGTCTTTCTCGATCTCGCCGAAGACCATCGGGTTCTGGGCGGCGCTGGCCGCACGGGCAAAGGCGGTAGCTGTCACCACCAGCATGCACGAAAGCAACACGCCCGTGGTGGCCCAGCCCCAGCCGATTCGACGACGCGGTTTGCTCGGGCGAGTCGCCACTGCAGGGGCCACACGCTGCTCGGCCACAGCTTTCTGCGCAACTCTCACGGGTTGCGTCGCCGAGGCCGGCGGCGCGCCAGCCGTGCTGTCCTCCACCCTCTTAGGTGGTGACGGCGGCAGCGACTCCAGAGATGTCAGGGCGGATCGAATCGCCTGGCTGTGCGGGTTAAGGGCCAGCGCGTGTTTGAGATAGGCTATGCGCTGCGCGGGAGACGCCAGCGCAGCCATGACCATCCAGGCCAGTTCGCAGGCCGGATCGTTGCGCAGCGCCTCAAACGCCAGGCGGCGGGCTGTCGGGCGATCACCGCGCGCCAACGCGGCGCGCGCCTCAACCGCCAACGACACGGCGTCCTTCGCGTTCGCGGAGGGCTGGCTCACGGCGTCACCGGTTCTGCCTGCAGCGGCTCGTTGCGCACAAAGCACAGCACGCCCTCGGCAATACCCAGGCTTGCTTGGTCGGCGTGCTGCGTGAGGAAAGTCCGATCGAGATACAGGAATCCGGTTTCGACAATCGCCGCCGGGGTGTTTTCATCGATCTCGCTGAAGCTGTGATACGAGTTCATGTCGCGGGTGATGCTGCCCGCGTGAAAGGGCAAGTTGGTGCGCGCCGCGTAACGTGCGACCAGGCAGGTGAGCAAGTGCTGCGAATCCTCCGGTGCGGTCCCGGCGGATGAGGCCGCCACCTTGAACCCGGTGGCCTGATCGTTGATGAACTCACACGAGTCGGCGTGGATAGAGACGAGCGCCAGCGCCCGATAGTCCTTGAGCTTCTCGTCAAACTCCTGCAGCAGGTCCACTTGATAGCCCTGCCGCTCCAGAATCGTGACCACCCGGTCGGCGATGTCTTTGTTGACCGCCGCT
>Ga0209342_10009031_pt1 | contig 9992 bp, 8 predicted proteins | sample RifCSP16_2_FD_184023 | JGI IMG/M metagenome (GOLD analysis project Ga0209342, IMG submission 184023) | Soil microbial communities from Rifle, Colorado - Rifle CSP2_sed 16_2 (SPAdes) (version 2) | ecosystem: Environmental > Terrestrial > Deep subsurface > Rock core/Sediment | place: Rifle...
CGCCCCTACCACGAACAGCGCCAGGATCAGCACCGGTGTAGTGATCCCGATCCACACCGGCAGATAGTACCAGGGGACGTCCTGACCAGACAACAGGTAACCCTTGAACAGGTTCAGTCCATCCCAATATTCATAACTGGATAGATACAGAAATCCATCATACAACCAGCGGAAAGGATTAGACCAGGAGGCGGGGTGCAGGGCAAAGACAGCTAAAAACCACGCCGCCCCGATCACCCCGTACAGGCTCCAATAAGGGAGAAGCTCTCTCAGCCCCTTCTTCTTCCCCAACCAGCTCGCCAGGTGGGCAAGCCCCACAAACGCCAGCAGAAAGCTCCCCGCAATCCGCGTCCCCGTCACCAGCCCCACCAACACCCCATACAACAGCGAATACCCCGTGATCCGGTTCATCCCCAGCCTGATTTCCCCCCGCTCCGCATTCAAATAGCGCCCCACCAGCAGGGCTCCTGCAAACGTGCCCAGGGTGAACATCGTCGCATAGGGGATGTCCTTGGGGTTGAAGAAGCTGTGCCCCCAGTAGCGCGGCAGCAGCGCCATGACGATCACCCCCAGCCATGACCACTCTCGCCCCGCCAGAACCCCCACGATGCCAGTTACCGATAGATAGGTCAGCAGCGAAAACAAAAAAGTAAAACTGTGCTTTACTCCGATCCTTCTCAGAAGATCTTGGTTAGAGATGCTGTCTTCGGTGTCGCCAATCTCGAAATACAGGTCCAGCTTGCCGGTTTCAAGCAGGCTTTTTACTTGATAGATCGCCTCTGAAGCGAAGGGGAATATACTGCCGTAATATTCGCTCATCTTGGGGATTGGCACACCCGAATTTCTCAGGCGAACATTCCAAAAGATGAACTGGACTTCTAGTTTCTCATCGGCTGAGATCCCATAATCATCCACCGCGCTCAGACCGAGCGTTGCCAACAAAACCAATAGCACAGCAACCTTGAAATTTGCGCTCCGCAATCTCTCCAATAGTTTTTCCGCTTTCATCGGATTCCCCAATACTTTTACCCCCGCACTATCCATTAAGAGACTGAATAATTGAACGGATCAGGATAGCGACGACGCCCCGATTTAGCAACCAGCCTGGCTGGTAACGAACAGCCCGATGTATTGCAGTTCTCGAGGCGGATAAATCGCCTGCCTGGTAAGCCTCAAAAGCGGTTTGAATTGCTGCCCGGCTCAGATTCCGTCTCTTGCGGCGCTGAAGCGTCTCCAGTTTTTGCGGCAAATGAGCGTAGATGCGCTCCAGAAAGGCAAACGGGTCTTTAACCTTTGGCAAATCCGTCCAGGCAAGAAACTGGTCGGCAAGTTTTTGTCCACCCGCCTCCGCCAGCTCCGGGTTTAGCCGCACTGCTTCGGCAATATATTGTTGGGCTAGTGGATAATCGCCAGCGTGATACGCCTGAGCTGCCGCACGCAAGCTGGCATGGCTGTAAGCCACATCCCGCCGGTCCCGCCAGTCCGGGGGTAGATGTGGGTTCGCGAAAATCTTGTCTAAAACCGTAAAGGTTGCTGTCGTCATCTGCTTTCCGATTCGTGTCATCTGCTCGGGATGAAAACGATATAACGAAACAGGTTTTGCAACCCATCCCATAGGGCACCCCAGGCGCGCCAGTCGCAACCACATATCCCAATCTTCATAGGAGCGTAAGCTCTCATCAAACCATCCGGCTGATTCCTGCCAGCGCTTGCGGAGCATAACGCTGCCAACATGCAGTGGATTGCCTAATAACAATTTGCTTGAATCTTCAGGCAAAGGTGTCGCGAATACCCTGCCAATCTGTCGACCCTCTTCATTAATCGGGATTGCCTGACCAGCCACCAGGCCAAGTTCGGGGTGGTTTTCCATTTCATCCAGGAGAATTTCCAGCTTTTCCGGCAAAAACAGGTCGTCCGAATCAAGAAACGTCAGGTAAGGGCTGGTGGCGCAACGGATGCCGGTATTACGCGCTGCCGACAATCCCCTATTTTCCTGATAAATATAGCGCAGGCGCTCATCCCGAACTCCGTGGACCACCTCCGCGGTGCTATCGGTTGAACCATCGTCCACCACGATCAGCTCAAGATCAGGCTCTGTCTGCTCCAGCACGCTCCGGATCGCATCAGCCAGATAGTGAACCTGGTTATAAGCAGGGATGATTACGCTGACTTTCGCCATGCTGCTTACGGACGCCTGGCTTCAACAACCATGGTCTCGTAGCGATTCATTTCATCGCCAATCAAGCGCTGGTGGCTCTCGATTCCACGCAGATGATCGTCGTCGCTCTCGCCGGGCTGATAACGTCGCACATCCACAAACCCGACCTCCTCCATCGTCGATCTGAGCGTCGAAGCGTTATAAAGAAACCGATGACCATAAGAATAGAAGAAATTATTCACGACAAAACATGCGCTGTCACTGCCCGGGTCTGGAAAGGTGCGCCGCATTTGGTTGTGATCTAGATCCCATTCGGGGCGGTGTATTTGCAGCCTGGTTTTTTCTGGTGAATACAGCCCCAGGCTCTCTTGGGCGCTCCACTCCAGGTAGCGTCTCTTGGCCTCGATCTTGTCTGGCGATAACAACGATACAATCCTCTCCACATCAGGCGTCGCAAGGCGCAGTCTCCCACCTGGCTTCAGGACCCGAAACGCTTCCCGGAGCATAAAGACGCCTTCTTTATAAGGTATGTGCTCGATCATATGCTCACTGAAGACATAATCGAAAACCTGGTCATCGAAAGGAAATATCTCCGTGGCATCCAGAAAGATAATCTCATCTGAAACTGGCGCATAATCGGTGTTCAGCCAGCCCGGTAGTGGGTTGGTGCCCGCTCCTACCTGCAGTTTACGAACAGCTTGGGATTCCAGGTATGCAGCGATTACCCGCTCACGCACAGCAAGCGCCCGCTCGCGGTCCATTTGCTGCTGCAGTTCCAGCTCAGCTTCGCACCAATGCTTTCTGATAGCGCGTAACACCCTTACCACTACAACCAGTAGATTTACCTTACCCAGCCCTTTTTTGATCGCTTCGAACATGGAATACCCGATAGTTTTCCGAGATGGTTGAAAATATTCCTGACCCCCGGCGAGCGAGCTCACTGGATGAGCTATTGCACATCCCCTGCTACAAAGATAGTTCCATCGGCGGTCATCATGCCGACGCGCAAGGAGAGCAGCTCCACCAGCTCATCGCGAGTTGGATAACCAGCGGGTTGAAAAAAATCGAAATACGCCAGCACACCAGCCTGCTCTGTGATCACGCTGCGTATATTTTGCAGTATTGATTCATACTCCGGATTCGGTTGGCCTGTTACCAGCTCGATTTCGCGAGGGATACGAAGTGCGGGATGATACGTATGCAGATAAACCGCTTCAGCGGCATTAGAATAGACGGGTGTCTCCGCAGGCAGGCGTTTGACCTGAGCAATCGTCTCTGACCTCTGCCAGACCAGGCTGTTCAACCCAATCCCCTCACGAAAGCCATTCAGGACAAACTTCGTGGCAAGCCAGCTATAACCAAGGGAGAATAATACCAGTCCGATCATTATGACACGCGAAAAGTTGCCCAACTCTACTCTTACCGGGGGCATAAACAGAGAGAAAAACAGGAGAGCCCCTCCCCAGAAAATTGGGGATAGAATTCGATGATCCATTGGGGTGTTGGCATCGATAAATGAAATCGATAGGATCAAAAATCCAGCATAAACCAGGATAAAGACACCGAGCATGCCGTGATAAACAGGAATACGCTCATATCAGCATTTGAGGGATAAATGATGCTGATATGCTGTTTTGCGCATCAAAAAGAAAACAATAGCCAGGAAGCCAGATAACAGTGCCAGGAGAACTATCCCTAAAAGCGGCGTGGAGAGCGAGTCAGGGACCATCGCCCAGCTCGCCAGTATCTTCACCCCATTGGCGAGCGTCGATGGGCTGATCGGATGGTAAATGATTTCTCGATTGGTCGCCGTGCCGGCAACCCACTGATTGCGGAGAGCCCAAACAAGCCCAGGCAGTATACCCAAACCACAATAAGCCAGTCCATTCAGCAATCGCTTTCGAAATGATTCCGTTCTAAAAATAACAAGACTGATGAAACCTGAGGTTACGATGGCAATACCTGCATAGCGCGTCAGGAGGGCAAGACCAGCCAAAAGGGCTGAGGCGACAAGCAGTAGAGTGTTCTTCGCCTGGATGTGCTTAGCGAGCAATAGCAAACTCAGAAACCCCAGGAGCAGAAACAATGGTTCCGACCATGCCATGCTGTGGATCGTCAGCATGGGGATGGATGTTAGCAGCAGGAATGTGCCAAGCGCTGGCAACCACCCAGACTTGCCCCCATGGGCAAGGAGGACTGATCCAAAAAACAGACCATTGGCAGCATATAAAAGCAGATTGAGAAGCCTGGCGCCAGACAACGGATCGATTCCGACGGCACCACCGAGCGCCAGAATGAAAGAGTAGAGGGGTGGAAAATGGGTGACCGGCTCACCTGGACCGGTCCACGCCGGGTAGCGGTAGCCCTGACCGGCGGCGATCGAGCGCGCAGCCCCAATGTAGACGACCGAGTCTGGCGAAGCGCCTATGCCCCAGCGGGTGGCGACTGCCAGAGAAGCAACCCCCAGGCAGGTAATCACCAATATCAAAACTAAAGCATGGCTGCTCTTCTTCATCGGGCGGCTGATCACTTTGGATCAATATTCAATCGTCAGGCAGGTAAGAAACCAGGTTGGGGTTTTTTCGTTTAACGAAATAATCCGTATTTAAGAATTACATAGATCGCCCGGAAACCATCTTTCCAGTTAATTTTTTTCCCCTCTGAGTAGGTGCGACCGTAATAGGAAATACCCACCTCATAGACCCTGAATCCGCTACGGGCAACCTTGGCAGTAAATTCGGGCTCGAAGCCGAAGCGATCTTCTTTCAATTCGATCTTTTCCAGGACTTTGCGATGGAACACTTTGTAGCAAACTTCCATATCGGTCAGGTTAAGATTAGTGAAAACATTGGACAGCAGCGTAAGGAATCGATTGGCTAACGAGTGCCAGAAGTAAAGCACACGGTGCGATTCGCTGCCGATGAACCTGGAACCATAAACCACGTCGGCTTTACCATCTAAAATCGGCTTGAGCAGCTTGGGGTATTCAGCCGGATCGTATTCGAGATCGGCATCCTGAATGATGATGATATCACCGCTGGCGTTGGCAAAGCCTGTCCGCAGTGCCGCGCCTTTTCCCCGATTCGTCGGGTGGAATACCGCCTTAACATTATGGTGGGTGTTGAGATTCTCCAGATAACCACGGGTTCCATCTGATGAGGCGTCGTCGACGATCACCAACTCCAAATCCAGACCTGGATTTACCGAGAGCACTTTCTGAATGATTGTTTCGATTGTATTTATTTCGTTATAACAGGGCATAACAACCGATATTTTCATGCGAAAAGCCATCATTTCTGGATTTGAGCTGATCAAAAGTCTTCATTGCTGGCAGGTAAACATGAGAATAGTTACTGTTCATTGGAGCAGTTACGGTTTTGTGAGATGGATCGCAATCGTTGAGCTTCACCAGATAGAAATCATAAAAGCCATAACTTGACGGTCCTGTGATTGTGAGAATAAAAGCATTATTGCCTGCAGCGGATTCCACCATTGCGGTCGGAAGGCTATCGTTGTACGGATCCATTACGAATACAAACTGGCATATCCTTTGTTTATGCAAATGTGAAACCAAAAGGCGGAAAGTTTCATTATCTTCCGCCAGGAAGAAATTCATTTCGTGGTAAAGCGGAGCCAGCGACTACGCCACGTAAGCATCGCCAGCCGCGATTGCCACTGGTCGAACATCCTGAAGATATTCCAGCTCAGGTTTTAATCTATCTCGATAATTGTAAACTATATGGGCGCTACCCTGGACCGAATTCATGTAAATACCGAATCCCAGCATACTAAATAAGATAGCGAGATAGAGGAATTTGAAAAGCCCGAACTGTAAAATGCGAAGATCCACAAGCTGGAAACCAGCCAGTAAGGACCATCCCCAGCAGGAATACTGGTATCAACAACAGAGCCAGGCGCTCCTCGACCCAACTCGAAAACCTGCTCGAGCCATTTATCAGGCTTGCAATTGATTCTGGTTTCATGGCAACTTCACAAGACCTTGAATTGCGCCCTCAGGTCTGCTACCCCCCGGGCGCCATCGCCTCCTACCACGAAAAAATCGAGCGCACGGTCAATACGGTCGTAATAGCGAGAGAGATCGCTGTAGGCTAAATTGAGACCCAGGTAGTACATCCCTTCAACCAGGTTGATCTTGAGGCTAAACTCAATCTCTGCCGTTGTGTTTGCTTCAAAGGTCGGTGTCGTCAGGTCAGCCCAATAGGTCGTGTAGTTATAAACAAACTGACCATCAGGCTTCTGAATCAGGCAGGCGAACACAGGGGAGGGTGAAGTCTCATGAAAGGCAATTTTCGCCCGTACTCTCACTGTTTCACCACTATGCACCGTGAGGGCGGGTTCGCCATCCTGGTTGAGCATGGCAATATCTTGAATCACGCCTTTATGGGTCATTACCCGCTGGGCAATGCCGCTTTCCACTGGACCCAGGTGACTCAGCTCAACGGCAGAACGCCGGATGATATTGGAATATTCAGCGGTTGCCTCTGCTGGTGAGCCTTCGAATACCTTATGACCCCGGTACATCACCATGCAGCTCGAACATACTCTTTGGATAGCCTGCAGGTTATGGGAGATAAAAATCAGCGTCGTACCTTTGTCGCGTAATTTGAGCATGTGATCGTAACATTTCTTCTGGAAAGCCATATCGCCGACCGCCAGGACCTCATCAACCAGCAGGATCTCCGGATCTACATGGGCAGCCACGGAAAAACCCAGGCGCGCGTACATCCCGGAGGAATAGCGTTTAACGGGTGTATCCAGGTAGTCACCTATGCCGGCGAATTCCACGATGCGATCAAAGCGTTCCTGGATTTCCTCGCGCCGCATACCAAGGATAGTCCCATTTAAAAATATATTTTCCCTGCCGGTGAGGTCGGGATGAAAACCAGCCCCCAACTCGATCAGCGCGGAAAATCGCCCGTCCATACTGATCTCTCCCTCGGTCGGGTAGGTTATCCGCGAGAGCAGCTTGAGGATGGTGGTCTTACCCGCGCCATTGGGACCAATGATACCGAGCGACTCGCCGGGCTTCAATCCAAAGCACACATCCTTCACCGCCCAGTGATAGCGATCAACTTGTGAATATTTTTTGCTGCCCAATAGTGATCTCAAGCTCAATGGGGCGTGACCAATGCGATATCTTTTAGAAAGGTTTATTGCCTGTACAGTGTATTCCATTGAATCCATCAGACAACATCAGCAAACTGGTGCTCAACCAGGCGGAAGAAGAGATAACCAGCCACGAGGATCCCTGCAGCCAGCGCAGCGGAGATCAATAAGCTCGAGGAGGGCAACTGACCGCGCAGCAAGACCGCTCTATATGACTCGATCACTCCCACCATGGGATTGAGATGATAGAGCGAGCGCCACGCCTCCGGCACCAAGGTTGGCGGGTAAATGATCGGAGTCGCGTAGAACCACAATTGCATCCCCAGACCGATCATATGCTTGATGTCCCGGTAAAATACGTTGAGGCTGGCTCCAATCAATCCCAATCCAAGGGATAACGCCATTTGGATTGCCAGGATTACAGGCAAGAAAAGCCACCCGATGTGCAAAACAGGCAACCGGTAAACCATAATAAGGACGATCAATATAGAGAATGCAATGGCAAAATCGAACACACGCGCCAGGAGTGCAGCGAGAACCAGGATTTCACGTGGGAAAAATATTTTCGTCACCAGGTTCATGTTCATAACCAGCGATTCCACCATATCGGTAATCGAGGCAGAGAATAACAACCAGGGGACCATTGCCGAATACGAAAAAACTACGTAAGGGATTTCTCCCGTATCCACCGGAATAAAGCGAGTGAAGATGATAGTAAAGACGGCTACTGTAGCTGCCGGTTGAATTATCGCCCACAATCCTCCCAGGATGGATTGCTGGTAGCGCGCCCGGACGATGCGAGAAGTCCAGGCAATCAAGAAATCTCGATAAGCATGGGACTGGTTTGCTCTGCTTTTGATCATCAATTGAACGAGAAAATAGTTATTTTGAGGAGCGACGCCGAAGGAATATAACAAGCCCTACAATCATAATCACGGGGAACAAACCATAGAGCAGAGCCACTCCAGGATTAGCAAAAGAATCGGATGAAGAATCATTGGTGTTTTGAGCGGCAGGTGTCGAGGTGATAGACGGGGTTGAAACGAATAAAGTTGGGTCCGGTGTCTGGGTTGATGTTGGCGTCGGCGTGAAATCAGGTACAGGCAGTGTCTCCAGGGGCAATTGAGGAGTATCGAGAAAGAGATATGAGTAGCCGGCCGGCAACAGATCAGGATCATTGTGCCACCAGGTTGCCAGGAGCACATTACCCTGGCTGATGACCGCTCTTGGTATGCTCGCCCCTGCTGCTTTAGCATATGAACCTACCGATCTTGCTTCAGCAGCAGAGCGCGGAGTGAATAATTCCAATTCGCCCCAGCGGTCTCCTAACCAAACGCCATGCCACATGCCTCCAACTTCAGGCTGCCCAACCCGACCTGCCATAACGATATGCAGTACGCCTGCGCTGTCGATGACCATCTGAGAAGCGCCGTACTCACCCACGTGTGGAAAGGGTCTGATGGGAACACTCCAGGTTTCGCCTCCATCGAACGACCGGCGCATCCATTGGGTAGGCGGCACACCGTTGGGAATCGTGCCATCCATGTACAGTACGATCATTTCGTCTTCGTACTCGATAATTGCAGGCCAATCTGCAGCATAATCATTGCCTTCACGCGCCGCAAGCAGAAAAGGACGGCTCCATTCCCCCGATTCGATATTTCGCCTCGAATAGTATACTTTATTACCCAATCCAATCCCCTCAAGCACCGCCCACACAACATGTACATTGCCGCTCCGGTCGAGCCTAAGGTTGATATGGGTTGGATAGCGCTCTTGTTCTCTGACAACCTGCACGGCAGTCGACTGGCTCCAGCTCTTTCCCCCATCAGTGGAATGCACTTCATAAATGCCTATACCATCCTGCTGACCGACAAACACCACGTATATCGTGCCTCGCGCGTCGCCCGCAATAACAGCGTTATCGAGAGGTCCGGCATTGGCGGCAATTTCAACAGGCGCCGACCAGGCCTGGGCAATGCTTGCTTTCGAAGCCCATGCAGTTGTGTATTGAATAGTGCCCTGCTCCTCCTCGCCCAAGTAAAAGATCAGGTGGAACTTCCCATCCCCATCCAGCAAAACTCCTTGAACAGAGCCAGATGGCTCTGGCAAGAGTATATCGTTGGGCGGCGACCACCCCAGGCCCGGCTTCCAGGTCCGATAATAAATAGCGAAAACTCCCAGCTCAATAGTGATTGAGTTAAAGGCGTGGATCGTTTGATTTTTGTCGACAACCATTATCGGCGGATATTCGTCATAATATAACGGAATAGGTTTTGCCGGCGCCCATCTACCAGTTCCCTGAGCTGTTGTGTTGAGAGATGGCTGTACTCCCGCAATAACCAGGGCTATCCATACATAAACCCAAACCGTCAGCCGTGGTCGTTCTTGCATTTGTTCTGTCATAAGATCACTAGGGGTTGATTTGCTTTTATATCTTACCCGAATTGGGTATATATTAGAATTCAATGAAAACAGTGTATCCCAGCTAAAAAGCCACGTCATTTTACTATAATTGAGCCCTGGCTTTTCGGTGGACCGGTTCGGAGCCTATGGCTGTCTTTTAATCATCACTTTTTAAGGAGAAACTGTATGCGTGTACTGATCATGGTTTTTATAGGGCTGGCTTTAATGCTTGCAGCTTGTCAGCCGCAAATAACGGATGTCGCTGTGACAGATAAGACAGCTACAATAATAAACCCAACAG